>WNGB01000368.1_pt1 | contig 105616 bp, 89 predicted proteins | sample 5400681 | NCBI WGS metagenome assembly WNGB01 (sample SAMN13153367, study PRJNA577476) | soil metagenome | isolation source: 115 cm soil or saprolite under grassland replicate 2 | place: USA:California | collected 2016-06-15 | reverse complement strand
CTTCTGCTGCGGCGCCTTCGGCACCGGCCCGACCGTGTGCGGCGGCTCGAGGAACAGCTCGTCGATGCTGACGCCCTTGGGATTGCGCGCCTTGGGCTTCTTCGCCAGCAGCACCAGCAACGGCACGATGACGGTGCGGCTCCAGTACGAAATCTTGTCGAGGTGGAACGGAAACCAGCGCGGCAACAGCATGATCTCGACCGGCATCACCGGCACCGCACGCCAGGGGATGAAGCCGAACAAAGCGAGCATCACCCGCGTGAAAACATTCGCGCGCGCGGCACCGCCGCGGGAAAGAATCGCCTCCCGCGCCCGCGCCATGTGCGCAGCGTCGATCGAATCTCCGATCATCTTGAGCGCGAAATAGGCCTTCACGCTCGCGCTCATGTCGAAGGCGCCGTCGGGGAACAGCGGCCAACCGCCGTGCTTGCCCTGGGTCCGGCGCAGATAGACGGCGATCTTGGCTTCGAGCTCCGTCGCGACCGGCTCGGCGAGGTAGTGGCGCAGCAGCACGTATTCGGCCGGAATGGTGGCGTCGGCTTCGAGCTCGAACACCCAATGCCCGTCCGGCTGCTGCATGGCGATGAGCGCGCGGGTCGCCGCCTCGATGCTCTGCTCGGGGTCGAACGTGCCGGCTTTCGGCGCAGATGATGTCGGGTCGGCGGAGACGCTGCTCATCACATTCCATCATCGGATGCGGCCGGCGAGATCGGCCGCCCGGTTGCCGGACCGGATCGCACCTTCGATGGTCGCCGGCAATCCGGTATTGGTCCAATCGCCGGCGAGGAACAGATTGCTCCACGCCGTGGCGGCGCCGGGGCGCTTCGCATTCTGTGCCGGCGTCGCCGCGAAGGTGGCGCGGCGCTCGCGCACGATCTGCCACGGCGGCAGCGCCTTGGGAAGACCGGCCACGGTCGCGACCTCCTCCCATAGTGTCTTCGCCAAAATCTCGCGTGGCACGTCGAGCAGCCGATCGGCGGCGCTTATCGTCACCGACAGGCGGCCCGCAAACGCAAACACCCATTCGACCGTGCCGTTGACGACCCCGATGATGGGGGCGAGCCCGGCATGCGGGTCGACGCGGAAATGGCCGTTGACGATGGCGCGAAACTCGGACGGCACCTGCAGATCGGGCACGATATCCGCCGCCACCATCGGCGGCACCGCCAGGATCACGCCATCGCCACCGCCGATCGGGACCCTGTCTTCGCCGAAATCGAGGGCCGCGACCTTGTCGCTGGCGAGTTCGGCTGCCCGCAGCCGGTGGCCGAAATGCACTTGCGCATGGCGCTCACCGAGAAAGCGCAGCGCCGGCTCAATGAAGGCGCGGCCCAGGCCGTCACGCGCGATCAGCGGCCGGCAGGCTTCTCCTCCGGCAGCCAGCGTCTCGCGGATGATCGTGGCGGCGAGAGCGGCGCTCCCTTCCTTGGGCTCGGTGTTGAGCGCCGCGATAAAGAGCGGCCGGGCGAGGCGGTCATAGAGCGGACCCGCGCAAGTCACGACGTCGCAGATCGTCTTGTCGGCGGAGGCCCAGAGCAGGCGCGCGAAGGACAGATAATCGCCTGCCGTCGTGCCCGGCACCCGGCGGCTCTTGTCGAAAATCCACCACGGTAAGCGGCCGGCGTTGATCCGCAAGGTCCATCGCTCGCCGTTGGCGAGATCGACGAAGGCGAACTCGGCACCGGCGGGGCCGACCAGACTGTCTCCGGCACCGATCGTCGCCAGATACGACAGCGCCGCATGATTGGCCGACAGCAGCAGATGGTTGCCGTTGTCGATCTCCATGTCGAGCGCGGGGTCGTGGTAGGACCGGCAGCGCCCGCCGGCCTGCCCGGCCGCCTCGTGCACCACGATGCTCGCCCCGCGCTCGGCGAGGCGCACCGCCGCGGCGAGGCCGGCCAGTCCCGCGCCGATGACATGGACCATGCCTGGCATCAGATGAAGGCATGCCGAAGGATGATCCACACCAGGCGCGATTTCGGGATGTGGATCGGATGGCGGGGATGCGACCAGCCGCGCCCGCCGAGGCGGTCGAGGATCAGGCGATAGGCCTCGGCCATGATCCGCGGCGCGCGCACCGTGCGGCGCGGGCTTTGCGCCATGATCTTGTCGGCCTCGGCGAAATGCGCGCGCGCCCGCTCGACGATCTGCGCGCAGACCTTTCCAAGCGCCGGGCTCGACAACACCGCCGCCGGCTCGGTCGCCGCGATGCCGGCGGCGCGCAGCGCCTCCGCCGGCAGATAGAGGCGTCCGAACGCCGCATCCTCGTCGAGGTCGCGCAGGATGTTGGTGAGCTGGAGCGCGCGGCCGAGGTGATGCGCCAGCGCGATGCCGGGCGCCTCCGCCATGCCGAAGACCCGGACCGAGAGACGTCCGACCGCGCTGGCGACCCGGTTGCAATAGGTGTCGAGCATCGCATTGTCGGGGGCGCGGATGTCGGCGACCACGTCCATCTCCATGCCGTCGATGACGGCGTGGAAATCCTCGCGCTTGAGTCCGAAATCACGCAACACTTGCGCCAGGCCTTGCACGCGCGGGATCGGCTCGCCGGCATACATGGCGTCGATGTCGGCGCGCCAGCGGTCGAGCTCACCGCGGCGCTCCTCACGCGGGCCGCGTGAATCGGCGATGTCGTCGACCTGCCGGCAAAACGAGTAGATCTCGAACATCGCCTGGCGCTGCGCCCGCGGCAGGATGCGCATCGCCGTATAGAACGAGCTGCCCGACGCCCGCTCGGCAGCAGCCGTGTCTGGGAATTCTACCGACGCCAATGCTCACGCATCCTGCGGTTTGTGGGAGGCCGCGAACATGCGGCCGACGCGGCGGGTTCCGCCCCATATTAGGCCAATGAGGCCGAAGCCCGCGACCCCCGCCTTGCCGAGATGCACACGCTCGCTCAGCGGATCACGCGTGCCGAGCAGCCCGACCAGCCGCTCGGCGTAGGTCTGAATGACCGCCACCTCCAAGGCCAGCCGGGTATCCTCGATGCTGGCGGAGAACGGCCGGCTCTCACGCAAGAGGTCGCCGGTACGGCGGGCGAGCGTGCGGATGGCGTCGAGCAGCGCGGGCGTGGCGCGCTCGGCGCCGAGCGACTCCACGGTTGCGCCGGATCCGGCAAAGGCGTCGCGCGGAATATAGACGCGGTCGAGCGCGCGATAATCCTTTCCGCAATCCTGCAGATGATTGATGATTTGCAGCGCCGCGCACAACGCGTCGTTGGCGACCCAGGTCGCGCGGCTTTCCCCATGGACGTCGAGCACGAAGCGGCCGACCGGCATGGCCGAATATCGGCAATAGTCGATCAGATCGTCCCAATCGCGGTAGCGGAGCTTGGTGACGTCGAGCCGGAACGCGGTGAGCAGATCCTGGGCGTGGCGCGGCGAAAGCGCACGCGCGGTGAGCTGCGACCGCAACGCGACGCCGACCGGGTCGTCGTCGCTTTGGCCGAGCAGGGTCGCCTCGAGCCGGTCGATCAGCGCAAGTTTCTCCTGCGGCGGCAGCGACGGATGGTCGGCGATGTCGTCGGCGGTGCGCACGAATTCGTAGAACGCGAGGATCGGCCCGCGATGGCGCGGACTTATCACCTTCGAGGCCACGGGGAAATTCTCGTCCCGGTGGCCCTTGCCGGATCGCGCTTCGGCGGCAGTGATCATCAAGGCCCCGATACGTTGGCTTGCACGCGTCCCTTCCAGCTTCCGCCCCGTCCTCGCACATATTGGTAGGCGGAATCGAGGGTGAAGATCATGTATTTCAGCGCAATCAGCGGCAGAGCGAAACCCCAGAACGGCGACACGCCGTAGAACCGCAAGGTGGGCTGAAACGCGATCGCGATCAGCACCCAGGTGATGCCGGCGATGAGACGGGCGGTGCCGCTGCCGAACATCGCAATGAGCGGCGGGGCGAGGTAGGTGAGCGCCATGCCGGCCACCGTCCCCAGCAGCAGCAGCGGCGAGTAGCGCAGTTGCGCATAGGCCGAGCGCGCGACCATGCGCCGGATGTCGGCGAATGCCGGGTAACGACGGATGCTGCGGGCGCGCTCGGTCAAGCCGAGCCAGATCGGTCCATGCGCCTTGAGCGCCTTGGCCAAGGCACAGTCGTCGATCAGGGCGTTGCGGATGACCTCGATGCCGCCGGCCTTTCGCAACGCGTCCGATCGTACCAGCATGCAGCCGCCCGCGGCCGCCGCCACGGCGCTGTCGCGGCGGTTGACCCAGCGAAACGGATAAAGCATCTGGAAAAAAAAGATGAAGGCCGGGACGCTGGCGCGCTCGGCCAAGCTCTCACAGCGCAGCTTCGCCATCAGCGACGTGAGCACCAGTCCATTGGGCTCGGCATGGCCGACCATCCGACTGACGGAATCGGGCGTGTGCGTGATGTCGGCATCGGTCAACAGCAGATAGTCCGGCGGTTGCGGCAGCGCGGCGGCGGCGTCGATTCCCTGCTCGAGGGCCCAGAGCTTGCCGGTCCAACCCGCCGGCAAGCCGCGGCTCGTCACCACGCGCAACCGATCCTCGCCGGCACTCGCGACCGCGAGGTTCCGCGCAATCTCGGCGGTGCCGTCGCTGCTGTCGTCATCGACCAGGAACACCGTCCACTCGCCGGGATAATCCTGCCGCAGCAGCGAGCCGATGCTCTCCGCGATGGTCTGCGCCTCGTTGCGCGCCGGCACGATGGCGGCGACACGCGGCCAGACCGGTAGCCGCACGGGCCGCCAATCGTCGCGCTCGGTGCCAAGCCAGAACGCCCCGCGCGCGGCGAGGAGATAGAGCCAGATCAGGAGCGCAATGAAGGCGACGATTTCAACCATCGTGCGGAACCCGAGCCTCCGATGTTAATTCTTGGGGCGCCCACCGAGCCCCATAGCGTTTCCGGCGAAAGCCTGCCCGGACTTGATCCGGTTGGGAACCGGTTCGCCGTAGAAAGCGCGCCGAACGCAATAACGCCAGCCTTCGTAACCTTCCGCGCAAAAACAGTTCAACATATTCAATGAATTGGGCTAGGAAAAGTTGGACGGACGGACGCCCCTTGGTAGATTGCGATCCGTGGCAGGCGGAGAGCATGGCCCGCAGTGACGCTGTGAAAAAGGGCGTGGACATCGAGGCGATCTTTCAAGATCGCCTCGGTCAAGTCGCCGAGGAGACGCAAGCGCTCCTGGACCGTTTGCTGGCGCCGACCCCGGTCGCCGGCGAGCGGGCCCGGCCGGCGCGACTGCTCGATTCCATGCGCTATGCGAGCCTCGGCGGCGGCAAGCGGTTCCGCCCGTTCCTGGTGGTCGAATGCGCGGCGCTGTTCGATGTCGCGCGCGAGCATTCGCTGATGGCGGCGGCGGCGCTCGAATGCGTGCACTGCTACTCGCTCGTGCATGACGACCTGCCCGCCATGGACGACGACGATTTGAGGCGAGGCCGCCCGACCACGCACAAGGCCTTCGACGATGCCACCGCCATTCTTGCGGGCGACGGCCTGCTCACCTTCGCCTTCGACATCCTCTCCCGGCCGGAAACCCATCCCGATGCCGAGGTGCGGCTCAAGCTGGTTTCGGCGCTCGCGCGCGCGGCCGGTCTCGGCGGCATGGTGGGCGGCCAAATGCTCGACCTCGCGGCGGAAGGCCGGTTCGACCGTTCGCCGTCCGCGCTCGGCGAGCGGGAGGTCAAGACCTTGCAGGCCATGAAGACCGGCGCGCTATTGCGCTACGGGTGTGTCGCTGGCGCGATCCTCGGCAAGGCGGGTGCGGGCAAATTGAACGCGCTCGAGCGCTACGGCTCGGCGCTCGGCGAGGCGTTCCAGATCGCCGACGACCTGCTCGACCTCGAGGGCGATCCGGCGACGGTCGGCAAGGCGACCGGCAAGGATGCGGCCGCCCACAAAGCCACGCTGGTGGGCGTGCTCGGGGCCGCGCCGGCCAAGCGGCGGCTCGAGGCTCTCGTCGCCGAGGCGCAAGCCGCGCTCAGCCCGTTCGGGGGCAACGCCGACGTGCTCAAAGCCGCGGCCCGTTTCGTCGCGACCCGTTCGGCCTGATGCCGCGCCGGCGGCGGTCACGCGCAGCGCCTGACGTTGCGGGGCGGACCTCGCGGACCCGAACGCGCAGCGCGGCCCTCCCCCGCGCATCCGTGTCGAGGTAATGGCGCCCGCCGGCCGCGTTTTGGCGGAACGAACCCAACCGGCGTTTTGGCGGAACGAACCCAACCCGGCGTTTTGGCGGAACGAACCCAACAGGCGTTTTGGGCGGAACGAACCCAGTGAAAAGCCCAATGATTACAACGCCGACCCGGCACGTTGCTGGAATGTCTCCCGGCGCGATCCAGTCATTCGCAGCGTCTTGGCGGCCAAACGAACCCAACGGGTGAAAGCCCCAATGATTATTGGCCCCTTCGACTGGATTCCGACCCCGCGCTCAACCGGTCAAAACCTCTGTGTCGAGGTACTTAGTACGTCCGCACAGTGATTTTGACAGGTTGAATCCGGGATCCAGTCGGCGCCAAAATGTCCCGGACCAAGAGTCATAATCACTGTGAGCGGTACTAGAACAGTCGACCTCGCCAGGGGCCAGGGGCCAGGGGCTTCCGGGCTCGCAGTGCATCCGATTGCTGCGTGACTGCAATGTGCCGCCTTTATGCTGCAGAAAGTGCAGGAAGTGCAGAAAGCCCCTCCTCGCCTGCAGGCGCAGACCACGGCCGGGCCTGCTACATCTTACAGTTGTATCTAGTATATACACTCGCATCAGCTGCGCAAGCGTGGTAAGCTCGATCCCGGGCGCGGTCGTCCACGAGCCGCCGAAGGAGGCAGCAATGACAACGGCATTCGATTCCGGCTATCACGCGGCACCTTTTCGCGATCTCTGCGCTGACTATCCGGGTGCGGAGACCTACGACCCGAAGGACTTTCGCGTCGAATGGGGGCCGGTTTTCCACCGCGGCCGCCTCGATGGCAGCGCCAGAATTCTGGTCATCGGCCAAGACCCGGCGCAACACGAAACGATCGTGCGGCGCATTCTGGTCGGCACCGCCGGCAAGCGCGCGCAGGGCTTTCTCGCCAAGGTGGGCCTGACCCGCAGCTACGTGCTGGTGAACACGTTTCTCTACAGCGTATACGGACAAGGCGGCGGCGAGCACCACAAGAACGACCCGGGCATTTTGGCCTATCGCAACAAATGGCTGAAAGCCGTGCTCGGCCTCGGCGGGATCGAGGCCGCCGTCGCACTCGGCGGGCTCGCGGGCCAGGCATGGTCGGCGTTCCTCGCGACGGCGGACGGCGCGGCATTCGCCAATCTGCCGTTCCAGCACATCACGCATCCGACCTGGCCGGAAAGCTCCAGCCACAATTCGACCGAGCACACCGCCAACATCAAGACGATGCTCGGCAATTGGAACCAAGCCCTGACCGTCCTGTCACCAAAGATCTCGCATCCCGACGTTCAAACCCCGCTGGTGAAGTATGGCGATGCCTTCAAGCCCGAAGAGCTCGTCAACATCCCGCCCGATGATCTGCCGGCAGGGCTGCCCGCATGGATGCGCGGAGAGGACGCCTGGGCGACGCGGACCGGCGACGATGCGATTACCAAACGCCGATCGATCCTCATCACCGTCCCGAAAGGAGTCATCCCATGAGCCCCCCGGCCGGCCAACCGCCAAAGCGCTGGGCGCTGAAGGGCCGCATCGTCACGATGGTCGCGAAGAACGACGTCGTCAGCGGCACGATCTATGTCGAGGACAATCGCATCAAGGCGATCGTCAAAACAGGTCAACCGGCGCCGGCCGGGTTCGAGACCGTGGTGCCGCTCGACAGCCACGGCACCATCTATCCGGGCCTGATCGAGCTACACAATCACCTGAGCTACGACGTCCTGCCGCTTTGGCAGGTCCCGAAGGCCTACGACAACCGCGGCCAATGGCAGGACGCGGCCGAGTACAAGAACAAGGTCAGCGGGCCGATGGCGGCGATCGCCATGGGCGACGACGGTGCGCTGCTGCCCGCGCTGGTCCGCTACGTGGAAAGCAAGTGCCTCATCGCCGGAACCACCACGAGCCAGGGCATCACGCTGCAAAAATGGAGCAGCGAGATTCGAAAATACTACAAGGGCGTGCTGCGGACGGCCGAGATCGGTCACAAGCCGGACCTTGCGCTGGCACATTCACACGTTGCCGATGTCCAGGCGCAAGACTGGGAAAGCTTCGATAAGATTATAAAAAAGGCCGCCGAAAACAAATCCTGCGTGCTTTTGCACCTGAGCGAGGGGGTCGATGACCCGGCGCGCAAGAATTTTCTCGCGTTGCGGAACGCGGAAGGGAAATGGGCAATCGAGCGATCGCTCGCCGGCATTCATTGCACGGCGCTCAAGCCGGAGGACTTCGCCATCATGGCCGAGCACCAGGCCGCCATGGTCTGGTCGCCGCTGAGCAATCTGCTGCTCTACACGAAGACCGGCGACGTGAAGGCGGCTCGCAATGCCGGTGTGCTGGTCGCACTCGGCTCCGATTGGTCGCCGTCGGGCAGCAAGAATCTTCTCGGCGAGCTCAAGGTCGCGCGGCTGGTCTCGGACTTGAACGGGATCGGTCTCGATGACTTCGACGTCGTCGCGCTCGCGACCCGGAATCCGGCGCAAATCCTGCAATGGAGCAAAGGCGTAGGCACTCTGGAAAGCGGCAAGTACGCGGATTTCGTCGTCGTCTCCGGGACAACGGGCGATCCCTACCGGCACCTGATCGAGGCGCGGGAGGACAACGTCGCGCTGGTGGTGATCGATGGGCGGCCGCGCTGTGGTCTGGCCCTCGTGATGCAGGAGCTGGGCGTGGCCGGCGAGGCGATCACGGTCGCGGGGGCGCCCCGCGTCATCGACTTCGATACCCCCGACGACGAGCCCGAGATCGAGGTCATTTCGCTTGCCGAGGCCAGGCAGCGCCTGACGACCGCGCTCGGCCAGCTTGGCCAGCTGCAGGCACGCGCCCTGACGACCATGCTGGCACTCGCCACCAACCAACGCATAGCCCGTCCGGTTTGGCGGCTCGCCCTCGACGAGCAATTCCACAATCACGTGGAGCTGCGGCCGCGCCTCGAATACGCGGGTGCCCCGACCGGTCCCGATCTCGCGACCGTGCAGGCCGCGGCCGTGCAGCTGCATCCGATCAAGCTCGACCCGCTCACGGTCCTGGACGACCCCGACTTCCTCCCGACCTTGCGGCAGGAGCGCAACCTGCCTGCCGGGTTCGCCGACAAAATTGCGCAGTACTACGCTTGAGCACCGCCACGCCCAGCGCCCGGCGATATTCGGCCCGGAGAGATCAACCCATGCGAACAATCATGACGCTCATGGTCGCCTGCATCGCTTGCTCGGAGGCGGCGGCGCAGCCCTGCACATTCGACGAAAGCACCGCAAAGGATGCAACGTCCGGCACGATCACGTTGCCGTGGCGAACGGACTATCCCAGTTCGACAGGACCCGATCCTCACCCGTGGAGCGCGATCGACTTCAAGGCGCAGTGGCGCGAATACCTCGCCGCCGTGCTGTCCACCATCAAGAGCGCGGGTTTTCGCATCGAGAATTCGAAGATCGCCATGAATCCCGGCCACCGCTGGTGGATTGCCCATTGGATGGATTACGGCCCCGCCGGCCGGGAATCGATGAATGGCCTCACCAAGGAACGAGCGCCGCACGCCGGCGACCTCTCGCAAGGATCGCCTTCGGGTGCTCAGCTTTGGGCCATCGGCTGGTACAATTCCTGGGGTGCCATACGGCTGCGGACCGTGTTCGCGAACAAGTGCAATCCACAAATGTCGAATGGCCAGGTGTTCCGGCAACACACCGTGTCGTTCAAGACGCTGTTCACCGATGCCGATCCGGCCGACGTCCCCTATTTGCAGGGCTCGCCGACCATCACCGCGATGATCGACGCCCCCGGCGTGACCGGAAACAGCAACCCTGCCAACCGACAGCCGCGTCAGCTGCGATTGCTGCAGATCGACATCGCCGTCCGCGACAACCGGGCGACGGATACGCGCTGGGTATTCGGCACCTATGTGTGGAAGGGACCGCCGACCGGAGACGGCCTGTTCGACAATCTCGTGCCGGTCGGACTGCATTGGGGCAACGATCCGGGCAATGTCGGCACCCAGATGACGGAGGGTCGGGTCAATCCCGACCTCGCTGGCATCCTCTTTGACCGACCGGGTCGCGCGTGGATGGGATTCAGGGGGCGCGTCAACGGGCCGGCGGACAACAAGTTCTCCGCTTGCCTGTCATGTCACGGGGCATCGCAATGGCCGCGCTCTCCTCGCGGCATCGTGGTATCGGGCAATGTCGGCACCGATCCCGGCGACATCCAGACCCACGTCAACGACTATTTCAAGAATATCAAAGGCGGCCAGCTTTTCGATGCTCAAGTGCAAGGCGCGACTGCGCTCGATTATTCGCTGCAACTCGAGGCCGCGTTCACCCGCATGTGCACGGCTTGTCAAACTGGCGCGCTGGTGGGCAAGACGCCGAATCTCTGCCACAAGAATCCGCGGTTCGACAATCTCGGGGTCAATTGCAACCTGAAGCCTGACAGGAATCGGCCGGCTCCGTTGCCGCTCGACATTCTCGACCAGCCGCTGCCGCGGCAATGACCGGAAAGGGTTGGTACAGCTGGGTGGCTTCGAACCACCGACCTCCGGTTCCACAGACCGGCGCTCTAACCATCTGAGCTACAGCTGCACATCCGCTCGAGGGTGGCCGCAACCTAGGAGCACCGTCCTGCTTTGACAAGACCCGGCCCGACCGCCGCTTCTTGGTCGCAACAGCCTGCGCCGGTGTTCAAAGCAAGAGCCCGGGCGAGGCGCCCGGGCTCCGGTGGAGTACTGATTGGGTTGCTGCCGACTTGCGGTGTGGCAGCAGGGAACTTAGGCGACCTTGTTGAACGCCTTGGTCACGCTGCCCTTGATCGGCTCGGCGGTGTCGGTCGCGACCTTCTGGGCGAGCGCGGTGAGGTCCTTGGTCTGGGCGGTGAGCGTCTCGAACTGCTTGCGCGCGTGCGCGGTGGAAAGCTCGACCACCTCGGAGAACGACTTCACCGTCATCAGGTCGGTGTAGAAGTCGAAGGTCGCGTTGGTGTTCTCGCGCGCCGCCTCGATCCACTTGAGGCCGTACTCGGAAACGCCCTTGGTCGCCGTCGCGTAGGTGTCTTCGAGCACGTCGGTCGCCTCTTCGGCGGCGGACTTCATCTTCTCGTAGGTCTCCTTCGCCTGCGAGACGCTTTTCTCGGCGATCTCACGGAACGCGGCGGGGATTTCCATCTTGGGAATCTCGAAATTCGGCAGCTCGAATTTCGGCAGCTCGAATGCCGATGCGGCGGATGCGCCGGCGGGCTTCGACTTTGCTTTCGGGGTGGTCGCGTGGGTGACCTCGGTCATGGCTTCGTCCTTGTGATCGGGCGGTGGTCCCGGCATCCTGAGGACCCCGCCGCCCACGGCCGGTCCGTGCCTTTACAGCAAGCCTCTCGCCGTCCCGTGGTGCCGGAATGCGCCGCAGCCGCTCAACGGTCAGTCACATAACATCGGCTGTGGTGCGATGCAACAGAAATTATGCAGCTTCAGCACCTCCTCGACGTCTTTCGCCTGCACCAGCTTTTGCGCGAATTCGAATGAGCTCGTGATGTTGCGTTCGGCGAAAGTCATCGCCTTTTCAGTGACATCCTTGGCACCTTGGCGGGCGCTCTCGGCTTGGCCCTCGAATGCGCTGACGGTGCGGTGGGCGGCCGAAATGAAGCCCTCGAAGGCCTGCCTCGCCTGCTCGACGCTCTTTTCGGCGAACGCCCGCATTTCCGGTGGAATTTCGAAACGCTCGGTGGCGGCCATACTCATCTCCTCCATTTGCGTGGATTGATATGTTCCGACGACGACGATGCGGTCCAGTTTAGGATATTAACTCCGGAACAGCCAGTCGGCTCCGGCCGAAACAATCGAAATACGGGATGCCGAGATGCGTATCGTCGCCGTCCGCGAATGCGCGGTTCCGCTCAAATCCGACCTGCGGAACTCGAGCATCGATTTTTCGGAGATGACCACCTCGGTGGTCGCGGTCGTCACCGACGTGGTGCGCGACGGCAAGCCGGTCGCTGGCTTCGCTTTCAACTCGACCGGCCGCTACGCCTGCGGCGCGCAGATGCGCGCCCGCTTCATCCCGCGCATCCTCGCCGCCGACCCCGCAACACTGCTCGACGCCAGCGGCGAAAACTTCGAGCCGGCGAACATTCTCGCCTGCATGATGCAGCGGGAGAAGTCCGGCGGCCACAGCGAGCGCTCGATCGCAATCGGCACGATCGAGGTCGCGGTCTGGGACGCGGTGGCGAAGATCGCCGGGAAGCCGCTCCATCAGCTGCTCGCCGAGCGCTACAACGGCGGCAAGATCGCGACCAACGTCTTCTGCTATGTCGGCGGCGGCTGGTACCGGCCGGGCCAAACCGTAACGGACCTGCAGGACGAGATGCGCCGCCATCTCGACGCCGGCTACACCATGGTGAAAATGAAGGTCGGCGGCATGCCGCTCGACGAGGACGTGCGCCGGGTGGAGGCGGTGAAGAAAATCCTCCCCGCGGGCGCAGAGCTCGCCGTCGACGCCAATTCGAAATTCTCCCGCGACGAGGCGCTCGCCTACGCCAAGACACTGGCGCCGCTCGAGCTGCGCTGGTTCGAGGAGCCGTGCGATCCGCTCGATTTTGCGCTGCTCGCGGAAATCGCCGGCAGCTATGACGCCCCGCTCTCGACCGGCGAGAATCTGTTTTCGACCCAGGACATCGAAAATCTCGTCCGCTTCGGCGGCCTGCGCCCAGATCGAGACGACGTCATCCAGATCGATCCGCCGCAGGCCTACGGCATCGTGCAATACGCCCGCACGGTCGACATGCTCGCAGGCCACGGCTGGCCGCGCCGCGCGCTGTTTCCGCATGGCGGCAACCAGATGTCGCTGGCCATCGCGGGCGGCTTCGGCCTCGGCGGCGCCGAATCCTATCCGGGCGTGTTCGGCGCGTTCGGCGGCTTCGCCGACGACGCGCGGCTTGCAGGCGGCTATCTGCCGCTCAGCGACCGCCCTGGCATCGGCTTCGAGGGCCAATCGGCGCTCCATCGCATCATGCGCGAGCTCGCGGCGTGAGGCGCGACGCAATCGCGGCGAAAATGTCGCCGAACGCGCCAGCCGCCGGGTTAAGGTTAGTGTGGCTTTCGACGCCGACGGCCCACGCGCTGCATGGACGGCGACCGGCGTCGGCATTATGAAAAAATCGTTAAACTGCTGGTGGTGCCGGCGCCTGTGCCGGAATCGGAGTGCGCCCTTTCGATGAGCCAGTCCGGGTTCCAGTGTCTGCGTGACGGGCGACTTGCGCCGATCGCGACCAGCGCGCTGCCGGCGTGGCTGTGGAGCGCCGATGCCAGCCGCATCCTGTGGGCCAATCCGACCGCGGCGGCGATTTTCGGCGCCGCGAGCTCGGCGGCGATCAGCACGCGCAAATTCGACACCGGTCAGCCGGCGGCGGCGCAGATTGCGCAACTCGCGACCAGCTTGCCGGCGGACGGATCGCCGCGGGTCGAGCGGCTGCGCGGCTTCGGCGCCGGCGTCGGACGCGCGCTCGCATGCGCCTGCTCTCGCGTCGCGCTCGCCGATGACACCATCGCGATCCTCGTGGTCGCTACCGAGCGCGCCGGCCCCGACCTCCCGCTCGACGAGCGGGCGCGCCGCCTGCTTGCGGGATGCGACCAACCGGTCGCGGCCTTCACGCCCGGGGGCACGCTCATTCACGCGACGCCCGCGGCCAAGCCCCGCCTCGACCGCGCGACGTCGCTCGCCGCGCTCGGCGTCCCGGCGCTGGCGGCCGACGCGGTCGGCAGCGGTCACGCCGAGGGCCAGACCGCTCATGGGCCGATCGCCGTGGATCGCATCGGCAGCGACGCGGAAACAATCTTGATCGCCAGTTTCCTCCCGCCCCGGCCGGCCGATGCCCCCGCGACCGGCGTCGTTTTGGTCGCGCCCGTCGCAGCCGCCGTCGAGGAAACCGCTCCGGCTCCGATCGACCCATCGGCTGTCGTGCCGGACACTGCGCCGCCGACCGATGAAGCGCAGGCAGCGCCGGAGGCGGCCGCCGAACTCGCGCCGGAACCGCCCGCGAGCGCGCCCGCACTGCCGTCCTGGCCTCCCCCGCCTTCCGTGCCCTCCCTGCCCGACGCATCGCCGGCGTCGCCTGAGCGGCGTCATCCGCTCCGCTTCGTCTGGCAGATGGATGAAGAGGGCCGCTTCACGCTCGGCTCGGACGAATTCACTCGGCTGATCGGGCCGCATACGGCCGCCGTGCTCGGGCGCCCGTGGCAGGAGATCGCAACCGAGCTCGGCCTCGATCCCGAGGGCCGGATTACGCAAGCGATCGCCACCCATGACACCTGGAGCGGCCTCACCGTGGGCTGGCCGGTCGACGACAGCACCGAGCGCCTCGCGGTCGAGCTGTCGGGCCTGCCGGTGTTCGACCGTGCGCGGGTGTTCCGCGGCTATCGGGGGTTCGGGGTCTGCCGCGACCTCGTACGGCTCGCCGAATTGGCGCATCGGCGCAGCGCCGCCGCGAGCCCGCCTGCGGCCGCCCAAAGCGCCGATGAAATCCCGCCTTCGACCGTCGAGCGCCATGCCGCCGCGGTGGCCGCGCCGGCCGAGAACGTCGTGCCGTTCCCTTCCACGGATGCCGAACCGAACGCGCCGGCGTTGAGTCCGATCGAGCGCCGCGCCTTTCGGGAGCTCTCGCGCAGGCTGACGCAGCATCTGAACCATCCGGGTGCCGAGCCGCATGCCGTGACCGCAACGACCGACGGAGATAGCGCTGCCGCCCCCGCAATGCTCCATGGCGATCCCGCATTGTCCGACCCGGCGGCGGCCGCCATTCACTTCCTCTCCCACGCTCGGCATGTCGACCCCAACACGATTGCCACGCACGAGGCCGAGCAGGTCGCGCTGCGGGAGGCGACCGACGCTCGGCCATTCCTCGACCGGCTTCCGTTCGGGGTGCTGGTCTATCGGCTGAGCCACCTGCTCTACTCCAACCGTGCCTTTCTCCGATGGAGCGGCTACGAGAGCATCGACGCGCTTGCGGAGGCCGGCGGGCTGGACAGCCTGTTCGTCGAGCCGGGGGCGGTCTCGTTCGAGAAAGGCGGTGAGAAGCCGTTCGCGATCACGAGCAGTCGCGGCGAAAAGACCGAGGCCGAGGGCCGGCTGTTCCTGGTGCCCTGGGACGGCGAATCGGCGTTTGCGCTGCTGACCATTCCGGTTGCGGAGGCCGGCGGGACGACCACTGATCCGGCGCTCGAGCTCGCGCGAGCCGAGATCGCCGAGCTCAACTCCATCCTCGACACCGCGACCGACGGCGTCGTCCTCATCGACCGCGCCGGCCTGATCCTGTCGTCCAACCGCAGCGCCGAGGCGCTGTTCGGGTACGAATCCCGCGAGCTTGTCGGCCGCGGCTTTTTCGACTTGTTGGCGCCGGAGAGCATGGACATCGCCTCCGAATATCTCGACGGCCTGCGCCAGGACGGGGTCGCGCGACTGCTCAATGGCGGGCGCGAGGTCATCGGCCGGGTCCGCCAGGGCGGATTGATCCCGCTGTTCATGACCATGGGGCGGATCGGCGACCGGGCCGACAAGCTGTGCGCGGTGTTCCGCGACATCACCCCGTGGAAGAAGGCCGAGGAGGAGCTCACCGAGGCCAAGCGCCAGGCCGAAAAGGCCTCGTCGGCGAAATCCGACTTCCTCGCCAAGATCAGCCACGAGATTCGCACGCCGCTCAATTCCATCATCGGCTTCTCCGAGGTCATGATGGAGGAGCGGTTCGGCCCGGTCGCCAACGAGCGCTACCGCGCCTACCTCAAGGACATCCACGCCTCCGGCGGGCACCTGATCTCGCTGATCAACGATCTCCTTGACCTCTCCAAGATCGAGGCCGGCAAGCTCGAGCTCACCTTCGCGGGGGTTTCGCTCAATGACCTGACGCAGCAATGCGTCGCCATCATGCAGCCGCAGGCTAACCGCGAACGCATCATCATCCGCACGTCACTGTCGCCGAAGCTGCCGCAGATCGTCGCCGACGCCAGATCCGTGCGCCAGATCGTGCTCAACCTGGTGTCCAACTCGATCAAGTTCACCGGCGCCGGCGGACAGGTGATCGTCTCGACCGCGCTGACCGACGACGGCGAGGTGGTCTTGCGCGTGCGCGACACCGGTATCGGCATGAGCGAGAAGGACATCGAGACCGCGCTCGAGCCGTTCCGGCAGCTCGCCACCTCGGCGCGCGCCGGCGGCACCGGCCTCGGCCTGCCGCTGACCAAGGCGCTGGCGGAAGCCAACCGCGCGAGCTTTCACATCAAGAGCGCGGTGAACGCCGGCACCCTGGTCGAGATCGCGTTTCCCGCGACCCGGGTGCTGGTGGGGTGAAGGCGCACAGCCGCCGGGTCAAGCAAGTCGGGCAAACTAGCCGGCCCGGTTCCGCAACTCCGCCTTGGCGATCTTGCCGGTCGGCGTCATCGGCAACGACGCCAGGCTTTTCACCATCAGCGGGTCCAGATCGTAGGGCAGCAGGCGCGCGATCGCGGCCTTGAGCGCGGCGAGATCGGCCCCGCCGTCCGTCAGCGTCACATAGGCGACCGGGCGCTGGCCGAGCTTGTCATCAGGCAGCGCGATCACGGCCGCCTCCTTGACGTTCGGCTGCGCGCACAGGGCTTCCTCGACATCGCGGGGAAACCAGGTCCGGCCGCCGACCGTGATCAACTCGGCGAAGCGTCCGCGCATGGTCAGGTATCCGTCGCGATCGATGAAGCCCGCGTCCCCGCTGTGCAGCCATCCGTCACGCAAGACTTCGGCGGTTTTCTCCGGCTTGCCCCAATACCCCCTCATAAAGCCGCCGCGCAGGCACACCTCGCCGACCTCGCCGATCGAGCATTCCCTGCCGTCCGCGTCGAGGATGCGCACCTCCTTGTCGGGCAGTGGCCGGCCGACCGCCGCGAGCTTGTCGTCGGGCAGCAGGGCCGGCTCGCCCAACGCCATGAAGCCGCCGAGCTCGCTCTGGCCGTAGCTCTCGACCAACGGCAGCTTGAGCTCCTCGCGCCACGCCCGCTTGAGCATGCTTGCCACCGGCGCTCCGCCCGACAGACCGAGCCGCAGGCGTCCCGGCACGCGGCCGCGCCAGCGCGATTCGGCCAGCAGCTCGGTAAGCAAAGTCGGATTGCCGACGAACAGGCTCGCCTGCGTCCGCTCGAGCGCGTCCCATCCGGCGGTCTGCGTCCAGCGCGCCATCACGTTGACGGTGGCGCCACGATACAGCGGCGGGAGGAGATTGCTCACCAGCTGGTAGGAGCTCGACAAGGCGGTCGGACCGAACGAGACGTCGTCGCTCTCGATCCGCAGCCGCTCGGCGATGCAATTCGCCGCCCGCATCGTCGGCTCGTGCGCAAGGCAGGCGCCCTTCGGGCGTCCGGTCGTTCCCGACGTATAGGAGAGGTGCGCGATCGCCTCCTCATCTCCCGGGTCGACCGGCGGCCGTAAGTCGGCCTGCAGCAAGGCCGGAAGACTCTCCGCCCCCGGCTGCGCGCCATCCATGCAGACCAGCGACCGGATGCCGCGAACGCTCGCTGCCGCACGTTTGACCGCGTCGAGCATGTCGTGGGTATAGATGACGACGCAAGGCTCGTGATCGGCGAAGTAATAATCGAGGTCGTCGGCCAGGCGCACGTTGACGAGCGCGGCGATCGCGCCGATCCGCCAGCACGCGAACAGGCCGATCACATAGTCCATGCCGTTGTGGGCGAAGATCGAGACCCGATCGCCCTTGCGGACGCCGAGATGGTGAAGGGCGCCGGCGAAGCGCTCCATGGCCGAGGCGGCTTCGGAGAACGTCAAGACGGCGTCGCGGTCGACCCAGCGGAAGGCGACCTTGTCGGGCTGCCGGACGGCGCCATCGAACAACAGCTGGTGCATCAACACGAGCGCGGTCCTGTGACGCTGCCTAACCGGAAATCAATTCGTTGTCCCACAGCTCGGAATAGTCCGGCGCGCGTGCACTGCTGCGGCGGCCGTGATCGATCACGATACGGTCCGACTGCGGGCGTGACACGATCTCGTTGAGGCTGCGGGCGTTGAACACGATCAGGCGCGCGGGCGCCCCGACCGCGAGCCGGCCATGATCGGCCAGGTTCGCGATGCTTGCCGGCATCGGTCCGACCAGCGCGGGCGCTTCGGCCAGCGGATGGTCGAGATGGAGGATACGAACCGCCTGGCGGAACGTATCGACCATGTCGTGATCGCCATAAGCATGGAAGCAATCGCGGCAATTGTCGCCGGCGGCCGCGACCCGGATGCCGCGGCGGCGCATCTCGTGCACCAGCGTCACGCCGCGCCAGCGCGGCGTCCGGCCGCTGCCGCGGTCCTGCAGGTAGAGGTTGACCATCGGCAGCGTGACCACCGCGATCTTCGCCTCGGCCAGCAGGTCCAAGGTCGCGGCGGCCTCCTGCTCGGGCTGTACCGCGAGACTGCAGCAATGCCCGCACACCACGCGGCCATGATAGCGGTGACGCAGCGCCGCCCGCGCCACGTGCGGAAGCGCGGCGGCGCGGGGATCGTTGGTCTCGTCGACATGGAGATCGATGTCGAGATCGTGACGCGCGGCGAGGCCAAAGAACCGATCGAGCAGCGCGTCGAGATCGCCGAGCGGAGCGCCATGCGTGCCGGTGGCTGCGCGCGTCACCGCCCCCAGAATGCCGCCTGATGTCGCCACCAGGGCGGCAAGCCGATCGCCGCCCTCGTCGCGGAAGGCATCGATCGGAACGAGCGAGACCGCCTGCAGCGTGACCCGTCCTTGCCACTGCGCCCGCAGGTCGCGAAAGGCGCGCCAACTGCGCTCCGCCTGCTCGGGGACGGAATCGAGATGCGTGCGGATGGCGGACACCCCGTGCGCGTAGGCGCAGCGCAGCCCGAAGCTCATGCGCGCGAGCAGATCCTCGTGGCTCCAGCGCAGCCGGTCCGACCCGGTGGCGCGCAACGCGTCCGCGAAGGTGCCGGACGGATTGGGCGAGCGCACCACGGTGTGGCCGCGATCGAGATGGGCGTGCACGTCGATCAGCATCGGCCACATCTGGCGCCCGCGCAGATTGACGCGCGGGCCGTGATCGCTGCCGGCGGCGCCGGCGGGGACGATACGGGCCAGCCGGCCGTTCTCGATCAGCACGTCCACGAGCGCGATTCCCTCCTCGCGGTCGTGCGGCACGTATGCGTGCGGCTCCGACAGCAGGCACAGCGGAACCCGCGCGTTACCGATCCAATAGGAGGCGGCGTCGGGCCAAACAATGTCGGAGAAACGCGGCAGCGTCGCAGACATCGTTCACCCGCTCCGAGGACTTGTCGGCGTGAACAGGCGCGACAGCGAAAAATTGGCGAGGTCACGCAGCAGCTTGATGAAGCCGTCGACCTCATGGGCGGCCGTGCGCTCGCCCTTCTCTGCGGTCGCAAGGGCGGCATTGCCGACGGCGCCGTCGGGGTTGAGGTCCTGGGCAATCCAGGCGAAGGCATGGGTGCCGGTCGGCGTCAGATGCGTGAACTCCTTCTCGATCGCGACCGCCGCGGAGACGAAATTCTTCGCCTTGTCCATGCGCACCAGCTCCGGCCGAAACGCCAGCATCAGGGACGTCTCGATGTCGCCGGCGTGGATACCGTGGCGCGCCTCGATGGCGTCGTACATCCCGTCCGGCAGTCCGAACCAGCGCCAATGCGTCGATACCGCCAGCATACCGAGCTTGACGCGCAGCTCGCGCGTCGCGACCGACAGCAAGGTGGAATTGCCGCCGTGGGAATTGGCGAAAACCATCTTCCGCAAGCCCGCGCGATGCACGCATTCACCGATCTCGACCCACACCCGCAACAAGGTGTCGGCCGACAAGCTCAGCGTCCCCGGGGACAACAGGTGCTCATTCGATTTTCCAATCGGCTGGATCGGCAGCACCAGCACGCTCAGATCGTCCGGCAGGCGATCCTGCAGCCGCCCGAGCATGCCTTCCGCGATCGCGGTGTCGGTCATCACCGGCAGATGCGGGCCGTGCTGCTCGGTCGCCGCGACCGGCAGCACCGCAATGGTACGTTCAGGGTCGAAAGCCCGGAAATCGTCCGAGGTCAATTCGGCCCAGAGGAAAGCCCGTCCCGGCACGTCTCTTCTCCGTTGCCGCTATTGCAGGCAAACGTCATGCCATTTAGGCAACTCAAGCAACGCCGATCGGCGCGAGCTTCGGCATCGCCTTGCGCAGCTCCTCGACCACCAGGCTGGGGAATGTATCGAGCCCGCCACGGGCGCGCACCATCAGCTTGAGCGCAATCGGATGATTGGCGAGCTCGTGCAGCGGCAGGTAGCGGATTTCGCCGGCTTGGACCTCTTCGTCGACGTCGACCGGATTGAGAAACGTGATGGCGTGCCCACTGCGTGCGATCTTCTTCATGAACTCGATCGAGTTCGTCTCGATCGTCGGATGGAGCGGGACGTTGGCGTGGGTGAAGGCGAGCTCGACGGCGGGACGGATCGTCATCGAGGCATCCGCAATCGCCAGAGGAAACTCGACGCAATCGGCGAGCCGCAACGGGCGGCGCGTGGCCAGCGGGTGTTTGGCCGAGACGACTGCGCCGATGGCGAGCTCGTGGCTGGCGACGATGCGCAGGCCAGGGCTGGTCGGCGGATTGTAGGACAGCGCCAAATCGGCTTCGCCGGTGAGAACCGCGTTGGTCATCTGGTCGAACGGGAGCACCCGCAAGCGCAGATGGACGCGCGGATGCGTATCCAGGATGCTGTTCAAGAACCGCGGCAGCGGGCCGGCCGCCAGACCGTTCATGGTCGCGATCGTGACCTCGCCGCGAGTCAACCCCTTCAGCGCCTCGATATGGGATTCGACCCGCTGATGACCTTTCAACGTCTCGCGCACATGGGCGATCAGCACCTCGCCGGTCGCCGTCAGTCGCAGCCGGCGCGGCATGCGCTCGAAGATCGGCGCTCCGAGCTCGTTCTCGAGCGCCAGGATCTGCCGATTGATGGCGGAGGACGCCACGTTGAGGCGCGACGCCGCCTTGCGGATGGAGCCCAGCCGGGCGACCTCGTCCAGGTATTTCAGTAGCCGCGAATGCAACATGACGCCGATCTTGCCGCCTGAGTTTCATCGGCGGGCGCGGCCTGCCCGCCTTTTCATCGCTCTGCATAAAGTTTCATCAATGATGCCTCAAAGGCATCATTGAACACGAAATTTGATGCTTTTTATCACAATTCGCGTGTGCGCACACTTGCTGTCAAGCGGATATGAGTCCCGGCCGAACGTCGGGACGTCCGATCACTTGTCATCCATCACGCACAAACGGGTCGAACCATGTCTTTCCTGCGGACCGCCACACCCATTGCCGCGGCAGCGGCCATGGCGCTCGGCACGGCCTTCGGGCCGGCGCAAGCTGCCGACAAGATCACGTTCCTGACCAGCTGGTACGCCCAGGCCGAGCACGGCGGCTTCTATCAAGCCAAGGCGTCAGGTCTCTACGAGAAGGCCGGGCTCGACGTCACCATCAAGATGGGCGGCCCGCAGGTGAACGGCCTGCAGCTCCTGCTCGCGGGCGAGGCCGACGTGATGATGGGTTACGACTTCCAAGTGCTGACCTCGCTCGCCAAGGGTCTGCCCGTCATCACCGTGGCCACCTCGTTCCAGAAAGATCTGCAAGGCCTGATGACGCACGATCACGTCAAAGGTCTCGACGATTTGAAGGACAAGACCATCCTGGTTGCCACGCCCGGCCGCTCCAGCTGGTGGCCGTGGTTGAGGCGGCGCTTCGGCTATTCCGACGCCCAGACCCAGCCCTACACCTTCAACCTGCAGCCGTTCTTCAGCGACAAGAACGTGGTCCAGCAATCCTATCCTTCCTCCGAGCCGTTCCAGGCGCTGCAGAAGGGCGTACCGGTCAAGTTCTTCCTGTTCGCCGACAACGGTTATCCGCCCTACGGCACCACCATGGTCACCACCACCAAGCTGGTGGCCGAGAAGCCGGATGCGATGCGGCGCTTCGTGAAAGCCTCGATCGAAGGCTGGAGGAGCTATCTCAAGGGGGATCCGTCAGCCGGCAACGCGATGATCAAGGCCGACAATCCGAAGATGAGCGACGAACAGATCGCGTTCGCCATCAAGCGCCTCAACGAGCTCGAAGTGCTCGACGGCGGCGACGCCAAGACCCTGGGGATCGGCATCATCACCGAGCAGCGCTGGAAGGCGACGTATGACTTGATGGTGAATGAGGGCCTGTTGCCGAAGGAGGTCGATTGGACAAAGGGATTCACGACGACCTTCGTGAAGGACCTCAAGATCACGTCCAGGTGAATCACGTCCAGGTGAGGTAGGCGACGTCGGGTTGCATCGGCGACCCCGCGGCAAGACTGAAGACAACCGTGGCATGGCTCAATCGGCTGGTCGGAAGAGGATAGCCGACGTCGCTCCGCCGCTCGTCGTCGGGGCGCTGGTGATCGCCGGGTGGGAGGCGTTCTGCCGCACGTTCGGCATCCCCTCCTATCTGTTCCCGGCGCCGAGCTTGATCGCAACGACATTCGTCGCCGATGCCCCGGCGCTGTTGCACGCGCTTTGGGTCACGCTGCGGGTCACGCTGATCGCGCTTGCGCTCGCGGTCACGATCGGGGCGACGATCGCCTTTCTGTTCGTGCAGAGCCCCATCATCGAGCGCAGTTTTTTCCCCTACGCCATCATTCTGCAGGTCACGCCGATCGTGGCGATCGCCCCGCTCATCATCATTCTGGTGAAGAACACCCAGGCCGCGCTGGTCATCTGTGCGACCATCATCGCGATCTTTCCCATTATCTCGAATACGACCGTGGGGCTGCGCAGCGTCGATCAGGGACATCAGGACCTGTTCACCATCAACCGGGCATCGCGCCTGCAAAATCTCGTCCACTTGCGGATTCCAAGCGCACTGCCGTTCTTCTTCGCGGGTTTGCGGATCGCCAGCGGCCTCGCCTTGATCGGCGCGGTGGTGGCCGAGTTCGTCGCCGGCACCGGCGGCCGCAGCGCCGGGCTCGCCTACGAGATTTTGCTGTCCGGATATCAGCTCGAGATTCCGCGCATGTTCGCGGCGCTGTTTCTGATCACGGTGACCGGGATCGCCTTGTTCCTGGTCATGGTCGGGCTCTCGAAGCTCGCGCTCGGCTCATGGCACGACAGCGCGATCGAGCAAGAAATATGAAAGCAAGGGTAGGAAATCCGGCCGGGAGGACAACAGGATGCTGACGACGAAGCAGAAGGTCTTGCGCCGATTCTGGTACGCGGTCGTGCCGCTCGAGCATCTCGAGGACGGTCCCAAGCCGTTCCGCCTGCTCGGCGAAGATATCGTGCTGTTTCTCGACGCCGACGGCAAACCGGCTGCGTTGAAGGACCGCTGCTGTCATCGGACCGCAAAGCTGTCGAAAGGGTGGTGCAAAGACGGACGGCTCACCTGCGGCTATCATGGCTGGACCTATGATCGCACCGGCAAGCTGGTCCACGTTCCGCAGTTTCCCGTGCAACAGGAGGTTCCGAACCTCTCGACGCCCGCGTATCACTGCCAGTCGCGCTACGGTTACGCCTGGGTGGCGCTCGACGAACCGATTGCACCGATCCTCGATGCGGCCGAGGAGACCGATCCTGCGTATCGCCGCATCCCGCAATTCTACGAGGTGTGGAACACCTCGGCGCTGCGGCTGATGGAGAACTCCTTCGACAACGCCCATTTCGCGTTCGTCCACAAAGGAACGTTCGGCCAGCTCGATCAGCCGCTGCCGGAGAAATACGCGATCAACGAGACCGATTACGGCTTCGAGGCGGAAACCCTCATCACGGTGGCCAATCCGCCGGTACAATACCGCATCTCCGGCACGACCGCGCCGACCACCAAGCGCCACATGCGCAACAAGTGGTACATGCCGTTCTGTCGCAAGCTCGACATCGAGTATCCGTCCGGCTTGCGGCACATCATCTTCAATTCCGCAACGCCGATCGACGACGGGCGCATCCAGGTCGTGCAGTGGCTCTATCGCAACGACACCGAAGCCGACTGCCCGGCCCAGGAGCTGATCGACTGGGACTTCAAGATCACCCGCGAGGACAAGGACATCATCGAATCGACCGACCCCGATACGCCGATCGACATGACCCGGCATGTCGAGGCCCATATGGTGTCCGACCGTCCCGGCATGATCATGCGTCGTCGGCTGATGAAGCTCTTGCAAGAGCACGGCGAAACCGAAGTGGTCGCTCCGCGCAACGCCGCTTGACGATGCGCGCCGCAATAGCCTGCCGACGAAGCACCAGCTGATCGAGGGAACGCCGATGCCACAAATTGCCGTCGCAGCGCGCGACAATCGAACGGATCGCTATCCGCTGGATGCGTTCCTCAACGACATCGCCGGCGTCGAGGCGACGACCGACATCGTCGATCTGCGGCGCAAGTCGCGCGACTTCTTCTGGTACAGCCCGGTCCTCGACGAGATGCTCAAGGACAAGCTGGCGGACGTGGTCGTCACGCCCCGCGACGAGAACGAGGTCGTGCGGCTCGCCGGCGCCTGCGCGCGCCACCGGATTCCTTTGACGGTCCGCGGCGGCGCCACCGGCAATTACGGCCAGTGCGTTCCGCTCGAAGGCGGGGTCGTGCTCGACATGACCGCGCTCGACCGCATCGAATGGCATCGGCCCGGCATCGTGCGGGTCGCGGCCGGCGGCAAGCTGAACGACATCGACGCGGCGACGCGGCCGAGCGGCTTCGAGCTGCGCATGCATCCGTCGACCAAGCGGTCGGCGACCATCGGCGGCTTCGTCGCCGGCGGCACCGGCGGTATCGGCACCGTCACCTATGGCGGCCTGCGCGAGCCGGGCAACATCCTGGCCGCGCGCGTGGTGACGGTCGAGCCGCAGCCGCGGGTGCTCGAGCTGTGCGGCGACGCCGCGCAGAAGGTCAATCGCGCCTATGGCACGACCGGAATCATCACCGCGCTCGAAATGCCGCTCGCGCCCACCCATCCCTGGATCGACGTGATCGTCGCGTTCGACGATTTCATGCAGGCGGTGCGTTGCGGCCGCGCGCTGGCCATGGCCGACGGCATCGTGAAAAAGCTGCTGTCGCCGATCGCCTGGCCGCTGCCGTCGAGCTTCAGCGCGGTCCGTGCGCATTGTCCGCAGGGCAAGAGCCTGCTGCTCGGCATGATCGCGGAGCCCTCGCTCGAGACCTTCAAGACGCTGCTGGCGCCGTACGGCGGCGTGCTGACCTATGAAACGCCGAGCGACGATTCCTCCGGCAAGGTTCCGCTCTACGAGCACACCTGGAACCACACCACGCTGCAGATGCTGAAATCCGATCGCAGCGTGACCTACCTGCAGTGCCTGTTCCCGCACGATCGGCTGGTCGAATCGGTCGAGCAGATTTGCGCGCGCTTCGGCGACGAGATCATCCAGCACATCGAGTTCATCCGGATGAACGGATACCTCACGGCCAGCGGGCTGCCGGTGATCCGTTATCGTTCGCCGGAGCGCCTGAACGAGATCATCGCGCTGCATGAGGCGTCCGGCGTGATGATCGCCAATCCTCACGTCTATACGCTCGAGGAGGGCAGCCGATACAAGCGGGTCGAGGCCGATCAGTTGGGCTTCAAGCACGAGGTCGACCCGATGGGCCTGCTCAACCCGGGAAAGATGCGAAGCTTCGTGCCGCAGGCGGGATGAATCCGGCGATGACCGCAGCAGTTCCCATCAAGGCGATCCCGGAACCGGCGCGGATCGGCGCGGCGGCATCCGGTGCGCCGTCGCGACCGCTGCTTGGGCTCACCGGCATCTCCAAGACGTTCGCCAGCGGCACCACCGCCTTGGCCGACGTCGATCTGCGCATCGGGCCGGGCGAGTTCGTCAGCCTGCTCGGGCCGTCGGGCTGCGGAAAATCCACGCTGCTCAAGCTGATCGCGGGGCTCGCGGCGCCGTCGTCGGGGACGATCGATTGGCCGCAATCGACCTATGATGCCGGCGGCGAGCCGGAACGATCGCTCGGGTTCGTGTTCCAGGAGCCGACGCTGCTGCCTTGGCGCACCGTCGCCGACAACGTCCATCTGCCGTTGATGCTGGCCGGTGTGACCCGGCGCGACGCGCGCGCGCGCGTCGATGAGGCGCTGGCGCAGGTCGGTTTGTCGGCGTTCGCCGCCTCGCATCCGCGGCAGCTTTCCGGCGGCATGAAGATGCGGGTATCGATTGCGCGCGCGCTGGTGACGAGGCCGAAGATCCTGCTGATGGACGAGCCGTTTGCTGCGCTCGACGAGATCACGCGCACGAAGCTGAACAACGATCTGCTCGAGCTGTTCGCGCACAAGGGATTGACCGTCATCTTCGTCACCCACAGCGTCTATGAATCGGTCTATCTGTCGAGCCGGATCGTGGTGATGAGCTCGCGGCCGGGACGGGTCACCGCCGAAATTCCGATCGAGCTGCCTTATCCGCGGGCGGAGGAGTTCCGCACGTCCGCGCTCTACAACGAGCGATGCCGGCTGGTGTCGGCGGCATTGCGTCGCGCCATGTCGGCCGACGATTCCACTTGATCGGGACCGGCCATGCTTCGACATCTCGTCCCGAAACAAATCCGCGCACCGTTTGCGCGCTACAGCCACGCGGTGGAGATCCCGGCCGCGGCCCGATGGCTGGTCTGCTCCGGGCAATTGGGCATCTCGCCCGGCGACCAGGTGCCCGACAGCGCCGAGGCCCAGGCGACGCTCTGCTTCGAGGCCATCGGCGCATGCCTGGCCGAGGCGCGCATGACGTTCGCCGACATCGTGCGTCTCAATGCCTATGTCAGCGACCGGGCGCACATGGCGCCGTATATGGCGGTGCGCGACCGCTACGTTGCGCTGCCGCCGCCGGCCTCCACCCTGATGATCGTCTCGGGCTTTACCCGCCCAGAGTTCAAGGTCGAGATCGAGGCCATCGCGGCGCAGTTCGATGGTAAGCCCTGATCGATGCCGCACGCTCCACTGTTACCGCCGGCCTCCGCCTGCCGCCGACCGAGGCGCCGGCGCAGGCCAACCGCGCGAGTTTTCGCATCAAAAGCGCGTTGAACGCGGGCGCGCCGACCGAGATCGCCTTCCCAGCCGCCCGCGTATTGGCGGGATAACGGCGCGCCGGGCCGCCGTCCCAGTACGCAACCGCGCTGGAATCGGCTAGGCTCGCCCATGGGCGACACCTGAACGGCATCGACCGCGGCGGTGCCATTGGAGGCAGCCATGACCCGGCTCATTCGATTGCTGCTGGCACTCGCCGTGCTGGTGCTCATTCAGCCGGTCTTCGCGTTGGCCGCCGAGCAGGTCGACCTGCTGCTCGTGCTGTCGTCCGACGTGTCGCGCAGCGTCGACCATCCCAAGTTCCTGCTGCAGCGGGAAGGCTACGCGGCGGCGATCTCCGACCCGCAGGTGCTCGACGCGATCCGTTCCGGGCCGCACCAGAAGATTGCAATCTGCTTCGTCGAGTGGTCCGGCTTCGGCGCGCAGAAGGTGGTGATCGACTGGACCCTGATCGACGGTCCCGCCACCGCGCGGCGGTTCGGCGACCAGCTCCTCGAGCTGCCGCGGTCGTTCGCCGATCGCACCTCGATCAGCGGCGGCATCGAGTTCGCAGCCGCCCAGCTCGCGCGGGCGCCGTTCGAGGCCGCGCGCCGCACCATCGATGTCTCCGGCGACGGCACCAACAATGCCGGCCGTGACGTGCGGCTCGCCCGCGACGAGGTGGTGGCCAAGGGCATCGTCATCAACGGCCTGGTCATCCTCAGCGATCGGCCGGTGCCGTGGAACGCCGAGCACACCAACCCGCCCGGCGGGCTCGAAAAATATTACAACGACAATGTCATCGGCGGCCCGGGCGCGTTCGTCATGGTGGCGGAGAACTTCAACTCATTCGGCCGCGCCATCGTCAAGAAGATGATCGCCGAGATCGCCTCGCTGCGGCTGTCGCCTCGCATCCTGCTTCGTTGAGACCGCTTGTCGCACGCCGCGGCGGTCTGAGGCTGCGGCTCGCGCGATCCGGATCGCGACGCACGATCAAGGCGCAAGCGCGTAGTTTCGACTCGTTCTAGACAGCCGCAGACTAGAATCGTTCCAAGCTGTTGAATTTACAGCCTTAATCCGATTGACGGCGGCCGGCCGCTGCCACTACGTCAGGACAACGCGTCGGCGCGATAGGGAGCGCGTCGATCAAGCCAGGCCCCTGCCGAGAGGAGGATTGCCATGAACACCGTCAGCGTGCGCACGCTCGCGCGCATCGCCATCGCCGCCGGAGCCGCCTTGATCGCGGCAGCCGGTCCGGCGCCCGCCCAGTCGGACGTCAATGTCTACACCTATCGCGAGAGCAAGCTGATCCAGCCGCTGTTCGACGCCTTCACCAAGGACACCGGCATCAGGGTCAACGTCATCTCGGCGAGCTCCGGCCTCGAGCAGCGCATCAAGACCGAGGGCGCCAACAGCCCGGCCGACGTGCTGCTCACGGTCGACATCGGCCGGCTCGAGGACGCCGTGCAGGCCGGCATCACGCAGCCGATCAAGTCGGAGCTGCTCGACAAGGCGGTTCCGGCGCAATACCGCGATCCGGAAGGACACTGGTACGGCCTCTCGATGCGCGCGCGCGTAGCTTACGCCTCGAAGGAGCGCGTCAAGCAGGCCGCCCTCACCTACGAGGAGTTCGCCGACCCGAAATGGAAGGGCAAGATCTGCATCCGCTCCGGCCAGCACATCTACAACAACGCTTTGATCGCGGCCTTCATCGCCCATCACGGCGCCGCCAAGGCCGAGCAATGGCTGCGGGGCCTCAAAGCCAACCTCGCGCAGAAGCCGTCGGGCGGCGACCGCGAGACCGCGCGCGACGTCGCCGCCGGCAAGTGCGACCTCGGCATCGGCAACACCTATTACTGGGCGCTGATGAACGACAAGGAGGCCGACAAGAAGCCCTGGGCCGACGCCACCAGAGTCATTCTCCCGACCTTCCAGGGCGGCGGCACGCACGTGAACCTGTCGGGGGTCGTGCTCGCCAAGCATGCGCCCAACAAGGCCAATGCCTTGAAGCTGATCGAATGGCTGGCCGGCGACAAGGCGCAGCACCTGTATGCCGACCTGAACTACGAATATCCGGTACGGACCGGCATCGCGGTCAATCCGACCATCGCGGCCTATGGCCCGCTCACCCCCGACCCGATGCCGATCTCCAAGATCGCCGAATACAAGAAGGCGGCGGCCAACCTGGTGGACAAGGTCGGTTTCGACAACTGAGCCCATGATCGCCGCCAAATCCGCGGGCTGGCCATCGATCGAGCGATGGCCGGCCCGTTCGCATTTTCGATGGCGCGCCGGGCCGGCCGCGGTCGGCGCCGTTGCGGTGGCGGCGGCGCTGCTGGCGCTGGCGCCGCTCATCGGCCTTAGTTTCGTCGCGCTCGGCGAGACAGCGGACATCTGGGCCCATCTCGCGCGCTACGTGATTCCGGTGGCGCTGTGGCACACCGCCCTACTGCTCGCCGGCGTCGCCGCGGTCACAATCGTCGTCGGTGTCGGCGCCGCCTGGACCGTCACCACCTTCGAGTTCCCGGGTCGCAACACGCTCACCTGGCTGCTGCCGCTGCCGCTCGCGATCCCGACCTACATCGTGGCCTACGTCTACGTCGACATTCTCGACGCGCTCGGGCCGGTGCAATCGGCCTTGCGCGCGATCTTCGGATGGCGTTCCGCCGCCGACTATTGGTTCCCGGACGTTCGCTCGCTCACCGGCGCGATCTTCGTCATCGGCTTCGTGCTCTACCCCTACGTCTATCTGGCCGCGCGCGCGATGTTCCAGACCCAGGGCGCGCTGTTCACCGAGCCCGCGCGCGTGCTCGGTGCGCGGCCATGGGAGCTCGCCCGCCGCATCACGCTGCCGCTGGCGCGGCCCGCGATCGCGGTCGGGGTCGCGCTCGCCCTGCTCGAGACGCTCAATGACATCGGCGCGAGCGAATATCTCGGCGTGCAGACCTTGACGCTGTCGATCTTCACCACCTGGCTCAATCGCGGAAGCCTGGCGGGCGCGGCGCAGATGGCCTGCCTGATGCTGCTGATCGTCGCCGCGTTGATCGGGCTCGAGCGCTACGGCCGGCGGCGCGTCGACGTGGCGGTTTCGGTGCAGGACGCCCGCCTCGCGTCACGGATCGTGCTCAAGGACCGGGCGCGATGGATCGCATTGCTCGCCTGCCTCGCTCCGGTCGCGCTGGGCTTCCTGCTGCCGGCGGGCTATCTCGCGCGCGAGGTGATCGCCCGCGGCCTGCTGGTGGGCTTCGACACCGAGCTCGTCCGCCACGCGCTGACCACGGTTGGGCTTGCCTCCGCGGCCACCGCGATCACGCTGGTGCTGGGCTTTTCGGCGGCGGCGGCGCTGCGGCACGTGAAGCACCCGATGATCGCCGCCTGCGTGAGCGTGGCGGGCATCGGCTACGCCGTCCCGGGGACGGTGCTGGCGCTGGGCCTGCTCTCGCCGCTCGTCCTCGTGGACGAGAGCATCAATGCGCTGACCCGCGCCTTCGGCGGCGCGGGCGTCGGGCTCCTGCTCACCGGCTCATCGGCGGCCGTCGTCATCGCCTACGTGATCCGGTTCCTGGCGATCGCGATCGGCTTCGCGCAGGCGGGATTTGCCCGCATCTCGCAGGAATTCGACGACGTCGCGCGCATGCTGGGGGCGGGACCGGCGACCTTGGCGCGCACGATCCATCTGCCGCTCGCCCGCCCCGCCATCTGGGGCGCGGCGCTGCTGGTGTTCGTCGATTGCCTCAAGGAGCTGCCGGCGACCTTGCTGCTGCGCCCGCTCAACGTCGAGACGCTCTCGACCTACATCTACCAGTTCGCGACCCGCGGCAGCTTCGAGCAGGGCTCGCTCGCCGCCCTCATCATCGTCGCCGTCGGCATCCTGCCAGTCATCCTCATCACCCGTTATGCCGACATCGCCACCATGGTCGGGCGCGGGGAGAATTAGAGGGCCGACAAACCCGCCGCAAACGGACGATTGCGGCCCTTGCCGCAGCGCGGTAGAAAATTCCGCTGGGCTGGCGAACGCGTGCCTATTCGGTAGGCACGGCAACGATCGAAACGGGGGTTCATGAAAAAGCTCTATCCCGACGCCAATGCGGCGCTGGCCGGCCTGCTGAAGGACGGCATGATGATCATGGCCGGCGGCTTCGGATTGTGCGGCATTCCGGAAACGCTGATCTACGCCATCCGCGAGTCCGGCGTGAAGAACCTCACCGTCGTCTCCAACAATGCCGGGATCGACGGCGTCGGCCTCGGCCTCCTGCTCGACACCCGCCAGATCAAGAAAATGATCTCCTCCTATGTGGGGGAGAACAAGACCTTCGCGCAGCAGTACCTCGCCGGCGAGCTCGAGATCGAGTTCAACCCGCAGGGCACCTTGGCCGAGCGCATCCGCGCCGGCGGCGCCGGCATCCCGGCCTTCTTCACCCGCACCGGCGCCGGCACCCGGATCGCCGAGGGCAAGGAGGAGCGCGAGTTCGACGGCGAGCGTTACGTGATGGAGCGCGGGCTCGTCGCCGACCTGTCCATCGTGCACGCCTGGATGGGCGACACCGAGGGCAACCTCGTCTACCGCAAGACCGCGCGCAACTTCAATCCGATGATGGCCACCGCCGGGAAGGTGACGGTTGCCGAAGTCGAGCACCTGGTGCAGCCCGGCGATATCAATCCCGACCACATCATCACGCCCGGCGTCTATGTCAAACGCATGGTGCACGTGCCCGCTGCCACCAAGCACATCGAGCAGCGCACCACCCGCAAGCGCGCCGCACCGGCAGGAACAGGGGAGGAAATCTGATGGCCTGGACCCGCGATCAGATGGCCGAACGCGCCGCCAAGGAGCTGCGCGACGGCTTCTACGTCAATCTCGGCATCGGCATCCCGACGCTGGTTTCGAACTACATTCCCGACGGCATGAGCGTGCAGCTGCAAAGCGAGAACGGCATGCTCGGCTTCGGTCCTTTCCCGTACGAGGGCGAGGAGGATCCCGACCTCATCAATGCCGGCAAGCAGACGGTCACCGAGATCCCGACCACGAGCTATTTCTCCTCTGCCGACAGCTTCGCGATGATCCGCGGTGGCCACATCGACCTCTCCATCCTGGGCGCCATGCAGGTCGCCGAGAACGGCGATCTCGCCAACTGGATGATCCCCGGCAAGATGGTCAAGGGCATGGGCGGCGCCATGGACCTGGTCGCCGGGGTCAAGAAGGTGGTGGTGGTGATGGAACATTCCGCCAAGAACGAGCCGAAGCTCCTGAAGCGCTGCACGCTGCCGCTCACCGGCGCCGGCGTGGTCGACATGGTGATCACCGATCTCGGCGTCTTCACCATCGACAAGAAAGGTAAGGGCGGCATGACCCTGATCGAGCTCGCGCCCGGCGCAACGCTCGACGAAATTCGCAGCAAGACCGAGGCGGGCTACCACATCGCGCAAAGCTGAATTGACGGCGGTGCACCGATTTAAGCGGCGAAAACACGTGAAAATACGGCTTTCCTGCACCGTGGGGCGGGGCCGGCCACGAAAGCGTCACAGAAGGATTCCAGGTTGCCGCCTCGCTCCCCCTCGGTAATGGTCGGCGGGTTCACCGCCGAAAAGCTTGAGAAAGACGCGTCGTGACCGCGGTCATTGGCATCAAGCGCCTTGCACTTGCCGTTGTGGCCTTGGCGGTCGCGGGCTTCGGCGCTCTCGTGATCTTGTCGTTTCTGATGCCGGCCGAGACCGTGCGCGACGCCGTCAAGGCCGAGATCCGCGCCGTCACCGGGCTCGATCCGGTGCTGCGCGGCGGCACCTCGGTGTCGTTGTTCCCGACCGGCACGGTGCGCTTCGACGACGTCAGCCTCGGCGACAGCGGCAGCGGCCGGCCGGCGCTCACCGCCGAGCATGTGGTGGCGCGCTTGCGCTTCTTCCCGTTCCTGACCGGCCGCATCGAGATTGCCGATGTGTCGCTGGTGCGTCCGACCATCAGCATCATCTTCAATGCCGACCGCAGCTCGAATTGGTCCGGCCACATCGAGACGCTTGCACGCCACCTGCAGCCGAGCGGCAAGCGGACGAGCTCGTTTTCGGAAATCCGGATCGAGGGCGGGACCGTCATCCTGCGCGACGAGGCCTACAAAGTCGTCGAGACGCTCTCCAATGTCGAATTCGCCCTCGCCTGGCCTTCGATCTCGAAGAGCTTCGCGGCCACCGGCCGCTTCGCCTGGAACAACGAGCCGCTCGACGCCACCATCAGCTTCACCGACTTCGCCGCGGCGCTACGGGGCGACCGATCGGGGCTCAAGGTCCGCCTTGCGGGCGCGCCGCTGAAGTTCGCATTCGACGGCTATCTGAGCCACCGGCCTACCCTCAAGATGGAAGGCACGCTGGCCGCCGACGCGGCATCGCTGCGCGAGACCCTGCGCTGGGCCGGCCAGCAGCCCTTGCCAGGCGGCGGCTTCGGCCGTTTCGCGCTCAAGGCGCAAACCAACGTGGTCGGCGGCACCATCGGGCTCTCGGGTGTCAATATCGAGCTCGACGGCAATGCCGGCGAAGGCGTGCTGACCCTGGCCAACGGTGAGCGGCAGACGCTGCAAGGAACGCTGGCTGCCGATGGGCTCGATCTGACGCCCTACATCTCCACCATCCGGCTGTTGACCACCGGCCAGCGCGACTGGGACCGCCAGCCAATCGCGCTCGACGGCCTCAAAGGCATCGACGTCGATCTCCGACTCTCCGCCGCCCGGGTCAACGTCGCCCACGCCAGGCTCGGCCGCACGGCGGTCGCCGCAACGCTGCGCGCCGGCAATCTCAACGTGACGATCGGCGAGGCGCAGGCTTTTGGCGGGGTGCTGAAAGGGTCGTTCGGGATCGCCCGCTCGCAGGCCGGAGCCGACTTCAAGGCGCAGCTGCAATTCGCCGACGTGGACCTCGAGCGCTGTCTCGGCGAGATGCTGGGGATTCGGCGTCTCGAAGGCAAAGGCACGCTCGCCTTCGCCCTCGATAGCTCGGGCGGCAACGTCTACGACCTGACAAAAGCGCTGAACGGCACCGCCAACCTGACCAGCCGAAATGGCGCGATTGCCGGCTTCAACGTCGAGCAATTGCTCCGGCGCTTCGAGCGCCGGCCGCTGTCGGGCGGCGGTGAAATCCGTGGCGGCAAGACGCCTTACGAGTCGCTCACTGTCAATGTGAAGATCAGCCAGGGCATGGCGACGGTCGAAGAGGTCCGCATGGAGGGCCCCGCGGTGCGCATCGCGCTTGGCGGCTTGGCCTCGATACCGGCCCGCCAGCTCGACCTGAAGGGAACCGCGAGCCTGCTGTCGAGCTTGGCGGGTGGCGCGAATGCCGTCGCGCCGTCGTTCGAGCTGCCGTTCATCGTGGAGGGGCCCTGGGACGAGCCGCTGATGTGGTGGGACGTCCAAAGCCGCATTCAGCGCTCCGGGGCGGCGCAGCCGCTCTTGGACGCCATGCGCAATCGCCCCCCGGGCGACCCGATCCGTTCCGCGATCGAGCGGCTGACCGGCGCGCCGCCACCATCGCAGCCGCCCGCGGAGTCCGCCCCGCCGACCGCCGTCGCCGAGCCCCCGCCGGCAACCGCACCTGCGACCGCACCGGCGCTGGCTGGAGCTTCGCCGGCACCGCCGGCGGAAACCGCGCCGGCGGCCACCGAGCCGGCCGCGGCCGCGCCGCAAAACCCCCGATAATCGGGCGTTGACAAGTCGGCGCGCCTTGGGCGGCCGAACTGCCGATCGTCTAAAATTCCAAACGAATCAGCGACTGAACGAACGCCCGGCATTGACGAGGCCCGGATGTTCCATGCTTTTCTGCGGACATTGCTCAAGGTCACGGTCGCTTCGCTGATCGTCGGCTCAATCCTCACCCATTTCGGCGTCACCACCGACCGGATCATGCGCGAGGTCGGGCTCTCGCAGGAGCGGGTCATGGACTTGGCCCAGCAGGCGATGACCTGGGCGCTGCCCAACCTGTTGCTCGGCGCGCTGATCATCGTGCCGGTGTGGTTCCTGTTCTATCTGTTCCGTCCGCCCCGCGCGCGCAGCGATTAGACGCATTCAGGTCGCGCTCGCGGCGTGGCCGGGACAACAAGCCCGGCCATGACGAGGGCAAGTCCTCGTCGAATTTTTCGTAACATTCACCGTGCCTGACCAACGAAGGTCTCCCTGAACAGCTTCGTCCACTTGTCGCCCTCGTCGAGGAACTTGGCACTGTCGATGAAGGTCGGGTCGGGCGGCGGCGCCTTGACGCCGCGGTTGGTCGGAACATTGCCCCGCTGCGCGAGGATGCGCTGGCCATCACTCAAAAAGAAGTCCACGAACAGGACGGCGGCGTTGGGGTGCGGCGCCTTGTTAAAAACCGCAATACCGTTCGGCAGCGCGACCGCCGGCGGCAGCGTGACCGCCGCGATCGGCGCGCCCACCCTCGTCATCGCCTCGATCCGGTAGCGGTAGACGGTGAACGCGAGCGGCACCCCGCCGGCGGCGACCAGATTGGCGAGCAGCGTGTGGCCCTTGCGCACCGACACGCCGTTCCTGGCGACGATGTCGCGAAACAGCTTGAGCCCCTTCTCCTCGCCTCGATCGTCGCCGACGAATAGAGCGTGAGGGTGCCTTCCTTCCTGGCGCCATCGATCAGGCGCTGCGCGCGATCGGGGCCGGAATAGGTCGCGATGTCGGCAAGCGTCGGCGTTTGCGCATCGGCATTGGCGCAGCCAAGCGCCGCGATGAGGGCGAGCGCTAACCATCTCATCGCCGCGCTCCGCGTTCAGGCCGCCGCCTTCGGGGGCAGGTTCGGCAGCTCGGCGGCGTAAACCTCGTCCATGCGAGGCTTCAGGCCGTGGCGGGCGAGCGCATCCGCGAACATGCGGCGGACCGCCGGGCTCTCGTCGGCGTAATCGACCTGGGTGCCGCCGAGCCGCGTCGAGATCCACGACGTCGGCACGCCCTGGGCGTTGCGCGGTGACGAGTGCTTGAAGGCCAGGTAGCGCGCCGGCGTCGGCCCGGAATTGAAATGCTGGTGATACCAGGCATTGGGAGGCACGATGAGCGTGCCGACCTGCCAGTCGTAGCGGCGCGGCTCCTCGCCCTGCGGCCACATCAGCGAATAGCCCTCGCCCGAGAGCACGATCACGTGGGCGCCCGGCCCATGGGCGTGCGCCTTCTTGTAGGTGCCGACCGGGAACTGCGAGATATGGCTCGCGATCGAGCCGCGCGCCATGTTGAAGCGGATGTGGCCGCCGCCGGCACCGCGCTCCTTGGCGGTGATCAGCGGCAGATTGACCGCGTCCGGCACGAAATTCGTCTGCAGCAGGAAGCCGATCTGCTCGCCCTTGGCGGTGAAATAGTCGGCCTCGCCGGAGAAGCGGTTCTTGAAGTCGTAGCGATGACCGAAGACGAACTCGACGTCCTCATAAAGGTTGAGGACCGAGGGCGCATTGGTCACCGCCACGAAGCGCACGGGTTCGTGGCCCGCGCCGTTGAAATGCTGGTACCAGCAATTGAGCGGGATGGCGAAGATCGCGCCCGCCTTCCATTCGAAGGTGACGCGGGCGCCGGCATTGTTCCACACGGTCGTGGAGCCGCGGCCCGACAGCACCAGGATCATCTCCTCGAACAAATGGTGCTGCGGCTCGAGCTTCTTGCCGGGCGCGATCTCGCAGACGTAGCAGTCGTTCGAGGTGCGCGAGGCCTCGTGGTTGATGAACACGCCCTTGCCGTTCTTGCGCGCCCAAGGCTTGAGCTCGACCGTGCGCAGGTTCGGCACGTATTGCGCGCTGATGATGTCGAGCCCTTCGCCGCGCACGAAGCGCAGATAGGGCTGCTCCTTCTCGGTCTTGAATTTCTCCGCCAGCTCCTGCGAGACGATCGCGTCTTGGGCCACGGAGGACCTCCTGGGGGTGCCTCATGCCGCAACGGGGGCCTATCTTTTTAGCAGTGGGAGGCGCCCCGCAGCAATGCCGCGGTGATGGCTCTCGCGGATTCCATCAGTCGTCATTCCGGTGCGCGCCCGAGCGTGTGGGACTTGGAGAGCAACGAGGCGGCGGCGATGCCGACCGCGACCACAGCGATCAGGATGGTGCAGATCGCGTTGATCTCCGGCTTCACGCCGAGCCGGACCTCCGAATAGATGCGGATCGGCAGCGTGGTGGCGCCGGGTCCGGTGGTGAAGCTGGCGATCACCAGGTCGTCGAGCGAGAGCGTGAAGGCGAGCATCCAGCCCGAAGCGAGCGCCGGCGCGATCAGCGGCAATGTCACGGTGAGGAAGGTCTTGAGCGGCGGGCAGCCGAGATCCATCGCCGCCTCGTCCAGGCTGCGGTCGAAGCTCAACAACCGCGACTGCACCACCACGGTCACGAAGCACATGGTCAGCGTGGTGTGGGCCAGGGTGATGGTCCAGAACCCGCGATCGACGTCGACGGCGACGAACAGCAGCAGCAGGGAGAGCCCGGTGATCACCTCGGGCATGACCAGCGGCGCATAGACCATCCCGGAGAACAGCACCCGGCCGCGGAAGCGCCCGAGCCGCACCAGCGCGATCGCCGCCAGCGTCCCGAGCACGGTCGCCGCCGTGGCCGAGAGCACCGCGATGCGCAAGGTCACCCAGGCGGCCTCCAGCATGGCGCGGTCTTGCAGCAGCTCGGCGTACCAGCGCGTCGACCAGCCGCCCCACACAGTGACCAGCCGCGAGGCGTTGAACGAGTAGATCACCAGAATGACGATCGGCAGGTAGAGGAAGGCGAGGCCCAGCGCGACCGAGGCGACGTTGAACCAGGAGGCTCTGCGCATGTCAGCGTCCTCCTTCGAGATCGCGCACCTGCATCTGCTGGTAGACCACGATCGGCACCACCAGCAGGCACAACAGCACGACCGCGACCGCCGCGGCGACCGGCCAATCCTTGTTGGCGAAGAATTCGGTCCACAGCGTCTGCCCGATCATCATGGTCTGCGAGCTGCCGAGCAGATCGGGGATGACGAATTCGCCGACGATCGGGATGAAGCAGAGCAGCGCGCCGGCGATCACGCCCGGCAGCGACAAAGGCAAGGTCACCAGCCAGAACGCCTTCCATCGCGGGCAGCCGAGATCGGTCGCCGCCTCGATCAGCGTCTCGTCCATCTTTTCGAGCGTGGCGTAGATCGGCAGCACCATGAACGGCAGATAGGAATAGACGATGCCGATATAGACCGCGGTATCGGTCGAAAGCCACGCCGGCGGCGCGTCGACGATGCCGAGCGCCAGCAGGACCTGGTTGAGCAGGCCTTCGCGCTGCAGGATGTTGATCCAGGCATAGATGCGGATCAGGAACGAGGTCCAGAACGGAAGCACCACCAGCATGAACAGCGCGGGCTGCCAGCGGCGCGGCGCGCGCGCCATGCCGTAGGCGAGCGGAAAGCCGATCGCGAGCAGCAGCAGGGTCGACAGCGCGGCGATCTCGAGGCTCTTGAGATAGGAGGCGAGGTAGAGCCAGTCGGAGGCGATGAAGGCGTAGTTCTCGAACGACAGCGCCCGCAAGAACTCCCTGAGCCCGTCGAGCCCATCGGCGGGATCGAGCACCGGCGCATAGGGCGGCTGGGCGATGACCGTGTACGACAGGCTGATCTTGAGCACGATCAGGAACGGGATGAGGAAGAAGAGGACGAGCCAGAAGTACGGCACCAGCACGACCAGGCGCGCGCCCCAGGTCCTGCTATTGTCGATCGCGCTCTTCACCGCGCCGCCCTCGCCTATCGCGTCAGCACCACGCCGGCGTCCGCCGACCAGCTGAGCCAGACGCGGTCGCCCCAGCCGATCGGCCGCTCGATCAGCCGGGTCATGTTGGCGGCCGCCGCCTTGATGATGAATCCATTGTCGAGCCGCACCTTGTAGATCGAGAGATCGCCGAGATAGCCGATGTCCATGACCTGTCCGACGACGGCGTTCTCGTCCGCCATGGCGGGCGGCTCGCGCGCGATGCGCACCTTCTCGGGCCGCAGCGCGACCCAGACGGTGTCGCCCGGCTTCGCGTCGCCGCCGGACGCTGCGCGCAATCGTCCGGCGCTGGCGCTGACGACCGTCGTTGCGGTCGGGCCGGCTTCAACGACCTTGCCTTCGATCAGGTTCACGTCGCCGATGAAGTCCGCCACCCAGCGCGAGCTCGGCTGCTCGTAGAGCTCCGGCGGGGTCGCGACCTGGATGAGGCGCCCATGGTCCATCACCGCGATGCGGTCGGCGACCGTCATCGCCTCCTGCTGGTCGTGGGTGACGATCACGAAGGTGAGCCCGAGCCGCTCCTTGAGGTGCATCAGCTCGAACTGCGTCTCCCCGCGCAGCTTCTTGTCGAGTGCGGCGAGCGGCTCGTCGAGGAGGAGCACGCGCGGGCGCTTGACCAGCGAGCGCGCGAGCGCGACCCGCTGGCGCTGGCCGCCGGACAGCTGGTGCGGCTTGCGCTGGCCGAAGCCTTCGAGCTTGACCAGCGCCAGCATCTCGGCGACGCGCGCCGCGATCTCCGGCTTGGGCAACCCTTCCTGCTTGAGCCCGAAGGCGACGTTGCCCGCGACGGTGAGATGCGGAAACAGCGCATAGCTCTGGAACATCATGTTGACCGGCCGCCGATGGGGCGGCACCGGCGCGAGATCCTTGCCGTCGAGCAGGATACGGCCCTCCTCCGGCGTCTCGAGCCCCGCCAGCAGGCGCAGCAACGTGGTCTTGCCGCAGCCCGAGGGGCCGAGCAGCGCGAAGAATTCTCCTTCGAAAATGTCGAGCGACACGCCGTCGACCGCAACCGCACCGGAGAAACGCTTGCGCACGCCCTCGAACCGCACCAGCGGACGCGCGGCCGGGTCGGCCCAGGGCGCGAATTTTCGCCTTTCGACGCGCGTGCTCGGGTCGTTGTTCGTTTTGGTGCCGCCGTTCCCCATTCCGCCACGCTAGCGGCACGCGGCGAATGGCTCAACTGTCATGGCAGGGCGAAGCACTGATCGAGACCGACACGCGCTGACTGCTAAGATATACGGTTGGTCCGTGATGGGTCGTAAAACGACATGGAGGGCAGCATGACCGGCGATTCCGATCTGATCTACGTGGTGTCGGAGCAGATTGCAGAGATAAGCCTCAGACGCCCGCCGGTGAATGCCCTAAGCCTTGCGCTGCTCGAACAGATCGTCTCTGCGCTGCGGCGAGCAGCAGCCGATGACGAGGTACGGGCAATCATATTGACGAGCGCCGTGCCAGGCCGGTTCAGCGCGGGGTTGGACCTCGACATCATCTTGGGCCAGTCCGGACAAGAGGTGCGGCGCTTCCTCGACAAGCTGTATATCGAGCTCACCGACGTGCAGTTCAATCTCGGCAAACCGTCGATCGCCGCCATCAACGGCTCCGCTCGCGGCGGCGGCATGACACTCGCCATTTCGTGCGACCTGCTGCTGGCCGGACGGAGCGCAACCTTCGGCTACCCCGAAATCGACCTGGCCCTGCCGCCGGCGATCCATTTCTCCCATCTTCCACGCATCGTCGGGCGCCATCGCGCCTTCGAGCTGCTGTTCAGCGGGCGCGCTTTCGGGGCTGAAGAAGCCGCGTCGCTCGGGCTCGTCAGCGGGGTCGTTCCCGATGAAGCGTTGCGAGACGAAGCGCGGGCGCTCGCCCGCACGTTCGCGGCCAAGTCGCCGACGGCGATGCGGCTCGCGCGCACCGCATTCATGCGCGCCAACGATCTCGATTACCGGCGCAGCGTCGGCAACGCCGTCGAGGTGTTTTGCAACGCCGTCGCGACCGATGCCGCGCAAGAGGGTCTTCGCGCGTTCGTGGAAAAGCGGGCGCCGAGCTGGTAATGCCAAGCGGGTAGAGTCAATTGAGCGGCGTATCTTCCGGCGGCGGCGCAATGGTCGGCGTGCGGACCGGGTCGGTGAACAGCTTGCGCGGCTCCGGGCCGTAATAATCGCCGAGCTGCACGATAGGCCGCGGCTTGGCGAGGATCGCCGCCAGGCGGTCCATCAGCGATTGGGCGGAGATTGGCTTGCGCAGATATTCGTTGACGCCGATCCGCGCCGCCTCGATCACCCGCCAGCGCTCGCCGTGGGAGCTGAGCATGATGATCGGGATATCGGGCATCGGGAACACGCCGGGCGAGCGCACGATGCGCGTGAATTCGGCGCCGTTGAGCAGCGGCAGCTCCCAGTCGAGGATGACGACGTCCGGCACCACCGTGCGGATGGCCTCGAGCCCGGCGATGCCGTCGCTCGCCTCGTAGACCTCCCGCACCCCGATATTCACCAGCAGATTGCGCACGATCTTGCGCATATACTGGCTGTCGTCGACCACCAGCACGCCGAGCGATGCAATCAACGCCTCGATATCGCTCTTGCTCAACGGCGACGGCATGGAACGCAACTCCGCCGCCAGATACGCCGGCGGCCTGCCGCCATCACAGCACGATCGCCTTACGGGGAGGTAAAGGGATGCGGGGCGATCGAGAGCGGCCGCCGTGCAGGGACCTGGGCATCCAATCTGCAGGGAAATTTCGTGAAAAAAATTGTCCTTTGAAATCATAGCACTATGAGAATGCCGCGGAAAGGACGCGGGCCGTCACCGCCGCGTCAGGGTACGCCCGACCGCGTCGCGCCAGCCGGCCCATTTGCGCTCGCGGGTCGCCGCGTCCATGCGCGGCTCGAAGCGCCGCTCGCATTTCCACGTGGCGGCGAAGCCCGCGAGATCCGGGCACAGCCCGGCGGCCGAGCCCGCGAGGTAAGCGGCCCCGAGCGCGGTCGTCTCCATGACCGCCGGACGGTCGACCGGCACCGCTAGGATGTCGGCGACGAACTGCATGGTGACGTCGCTCGCCGCCATGCCGCCGTCGACCCGCAACACGGTGTCGGCGCCGCCTGACGGCCAGTCGGCGCGCATGGCTTCGAGCAGATCACGGGTCTGGTAGCCGACCGCCTCGAGCGTGCCGCGGGCAAGCTCGGCGACGCCCGACTTGCGGGTGAGCCCGAACAGGGCGCCGCGCGCCTGCGCATCCCACCAGGGCGCGCCGAGGCCGACGAAGGCCGGCACCAGATAGACCTGCTCGGCGGGATCGGCCGCCGCGGCGAGCGCATTCACGTCGGGCGCCGCGCCGATCACCTTGAGCGCGTCACGCAGCCACTGCACCGCCGCGCCGGCGATGAAGATCGCGCCTTCGAGCGCGTAGCTGCGCCGGCCGGCGAGCTGATAGGCAATGGTGGTCAGGAGACGGTTCTTCGACGCGACCGGCGCCGCGCCGGTGTTGAGGAGGGCGAAGCAACCGGTCCCGTAAGTCGACTTCATCATGCCGGGCGTAAAGCAGCCCTGCCCCACCGTCGCCGCCTGCTGATCGCCGGCCATGCCCAGAATTCGGATCGGGCCCCCGAACAGCTCGGGCAGCGTGGTTCCGAACTCGCCGGCGCAATCGCGCACGTCCGGCAGCAATGCCGCGGGCACGCCGAACAGCTCGCAAAGGTTTGCGTCCCAGCGCCCGTCGCGGATGTCGAGCAGCAGCGTGCGGGCGGCATTGGTGGCATCGGTCGCGTGCACCTTGCCGCCGGTGAGCCGCCACAGCAGAAAGCTGTCGACGGTCCCGAAGGCGAGCCGCCCGGCCCGCGCCGCCTCGCGGGCGCCGGCGACGTGATCGAGCAGCCAGGCGATTTTGGTGGCCGAGAAATACGGATCGAGCAACAGCCCAGTGCGCTCCGCGATCGCGGGCTCGTGGCCGTCCCGGCGGAGCGCCGCGCAGGCGTCCGCGGTGCGCCGGTCCTGCCAGACGATGGCGTTGTGGATCGCCCGGCCGGTCGCCCGGTCCCAGACGATCGCGGTCTCACGCTGATTGGTGATGCCGAGCGCCGCCACGTCCTTGGCGCTGGCGCCCGCCTTCGCCATGGCGGCGCGCACAGTCGCGACCGTGGTCGCCCAGATGTCCTCCGGATCGTGCTCGACCAGGCCCGGCCCCGGATAGTGTTGGGTGAATTCCTGCTGCGCGGTCGAAACCGGCGCGAGCGCGGCATCGAACAGGATCGCGCGCGTCGAGGTGGTGCCCTGGTCGATGGCGAGGAGATAGTCCGGCAAGCTGGTCCTCACGCGCGCTTACCGCGCGCGGACCGCGCTCGAGCGCCGACGATCAATTCACGAATATCACATAGGCGGGCGAGCGGTCGACCACCTCGTCGGCGCCCAGATTGTAGCTGTCGGCCTCCGGCTTGAAGCTCGCCAGCTTGCGCGGCTCGGGCCCGTAATAGTCGCCGCGCTTGACCATGGTGCGCGGTTTGGTGAGCACCGAGAGAATGCGGGACTGCAGCGCGCTGCTCGACACCGGCTTGAGCAGGAATTCGTGCACGCCGAGACGCACCGCCTCGAGCACGCGCGAACGCTCGCCGTGACCGGTGAGCATGATGATCGGAACGTTCGGCAGCGGAAACGTGCCGGGCGAGCGGACCCTGCGCACGAACGTGGGGCCGTCGATGCCGGGCATTTCCCAGTCGAGCAGGACGGCATCGGGGGCGATCGCGCGGATGGCCTCGAGACCGTGGGCGCCGTCATTGGCCTCGTGGATCTTGGTGCAGCCGATCGACATCAGCAGCGTGCGGATGACCTTGCGCGTGTAATGCTCGTCGTCGACGATCAACACCTTGATCAGGCCCATCAGGGTCCTGACGCTGTTCGCCATCGAGTCGATGCGCAACCCTGGATTCGACATCAGCGGTCTCGAGTGAGCGGTCACCGGCACGTACATTCCGACGGGAATTATCAAAACATTTTCGCATTAGGATGCGGTGAAGCAGATCGATAAATTTGTAAGTATCGTTGCGAGCAAACTCCGCCGAAGACCGCAATAGTAAACACGACGCCTGGCTCTGCAGCATGCCGCCCGGGCCGGGTCGGTTAACCAAATCGACCCCCGGCTCGCGAGAGCCGAGGGCCGATAGCACCGTTCTCGCTGGAGGAAAGCGCCCTTGTTACGGAGAAGGAAGCCCAGGCTGGGTGATCGGAGCTGCCTCCATCCCATCGATCGCCGGCGGAGCGTTGGATGCCAGCTGCGTTCTGTCGCCGCTGCTCATGGTGAACAGCAACGCCAGGACGAAGGCAAGGCATATCCCGCCGGCAACCCAGGTCCACGTCGAGCTGCCATCCTCCAACGTCTCGGGAAATCGTCTGCGTGCGAGGTCTCGGTCATACATGGCCGTGCTCCAATGGTTGAATCAATTGGCAAGAAAACGCCACAAAGCGATTTGCAGTTCCATGGACTGGGGAATCGCCGCCAATCTCCGTCGTCATTCCGGGGCGCGCCGAAGGCGCGAGCCCGGAATCCATAACCACAGGCGGTGATTATGGATTCCGGGCTCCCCTCGCTGCGCTCGGGCCCCGGAATGACGACGGAGAGATTAGCGTCAATTCAGTCAGCGGTGCTGCCGGTCCGGTCGGACATGAATTTCGCCAGGCGCTGCCGGTCCTTAGGCGAAAAACGCAGGCCGAGCTTGCTGCGCCGCCACAAGAGGTCGTCCGCGGCCTGCGCCCATTCGCGATCCATCAAGTAGCGCACCTCAGCGGCGGTGAGGTCGGCGCCCAGCCATGGCCCGAGCTCATCGGGATGCCGGGCCGGCCCGAGCACGCGGGCGATGCGCGTTCCGTACGCATGCACCAGCCGCGCCGCATGCGGTTCGGCGAGGAACGGCCACGATCTGCGCGTTTTTGCGATCAGTGCCTCAATTCCATTGTGCGGGAATTCGCCGCCCGGCAGATGCGAATCCTTGGTCCATGCAGGGCCCATCCCGAGCACATGCGCGAGATGTTCGAGCGCCTGCTCGGCCAGCCGCCGATAGGTCGTGATCTTGCCGCCATAGATGTTGAGCAGCGGCGCCTCGCCGTTGCGCGCGTCGAGGTCGAGGAAATAATCGCGCGTCGTGTCCTGCGCCTTCATGGAGCCGTCGTCGTAGAGCGAGCGCACGCCGGCGAACGACCAGACGACGTCGGCCGCGCCGATCTGCTCGCGGAAATACCCGTTCGAAACATCACACAGATAGGCAATCTCGTCCGCACTAGGCTTAACGCCGCTCGGATCGCCGACGAAACTTTGGTCCGTCGTTCCGATCAGGGTGAAATCGCCCGCAAACGGCAGCGCGAACACGACCCGTCCGTCGCCGGTCTGGAAGATGTAGCCGTGATCATGCTCGAACAGGCGCCGCACCACGATGTGGCTGCCCTTGACGAGGCGCACGTGGGATGGAGCCTCCTGGCGCAGCACGGTTTCGGCGAACAGTTGGAGCCACGGCCCGGTGGCATTGATCAGGACACGGGCGCTGGCGGCATCGCGCCGGCCGCGGGCATCGAGCACCAGCCGCCAGACGTCGCCTCGCTCCGCACCGATGCAGCGGGTGCGGGTGCGGATGACGGCGCCGCGCTCGGCGGCGTCGAGGGCGTTGAGCACCACCAGGCGTGAATCGTCCGCCCAGCAATCCGAATATTCGTAGCCCGGTCCGTGCCGGCGCTTGAGCGGCGCGCCCAGCGGGTCATTGGCGAGATCGACCGTGCGCGTCGGCGGCAGGATTTTTCGGCCGCCGAGGTGGTCGTAGATGAACAGCCCGAGGCGCAGCAGCCAAGGCGAGCGCAGCCCCTGCGCCGACGGCAGCACGAAGCGCATCGGCCGGATCAGATGCGGCGCCATCCGCAGCATGACCTCGCGTTCGACCAGCGCCTCGCGCACCAGGCGGAACCAGCCGTGCTCGAGGTAGCGCAGCCCCCCGTGGACGAGCTTGGTCGAGGCGGATGACGTGCCGGAGGCGAGATCGTCCTGCTCGACCAGCAGCACCCTGAGCCCGCGCCCGGCGGCGTCGCGGGCAATCCCGGTGCCGTTGATGCCGCCGCCCACAATGGCGAGATCGAAGTCGGCCATGCCCATTCCAGGAATCAGAAGTCAGTAATCAGTAATCAGAAATCACGACATCCTGCGAGTGCCATTCTGATCACTGATCACTGATTACTGATTGCTGATTCCTGGCTCTTGCATCGGCCGCGCCGGAGCCGATGATACGACCCGCGGACAGCAAGGAGACGCCGATGGACTATCGCAACCGCCATGTCGTCGTCACCGGCGGCACCGGCGCGCTCGGCACCGCGGTGGTGGGCGCGCTGGTCGAGGCCGGCGCCACATGCCATGTGCCCTACGTGATCGAGCAGGAAGCGGCGCGCTTCCCGTTCCGCGACCACGCCCAGGTCAAGCTGGTGGCGGACCTCGACCTCGCCGAGGAGAGCGCGGTCGCCCGGCTGTTCGATGGCGTGCCGGCGCTGTGGGCATCGATCCATCTGGTCGGCGGCTTCGCCATGGCGCCGATCGGCAAGACGACGAAGTCCGATCTGATGAAGCAGGTCGACATGAACTTCGTGACCGCGTTCCTCTGCTGCCGGGCGGCGGTCGACGCCATGACCCGCAACGGAGCGGGCGGGCGCATCGTCAACGTCGCGACCCGCCCGGCGCTCGAATGGCGGGCGGGCGCCGGCATGGTGGCCTACGTGGCCAGCAAGGCCGCGGTGGCGGCAATGACCGTGGCGCTCGCCGAGGAGGTCGTGCACGCGGACATCCTGGTCAATGCGGTCGCCCCCTCGACCATGGACACGCCGGCGAACCGGGCGGCCATGCCGAAGGCCGATCACGCCGCCTGGACCAAGGTCGAGGACGTAGCGGCGACCATCCTGTTCCTGGCCTCGCCGGAGAACCGCGTCACCCGCGGCGGCGTGGTGCCGGTGTATGGAAAGAGCTGAGCCTCCCTTCGCGGCGAAGGGCAAGATCGATTAATCCCCCGCCGGCACCACGTCGCGCGCCGGCGCTCGCACCAGCCGCGTCACGCCGCTCGCCGCCACGATTGCGCGCTGCTGCGCAAAGGCTTCGTGGTTCCTCTCGATATGCTCGAGATCGTACAGGTAATTCACCATCAGCCCGTGCGATTGCCGCAGCGCCCGCTCCGAGGTATCGCCGAGGAAGTTGAGCCGTTCGAGCCGCGCGCCGTTGCCGAGATGGAAGCGCGCGACCGAATCGACCGGCGCGCCGCGCGGCGTACGGGCGCGCAGATAATACCAGGCGGCCGCCCGCGACAGCGGATCCTGAACCGCCTCGACGGCCGCCGGATCTCGCCACCAATCGTCGCGATCGAGTGCCGCGAGCGCGGCGCGATCCTCTTCGGCGAGCGCGACCGACGTCGCGGACGCGCGCTCGCGCTTGAGCCATTCGGCGAAGTTCGGCGCCGGCGAGAGCGTGACGAAGGTGGAGAGACGGGGAATTTCGCGCGAAACTTCCTCGACCACCTGCTTGATCAGGAAGTTTCCGAACGACACCCCGGCGAGGCCCCGCTGGCAGTTGGAGATCGAGTAGAACACCGCCGTCGTCGCCCGCTCCGGATCGACCATCTCGCGCCGGGTCGACAGGATCGGCTCGATCGCCGCCGGAATGCCGCGGGTGAGCGCGACCTCGACGAAGATCAGCGGCTCGTCGACCAGCGCCGGATGGAAGAAGGCGTAGCACCGCCGGTCCGTCGAATCGATGCGGGCGCGCAGGTCGTTCCAGTCCCGGATCGCGTGCACCGCCTCGTAGCGGATGATCTTTTCGAGCAGGCTGGCCGGCGTCGACCAGTCGATCTTTCGCAGCACCAGGAAGCCGCGGTTGAACCAGGACGCGAACAGGTGGACGAAGTCGTTGTCGATTGTCGCGAGGTCGTCGCGATGAACCATGGCGTCGAGGAGCTGCTCGCGCATGCGCACCAGCGACGCGGTGCCGTTGGGCGCGAGATTGAGGCGCCGCAGGAGCTCGAGCCGCCGCGGCTCGGAGGCCCGGTGCACCTCGGCGGCCAGCGCGTCGGTGGGTGACGTGAGCCAGGCGGTGGCCGCGGCATTGAGGCGCGCGCGGTCGGGACCGTAGCCCTTGGCCAATGCCTCGAAGAAAGCGATGCGGGAACCGGTCTTGAGCTCCGCGTAGCTCGTGAGGATCTCGCGGGCGAGCGCGACGCCGGAGGCCTCGCCGCGGCCCGAGAGCACTTCGTCGCAGAGCTGGACCAGGTCCGCCGAGCGCTGCTCGGCGACCTCACGCCGGTCGCGCGTGCGCTCCATCAGCGCGCGGCCGCGCTCCGCGATGGTCTGCAGCATGTCGCCGAAGAAGGAAGTCGTCACCGGGGCCCAAATCTCTCGCCGTGTCCGAATATTAAATAGTGAGCCCATGACAAATTCACAAATCGACAAATTCACAAATCGTGCCAAATCAAGGTAGCGCGCTTTGCGGCCAAGTCGCGCGCTTTCCGCCTAAGTGGTTACCGGTGAGCGGCGCCACCACCACCCAAGTCGGCTATAGCCGACTTGGGCAATATTGAGTGCCGATCTCGGGTAGACCCGAGATCGGTGCCGGCTTCTTGGGCGCAAAACCGGCTCCCACACTGCCGAAGGCGGTCCCGTGCGAGGGATGGACAAGGCCGCTCCGACACGCCAGAGAGACGACGGTTTTCACCCGCGACCGCCCGTCGCATCAGGGGAGGAATAGTTAATGCCGGGGCCGTTGGCCGGACTACGTGTGCTCGAGCTTGCCCGCATCCTGGCCGGGCCCTGGGCGGGCCAAATCCTCGCCGATCTGGGCGCCGACGTGGTCAAGGTCGAGCGCAAGGGCACCGGCGACGACACCCGCGGCTGGGGGCCGCCGTTCGTGGAGGGGGCCGACGGCAACCATCTCGGCGCCGCCTATTTCCACGCCACCAACCGCGGCAAGCGCTCGATCGAGCTCGATTTCGAGAGCGAGGAAGGGCGGCGCCTGGTCAAGAAGCTGGCGGCGCGCTCGGACGTGCTGATCGAGAATTTCAAGGTCGGGGGGCTCGCCAAGTTCGGCCTCGACTATGCGAGTCTGAGCAAGGACAATCCGCGGCTGATCTACTGCTCGATCACCGGCTTCGGGCAGGACGGCCCCTATGCGGCGCGCGCCGGCTACGATCTCATGGCCCAGGGCATGGGCGGGATCATGGACTTGACCGGCGCGCCGGACGGCGAGCCGCAGCGCGCCGGCGTCCCGGTCGCCGACATCTTCACCGGCGTCTATTCGGCGGTCGGCATCCTCGCGGCGCTGGCCGAGCGCGAGAAGACCGGCCGCGGCTGCCTGGTCGATACCGCCCTGGTCGACAGCCAGGTCGGCGTGCTCGCCAATCAGGCGCTCAACTTTCTGGTCTCCGGCAAGGTGCCGAAGCGGATCGGCAACGCGCATCCGAACATCGTTCCCTACCAGGTGTTTCCGGTGGCGGACGGCCACATCATCATCGCGACCGGCAACGACAACCAGTTCGCCAAGCTGTGCACGGTGCTGGGTGAGCCCAAGCTGTCCGACGCGCCGAGTTATCGGGCCAATTCGGATCGGCTCCAGCATCGCGAGGAGCTCGTCGCGCGGCTCTCCACCCTGACCGCGCCCTGGTCGCGCGCCGATCTGCTGGCGAAGCTCGAATCCGTTCAGGTCCCGGCCGGCCCGATCAATCCGCTCGATCAGGTCTTCAGCGACCCGCAGGTGGTGCATCGCGGCATGCGGATCGAGCGGCCGAGCGCGGCCGCCAAGGCCGGCACGATCCCGGGCGTGCGCACGCCGATCATCATCGGCGGCAAGCCGATGGCGGCGGAGCGCCCCTCCCCGCGGCTCGGCGAGCACACCGCGGAAATCTTGCGCGAGATCGGCGAGGCGTGAGGACGCGGTTTGGAGCAAAATCGGTTCCGACTTTTGCTCAACGCGCTCCAGGATCCGGCCCCCACTTCGCCGGAAAACGCCATGCCATCGATCACGTCCCGCCTATCGTTCACTGCTCGACGATCGAAATCTCGCCGACCACAGGCTTGGCCTCCGCCGAAGGCTGTCCCGATGGCACGATCGTGACCGTGTGCTCGGGCTTGAGTACGCCTCTCGCCTGCAGGTTGGCGACGACCGTCGTAATGTCGTAGCTGTACGGCTTGGAGGCGTGGGCGGCGTGCTCTTCGTGACCGGCTGCGTCGAAGAAATTGAACGAGCCGGCATAGTGACTGTTGAGCGGGTCGTCCGGAACGCCTTCCGGCAGGTCGAGGTAGACGCGATAGATCGCTTCCGGCGTGGTCGCCGCGCTGAGGTTGCGCAGGATCAGATAGAGCCGGCGATTTTCCGACAGCGACTCCAACCGTGTGGACAGGGCCGCGGTCGTTGGCCGTAAGTTCACCCGTACCGGCGCGGCGCCGAGTGCGACGGCGTCCGCCGCAGGCATGACCGCGACCGTGAGCGGCTCAGCGACGGCCCCGAGCATGGCAGTCGTGGCCACCACGAGCGGCGCCGGCGCGAGCTGATCATACCGGTACCCGCATTTCGCCGTGGTGCTGTAGTCTTTCACGATCGCAGTGACGGGCTGTCCGTTCTGGCCGGCGAACACGAACGTCTTGTTCAGCCAAGCGGCCGTGGCCGGATTCGAATGGTTGGCATTGTTCCAGCTCACCCAAAGGCGATCGATGTTGCAGTGATGCATCCAGAAGATGGGATCGCCCGCGGCATAAGGTACGGCACCCATGTTCTGGCCGGTGCCGACGAAGACGTGCACGTTGCCATGCAAGTTCTGATCGAGCTCGAGGCAGAAGCCGGAAACATTGCCGACCTGGGAGTAGTTGGCTTTGGCGAGCGCGCCCGCGGGACTGAGATCGCTGGCGACACCCGCGCCGGTGTAGATCGGCTGACCATTGTTGACCGCCGCTCTCCGCTTGGGCTCGAACAGCGACCCGAATACCGGATCGTTCGGCATGCGGAATTCCTTCGGCAGCGGATAGCCGGCCGGAACCGAGTAGTTCCAATAGGGCAGCGTGAAGGTGTTGTCGTTCAGAACCTTGCGAATGACGTTCTCGAAGAAGCAGACGTACATGCGGTGCCAGGGGAGGAAGTAGTCCTCGACCATGCCCGGGCCGTGTGGCTGGCACGTGTCCCACATCTGCTGGGCCAACGCCTTGTGCTGGGGATTCGAGCCCGCCGGGTAGATCGTGTTGATCGCATTCGTCTTGAACGTCGGCGCAAGGGTCGCTCCGGGGACCCAGTGCGTGTAGGATTGGAACGTCCAGCTCAGCGGATCGCCGGGCGGCGTCGCCTTCATGATCTTCACGGCCTGGGCATACTTCTTGAGCATGGCTTGGCCGTTCGGCGTTGCGAGGTTGAAGCGCGTTGCCACAGCCGGACCGGCGTTCGCCTGCTGCAAAAGCGACGGCAAGACGGCCGCACCGGTTGCGGCGAGACCGCTGGCGACGAGGTTGCGACGAGATAAATTCGACATGGCCACCTCCCGAGGTGTTTTACTACTTATAAGATTATTACACCATAATACAACTTAAGGTGCAATCCCGGAAATCTTTGGCTTGCGCCCCAGGCTCGTGGGTGCCGAGCGGGGACGCAAAAATCGACTCGTGACGAAAACGCCCGGAGGCTATTGCGCGATGAGCGTGATCTCGCCGACGAACGGCTTGGCGGTCGCCCTCGGCGCTCCGGCCGGAACGATCGTGACCTTCAGCAATTCGCTCGGCAAATGACGCGCCAGCAATGTTCGGACGAGGTCGGTGACGTCGTAGCTGTAGAGCCGCGACGCGCCGGTTTCCGCCTGGTCATTGCGCTCGCCGATGGCAGCATTGAAGAAGTTGAGCGACCCGACGTAGTGGATACCGTCCCGGGTCGGGGCGACGGCGCGTGGCAGGGCGAGGTAGATTTGATAGATCGTTTCCGGCTGCTCGTTGGTACGCAGGCCTTTCACGACCAGATAAAGTCGCCGGTCCGGTCCGACCGCCGCGAGGCGCGACGCGAGTGTAGCAGCTCCGCCCGACGGCGCGGCCGCAAGCGTGACCTCCACCGGCTCCGCGCCGAGCGGGATGTCGCCAGTTGAACTGGCTAGCGTTTCGAACGGCTCGGCAGCCATGGCGACTGACCTGGTGACCACCGAAAGACAATGGCTAATGTCGAACGCGAGCGCATCTTTGCCTGGACACTTCCACATCGGACTGCCCGCGTCCGGGACTCTCGTCGCCGGCCCGAACGCGCCAGCGCTCGCGAACACCAGAGCGAGCACGACGATCACCAGGGACGAGCACGAACGCTTTCGCATATTGCGAACGATCCTGACCGAATTGTTGCAATCTGTTGCAACCCGGCGCTCATATAGTCATAGCTACGGGCGCAGGCCAATGACGCGCCACAATTTTCGGTGATCGGCGGCGGAGCGCCCCTCCCCCCGGCTCGGCGAGCACACCGCGGAAATCTTGCGCGAGATCGGCGAGGCGTGAGCGGCCCGCGACCATTGCGCCCACCATTTACCTCGCGGGATCGGTCGGGTAGCTGTTCGCGGATCAATCGGGTATAGCCAGACCCCAACGAAATAAAGAAGACGCTCGCGTGTTAGAGTCCAGGGTGGAAGCTTTGCCCGAAAGCCCGTCGCCGGGCGGCGCGCCTCTGCTCGAGGTGCAGAATCTGCACGTCCGGTTCGAGACCTCGCGGGGCATCGTGCGCGCGGTCGACGGCATTTCCTACACCGTCAAGCCCGGCGAGACGGTGGCCATCGTCGGCGAATCCGGCTGCGGCAAGTCGGTGTCCGCGCTCGCCATCATGCGGCTCCTGGCCAAGAACACCGGCAAGATTACCGCCGGCCGCATCTTGTTCGAGGGGCGCGATCTGCTGCATCTCTCCGACGAGGAGATGCGCGAGGTGCGCGGGCGCGACATCGCGATGATCTTCCAGGAGCCGATGACCTCGCTCAATCCGGTGCTGCCGATCGGGCAACAGATCACCGAGCCGCTGTTCATCCATCTCAAGATGAGCGAGGGTGAGGCGCGTGCCCGCGCGCTCGAGCTGTTGCGGCTCGTCGGCATCACCGACGGCGAGCGCCGGCTCGAGCAGTATCCGCATCATTTGTCGGGCGGCATGCGCCAGCGGGTGATGATCGCGATGGCGCTGGCCTGCAATCCGAAGCTGCTGATTGCCGACGAGCCGACCACCGCGCTCGACGTCACCATCCAGGCGCAGATCCTGGAGCTGATGAAGGAGCTCTCGCGCCGGCTCAACATCGCGCTGATCATCATCACCCACAATCTCGGCGTGGTCGCCCGCTACGCCGACCGCGTCAACGTCATGTACGCGGCGCGCATCATCGAGCAGGGCACCGCCGACGACATCTTCCTGCGGCCCTGCCATCCCTACACCCTCGGCCTCATGCGTTCCGTGCCTCGCCTCGACCTTCCGCGCGGCCAGCGCCTCGAAACCATCGAGGGATTGCCACCGGACCTGCGCGCGCCGCCGGCGGGCTGCCGGTTCGCCCCGCGCTGCCCGTTTCGGATCGAGATCTGCAGCCAGGATCCCGACCTGCGCGAAGTTGGCATGGGCCATCATTCCGCCTGCTGGCGCGCCGAGGAGATCGCGGCGGGCACGCTCAAGCCGGCGCCGTTGCCGCCCAAGCCCGGATTGGCAGCGGCGGACGCCGAGGCGACGCCGCTGCTCGAGGTCGAGGCTTTGCACAAGTACTTCGAGATCAAGGCGGCCGGCGCCGGCTTCCTCTCGTCCAAGAAGGCAATCGTGAAGGCGGTCGAGGACGTTTCGCTCTCGATCGCGACAGGCGAGACCCTCGGGCTGGTGGGTGAATCCGGTTGCGGCAAGACCACGGTCGGCCGCACCATTCTCAAGCTCGAGGAGGCGACCAGCGGAACAATCCGATTTGCCGGCGTCGATATCACCCACCACTCGGCGCAGGGAATGCGCGAGGTGCGACGCAAGATCCAGGTCATCTTCCAGGACCCCTATTCGTCGCTCAATCCGCGCATGACGGTCGGACAGATCATCGGCGAGCCGCTCAGCGTGTACCGGCTGGTGTCGAACCGGAAGGAGGAGCTCAAGCGGGTCGAGGCGCTGCTCGGCCAGGTCGGCCTGTTCCCCTACATGGCGGAACGCTATCCGCACGAGCTGTCGGGGGGGCAGCGCCAGCGCGTCGGCATTGCGCGCGCACTCGCGCTCGAGCCGAGCTTCATCGTGTGCGACGAGCCGGTCTCCGCGCTCGACGTCTCGATCCAGGGCCAGATCATCAACCTGCTCGAGGACCTGCAGGCGCGCCTCAATCTCAGCTTCCTGTTCATCGCCCATGACCTCGCCGTCGTCCGCCACATCTCGGATCGTGTGGCTGTGATGTACCTTGGCCGGCTGGTGGAGGTCGCCGACCGCGACGAGCTCTACGCCAACCCAGCCCATCCTTATACCAAAGCACTACTCGACGCCGCGCCGATCCCCGATCCAAAGATCGAGCGGGCGCGGGCGCCGCGCGCGCTCAAGGGCGAGATCCCCTCGCCCTTGACCCCGCCGTCGGGCTGCGTGTTCCATACCCGCTGCCCGATCGCCGGCGAGGAATGCCGGCGCGAGGTCCCTCGGGCGCGACAAATTGGGCCTCGACATGTCGTGGCCTGTCATAAAGCATGACGATCAAGGTGCCGGCGAACGGGGCGCTGGGCCATTATGGAGGATAACGAGATGCGAACATCGATCCTGGGATTTTTTGGGGCGTTTGCCTTCGCATTCGCCGGCGCCGCCGCCCCCGCCGATGCCCAACAGCCCAAGCGCGGCGGCACCCTGCAGTTCGCCATCAGCGCCGAGACCCCGCACTACGATTGTCACGGCAGCGATACCTACGCGACGCTGGATTTCGCGGCACCGTTCTATTCCACGCTGCTCAAGTTCAACCTCGACAAATATCCCGACGTCATGGGCGACCTTGCCGACTCCTGGACGGTCGCGCCCGACCTCATGACCTATACGTTCAAGCTCCATCCGGGCGTGAAATTCCACGACGGCACGACGCTCACCGCGGCCGACGTCAAGGCCACTTATGACCGGCTGCGCAACCCGGCCCCGGGCGTGGTGTCGACCCGGCAAGCCACCTTCCGCGACATCGGCACGATCGAGACGCCGGACGCCAACACCCTGATCTTCAAGATGAAATCGGTGAACGCGGCAATGATCGAGCATTTCGCTTCGCCCTGGAACTGCATCTATTCGGCGAAGGACCTCGCCGCCGATCCCAACGCGCCCAAGACCAAGATCAACGGCACCGGCCCGTTCACCTTCGTCGAGCACGTCAAGGGCAGCCACGTCTCCGGCAAGAAGAACGACAACTATTTCAGGAAGGGCCTGCCCTATCTCGACGGCTTCCGGGGCGTCTTTACGCTGCAGCCGGCGGCCATGATCAACGCGGTGCAGGGCGGTCAGGTGCTGGCCGAGTTCCGCGGCATCTCGCCGGCCGAGCGCGACCGGCTGGTGCAAGCGATGGGCGACAAGATTCGCATCGAGGAGTCGAGCTGGACGCTCAATCTTCTGGTCGCCTTCAATGTCGAGAAGAAGCCGTTCGACGACGTGCGCGTGCGCAGAGCGCTGCTGATGGCGATCGACCGTTGGGGCGGCAGCGTGGCCCTGTCGAAGATTTCGACCTTGCGCTCGGTCGGCGGCGTGATCCGGCCGGGCTCGCCCTACGCGACGCCGGAAGCCGAGCTGGTCAAGCTGCCGGGCTTCTCGAAGGACATCAACGCCTCGCGCGCGGAAGCCAAGCGCCTGTTGGCGGAGGCCGGCGTGCCGAACCTCAAATTTACGCTCCACAACCGCAACCTCGCCATGCCCTATACGCCGGCCGGCATTTTCCTGGTCGACCAGTGGCGGCAGATCGGCGTCACCGCCGAGCACAAGCAGTTCGACACCGCGCCCTATCTGGCGACCATGAACGCCGGCAACCACGACGTGGCGATCGACTTCTCCAATCTGTTCATGGACGAGCCCTCGCTCGGGCTTGCCAAATACGTCTCGCTCAAGCGCGCGCCCGAGAATCGGTCGCGGGCGAACGACGACGAGCTCGACAAGCTCTACGACGCGCAGGTGCGCGAGCTCGACATCAACAAGCGCAAGGAGCTGATCAAGGCGTTCGAGAAGCGGCTGTTCGAGCAGGCCTATCAGCAGCCCCTTCTGTGGTGGCACCGCATCGTTCCCACCCACAAGGTGGTCATGGGCTGGAAAATGTCGCCAAGCCATAACCTCGGCCAGGATCTCGGTGAGGTCTGGCTGAACCAGTAAACGGCATTGCTGCGGCCGGGCGCAATCCCCGGCCGCGGCTCAGCTCCGATGCTTCGATATACGCTCAACCGCCTGCTGCTGATGATCCCGACGCTGCTCGGGGTGGCGGTGCTGGTGTTCTTCATGCTGCGCATCGTGCCGGGCGACGTGGTCGAGGTGAAGCTGCGCGGCGACGGCGGCAACGTCTCGCAGGAAATGATCGACATGGAGCGCAAGCGGCTCGGCCTCGACAAGCCGTTGATCAATCAGTTCGGCGACTGGATGATCGGGCTCGCCACCCTCGATCTCGGCAAGTCGATGTGGACCGACCGCCCGGTGATGGAGGAGATCGGCACCCGCCTCGAACTGTCGATGCAGGTCGCGATCATGGCGACCATCATCGCGGTGCTGCTGGCGATCCCGCTCGGCACCACGGCCGCCCTCATGCGCGATACCTGGGTCGACTACCTGGTGCGGATCATCACCATCGGCGGACTGTCGATCCCTTCGTTCTGGTTCGGCATGCTGATCATGCTGGGCCTGCTCACGTTCTACAAATGGCTGCCGCCGATCACCTTCACGCCGATCTACGTCGATCCGCTCGCCAATCTCACGCAGCTCATCTGGCCGGCGCTCGCGGTCGGTTACCGCTATTGCGCGGTGACGGCGCGCATGATCCGGTCCTCCCTGCTCGAAGTCTTGAGCGAGGACTATATCCGCACCGCCCGCGCCAAGGGCGTGTTCGAAGGACTGGTGGTCCGGCGTCACGCCTTGCGCAACGCGCTGCTGCCGGCGATCACCGTGATCGGCCTCGAATTCACCTTCCTGATCGGCGGTCTCGTCGTCACCGAGCAGGTGTTCAATCTCAACGGCATCGGCAAATTGTTCGTCCAGAGTGTTTCTCGCAATGACTTCACCCTGATCCAGGGCATGGTGATGCTGATCGCCGTGTTCTACGTGTTCACCAATCTGGTGATCGACCTGCTCTATGCGGTGTTCGATCCGCGCATCAGATACGGCTGACCCGATGACGATGGCGTCACCAGCGCTCCCTGCCTCCCCGTCCATCCCCCGGCGGCGCGGCGTGATCGTCGATTTCTGCCGACAGCAACCGCTCGGGGCGGTCAGCTTCGTGATCATCGTCGTGATGATGTTTGCCGGGATTTTCTCGCCGTGGGTCGCGCCGTATGACCCGTTGCAAATCAGCTTCGATCCGGGGGAGAGCCTGGCGCCGCCGTCGGCGGCGCACTGGTTCGGCACCGACGCCTACGGCCGCGACATCTTTTCACGTATCATCTATGGATCGCGTACCGCGATGGTGATCGGATTCACCTCATCGTTCGTGGGCTCGACCATCGGCGCCGTGCTGGGCGTCGCCTCGGCTTATTTCGGCGGCAAGATCGACGACTGGATCCAGCGTTTCGTCGACGTGTTGCTGGCGTTCCCGATCATCGTGCTGGCGCTGGTCGTGGTGGCGGCGGTTCGCTCGGCGGTGGTCTTCGACATCGACGTCAATCTGATTATCGCCATCGCCATCCCGATCCTGCCGCGCGTCGAGCGGGTGGTGCGCGCCGCCGCGCTGTCGGTACGGGTCATGCCCTATGTCGATGCCGCCCGCGCCGCCGGCTACTCCAATAGCCGCATCATCTTCCGCCACATGGCGCCGAACGTGGCCGCGCCCTATCTGATCATGCTCACCGCCTTCATCGCGCAGGCGATCCTGGCGGAAGCGTCGCTCTCCTTCCTCGGCCTCGGCGTCACCGAGCCGACCGCCGCCTGGGGCTTGATGCTGTCCGGCAACGCCGCCGACTTCTTCGACAAGGCGCCCTGGATGATCTTGTTCCCGGGCATTGCGATCAGCCTCGCGGTGTTCGCGTTCAACCTGTTCGGCGACAGCCTGCGCGATTATCTCGACCCGCGGTTCAAGGTGTGATCGGGTCTCACTGGAATTCCGCTCTGATACCGGGCGGCGGTGAGAATCCGAGATCGCCGCGCGCGATGACCGCGGCACGACCACCGTGCCGTTCGAGCTGCTCGGCCTGGCGCTTTTTCGCGCGCGCATCGACCTGTTCGGGCGAGAGCAGCGCGCGCAATTTCGCTTCGCATTCCGCCAAAGTCTTTTCGTAGCGGGGATCGGCGGAAAGGTCTTGCCCCTCGTCGGGATCGTTCCCGAGATCGAACAGCTGCGGCCGATACTTTACATAGTGGACATATTTGAATCGACCGTGCCGGATCGCGAACGCGCCGGTGGTCGACCCCATCCCGTGATATTCGCTCAGTATTGTGCGATCCAGCTGCTCGCCATTGGCAAGCCGCGCGAGCGAGACGCCCGGATGATCCGGCTCGATCAACCCGGCGCCTTCTTCGCCGACGCAGTCGATGATGAACGGGTAGATGTCGACGAGATTGGTCACCGTATCGATTGCATGCCCTAAGGGGATGCCGTCGCCGGCGACGATCAGCGGTACACCCGCCGTCTCTTCGTAGAGCGTCGATTTTCCCCACAGCCCGCGCTTGCCGACCGCATCCCCGTGATCGCTCGTGTAGATGACGCGGGTATCGGCGGCCAAACCTGAAGATTGCAGCGCATCGAGCACCTTGCCGGCCTGCTCGTCCATGAAGCTGCAAAGCCCGAGATAGCCGGCAACGGCCCGGCGAACATCGATCGGGGTCTCGAAATAGTCGTCGAAATTGAACGCTGCGGCATAGTCGCGAACGAACGGATGGTCGGGCCGCTCGTGACGCGCATAGAACTGCGGCATCGGAAGCTTCGGGTCGTCGAAGTACCGGTAGAAGTGCTCGGGCGGCGCGGTCAGCGGATAGTGCGGGGCGACGAACGACACGAATAGGACCCACGGCTTGTCGCGATACTTGTGCGCCTCCTCGCGCAGCCAGACTTGCGCGCGGGCGGCGATCTCGCGATCGTACTGGGTGTAGGGCGACTCGCCCGGCCCGGCCATGCGCGCCATCTTGTAGGCGGCGCCGCGGACCGGCAGATCGTCGCGGATCAGGCCGAGCAGGTCGCCTTTGCCCTCGACCACCTGCATGGGAACGATCGATTCCGCAAAACCGCAGTCGTCGTCATCGGAGCGGAAGTGGAGCTTGCCGACCGAGACGACACGGTGGCCGGCATCGCGCAGCCGGTGATGCCAGCTGGGGATCGAGCCGTCGTAGGGATCGGCGTTGTCCCAGAAACCGATCTGGTGAATGTATTTGCCGGTCGCGAACGACGCCCGCGCCGGGATGCAGACCGGCGACGGGGTCCAACAGGAGGTGAAGCGGGTACCCCGCCACGCAAGCCGATCGAGGTTCGGCGTGTGCACGACCGGATGGCCGTAGCAGGCCAACATCCCGCGGCTGTGCTGATCCGACATGATGATCAGCAAGTTCTTGGCTCGCATTCGGCTCCCTCCCCACCGCCGCCTTGGCCGTCGGCACGGCTCCATCAACGAGGCTTGACAGATACTCTATAGTATATACTCTATAGTAACTGGCTCCGCGGGCGCCGACAAGAGCGCCGCCAAGGCAAAAATCGTGAACCGTCGAAGTCGTCGGGCGGTCCATTGGGCCGCCTGCTGCGAAACGTCGCGATCGGAGGCCTGCCATGTTGCGCTCTCTCGCAATCGGACTCGGTCTGCTGCTGACCCCCGCGGCCGCGGTCGCGCAAGATTGGCCGCAGCGGCCGGTTCGCCTGGTCGTCCCTTATTCGGCAGGAGGCGGCACGGACTCTGTTGCGCGCATGCTCGCGCAGAAGCTGGGGGACGCGTTCGGACAGCGCTTCATCGTGGAGAACAAGCCGGGCGCGAGCGGCATGATCGGTGCCCAGACCGTCGCGAAGGGAGGCGCCGACGGCTACACATTTCTTGTCGCCTCGCCGGCCGAGATCGCGCTCAATCAGAATCTGTTCAAGGATATGACTTACGATCCGTTGAAGGACCTCACGCCGGTCACCTTGCTGGCGTGGACGCCGCTCGTCCTTGCCGCGCACCCCACGTTTGCGGCCTCCAATGCGGCGGAGCTGGTCAAGCTCGCGCGCGCTCAGCCCGTCGATTTTTCGTCACCGGGCACCGGCAGCGCGCATCATTTGACCGGCGAGTACGTCAACAAGCTGCAATCCACGCAGTTGGTGCATGTTCCCTATCGCGGCGCCGCGCCGGCTGTCTCGGATGCGGTCGGCGGCCAGGTGAAGCTGACCGTTTCCGGAATGCCGCCGGTGGTGCAGTTCCTGCAGGCCGGCAAGCTGAAAGCCATCGCGGTCACGAGTAAGCGACGTTCGCCGGCCTTCCCGAACATCCCGGCGATGGCGGAGACGACCGGGTTCGAGGACATCGACTTCACCAATTGGTTCGGTCTGCTCGCGCGCACCGGCACGCCGCAACCCATTCTGGACAGGTTGGGGAGGGCCGCGGTCGCGGCCTTGAAGGATCCGCAGGTGCGGGACATCCTCATGACGCAGGCGGCCGAGCCGGTCGGCAACACGGCGGCCGAGTTCCGCGATTTCATCCGTGCAGAATCGGCCAGATATGCAAAAATCGTCGAGCTCACCGGCGTCAAGGTGAAATGACCGGCCGGACGATCGAAACGGACCTATAGATGATCGAAGCAATCCGGGCGCGTCTTGCCGACGCCCAATCGGCGCAAGGACCGAAGTATCGGACGCTCCGTACGGCCATCGTCGGTGCCATCTCCGGTGGAGACTGGGTGCCGGGGACACGGCTGCCGACCGAGGCGGAGCTTGCACAGATGCTCCCTTACAGTCTCGGGACGATCCAGAAGGCCTATGGCGAGCTGGTAAAAAGCGGATTGGTCGTGCGCGCGCGCGGACGCGGCAGTTTTGTCGCGTCCGCGCAGCGCCAGATGGCCGAACCGTGGCATTGCCGGTTCCTCGCGGACGACGGCACGGTTTTGCCGATCTACCCGCGGCTGCTCGGCCATGAGGTCGCCGGCAAGGACCCGCGCTGGACGCAGCTATTCGGGCCACAGTCGAAGATCATCAGGCTCGATCGTGCCATCTCGATCAATGACGAATTCGAGGTCGTCAGCCGGTTCTTCGCCCCGCATGCGATCGCAAGACCTCTGCTGCGGCTCCCGCGCGACAAGGTCGAGACCGCCAATTTCAAGGCCATCCTGTTGCGCGAGCTCGGCATGCCGATCGGCCGTATCGTGCAAACGATCGGGGTGGCCGACAAGCGGATGTGGCGCCGGCTTGCAATGCGGTCACGGCCGCATCTTGTGCTCGAGGCAACCGCTTACACGGCGGAAGGCGAAGTCGCTTATTTCCAGGAAATCTATATCCCGCCCAATCGCAGAAAACTCTTGTTCGATTCCGAGCTCAGATATTGATTCGGTACGCTCGTCCAGTCACAGTCGCTCTGCGCCCAAGAAGCCAGAGAACTTGATCATGCTCACCGCCTTCATCGCGCAGGCGATCCTGGCGGACGCCTCGTTCTCCTTCCTCGGCGTCACCGAGCCGACCGCCGCCTGGGGCTTGATGCTGTCCGGGAATGCCGCCGACTTTTTCGACAAGGCGCCCTGGATGATCCTGTTCCCGGGCATTGCGATCAGCCTCGCGGTGTTCGCCTTCAATCTGTTCGGCGACAGCCTGCGCGACTATCTCGACCCCCGGTTCAAGGTATGACGGCGAGTCATCAATGGTTCTAGAGCATATTCCGGTGAGCTGAAATCAATGTTGGGTGAAGCCGGTGCCGCGAGTCACCTCCCCCTGAAAGGGCGATTATGCTCTACTTGACTAAAACATAAATCTGGTGTAGGGTGTTTCTTAGGCATGGGAAACACCGCTATGGGCATCAAGTTCACCCAACAGATGACGGTCCGGCAGTTCGAAAAGCTGTTCCCGACCGACGATGCCTGCAAGCAATACTTGGTCACTCGCCGGTGGCCCAAGGGCGTCGTTTGCGCGCGCTGTGGTAACGAGGATGTCTATCCCGTGACCGGGCGGCCGTTCCATTGGCAATGCACCAAATGCGTTCCCAAGGGCGGCTATCGGTTCTCTGTGCTGGTCGGGACGATTTTCGAAAATACGAACGTCGGGCTCAAGACCTGGTTCAAAGTCATTTATCTGATGCTGACCAGCAAGAAAGGCATTTCGGCTCTGCAAGTGCATCGCATGATGGGTTTCGGCTCTTACCGCACAGCTTGGTACATGTGCCATCGCGTTCGCGCGGGGCTCGCTGATCCGAATTTCCGCAAGCTGATGGGCATTGTCGAGGTTGATGAAACCTACGTCGGTGGCAAAAACAAAAACCGGCATTGGGACAAGAAACAACCGGGCACGCTCGGCGACAAAAGCATCGTGATTGGCGCCGTCAGCCGCATGGGCAATGTCGTAGCCCGCGTGGTCAAGAATACCGATACTGAGACGCTGGACGGCTTTGTGCGCCAAGCTGTGTCCGAAAAGGTCAGCCTGATCGCGACTGATGAACATGCCGGCTATCGCAAGCTTAAAGACGATTTTCCGCATGGCTTCGTGCGACACTCGATCGGCCGGTACGTGGACGGCGTCGTGCACACTCAGACAATTGACGGCTTCTGGTCGCTGCTGAAACGCGGCATCATGGGAAGCTTCCACAAGGTCAGCCGCAAGTATCTGCCGCTGTACGTCGCGGAATTCGAGTTCCGTTACAACAACCGAAACAACCCTGATATTTTCAGCGCGGCCATAGCGCGGTGCTGAGACGCCAGAATAGGAGGAAGTGTCGGCGGTCTCAGTCAAAGCGATACAAAGCCATGCCACACTAATCGCAATCAAAATCCCGCCAAGTACGATGGCAAGCACTCCGAGAAAGCCATGGCCCGACGCCCGATCGATCCTCCAACACCCCCATCCGGCGAGCATGACCGCCACGAGCATCGTTATTATCGGTGGGGCACTCCCATAGCGGCGTTGGCTTTCCTGGTCTCGTGTGCTGCCGCTGGCTTTGCGTTTTGGCAAGGCTACTTGATAAGCGAGAGCAACGAAATCACTCGGAAAAATAACACGATAAGTCAACGAGCCTTTGTCTATCCGACGCTGGCGCAAACACACATCAGCACCGACGCTGCCAACGTTCCAATAGCCGTCAATTTTCTCTACTTGCTTACAAACAGCGGGAACACAGCAACAAGAGACATGAAAATCTTTATAAAGTGCGCTCCAAGCGCAGAAGAGATCCAAGAACCATGGTCCATTCTCTACCAAGGACCGGACAAACCGGACAGCTATCCCGCCTTCGTTGGCCCGCATGGGTCCGAACAAACCGGATGTAGCTTCAGTATTAATCAAATCAAAGACATGATTGCTGGAAAATTGCATGGCTATGTGATGATCGACGTTTCGTACTATGATCGAATTGCAATCGGGGTGCTCAGAAAAACCCAACACGCCCGAAAACTCGTTCAAATCAGCCTTCAAATTCCACCCACAATCACTCCAATAACTCCAGCCCTGTTCGCTACCCTTTTGGTACCCCGTGGCAGGCATAATTGTGCCGACGAAGAATGTCCCGATTAGCAGCGCAACCAGGCCCAAGCACCATAAATGGTCCAACAGATTGTAGTCAAGTAGGGCATAATCGCCCCTGAAAGGGGGAGGTCCCTCCCCCTTTCAGGGGGAGGGAGCACACCGAGTTTGCCGCTCGCGCTGACTCCATCTCGCCGGGATATGCTCTAGCGTGTGCGCTGAGAGTGTCTCGCTATGCCGAGCGTTTGCCACAGAGTGCCGTGCAGAATGACTGCGGGCGGATGTTTCGACCCGACCTGTCCGAGTTTCCTGATCCCGTGGCTTCCGATTGTTCCGGCGCGAATCAGCCCGCCCGCGCTCGAGCATAGCCAGCCGGCGCTCGCTTGACATCCGTACAGCAATGCTGTAACTTGGCGAAATGCGATTCGGGGTTCTGCGCCCGCCGGCCACCCGCCATGCGGGTTTTTTGTTGTCGCGAGCGGCACTTAGGATGGGTGAGCTCGTAGGGCGGGGTAGGCGTCTTCGCCGTAACCCGCCGCTCCACGTCGAATGGCGCGTGGGCGATGCGGGCAAGGCCGGTGGCCGGTAATTAAAAACTTCGCTTGACCCGATTGCACGAAACACTTACTTGGCGAAATGCGATTCGGCGTTCTGCGCCCGCCGGCAACCTGCCGCGCGGGTTTTTTGTTGTCGCGAGCGGCACGGCGTCGATTGGGTTCCACACATCGCTTGGCTCGATTGCGCGAAACACTTAGCGCGGTTTCCGGTTGATTTGCGCCAATCTCGCCGTTGTCATTCCGGGCTCGCGCCACCCAAGTCGGCTTTAGCCGACTTGGGCAGTCTAAACGCCGATCTCGGGTAAACCCGAGATCGGTGGCGCGCCCCGGAATGACTGCTAATGATTCTACCTCAGCGGAAACCGCTCTAGCAGGTCGTAGCGGGCCCTAGTTGGTTGACACAGAGGTTTTGACCGGTTGAGCGCGGATCGGAATCCAGTCAGGAATGGACCAACGATCATTGGGCTCTCACCCGTCAATGCGGCCTTGTGTGCGGAAGCAGAAAGTGCAGGACGTGCAGAAAGACGCATGGCCGACGCGGCGTAGGCAGGCGAGGAGGGGCTTTCTGCACTTCCTGCACTTTCTGCAGCATAAAGGCGGCACATTGCAGTCACGGCAGCAATCGGATGCACTGCGAGTTCGGAGGTACTAGGTCGATGGCATTGACGCCGTGCCGAAGCAGAACTCAAGAGCTTCAGAAGCTCGAAGCTGCTTCAGACGATTTTGCAATCGTCTGAATGAATCAGACTACAGGCATGTAGGAATCGACTGTCGGTGTTGCGGGTCGCGCAGAGCAGCTTCTCGCGCGACCGCATTGAGCCGTCGCCAGGCCCGGCGTAGCATGCAGTAAAACACTGCGCGGCCAGTGCGCGGCCAGGAGGAGAAGCCATGAAGGTCTGCATGTTCCACCTGATGCCGTATCGGGATCTGCCCGCCGATTTCGACCAGCGCTACAAATCGGCATTCATCGATCCGCTCTGGTTCGACGTCGCCGATTCCGAGAAGGTCGGCCAATACTACAACGCGACGCTGGACGAGCTGCTGTTCGCGGCGAAGGCCGGCCTGCACGGGCTGTGCACCAACCAGCATCACCAGAACGTCTATGGCTTCATGGCGAATCCGAGCGTGATGGGCGGGGTGCTGGCCAAGCAGACCAATGGCCAGGACGTGGCGATCATCCAGCTCGGCTCGACCTTGCCGTCCACCACGCCGCCGACGCGCATCGCGGAAGAATACGCGATGCTCGACTGCATCAGCGGCGGGCGGCTGGTCGCGGGCTTTCCCACCGGCCTGCCGACCGACGCCACCATCTCCAACGGCGTCGTGCCGGTCGAGCAGCGCGAGCGTTTCCGGGAGGCGCTGTCGCTCGTCACCAAGGCGTGGTCGGCGAAGGAGATCTTCGCCTGGAACGGCAGGCACTATCAGCTGGGAATGGTGAACCTCTGGCCGCGGCCGATCCAGCAGCCGCATCCGCCGATCTGGATTCCCGGCTCCGGCATCTCCTCGACCGCCGAATATGTCGTCGGCCTCAACCACTGCTTCTGCCACCTCAGCTATTACGGCGCCAAGAACGCCGAGCAGGTCGGTGACCGCTATTGGGAGCTGGTGGCGAGCAAGGGGCGGGACGACAATCCCTACCGCTTCAGCTTCCTGCAGCTCATCGGCGTGGCCGACACCGATGCCGAGGCCGAGGAGCTTTATGCCGAGCACGCCGAGTATTTCTTCCATAAGCTGCTCTACACGCCGTCCTACTATCAGGCGATCCCGGGCTGTCTCGAATACCCCGCACTGGTGCAATCGCTGCAGCACAATCCGCGCGCCGCGATCAAGCTGCGCGAGCTCAAAGCCAAGGATTTCTACGACCGCGGCTTCGTGATCGTCGGCAGTCCGAAGACCGTGCGCGAGCAGCTGCTGGACGGCGTCAAGCGGCTTCGCATCGGCCACCTGCTTGCGCTCCTGCATTTCGGTTCGATGCCGACCGAGCTGTGCAAGAAGAATATCGACCTGTTCGCGCGCGGGGTGCTGCCGCATCTCGAGGGCCTGTGGGACGACAAGTACGAGGATCGTTGGTGGCCCGAGCGCCTGCGGGCGAAGCGGCCGGTCGCCGCGATGGCCGCCGCCTCCTGAGCGCAGGTGGAGACGGACATGGCCGCTCCAGAGGTGCGCCGGCTGAAGCTCTGGCAGGACAAGGTCGAGACCGAAGTCGAGATCGCCGGCAACGGGCCGCCGCTCGTCTACCTGCATGGGCCGTGGGGCCTCGGCCCCGATCGCGACTTCATCGCCCGTCTCGCCGGCGCCAACAGGGTCTATGCGCCGAAGCATCCGGGCACCAGCCGCGGCGATCCGGAGGCGGTGCACGTGCTCGACAGCTGGCTCGACCTGATCGTCTATTACGGCGAGCTCTTTGACCGGCTGGAGCTGCAGGCGCCGGCGCTCGTGGGCCATTCCTTCGGCGGACTGGTCGCCGCCGAATTCGCGGCCGCGGCGCCGAAATCGGTCGGCCGGCTGGTGTTGATCGACCCGGTGGGGCTGTGGCGGGACGACCTTCCCGTCAAGAACTGGATGGTGCTGAGCGACGGCGAGCGCCGGCCGTCGCTGTTCGCCGATCCCGACGGCGCCGCGGCGCAGCGCTTCTTCGGCGCCCCGGACGATCCCGCCGAGCGGGTCGAGGTGCTGGCACAGTTCATCTGGGCGCAGGCTTGCACCGGCAAGTTCGTCTGGCCGGTTCCGGACCGCGGTTTCAAGAGTCATGCGCACCGCATCGCAGCGCCGACCCTGATCATCTGGGGCAAGGCGGACCGCATTATCGCCCCGGCCTACGCGCAGGAGTTCGCCGGGAAGATCGCCGGCGCGCGGATCGAAGTGATCGACAAGGCCGGACACCTGCCGCACCTCGAGCAGCCCGATGCGGTGGCGAAGGCGGCGCGCGCGTTTCTCGGCGGCTGACCCGGCGGCCGACCGGAGTTTATGCCGGAGTCATGTCTTGACGGGATGACGGCTCCGGCGCGAGGCTTGTGGAGACAGCGAACCCGCCGCAGAGCGGGAGCAAGGGAGGGAGACGATCATGGCGACCGTTACAACTGCGTCCGCCACCGCGGCGGCACCCTTGGCCTCCGACGAGCGTTGGACGAACTACAGCGCCACGGTGCTGACGATCTGCATCCTCGGCTGGGCCTTCGACATCTACGAGGCCACGATCATGCAGCTGGTCACGCCGATTCTCATCAAGGAATGGGGGATCACCCCGGCGACGATGGGAACCGTGACCACGATCTCGCGTTGGGTCGGGCTGATCGGCACGTTCGCATTCCCGGTGTTCGCCGATCTCTACGGCCGCAAGCCGGCGCTGATCTGGTCGATCCTCGGCTATTCGGTCCTCACCGGGCTGACCGGCTTCGCCACCGGCTGGGTGTCGCTGTTGATCCTCAGCTCGCTGACCCGGATCGCGCTCGCCGGCGAGAACCCGGTCGGCATGCTGCTGGTGACCGAGACGGCGCCGAAAAAGTGGCGCGCCACGGCGCTCGGCGGCCTGGTCGGCGGCTATCCCCTCGGCTACCTGCTGTGCTCGCTGGCGGCGCTCGTCATCGTGCCGCTGTGGGGCTGGCGCGCGCTCTATTTCCTCGGCATCTTGCCGGCACTGCTCGTGCTCTGGGTGCGGCTGGGCATCAAGGAAAGCCCGCGCTACGAGCACGTCACCGCGCAGATGCTCAAGGAGGGGTTCAAGAAACGGCTCGACATCCTCGCCCCCTTCCGCTCCTATCGGCGCGAGAGCATCATCGCGACGCTGGTCTACTTCCTCTATCTCTTCACCTGGGTCGGCTGGTCGGCCTGGATGCCGTTCTACCTCGCGAACGAGAAGCATCTCGGCTTCCCGACCATGGCCGGTTATCTGTCGATCTGGATGGCCTGCGCCATCTTCGCCTATTGGATCTGCGGCTGGCTGTGCGACCTGTTCGGGCGGCGCTACGTGATCCCGGCGTTCGCCATTCCGGCCGCCATCCTGCTGGTGGTCATGGGTCACCTCTGGGTGGGACTGGCGACCAACTTCCTGATCACCGGAAGCTTCGGCACCGGGCTGGGCTACACGGCCGAGATCTTCCCGACCGAGATCCGCGGCACCGCCGTCGGCGCAACCTTCGCCGTTGGGCTTGGCTTTGCTTCGCTGGCGCCGATGATCATCGGCTGGATCGCGACCGCCCATTCGATCGCTGCCGGCCTGCCGCTCCTCGCCTTGTCGTTCTTTCTGCTCGGACCGCTGTTCTTCTGGTTCGCGCCGGACGTGACGCGCAAGGAGCTTGCCGACTTCGTCGGCCAGAAGGTCGGTTGAACACGATGAAAGCCGTCTTCATAGAGGAGCATGGCGGGCCGGAGGTCTTGAAATACGGTGAGTTGCCCGACCCGACGCCCAAGCCGGGCGAGGTGGTCGTCGACGCCGTCGCCGCCAGCGTCAATGGTGCCGATTGGAAGGTGCGCGCTGGCGAGTCCCACCGGCAATCGCAGTTTCCGTATGTCCTCGGGCGGGATTTCTCCGGAGTGGTCGGCGCAATCGGCGAAGGCGTGCAAGATCTTCGCGTCGGCGATGCCGTGTTCGGCGTTCTCGAGCTCGGCCGCGACGGCGCCTACGCGGAGAAGATTGCGATCAAAGCCGCCATCGCGGCCAAGAAGCCGGACCGCATGTCTCACGTCCAGGCTGCCGCCCTGGCGCTGACCGGTCTCACCGCGCTGAGCGCAATCGAGGAGACGCTCAAGCTCAAATCCGGAGAGACGATCCTGATTCAGGGCGGCGCGGGCGGTGTCGCCGGCTTCGCCATTCAGCTCGCCAAGCAGATCGGCGCCCGTGTGATCACGACCGCGAGCGCGGCGAACCACGACTATCTGCGCGACCTCGGCGCCGATGAGATCATCGACTACAATGCGAGGGACTTCACCGAGGTGGTGGCGAATTGCGACGCCGTATTCGACACCGTCGGCGGCGATGTGGCGCAAAGGTCGTTCGCAGTGCTGCGGCCGGGCGGCCGCGCGGCCTTCATCGCGTCCGGGCTGCGGGCGCCGACGCCCGATCGCGCCGACGTAAAGTCGCTGCGGCCGCCGGCCGAACGCGGCCGCCGGCATCTCGATCGCATCGCCGAGCTGTTCATGGCGGGGGCGATACGCGCTCCCGAAATCACGCTCTATCGCCTGTCCGAGGCGGCAGCCGCCCATAGGGTGAGCGAGTCGCGCCATCTGAGGGGCAAGCTCGTGCTCCAGATTCGTTGAGGTTTCCGATGCAGCGGCTTCTGTCGATGGTATTGGCCCTTGTGCTGGCAACGGGCACCGCCGCGGCGCAGACCGGCGATGCCGGCTGGCCGGACCGGCCGATCCGTCTGATCGTGCCGTTTCCGGCCGGCAGCAGCACCGACATCATCTCCCGCATCCTTGCGCAGCGGCTCGGCGCCCGGTTGGGCCAGCAAATCGTGATCGACAACCGCGTCGGCGCCAGCGGCAATCTCGGTGCCGATGCGGTCGCCAAGGCCGCCCCCGACGGCTACACGATCGGCATTGCCACCGCCAGCACGCACGCGGTGGCGCTGAGTCTGAGCCCCAACCTGCCCTATGATCCGATCAAGGATTTCGCGCCCGTGGGCGTGATCGGCAGCGCGCCCTACGTGCTGGTGGTCTACCCGGGCTTGCCGGTGAAAAATCTCAAGGACCTGATCACGCTCGCCGGGGCGAAGCCCGGCACGCTCAACTACGGCTCCGCCGGCGTGGCGAGCCTCGCGCATCTTGCCACCGCGCTGTTTGCGACCATGGCCGGGATCAGCCTCACCCACGTGCCCTACAAGAGCTCGTCGCAATCCATGACCGACATGATCAGCGGCCGCCTGGACATGCAGTTCGCGACCATCGCTCCGTCGCTTCCCAATATCCGCGCCGGCCAATTGCGCGCGCTGGTGACCAGCGGCAAGACGCGCGTGTCGGCGCTGCCGGAGGTGCCGACCGTGGCGGAGACCGGCCTGACCGGCTACGAGGCCGCCCTGTGGGTGTCCTTCGTGATGCCGGCCGCCACCCGGCCCGCCGTCGTGGCGCGCATCAACCGCGAAATGAACGCGATCCTGAGCTCGGCAGACGCGAACGACGCGCTGGTCGCGCAAGGGGTGGAGCCGGAGCCCGGCCCGCCCGAGGCGCTGACCGAGCGCATCCGCAGCGACATCGCCAAGTGGCGCGGCGTCGTCGCCAAGGCGGGCATCCGCGCGGAATAGCGAGATTGCAGGCAATGCCCGAAAGATCGCCCGGTCACCGCTTCGGCCAGAGCACGCCCTGATTGCCTGCCAGCACGGTGCCGATGCCCTTGTAGACGAACTTCTGCAGCCGCTTACCTTCCCAAGTCTCGGTCGTGTAGATGTTGCCCTTGGAATCGGTCGCGATGCTGTGCACGCCGTAGAACTGGCCGGGCTGGCGTCCGCCGACGCCGAAGGTGGTCACTTCCTCGAGCGTTGCGCGCACGATGATGCGCACCCGGTTGTTCTGGCCATCGGCCATGTAGATGAAGCGCTGCTCCGGGTCGCGCGAGAACGCGGTGTCCCAGGCCGAGCCCGAGCCCAGCGTGTCCTTGGCAAAGAACGCCTCCTTCACGAACGTGCCGTCCGGGCGAAATACCTGCAGCCGGTCATTGGCGCGGTCGCACACGTAGATCAAATCGTCGTTCGAGCGCTCGACGCAGTGCACCGGGTTGCGGAACTGCTGCGCCGGCGGCGCCTTGGGATCGTAGTTGCCGAGCTTGGTGTCGTCCGGCTTGTTGCCGTAGGCGCCCCAGTAACGCTTCATCTTGCCGGTATCGGCGTCGATTACCGCCACGCGCTTGTTGGTATAGCCGTCCGCGATATAGGCCTCGTTGGTTTTCGGATCGACCCAGATCTTGGCGACCCGCCCGAAATTCCCCGGATCGTTGCTGCCGGCATTCTTGCCGAGCCCGCCGACCTGCAGCAGGAACTTGCCGTCCTTGGTGAACTTGAGGACGTGCGCGTCCTTCTCGCCGTTGCCGCCGATCCACACGTTTCCTTTGTAGTCTATATGGATACCGTGGTTCGACTGCGGCCACTCGTAGCCTGGACCCGGACCGCCCCACGACCGCACCAGATTGCCCTCCGGATCGAACGCCAGCACCGGCGGCGCGCCGCGGCAGCACTCGGCGATCGGCGGATTGAGCTCGGCGCCTTTTTCATTGTTGTGGAGGGTGGCGGAGCTGCGGTGGATGATCCAGACGTAGTCTTGCTCGTCCACCCAGACGCCGATCGCCATGCCGAGCAGCCCGTTGAACGGCTTCGGCCAGAACGGATCGACCTCGAACATCGGGGCCTGCACGTTGCCGCGCTGCGCCTCGGCCTGGTTCTGCAGCACGGCCTGACCGACGCCGAGGCCGACGATGGCGGCGATGAGCACCGCGCCGGAGACGAATTTGCGCTCTTGGATGATCTTGATCATGACGGCCTCCCGAACCGTTCTGACGGGGCTGCTTCGCCCCCTTGTTGAGGCGATTATAGGCGAATGGATTGGACTTGTAACCGCCATCGAGGTGCCCATAACGTATCGCGTAGCCGGGGAACGGTTCTTGCGTAGCCTTGGACGTGTCGCAACAGCGCGCTGCGCGGCCGTGGCGATCGCGGTCACGCTCGCATGCGCCATCGTGCCGAGCGCGCTCGCGCACGACATCCCGGCCGACGTCAAGATCAACGCGTTCGCGCGGCCCAGCGGCGATCGGCTCGAACTGTTGGTTCGCGTGCCGCTCGCCGCGATGCGTGAGGTGGAGTTTCCAACCCGCGGTCCCGGCTATCTCGACCTCTCCCGCGCCGACGAAGCGCTGCGCAACGCGACCAGGCTCTGGCTGATCGACAGCATCGACCTCTACGAGAACGATGCCCGCCTTCTCCCGCCGCGCATCGTGCACGCGCGCGTCTCGCTGGCGTCGGACCGATCGTTCACGTCCTACGAGCAGGCCCGCGCGCACGTCGAAGGGCCCCCGCTCGCCGACGACTTGGAGCTCTACTGGAACCAGCAGTTCCTCGACGTGCTGCTCGAATATCCGATCCGGTCCGACCGCTCGGAATTCGCCATCCACCCACGCGTCGACCGTCTCGGTCTCAAAGTCTCCACCGCCTTGCGCTTCCTGCCGCCGGAGGGCGCCACGCGCGCGTTCGAGTTCCACGGCGACCCGGGCCTGGTGCGGCTCGATCCGCGCTGGCGCCACGCCGCGCTGCGTTTCGTGATCGACGGCTTCTGGCACATCCTGCAGGGCACCGACCACCTGTTGTTCTTGCTCTGCCTGGTGATCCCGTTCCGGCGGCTGCGGCCGCTCGTCATCATCGTCACGGCGTTCACGGTCGGGCATTCGATTTCGCTGATCGCCGCGGCCTTCGGCTTCGTGCCGGATGCGCTCTGGTTCCCACCGCTGATCGAAACCCTGATCGCCGTCACCATCATCTACATGGCGCTGGAAAACATCGTATATGCGGCAATGGGAAAGCTCGGCAGCGACCTTTCCCGGCGCTGGATCATCGCCTTTGCGTTCGGCGTCGTGCACGGCTTCGGCTTCTCATTCGCATTGCGTGAGTCGCTGCAATTCGCCGGCGATCATCTGCTCACCGCGCTGTTCGGGTTCAATCTCGGCGTCGAGATCGGCCAGATCGCGGTGCTGATCGTGCTGATACCGGCGCTCGACCTGTTATTCCGATACGTAGTGGCGGAATGGCTGGGTGTCGTTATTTTATCGGCGCTGGTGGCGCACACCGCCTGGCACTGGATGCTCGAGCGCGGCGAGCAACTGGCGAAATTCCCGTTTCCGAAGATCGACGCCGCATTGCTCGCGAGCGCCATGCGCGGGCTGATGGCGATGTTGCTCCTCGCCTTCGGCGTATTGCTCGTGAACGGCTTGCTCAGGCGCTGGATCGCGGCAGAAAAAATCACGCCCGCGAAAGATGTCGCGACAAAATCGCCGGGCCAACGGAGCTGATGTCTTACTTATGCGCGGGGATCCGCAACCGCGTCGGGAGGGATGACGGCCGGTGCCGTGAGCGGCAGCACGGGCGTTGCCACCCTCACCTTCTCACTCGTGGCAAAAAAGATTGCGCCCAGCAAGATCAAGACAAAGGCCGAAGCCGCAATCCAGGACCACACGCTGATTTCGTCCACGTGGACGTGCCGGATATCCATGGCGACCTCCTGCGCGAGAGGACCATAGACAACTCGCGGAGAGAGGGCTGAGTTCCGCCCGCAATGACGCGAAAGTTGTACCTTCCGCCTTGTTAATGAGCCCTCAACTCACCGCCAGCGGCGCCAGCGCGTCGATTTCGGTGACCACATCGATGATCACCGGGCGGTTCGCCTTGAGCGCCGTGGCGATGGCGGGGCCGATCTCGCCCGGCTTCTCGACCCGGATGCCGAGCGCGCCCATGTCCTCGGCGATGCGGGCGAAATTGACCTTGCTGAAGGTCCACAATTCGCGCGCCTGCGGCGTCTGCGTGCCGCCATAGACGCGGTCGAAGCCGCGCTTCGACTGGTTGCCGCTCGAATTGTTGTTGACGACGGTGATCGCGTTGATGCCCCAGCGCGCGGCGGTCTCGATCTCGGCGATGTGATACCAGAGCCCGGCGTCGCCCGTGAAGGTGATCACCGGCCGCTCCGGGCAGCCGCATTTGGCGCCGAGGCCGGCCGGAAATGCCCAGCCGAGATGGCCGGCGCTGCGGATGTAGCTCTGTCCGGGACTGGTGAGGTCGTACATGCCTCCCATCCACATCCCGGCGTGCCCGGTGTCGACCACGACGATGCCGTCGTCGGGCACGTGCCGGGAGAGCTCGTGGCAAATGCGCTCGGGCCGGATCGGCACCGCGTCGGAGCTGAGCGCGGAATTGTATTTCGCCGACCACTCCTGGCAGATCTTCTGCGCCTCCGCGACCCAGGCCTTGCGCTTGCCGGCGCCGGCGCGGTCGGCAGCCTGCAGCATGCGCGCCAGCGTCACTTTCGCGTCGCCGTTGACCGCGGCCTCGAGCGGATAATTGCGGCCGAGCGCTTCCGGGTCGATGTCGATCTGAATCGCGGCCGTGCCGATCTTCGGCACCGCCCAGAAATGCGTGGTCATGCCGCCGGTCTCGGTGCCGATGAAGCAGACCAGATCGGCGCGGTTGACCACCCGGTTGGCGCTCTCGCGCGAATAGGTCCCGACCACGCCGACCGACAGCGGATGGCTGCCGGGGATCGCGTCCTTGCCGTTGAGCGAGGTCGCGACCGGGATCTGCAGCGCCTCGGCGAGCGCCACCAGCTCGCCGGCCGCGCCCGAGGCGCGCACGCCGCCGCCGGCGACGATCACCGGCCGCTCGGCGCTCTGCAACACCTTCAGCGCCGCCAGCACGCTCCCTTCGTCGGCCGCCGGGCGGAACGGGGGAACGCGGGAAAACTGCGGCTCGACGAGCGGCTCCATCTCGGCCTCCTCGGCGTCGACCTGGCCTTCATTGCCGCGGAACTGCAGGTGCACCGGCCCCGGCGTGCCCGAGGTCGCGACCCGGAACGCGTGGCGCACCATGTCGGGAAAGCGCGCGACGTCGTCGACGGTGGCGTTGAACTTGGTCACCGGCTCGAACGCCGGCACGTCGTCGATCTCCTGGTAGACCTTGCGGAACTTGGTCTTCGGCTCGCGCCCGCCGGTCATCGCGATCACCGGCGAGTGCGCCAGCCAAGCGTCGCGCAGCCCGGCCGCCAGGTTGAGCGCGCCGATCACCTGCGCCATGCAGATGCCGGGCTTGCCGGAGGCGCGCGCATAGCCGTCCGCCATATAGGCGGCGGCCTTTTCGCCGTGCACGTGCAGGCGCTTGATGTCGGTGCGGCTCTCCATCACGGCGAAGGTCCGGCGCAGCACCGCCGGCACGTGGAACACGTGGGTGACGCCGTAGCCCTTGAGCATGTCGGCGAGGCATTCGGCGCCGGTCATTTTTCGGTTGTGTCCAAGCATCATTTGTTTGCCTTGCAATTCTCTAGCCGCGAACTCGGTGCGCTCCCTCTCCCCGCTCTTGCGGGGAGAGGGTGGGGGTGAGGGGCGAACCGAGCGACTCTACCGCGTCACGAAGCTGCCCCTCACCCCTTCATCTGCGCTGCACGACTGAGCTGCCCTCTCCCCGCAAGCGCGGGGAGAGGGCACAAGCGGCAACGGCGCGCTCGTGTTGTGCGCATCATTTCACTTGATCGCCAGCGGATTGGTCGGCGAGCCGACCGCGCCGGTGATCGGGATCGCGGGCGCGACGAACATGAACTCGTAGACCTTGTCGGCGGCGCAATCGTCGGCGAGATCCTTCAGATAGAAAATCTCGCCCATGGTCATGCCCATCATCGGGATGGTGATCCAGTGCCAGGGCTGGTTGATGCCGGGCTCGCTCTCGTTGGGCCGCACCTCGCAGCCCCAGGTGTCGCTCGCCAGCGCCGCGAGCTCGGTGCGCGCGACCCATTCCAGGGTCTCGAACGCAAAGCCCGGCGCGTCGCCGCCCGGATAGCCGTCCCAGCTGCCGGCCTTGAGGCAGTGCTCCATCTGCCCGGTGCGCACGACCACGTAGTCGCCGCGCTTGAGCTTGACGCCCTGCTTCTGCGCGGTGTTGTCGAGATCCGCGCAGGTGATGCCGTAGCCGTCGTCGAGCGCCTCCTTGCCGAGCGCGCGCGCCACGTCGAGGAAGACGCCGCGGCCGACCATCTTGCTCTTGGTCTTCTCGATGCCGCATTTCTGCGCGCCGGCCGAGGTCACCTCGCGGCAGTCGTAGCCGTTCCACATGTAGCTCTCGTAGAAGACATGGCCGAGCCCGTCCCATTGCGTGCCGCATTGCAGCGGCATGGTCACCATGTCGTCGGCGGCGCGGATGCCGCGCTTGTCGAGCACGCCCGAATAGGCGTCGGTGCCGGTGCGCAGCATGGTGTGGATCGGGTTGGTGCGGCCCATCGCCGGGTAGCTGCTCTTGGCGCCCTGCGGGCCGGTATGGTCGAAGTTGAGCGCGAGCGAGATCACCTTGCCTTTGCGCACCAGCCGGGCCGCCGCGATGATGTCCTCCGGGCTCGTGTAGTTGAGCGTGCCGATCTCGTCGTTGGGGCCCCATTTGCCCCAGTTCTTGTACTTCTCCGCGGCATCGCGCAGGTCCTGGCGCGTGTATGTCCTGGCTGGCATGGCATTTCCCTTGTTGCTGGAAGCAGGCTTGCGACCGGGGGCGACCAAATGGCCGCATGAATTCGAGTTTACTGCGGCGACCACAAAGGCGATGATACCATCAACATCGTGTCACGCCATCAAGACCGTTATGTAAGCACGGCGCCAAACCGGACTGAGCGTGACCGACATCACCGACCGTCGGAAGGAGGAATTCCAATGAAAATGCTTGTCCGCCTCGTCGCGCTCTGCGCGGCGCTCATCGTTTCGGGCTCGGCCTTCGCGCAGCAGTACCCGAACAAGCCTGTCAGGATCATCGTCCCGTTCCCGCCCGGCGGCGTGACCGACACCGCCGGACGGCTGATCGCGCAGAAGCTTTCGGAGCGGCTGGGGCAGCAGTTCTACATCGAGAACATCTCCGGCGCCGGCGGCAATCTCGGCATGGGGAACGCGGCCCGCTCGCCGGGCGACGGCTACACCATCCTGCTGGCGTCCTCGAGCATCGTCGTCAATCCAAGCCTCTACAACAAGATTCCCTACGACGTCGACACGGACTTCATCCCGGTTACCAAGGCCGGCGCCACGCCGAACTCATGGGTCGTCAATTCGAACTTTCCCGCGAAAACGATGAAGGAGCTGATCGACCTCATCAAGCGCGAGCCCGGCAAGCACAGCGTCGGATCGCCCGGCACCGGCACGACGCCGTCACTGTCGATCGAAATGCTCAAGCTCGCCCTCGGCCTCGATTTCGTCACCGTGCCATTCCAGGGCGGCGGCCCCATGACGCAATCGCTGGTCGGCGGGCACACGCCGATCGTCTGCGCCGCCCTCGGCAATTACGTCAACCTAATCAAGGAGGGCAAGCTGCGCGCGCTTGCGGTCACCGCCAAGAAGCGTTCGGCGGCGTTGCCCGATGTGCCGACGCTCGAAGACATCGGCATCAAGGGCCAGGAGGCGGAAACCATGACTGGCGTGTTCGTGCCGGCGGGAACGCCGAAGGCGATCGTCGACCTGCTGCAGCGCGAAATCTCGACGATCGTGAACGCGCCCGACATGAAGGCAAGGCTGCTGCAGGCCGGCGTCGAGGCGGACGGCAATTCCCCGGCCGATTTCGCGGCCTACGTGAAGGCCGACCTCGCCAAGTGGAAGAAGGTGATCGCCGACGCCAAGATCCCGCACATCGGAGGATAGAGTAGTTAGGCCGTGTACTCATTAATGCGCAGATGGGAGGTCCGCTTTCGGGGGCAAACCGGAAAACATTTGCTCACTTCGCGACTTACTGGTTTTGACCCACAAGAGACATGGCGCAGGGCCTGCAATTTATGGAGTACGATTTCAACGGCCAATTCAACGTGCATCGAAGTGTAGCATCTGCTGCTTTGACGCGTATGCTATTTATAGAGACGCTGTCGGTCAGGACATGCTGCATGAACGTTCTCGCGGTCATCTCGCCTGGGCTAAAGGTTCTCTTCGAGCGCGTCGGCAAGCCGGAGGTCATCAATCGGCCCGACTTTTTTCGGTTCGGCGGGACCGGGGCGGTCATCGCCTGCAATCACGTTGGATGGGCGGACAGCCTATGGATGGCCTATGCCGTGTACCCAAGACAGCTGCGCTATATGTCAAAGCAGGAACTTTTCAGTCCGACGCTATCACGATGGGTCTTGGAGCACGGCGGTTCCGTTCCGATTGACCGCGCGCACCCGTCGCCAGGTTCGATCAAGACTGCAGTCGACATTCTGCAGCACGGTGGACTCATCTTGATCTTCCCGAGCGGCACGCGAAGCGACGAAAATATTGCCTTCAAGCGTGGTGCCGCGACGGTCGCGCTTCACGCTCGGGTTCCACTTGTGCCCGCCTTCTTTCAAGGCCCGAAGCAGATGCAAGTCGCGCATCTTCTGCACCGACCTGTCATCCGGGTGACATTCGGGTCACCGATCCCAACAGCGGAGTTGCCGATTGGGAAGGGGACGACGGTTGACCTCACGCGGCAGCTCCAAGCAGCAATCGGCGAATTACGATCGATCGAGGACTCCAAGCTGTCCGCCGCCTAGACCTTCGGCACATTTATGGACCGAGGTCCGCTTCTGGCAGTGCGCCCTACCTGAGCGTAAGTGCCGGTGAGTCGCTGTTACGACTGCTCTCGAATGCACTGCGGACGAGATGTGCTCACGGCGAGCCTTTCAGCTCCTGACCCGAAGCTGACATGCCTAAAGGGAAATGGACAGCGCCGTTGCCCCTGGAGGACAAAAAGCACCAGCCCTCGTGTCGGAGCCAGCGCGGGCTCGACTGGTTTGCATTCTTCCTCGCCGACATCCAGACCGGATGGGGACCGTTTGTCGCCGCCTATCTGACGTCGAAGAGTTGGACGCAGCTGGACATCGGGCTGATCCTGACGGTCGGGACGCTCGCCGCCATGGCGCTGCAAATTCCCATCGGCGCGCTGGTCGATCGCGTTCCCGCCAAACGCTTGCTCGCGGCAGTCGCCGTGTCCGCAATCAGCGGCAGCGCTCTCCTGCTGGCATTGTGGCCGATCTTCAGCGTGGTGCTTGGCGCAAAGGTGCTGCACGCGATCGCGAGCTGTCTCGCTGGGCCGGTTCTCGCCGCGATCAGCCTCGGGCTCGTAGGCCATACCCTGCTAGCCAGTAGGCTCGGCCGCAATGTCCGCTTCCTTTCACTCGGCAATGCGATCGCTGCCGGGCTAATGGGAGGCGTTGCTTATTATTATTCGAACCAGGCGATCTTCTTCCTCACCGCCGCAGTCGGCGTCCCGACGCTCGTCGCGTTGGCGCAAATCCGGTCTGCGGACATCGATCCCGAACTGGCGCGCGGCGGGGCGCGCAAACGAGAGGGCGGCGCGTGGTCCGATGCGTTAGCTGGCCTTGCGAGCAACGGGCCGTTGTTGATCTTCGCCTCGGCCATCGTGCTGTTTCAGCTTTCAAACGCTGCCATGCTGCCGATCATGGCGGGATCCCTGACCACCCGCGCGCCCCAATGGGCGACCGTGGTCATCGCAATCTGCATTCTTGCGCCGCAATTCGTGGTCGCAGTCATCGGGCCTTGGGTCGGACGCACGGCGCAAAGCCGGGGCCGCCGTCCTCTCCTGATGCTGTGCTTCGTACCGCTGTGCGTCCGCAGCGCGGTTTTCGCCGCGTCGAACGATCCTTCCGTGATCGTCGCGGCGCAACTCCTAGACGGAATTTCGGCGGCGACGCTCGGTGTGCTAGTGCCGCTCGTCATCGCCGACACCACACGCGGGACCGGACGTTTCAATTTCGCGCAAGGCGTGGTCGGCGTCGCTGCTGGCATTGGCGCTTCCCTCGGCACCACGATTGCCGGCTATGTCGCGGACATGTTTGGCGACGCCGTCGTGTTTTTGTTTCTCGGGTCTGTCGGAGCGTTCGGTCTCTTGCTGGTGCTTGCACTCATGCCCGAAACGCGGGAAGCGCCGGCCGCCACGTATGGACGCGGCGTGAGCGAGCGCTAACGAACCGTCGGCGCCGGCAACACGTAAATGTGCCCGCTTGCCTCCTTGCCACGCCGCGCGCGCACGCGTGCGCGCAGCGTGTAGGCGGCGCCGGGCGTCGGCACCACCGTCATCGCGAAGACCTTGTCGCCGTTCTCGCCGGGCCGGCGTTGCGCGCTCTCGATTTTCTGGATCGGCCGGCCGTTCTCGAAGAGCTCGATCCATTGCACCTCGAGCCAGCCCGCGTCTGGCGCGTCCACGAACACCGCCTTGTAGTGGCCCGCGTTCTTGATCGCGGCGCTGATGTCCCACTCGCGCACGACCCAACCCACGCCGGCCGCGGCGGGCGCCCAGCACGCGAGCGGGACGGGGCGAAAGCGAGCAGGCGCGGGAATCCCATATACTCCGCATGCTTGGGCTGCGAGATGTACTCGCCCCACAAGCTCGCTTGGGCGCCGAGCACGCGCTTGCCCTCGTCTGCGGAGAGCGCTGGCGCAATCGGCTCGAACGTGTAGACCTCCTCGAGCGGGAGATAGTTGGCGATCGCCCGCGGCTCGAGCGCCTGCAGTCTCGACTGGTAGGTATCGAAATAGGTCTTGTCGGTCGGCGCCATCACGACGTCGTGCCCGGCCTTCGCGGCGGCGACGCCGCCAGCAACCCCGCGCCACGACATCACGGTGGCGCCCGGCGCGAGCCCGCCCTCGAGGATCTCGTCCCAGCCGACCAGCCGCCGCCCCTTCGCGGTCAGATACGAATCGAACTGCTTGATGAACCAGCTCTGCAGTTCCTCCTCGTTCTGCAAGCCGGCCGCTCGCATGCGCTGCCGGGCGCGCGCGTCGCTCTTCCATGGCATCTTGGAAACCTCGTCGCCGCCGATATGGATGAACTTGCTCGGGAACAGCTCGAGCACCTCGTCGAGCACATTCTTGAGCATCCGGATCGTCGAGTCCTCGACGTTGAAGACGCGGTCCTTGCCGAGCTCCGGATATGCGAGGATCGCCGCGCCCGCGTGCCCCGGCATCTCGATCTCCGGGACTACGGTGATGCAACGGTCGGCCGCGTAGCGGACCATCTCGCGGATGTCGTCCTGCGTGTAGAAGCCTCCCGGGCGCTGGCTACGCGAGCGGGTCGCCTCGTACGGGGGCTCGATCGCAGAGTAGTCGCTGCGCGCGCCGATCTCCGTCAGGCGCGAGTAGCGCTTGATCTCTATGCGCCAGCCGTGATCGTCGGTCAGGTGCAGCTGCAGCACGTTGAGCTTGTAGAGCGCCATCAAGTCGAGCATCTTGAAGATGAACTCCTTGGGCAGGAAGTGCCGCGCGACGTCGATGAGCAGGCCGCGCCAGGAGAAGCGCGGCGCATCTTCGATGGCGATGCACGGCACGCTCCAGCGCGCGTTGCCGACGGGGGCGCGCCTGAAGATCTCTGGCGGCATCAGCTGGAGCAGCGTCTGGATTGCGTAAAACGCCCCGGCCGCAGCGCTCGCGCGGATCGCGATGCGGCGCGCGGAGACATCGAGCTCATAGCCTTCCGGGCCGAGCCGTGCGAGCCGGCGGGCGAGGCGCAGCTCGATCCGATGTCCGGCCGCACGGCCGACGATCGGGACGTGGTAGCCGGTCGGCGCCGCCAGCGCGCCCTGCAGTAAGCGCGCCTGGCGAAGCAGCGCCTTGTCCGCGACGATCGAGGTCCGGACGCCGACCTCGAATGCGCCGCGCTTGATCTCGACCGCGGCCGGCCGCGGAATGATCGCAGCCGTCATTTCCGCTTCTTGTTTTGGGCTTGTACTTTTCAGGGCAACCACTCCACCCGCGCATTGCAGCCCGGCCTCAAACCACCTGTGCCTTGATTTTGGTGGGACACTCGCGGCCGCCGCGCAGATCGGACGCCGAAGGCTTGCAAGGTGGTCAAAATTCAACGCGGAAAATATTACAACATTTCTGGGCGGTCGTATGTGAACAAGGTCAAAGTCCCGAAGCGCTCCCGCCGTCCAAACCAGTGGCGACAAGATTGCCACGCCAGGCATAGATTCAACGGTGGCTCGGTAAGTGTTTCCCGACCCCACCGCGAAACCCGTGCCGGGTCGAGCCCCGCCGTCCGGACCAGAATTGGTCGAAAAGGCGCGGCCTCTCGACCGAAGCAAATATCACCCGCGTGCGCGTTGTCGATTTGACCCCACAGATCGCCACGGCGACATAAAGCTGCATTAAGCGTCAAATCCAGTCGGCCCTCAAGATCGCCTCGACGCTTGCGCCGCCAGACAGCACGGCGGCGGAGATCGCCAGCGCCGCGCTGAGCCGCTCGTCCGGGGCGAGATTGACCACCGTTGCGACCACGATCGCCACAAGCGAAAGAATGGGAACGAAATACCGCCCCTGCACCCCCCAGACCGTGCTCGCGTCGAGCGGTGTGAAAACCAGATAGCACACGAAGTAGACGACAAGGATATAGGCCACCGCGGTGATGCTGGCCACGGTCGCAATCTGATAGCGGGCGGCAGGTGGAAGCGGCAGCCGCGTGAGAAACGTGTACAGGAGGAGCCCGCTCACCGTCGGATAGACCCAACGCTGCAACACGGTGTCGAACAGTCCGAGCACTCCGATGACTTGTCGCCAGAGCTCACCCAGGTCCTTCTCATGCAAGGCGCTAATGACGGCGGCGGGAAAGTGCAGTGGATGATCGAGCAGATAAGTAAGCTTCACGGCCGGATTGAACGCGTCCAAATTCTGACCGGTAATTTCGGCCATCCGCCACGCCGCCGTGTCGGCTCCACTGCTGAAGTTCCAAAGCACCGCGACGGCAATCGCGGGCAGGATCGTCAAAGCAAGCAGATGCCAGCGCCGCGCCGGCATGCCACGCAGGGGCATCAGCCCGAGCAGGACGAAAACGAGATTCGGCGCCTTCGTGAGCGCGCACAGCATCATCCAAAATGATTGCCGGCCTAGTATGTGTAGCTCCGGAGACAGGATCCCGCGCAGCCACAAGGCCGTCACCACCATCGCCGCGGCGAGCGCGCTGCCGTCGGCATTGATGACGGAGCGTCCGTAGATTGCCGCCGGCAGCATGGAGATGGCGAGAAAGGCCCACGCGAGGTTTGGTACCATCGCAATGGCGTATGCGATGAGCCCGGTCAGGGCGCCAAGACCCGCAAATCGCATCAGGTAAAATGTGGGAACAAAATCGAGATCGAGCGCGCGCGCCGCAAGCGCCGCCGCGACCTGTGGCAAGTAGGCGACCGGCGAATAGCCTTCCGATCCGGCGTATGGAACGAAGGTGGGCGATCGGTCCGGATCTACCGTGGCGGGTCGGCGACTGAAATAAGCCTGGAACACCGGCCCATAGCTGAACCCGGCCTCTTTTTCCTTGATGCGCACGCTTTCGAAAAAATCGAAACCCTCATAAAGGCGCGGTGGAACGAGAACGCCCTTGCGACTTTCGGCATCACGGACGGACGGCACGATATCACCCTGCGCCACCCCATACGCTCGCAGAAAGTGAGCAGTCTCGTCCGGGCCTCGCAGCGGCGGAGTGGCAAGAATGATCAGGGTGCCGAAGAGCAAAGACACCGCAACAAATGCCGAGACGGGACTAATTGTCAGCCGACATTCTCCAGATGAAGTCTCGGTTTGTCAGAGTACCATTTGGGCTCCGTTAGGCAATCTTGAACACGGTGAGGGCCGCTGATGGCGCTATCTTCCGTCCTCAGGGCGCATCTGCTCCGTCGTTTCTCCGTCCGCCGACACCGCTCGTATCAAGCCGGAGCTGGCGGTGCCTGCAGCCCAGCATTGAGCCGAAGGTCTGCTTGTGGCACTACTCGGACCTACCGGGATGTCTGCTATGTGGTCGCTATCGGGTGAAAAGCGGACCTTGAGCAAGGTGCGTTCAACAAGCCCGATTTATGAGTACACGGCCTAGTGCTGTTCAGTTGTGATGGAGATGGATCGCCGAACGGGCGTCGTACTCGGTGTGGCTCCCTCTCCCCGCTCTTCGCGGGGAGAGGGAGGGGGTGAGGGGCGGCTCGCTGCCAACATTGCCCCTCACCCGCCTCGCTTTGCCACCGCCGATGCTTCGCATCGGCGTTCTTAGTGCCAAGAACGGCGGCCGAAGGCCGCCTATGCTCTCCCCGCTTCGCGGGGAGAGGAAAAGACCGCGGCACGTACATAAACTACGACGGACGATCCCAGTCTGTTGAAACTGCGCCAGCTAGATGTGCACTCGAATATCGAGGGAGGATGTGGTGAAAGCGGGCATTCGTAGTCTCGTCTGCATGGCCGCGCTCGTGCTCGCGGGTCCGGCACTCGCCCAGGACTATCCGACCAAGCCGGTGAAGGTCATCGTGCCGTTCCCGGCCGCCGGGCCGACCGACGTGGTGGCAAGGCTGGTCGCCCAGAAGCTTTCGGAGAAGTTCGGCCAGCAATTCTACATCGAGAACATGTCGGGAGCCGGCGGCAATCTCGGCATGGGCGCGGGGGCGAAGGCGCCGGCCGACGGCTACACGATCCTGTTCGTGTCGTCGAGCTACACCGTGAACACGAGCCTCTACGCCAAGCCTCCCTACGATCCCGACAAGGACTTCGCACCGGTCACCATGGCCGGAGCGTCCCCCAACGGGCTGTTCGTCAATCCCAGCATTCCGGCGAAATCGGTGAAGGAGCTGGTCGACCTGCTCAAGGCCAATCCCGGCAAATACACCTTCGCCTCGCCCGGCATCGGCACAACGCCGCATCTGTCGAGCGAGCTGTTCAAGCTGACGTTCAGCCTGGATTTCGCGCTGGCGCCGTTCCCGGGCGGCGCGCCGTCGATCCAATCGGTGGTCGCCGGGCACACGCCGATCTGCATCCAGGCGATTCCTCCCGCGATCCCGCTGGTGCAGGGCGGCAAGCTGCGCGCGCTCGGCATCACCGCCAAGACGCGGGCGGCATCGCTGCCCGACGTGCCCACGTTCGAGGAGGTCGGCATCAAGGGCCAGGAGGCCGAGACCATGCAGGGCGTGCTGGTGCCGGCCGCCACGCCGAAGCCGATCGTCGAGCTGCTGCAGCGGGAAGTCGCGCGCATCATCGCGCTGCCCGATGTGAAGGGCAAGATGCTGGCGATCGGGCTCGACCCCGGCGGGATGCCGTCGGCCGAGTTCGCCGCCTACATCAAGGCCGACATCGCCAAGTGGAAGAAGGTGATCACCGACGCGAAGATCCCGCTGATCGGAGGTTGAAGTCGCTAGGGCGTGTACTCACTCATGCGCTGATCGGAGGTCCGCTTTCGGGAGCAAACCGGAAACATTTGCTCATTCTACGCCTTGCCGCTTTTGTGACCCACAGCAGACGAGTGGTCACGGATTAATTTAATCGCGCGTGTCCTAGTACGCTACCGACTAGATATAGCGGGCTATTACTATGGGACTGTGTTCGAGAATCCGAATTATTATCCTCCGATTCGACTTCACTGGGCTAACCCCATGCATAAATTGATTTGTGCACAGAGGTTGCCCTTTTAGGCCGGCGGTGTCTTGATGAAGTATGCTGGGACTCGACCAACAGGCGCTTAAAAGACGGCTGCTCGCTCAAAACGAGGTGCTTTTCAGGCAGGGCGATAAAGTCACTGCTATTTATTTCATTGAAGCGGGGCGGCTGCGGCTGGAACGGCGGACCTTTGACGGTCGTCGCTTAGTCCTTGGCACCACACCGGCCGGCGAGTTCTTCGTCGAAGCGGCACTTTTTGCTGACATCTTCCATTGCGATGCCGTGGCGACGGAACCCTCGCAGGTGCGCGTATATCCCAAGGCTGCGGTCCTAAACGCGCTTCACGCGGACCCGGCAAACGCTATGTCGTTCCTGGCACTCGTGGCACATCAAGTCATAGAGTTGCGACAGCGCCTTGAGCTCATGAAGGTCCGCTCTGCCAAGGAGCGGGTGATGCTCTACCTCGATCTCAACGCCGGACCTGACGGCCGCACGGTGAACCTGCGAGGTCAGCTTCAGGACATCGCGAGCGAATTGGGCCTGACGCGTGAGGCTCTCTATCGGACGCTCGCCGGCCTTGAGCGAGCAGGTACGATCGAACGTGTGGGGACCCGCATCGTGCTCAAAAAATCGCGCGACGCATGATTTCGATCATATGATTAGTTGTAGATCGCGAGTACATGAGGATCCAGAACGTAAGCGACTCAAACGCCCAAGCGACTCGAGATCGTCCGTTACAGAAGCGCAAAAGGAGTCCGAGCTATGACCACCACCAACACGCCCGCCTCTGGGCAGCCGTTGCCTGACTGCTGTGCAACGAGACGCAGAGTTCGATCGCTGCTCATGGTCATCAGCATGGCCGGCGCCATGGTTACCGTCATGAAAACTGCCGCGATTTTGGGGTTCGGCATGGAATGGTCCCTGTGGTAGGCGAGAACTCGCTGATCCTGCAACTTTTCGGGATAAGCAGCTCTCCACAGAGATGTTCTCGGGCCGAGGAAAATAAGGATGGGCGGTCGAAGGTGCACAGCAGCCAAGGAGGCCTCCGATGACATCGCGCGGTAGCAGGGAAGTGAAACGATTGATCAACCGCGGCGGTCTGCTCGCACCGACGACCGCTGTATGGGCTGCCATTCTGGGCACATCGTCGGCTGTGGCACAGCAATCGCCGCCGTATTACGGCCCGCATATGTGGGGTGGCGGCTGGTGGATGTTATTCGGTCCTCTCACGATGATCATCGTTGTCGCGGCCATCGTCGTCCTGACTGTGCTTCTTGTCCGTTGGTTGGTCGGGTCGGGCCAAGCTGGTGCCGATCGGCCGTCCGCGAGCAAGACACCGCTCGATATTCTCAGGGAGCGCTTCGCGCGCGGGGAAATCGACAAGGAGGAGTTCGAGAACCGGCGGCGCACCTTGGATACATGAGGCGCACCGGCGGGGTCTGCTTCACGTGTTGCAGGAGCCAAGAAATAGCATGCTCGACAAAACCGACCAGGTGGCCCGCCGCATGCACCGAACAATACCGTTTCGGTATGGAGCTCGCTGGTTTAGTCCAGTGATTGCTGTAACGAGCAAACGTCTCGGTCGATACATTTTTCTCCCCGCGATCATCGCCATGATGGTTGGCGGGGCGTATTGGTTCCTCACCACGCGCCCTATTCAGGTAGCCATTGCCCAATACGAAGCAAATGTCCGCGCTGCCGTTTTCGGGCTTGGCACAATCGAATCCCGCATCCAGTCCAAGATCGGTTTCGATGTTGGCGGCATTCTCGTCGAGCTCAACGCCGATCACGGTGATTCGGTGCGTGCGGGGGACGTGCTCGCGCGGCTGCGATCATCCAAACAAGAGGCGCGGGTTGCCAAAGCCCAAGCCGGTATGCTCAACGCTAAGGCGGCTCTCAAACGGGCCGAGGCTGCTGCGAGTAGGGCAAGAACCCAGCTAACCCAACGTTCGCGGATTAACCAGCGGCGGCAGGCCCTGCTCGGCAAACAATTCGTGTCCACGGAAGCCGCCGAGCAGGCCCAGACAGATGAGGATGTTGCAGTGGGCGACACTGCGGTTACGGCTGCCGACATCGAGGTCGCGCGGGCAGCGGTCGAGGATGCAAGATCTCAGTATGCATACGAGAAGACCGTTCTCGATGATCATGTTCTCCGCGCACCGTACGACGCCGTTGTCATAGCGCGGCATAAGGAACTGGGCAGCGTCTTAGGCAACGGGGAAGCGCTACTCACATTGATCGATCCTAATACGGTCTGGATTCTGGCTTATGTCGACGAATCGCGCGCTGGGCCGCTTCGCATGGGCCAGACGGCAGACGTCAGATATCGCTCACTTCCGGTCCAAATTTTTGCTGGCCGCGTGACACGCATTGGCCTCGAAAGTGATCGCGTGACCGAGGAGCGGCGGGTCTACGTCACTTGTGATAACTGCCCTGAAGACCTCCATCTCGGCGAGCAAGCAGAGGTAGAGATCAACATCGCGATCCTTCCAACGGCCCTTCTCGTTCCGGAGGCCGCGATTACTGGCTTCGATGGCGCGGAAGGAACTGTCTGGACTGTGGAGGATGGCACTCTTCGCCGCCGTACCATCAGCTTTCGGCATCGAACGTTGGACGCGCGGATTGAAGTCGCGGCTAGCTTGCCCTCAGGGGTAACAATCGTCGTCGAGCCAAAAACCGGCCTTCGAGAAGGCCGCGCGGTGAACATTAAGGAAGGCGCTGCGCAATGAATCTCGCCTACCGCGAAGTTAGGCACAAGCTCGGGCGCTTCCTGCTCACGTGCGTGGGCTTAAGCCTGCTCCTCGGCGTCGTTCTGTCGATGATTGGCATCTATCGGGGGATCGTCGAGGAGGCGCTCACGATCACCCGCGCGCCGAAGATCGATCTTTGGGTGGCTGAAGCCGGCAGACAGGGGCCCTTCGCCGAGGCGTCTCGCATTCCCCGCGACACACGCGAGGGAATCGCGCGGCTGTTTGGCGTCGCGGAGGCCGGCTCCGTTACCTACCAATCGATCGAGGCGTTTCATGCTGGCCGGAAGCTACGCATCTACGTCGTTGGTTACGAGCCGGGCCGGCCCGGCGGACCCGATCACGTTGTCGCCGGAAGGCCCATTGGACGCAGCCACTATGAAATGATCGCGGATATGCGCACCGGGCTGTTGCTGGGAGATCGCATGCAACTCGGCCGCCGAACGTTCGCTGTCGTGGGACTCACCCGAAATCAAGTTTCGTCGGCCGGCGATCCGGTCGTGTACCTTTCACTGACCGACTCGCAGATCCTCCAGCTCGAGCTGGCACCTCCAGCCGCGCGCCGGGAACTCGCGCGCGGCACCGCGCCCGGCACAACGGATACTGTCAATGCCGTCGTGGCACGTCTCTCGTCAAATGTAGCCGCTGACAGCGTAGCCGCCGCCGTACGTCGCTGGAAACATCTCGCGGCAATAACACAAGCGGAGCAGGAAACAATCCTGACGAACTCTGTTGTCGTCAAATTTCGACATCAGATTGGCCTCTTCACCTCGATCCTGCTCACGGTCTCCGCGGTTATCATCGCTCTTATTATCTACACGATGACCATGGACAAGCTGCGTGAAATCGCCACTTTGAAACTGGTCGGCGCGCCTGATCGCGTTATCGTCGGCTCAATCCTGCAGCAGGCGCTCGCCCTGGGCATTGTCGGCTTCGGGTTCGGTGCTCTCCTCATCACCACAGTGAAAGACTATTTTCCGAAACGAGTCGTATTGCAGCCCGAAGACGCGCTCGCGCTCGCTGCCGTCGTGCTGGTCGTCTGTGTCCTTGCAAGCGGTCTCGGCGTTCGGCTCGCCCTCAAGGTGGAGCCTGCGACTGCGCTCGGAGGATAGAAAGATGGCCGGCGCGAATGGGGATCCGGCGCTCGTCCAGGTCGAGCACGTGTCCAAACACTTTGGTACCGGTGAAGCCCGCGTCGATGCCTTACATGAGGTGAGCCTTGACGTCTACGCCGGTCAAGTGGTTGGGCTGCTTGGCCCAAGTGGTTCCGGGAAGACAACGCTTCTCAACTTAATTGGCTGCGTTCTTGAGCCGAGCAGCGGGCGTCTGACCCTGGACGGCGTGGTTGTCTATGATGGTCATTGGCTCAAATCCGATTTGCGCGGGCTCCGCCTTGAGAAGATCGGCTTTATATTCCAGTCGAGCAATTTGCTTCCATTTCTTGACAGCACGGACAATGTAGCCGTCGTGCTCGAACTTGCCGGCTTCAATGCTGCCGCAGCGAGGGCACGGGCCGTCGAGCTTCTCGATTATCTCGAGATTGGCCACCGTAAGCATGCAATGCCGGCAAAGCTCTCGGGAGGTGAAGCCCAGCGCGTGGCGATTGCGCGCGCTCTCGCCAACCGGCCGCGCATCATTCTTGCCGACGAGCCGACGGCCGCGCTCGACTCACATCGCGCCGGCATCGTCATGGACCTGCTCCGTAAGGTCGCCATCGAGCAGAGCGCGGCAATCATTGCAGTCACCCACGACGAAAAAATCTTTGATCGTTTCGATCACATTTCTATGCTGCGGGACGGTTCCCTGGACTCTCAGAAATCCGTCGAGATGAAGTTAGCTCACGTCACCTAGTACAGCTGAGCGAAAGAGAGGGACTCATTTCAGCCTGGCCGCCGATCCGAGTAGTCTTTCGAAAGGCGTCCAGGGGCGATGGAGTCAAAACTTTCGCTGGCCTGTACTAGTTCCGCTCTTGGCACGAACCTACCCTATGCGGAGGGGCAGAGCATGTCCGCTCTGCCCGGGTACATCAGACATCAACTTGTTCCGCTATCGCAAGGGCGTCATCGACCTCAATGCCGAGGTATCTGACGGTGCTTTCAATCTTGGTGTGGCCGAGCAGGAGCTGCACGGCTCGCAGATTCCCCGTGCGCCGATAGACCAGGGTCGCCTTGGTTCGTCGGAGTGAGTGCGTACCGAAGAGCCTCGGGTCCAGTCCGATGCTGGCGATCCAGTCGGAGACCAGCCGTGCGTATTGCCTCGTGGTCATGAAGCGCCCTGGGTCGCGCCGGCTGGCGAACAGAAATTCGCCAGGCTTCTTGCCGGCGACCCTTACGTAGTCGTCGATCGCTTGGCATGTCTGTTCCGTCAATTCGAACCTCACCGCCTGTCCAGTCTTTCTCTGGCGTACAGTCGCCCGGTCGACTGCGTATCCATTCGGTGCAACGTGCCCGACCTTGAGGGCGACGACATCGCAGCCACGCAGCTTGTTATCGATGGCCAAATTGAACATGGCCAAGTCGCGCGTTCGTCCCTCGACCTGCAGCTTGGTCCGGATCGACCAGACGTGCTTCGGCCGGAGCGGCGGCTTTGCCCCGGTCAGTTTTCCTTTGTTCCAAGCCGAGCGCTTGGGCACCGATGGGATGGGCATCTCTTGATCATGCATGGTCATACTCCTCTGTTACTGAGGATGACCAGCATTTGCCATGCACCCCAAGATGCTGAAATCACATCAGCTTTCGAGCCAATCCAGACGTAGCTTGGCTCCCGGTCCCGGTCGTATCCGTAGCGAATGACCCACAGCAGACCTAGCGCCGCCTTATTCGATTACAAGCGATGGCGCCACACCGAGCAATTGATGCGTGTCAAAGCCAACGTGAGCGAGAGTGATATGGTGAGCGATCTAGATTGAAATATAGGCACCAGCTATGGAGCCTTTCAGCGAAATGCGCGTGTTCGTCCGCGCCCTCGACCGTGGCAGCTTCTCCGCCGCTGCGAGTGACCTGGAACTGACGCCTTCAGCTGTCTCAAAGCTCGTGACACGGCTGGAAAATCGCCTCGGCGTACGCCTTGTTGAGCGCAACACTCGGCGCCTCGCGCTCACGCCGGAGGGTGAAATTTATCTCGCGCGCACGCGACGGATTCTTGCCGATATCGACGACGCGGAAGCCGAGGTGGCGCGCGCCCGCGCTGCACCGCGTGGGCTGCTCCGCGTGAATTCCACCAGCCCCTTTGGCCTGCATCAGCTTGCCCCGAGCTTGAATGACTTTCTCGACCGCTACCCCGAGGTCAACGTGGAATTAGCGACCACCGAGCGGGTGGTCGACCTGGTCGAAGAAAACGTCGATGTTGCCATCCGCTGCGGAACCGTGACCGACGGCGCATTGGTTGTCCGCAAGATCGCCGGTCTTGAGTGGGTCATCTGCGCAGCGCCCGCGTATCTTGAGCGTCGCGGGACGCCGCGCACGCCGAGCGAACTCGGCCAGCACGATTGCATTGTTGTTTCTTCTGGGCCTGTTCACAAGTATTGGCCGTTCCGCGCTTCTACCGGCGTCGACGTTGTCGAAATCACGCCGCGCGTAACCGTCGCAGATGCGGAGGCGGCATTGCGGCTGGCGCTTCAGGGAGCGGGAATCATACGACTTTCGGACCTGATCGTGGGAGAGCGGATACGTGCGGGTCAACTGGTCCCGCTTCTGACCGACGCCCATCATGTCGAGCCTTTGCCGTTGTCGGCGGTCTATCTCGCAGGCCGTCACCGGCTGCCGAAGGTGCGGGTGTTCCTCGACTTCCTGATCGAACGGTTCGCCCATGCGCCGTGGCGGTTCGGTCCATCGCCGCGAACTGGCGAAAGCGTACCGCAAGCGTAATCGCATCGAGAACGGTGCAGTATCGCTCGCCGCCCAGACACCCCACCCGGACTCCCAGGCGCTTGTGCCTGCAATTCACAGCCATTGTGCCGGACCGCTGAATTATCAGCCCAACGCGCTCGGACTATTTTCTCGGCATGATCTTCGCGCCCGAACGATGGGAGGGCTCCATGATAGCACTGAGCAAACCGAGGTCACATCTTCGCACGCCGATACCGTTGGACGTGTTGGAATCGCTCAGCCGCAATGTCCTGGTGCTGGCGTCCTGCCAAGCGTTGTTTCAGACCGGATTGGTGTTGATCGTAACCGTCGGCGGGCTCGCCGGCTATCTTCTCGCCACGGACAAGGCGCTCGCGACTTTGCCGATCGCGGCGATGATGCTCGGAACCGCGCTCGTCACGGTCCCGGCGTCGCTGCTCATGGGCCGGATCGGGCGGCGCAATGGCTTCGCGCTCGGAACATTGCTGGGCGCCGCCGGCGCGGCGCTGTCAGTTGCCGGACTGCTCGCCGGCGGGTTCTGGGTGTTCTGTCTCGGTCATGTTCTCCTGGGTGCATATCAGGGCTTTGCCCAGTACTATCGGTTTGCCGCCGCCGATGCGGCGCGGCCGGCCTTCCGCAGTCATGCCATCTCGTTCGTCGTGGCCGGCGGAGTCGTGGCCGCAATCGCCGGCCCGCAGCTCGCGAGCGTGACCAAGGACCTGTTGGTCAGCGGACCATTCGTCGCTTCCTATCTCGCTCTCATCGGCTTGAGTTTCGCCGCCACCGCGCTGGTCGGCTTGCTGAACCTGCCGTCGCGGATCGCGCAGATAGACTGGGAGTCGGCACGACCGCTCTCCCTCATTATCCGCCAGCCGGTCTTCCTGGTTTCGCTTTGCGGCGCCGCGGTCGGTCACGCCGTCATGATGCTCGCCATGTCGGCGATGCCGCTCGCCATTATCGGTCACAATCACAGCATGAGCGACGCGGCATTCGTTATCCAGTGGCACGTTCTCGCAATGTCCGTGCCCTCGTTCTTCAGCGGCATCTTGATCGCCCGGTTTGGCGCACCCGTCATCATGCTCGCCGGGGTCGCTTTGCTCGCCGGCAACGTGGCAATCGCGCTAAGCGGCGTCGAGGTTCTCCACTTCCTGCTGGCCCACGTTCTGCTTGGTATCGGCTGGAATTTTGCCTACGTCGGCGGTACCACCTTGGTCACCGAGGCCTATCGTCCGGCTGAGAAGGCAAAGGTCCAGGGGGTCAACGACTTGGTCATTTTTGGCGCCAGTGTGGTTTTGTCCTTTGCGTCAGGCTGGCTCTTTGAATTCTTCGGATGGTGGGGCGTGAATATCGGAGCGGTGCCGTTCCTCGTCCTGGCGGGCACGGCGATCGTTCTCTTCTCCCTCGCTCGGCAACCCAAGCCTCAGCTCGCTTGAGGCTACCTCGGTCCCCGCGCAAACTCACCCTCGACGAAATGGGGCCCAGGTATGAAAGATATTTCACCGCGAGCCGACCATTCGTCTTCGCCCCTCCGCCCTCCTGACCGCCAGCCAAATGACCGCTTTTGACCCGAAGGAGACCTCAGCGCCCCGCTATTCGATCACCTCGTCGGCGGTCATTTGCATGATCAGCGGCACTGTGAGGCCAAGGGCCTTGGCGGTCTTGAGGTTGATGACCAGCGCAAACTTGGTCGGCAGCACGACCGGCAGATCGGCCGGCTTCTCGCCCTTGAGAATCTGCCCGGCATAGGCGCCGGCCTGGCGATAGGCATCCGATCGGCTGGCGCCGTAGCTGATCAGGCCGCCGGCCTCGGCTTGCTCGTGATAGGCATAAATCGTTGGCGTGGCATGGCGTACCGCCAGCGCGACGAGCTTATCGCGGTGATTGAAGAACAGGGGATCGGCGGAGACAAAAAGCGTATCGATCCGAAATTGCACAATGGCTGCGAATGCATCCGTCAGTCACGTTGACTGGTTGAGCCGCGCGGCGATCCAACCCGCGAGCGCAATCGTGGGACCATCTTCGCCGACCGGACCGACGATCTGCAGCCCCACCGACATCCCATTCGGTCCCGTGAAAGCGGGAATCGTGAGGCATGGACCCCGCATCAATGTCCAGACGCGATTGAACGCCGAGTTCGAGACCGACACCAGGTCGGCTACTGCTTCGCCGGAGGTGCTCGGCGTGATGATGGCGTCGCAGCGCTCGAACAGTTTCGCCAATGCACGCTGGCACACGAGGGAATGGGCCTGCGCCCGCTCATATTGCGCTTCGTCGGGCTGATTGGAAGCGCCAAGCTCTCGCTTGAGCCAATGGTTCATGGTCGCGAGATGATGCCGCGCCTCCCAATCCATGGCGCGCGCTCCCTCGACCTGTACGATCACGCGGAAGCTGTCCTCGATGCCGGCGAAAACGTCGGGCAATTCGGCGTCCATCACATCCGCGCCGGCGGCGGAGAGCGCGCGGGCGCCTCTCTCAAGCGCGTGCACCGTCTCCTGCTGAGCCTCGCCCCAGTGCGGGGTGCGGCAAACGCCGATGCGAACGCGGCCCGCGTCTACGTCGAGTTTCTCTTTCTCCCCGCCGACCAGCACCGAGCGCAGCAAAGCGATGTCCTCGATGCTACGGGCAAACAGCCCCATCGTATCGATAGTGGGACGCAGGTGCCGGATGCCGCCGCGGTCAATTCCGGTCAGGCTCGCCTTGTAGCCGACCACGCCGCAAAACGCCGCCGGCAGGATGGTCGATCCGCCGGTCTGCGAGCCCACCGCCAGCGGCACCATGAAATCCGCCACCGCCGCGGCGCTTCCGCTCGACGACACGCCGGGCGTGCGCATCAGATCATGCGGGTTTCTGGTCCCGATCGGCACCGGACTGGCGAACTCGGTGGTGACACACTTTCCCATGATCACCGCGCCCGCGAGCCTTAGGAGCGACACCACGGCCGTATCATTCACCGGACGGTGGTCCTGGTAGATTTGCGACCCGTAGGCAGTCGGCATGTCGTAGGTGTCGAAGATGTCCTTGATCCCGACCGGCACGCCGTGCAGTGGACTTCTTGGCTGCTCCTGGTCGCGCGCACGCGCCTGATTCAGTGCAATGTCCCGGTCGACGAAGGCCCAGGCATGCACGTCGGGTTCGCGCGCGGCTATTCGCGCAAGGCAGTGCTCGACCAGCTCAACCGAGGTGGCCGACCCATCACGCAGCTTGGCGGCGGCCTCGGTCGCCGTCAGCAGGTTCAGGCCGCCAGGCCCGCGGGATGCCAGGTCCGGCATCGTTGCCTCCAACTATTTCATCAGCGCGGGAAGGAACAGCGCGATCTGCGGAAAGATCATCAGTATGACGATGCCGAGCAGAAGCGGAATGATGAAGATCAGCGAGCCGCGCACGACGTCCGCCATCTCCACGCCCGGCACCACGGACTTGAGCACGAACAGGTTGAATCCGACCGGCGGCGTGATGGCCGCGATCTCGATCTGGATCGTAACCATGACGCCGAACCAGACGGGGTCGTAGCCCAACGCGGTCACGGTCTTGAAGAAGATCGGAACGATGATGATCAGGATGCTGGTCGGATCGAGGAACATCCCGAGCACCAGCAGCAGAAGGTTGATCAGCACGATGATCACCCAAGGCGGCACATCGAAGCTTGTCAGGAACGCTGACATCCCTTGCGGAATTCCGAGCCTGGTCAGGAGAAAAGAGCTGAACAGCCCGCCGACGAACAGCAGCAGGAACATCGCCGTGGTGCGCACCGTGCCGTCGAGCATCCGGTGCATCACCGACCAGCGCAGATAGCCCATGGCGCCCGCGATCACGATCGCGCCGGCGGCCCCGACCGCGCCGGCCTCGGTCGGGGTTGCGATGCCCCAGTAGATCGATCCGATCACCAGCACCGAGAGTACGAGCACCGGCGCGATGCCCCCCAGTGCCCGGAATTTTACCAGCCACGGCGTACCCTCCTTCAAGGGCGGTGCGAGCTCCGGCCGCAATATCACTTTCAGGATCACGGTGGCGGAGAACAGGAAAGCCATCATGATACCCGGCAAGATGCCGGCAATGAACAGATCGCCGATCGAGGTCTCGGTGAGCACGCCGTAGATGATCATCGGCACGCTCGGGGGAATGAGGATGCCGAGCGTGCCGCCCGCGGCCGCCGTGCCGAGCGCAAGCGACTTGTCGTAACCGCGCTTGATCATTTCCGGCACGGCCATCGAACCGATGGTTGCGGCGGTCACTGGGCTCGAGCCGCAGACCGCGGCGAACACCGCGCACGCAAACACGGTGGCGACGGCCAACGCGCCGGGAAGCCGGCGCAACCACATATGGGCCGCACGGAACAGGTCATTGCCGATGCCGGTCGCCGCCAGCGCCTCGCCCATCAGCACGAACAAGGGAACCACGACGAGCACGAAATTGCTCGACTGGGTGAAGGCGATGTTGCCGAGCTGGCGCAATGCGTCCGGCGAAATGAATATGGCGGTGCCGAGGATGCCGATGGTGCCGAGTGCGACCGCGACCGGCGTGCGCGTCACCATCAGCGCTATGAGCACGAGGATGAACGCGAGGAACCCGAGAAACGACTGCATGAGCGCCGCTCCCCGTCCCTACTCGTTGGCGGCCGCGTTCGCGATTTCCGCCGTCGGCTCCGACCAGACTCGGACAAGCTGCACGCAGCCGGTCAGAAGGAATTGCAGCGTCCCGATCGGGCCGATCCAGTAGAGATATTTGAGCTTGATCGGGATGACCGAGAAGCTGAACTCATCGGTCTCGAACACGTCGATCGTCAGGTCGAGCACGTACCAGAACAGCACCGCGCCGAAGAATACGACCAGCACCCATCCGGAGATGCGCTGCCAGCGGCGCCATGCCGGCGGAACCAGCGGATCGAACAGGTCCACATGCACGTGGTGGCCGCTTTCGAGCGCCGGCGCGAGCGCAAGGAAAAAGGTAAACAGCAACAGGTAGCGGGCGACATCGAGCGCCCAGGTGGACGGCGCGTTGAAGCCGTAGCGCAGCACGACCTCGCGCACGACGACCACAACGATTGCCGCGACCAAGAGGGAGCCCGTGAGCGCGAACATCCGGTTGACGGCGCGCGTGAACGCCTCCGCCGCGTCGATCCATGATCGGCCATGTTCCATATCAGCCGCTACGGTTCGGGCGGCGACCCAGGGGGCGCCGCCCGTTGGCTCACCAGTACGGCTTGAGCTGTTCCGCGAACGGCTTTCCGGCCTCGCCCGATCCTTCGGCGATCTTGTCGAACACCGGCTTCATCTTCTCCTTCATGGCCTTCAATTCAGCGTCGTTGAGCGCGTAGATGTCGGAGCCCAGGCCCTTGAGGTCCGCGAGGCCCTTGGCGGCGACGGCGCGCATATTGGTGATCGAGCGCTGCCGGGCTTCAGTTGAGACGGCGCCGATGGTCGTCTGGTCCTGGGCGGAGATCGACCGCCAGGTGCGCCGGTTCATGACCAAGATCGACAGGTTCACGGCCTGGCGCAGCGCGGTGAGCTTGGGCGCCACCTCATGGAGCTTCAGCGAGAGCACGAGGTTCGGCACCGAAAGCGCGCAGTCGACGGTCTTGTTCTGCAGCGCCAGGTATTGCTCGCCCGGATCGATCGCGGTCGGCGCGGCACCGAGCGCCAGCACCTGCTGGCTCTGCCACCGCCCGGCCGCGCGCACCTTCGTTCCGGGCCAGTCGCCCACCGCCTTGAGATGCTTGCCACCACACACGACGACGAGCTCGAAGGTGGGCTGCGTGAACATCAGCTCGACGCCGTATTTCTGCAGCAGGTCAGCCAGCGGCCGCTGCACGCCGTCGAGTGCCTTACGCATCTGATCGGCGTCGTTGGGAAGGCCGCCGATGGCCTCGAGATAACCGAGCGCCGGCATCGCACCGGAGCCGAAGCTCGCGGCCGTCAGGCCGACCGGCACCACGCCGTTGCGCACGGCACCGAGCGTCTCGACCGCCGATGTCAGCGCGCCCGAATAGCTCGGCTTGAACTGCACGCGCCCTTGGGTGCGCTTGTCGATCTCCGCCGCCCAGAACTTGAAAGCCTCAGCGAGCGCATCGCGCTCGGTGTGGAAAATCGCGACGTCGAAGCTCGCGGCACCAGCCGACGACGAGGCGAGCCAGCAAGTGAGCGCAATCGCCAGCGTAGCGAGAACCATTCGGTGCAACATTCAATCCCTCCCTCTTGCGCGCGTTCGTCATTGCAAAGCGTTGTCCGGACCTTCAATCGCCGACGCTGATCACGACGTCGGACCAGGCGCCTTCGGTTCGTCATGCCACCGCGGCGGCCGCGCCGGCCCGATCGACGCATGCCAGCACCGCTGCGGCAACCTCGTTTGGCTTTTCCACCGCGACGCTGTTGCCAGCCTCGGTGACAAGCTTCAGCTCCGCGTTGCGCAGGCCCTGAGCATAGGCCCGTGCGTGGGCGACTGGAACCAGATTATCGCGCTCGCCAGTAATCACCATGGCGGGGCCGGCGAACCGGTGCAATCGATCTCGCAACTTGCGGTCATGCAAATAGGGTGGCGAAAAGCCGATGCGGGAGGCGAACCGGAACATGCGGTAGCGCAAAAGCTCGCGCTCGGCCGGCATGCGGCCGTCGGGAAACATTGCCAACGCCTCGGGCGCGCCGGCATCGCGGAACAACGTGTGCCGGAAGTCGGAGTAGTCACCGCCGTTCTTGGCCTGCACCATCATGAAAATGTCGGCAATTGGATGCTGAGGCACAAAGAGCCCAGTGGCGCCGATCAGCGCAAGCGAGCGCACGCGCTCCGCGATCCGTATCGCGATCTCGGCCGCGATCCAGCCGCCGATCGAGGCTCCGGCGAGGTGAAATTCGCCGATGTCCAGCGCATCGAGCAACTGCAGATAGTGGAACACCACGTCCTCGATGTTGTCGATCTCCTCATTCTCTTCGCTGGCGCCGCAGCCGGGATGCGCGGGCGCGACGACGCAGACCTGGGCAGCGAGTGGGCGATGGAACGGCAGCCAATCGCTGCTGCTGCCGTGGATATCGGCGAAACCATGGAGATAGATGAGCGGTTCGCCGGACCCGGCCTCCGCCACGGCCACAGCATGACCGCCAATGTCGAGAGCACGAATCATTGCGCCGCTCCGGCCATCGCGATATCGCCCAGAGCCGGAAAATTTCGCGCGAACAGGTCCGCGGAATCACGGCGCAGCGCCGGTGCGACTCCGGTCGCGAACAAGCGCATGCTCTTGCGCGCCAGCCTGTCTTCCATGTTGCCGAAGTGAAATTGGATGAGGAAGTTGCCAATCTGGGCCTGCTCGATCAGCTCCCACAGCCGCTTTCGCACGGTCGCAGGACTGCCGACGATGATGGAGCCGAACTGATCAAGCTCGTCCCAGCTATCGCAATCCCCCAGCATCTTGCTTTCAGGCCGGGCGTTCTTGAGGAAGCTGTCATAGGAGGCCACCGTCATCGACGGAACGCCGATACCAAAGGTCAGCATCCGGCCTTGGTTGCGGAGATGGCCCTTGAGCGTGTTCTTGATGAAATACCAGACGCCCTCGCGAGACTCCGTGCGCGCCTGTTCGTCGCTCTCCGACACATAGACCGAGATCAGAAGCCCCATGCGGAATGGATGGAATACGCCGCCATATCGCTGGATAATCTCGCCAAAGCGTTGGGCGGCCCGCTGGGTCGCGGGTCCATGGGCGCGCGAGGAGAGGAAATAGTCGTGCCCGCGTTTGGCGGTTTCCTCCATGGTTTCGAGGCTGAGCGCGCCGGGAATCCAGATTGGCGGATGCGGCCGCTGGCGGGGCTGCGGCCACAAATTGACGTAGCGCAGCGGATAATATTTCCCTTCGTGCTCGAACGGGCCGGGCTCGGTCCAAGCACGCCTGATCAGATCTACCGCTTCCCAGAACTGGCCGCGAGCCTGCGGCTGCGGCACGTTGTAGTTGAAAGCCTCCGGCCCACCGCCGATCGCGAGCCCGGCGATCAGCCTGCCTCCGCTCATGTTGTCGATCATGGCGTATTCTTCGGCCACCCTTAGCGGATTGCGGTGCAACGGCAGGAGATTACCGAGAACAACGATCTTGCCATGCTTGGTGCGCTGCGTCAGTGCCGCTGCGACGATGTTGGGCGACGGCATCAGACCGTAGATGTTCTGGTGATGTTCGTTCAGCACCATGCCGTCGAATCCGAGTTCGTCGGCATAGACGAGTTGATCGATATATTCCTGATAGAGGTCACCAGCGCGATCGCGATCCCACAGCGTATTCGGAACGGTCACCCATCCGCTGTCGTAACGCGCGTCGAAGTCGGACGGCAGGTAAGGGTAGGCCATGAAATGCCAACAGAAGAGTCGAACCGGATGCACGACGCAGCGCCTCCTCTGTGCTCACTGTTGCTGCAAAGCTAGGCGTATCCCGGAAGGGCGTCAAACCATCGCGTGACTTGCAGGTCGGGGTGATCGGCGGGCCTGCCATGCAAAATGCCATCGGCGCCTACACTTTGGCCACGACCTCGCTCCAAAGGACCAGTGTGCAGATCAGAAATTCTCGCCCAACTTCGTGTCGCTTGACAGGTTGCATCGCAAAGTTAGTTTCGATCAATCGAACAAGAGTGGCACTCGGGCTCAATGCCAAACCGGCCTAGCTACGACTACATCATTGTTGGGGCCGGCTCTGCCGGTTGTACCCTCGCACATCGGCTGAGCGAGGACCGCGATGCCCGTGTCCTGCTGTTGGAAGCGGGCGGATGGGACCGCGACCCATGGATCCACATCCCGCTCGCCTGGGGCCGCATGTTGCTCAACCGGCAGCACGACTGGATGTATTTCACCGAGTCGGAGCCGCAAATGGGCGATCGGCCGATCGAATGCGCCCGCGGCAAGGTGATCGGTGGCTGCTCATCGATCAATGCCATGGCCTACGTGCGCGGCAATCGCGGCGACTATGACCGCTGGGCCGCCGGCGGCTTGCCCACGTGGTCGTATGCGAACGTGCTTCCATACTTCCGCCGTCAAGAATCGTGGGAGAAAGGCGCCGACGCTTTTCGTGGCGGCGACGGCCCGCTCACGACTCAATACACGCGCTACGTGGACCCCGTGGTGGACGCCTTCGCGGCGGCCGGACGGGAAGCAGGCTATCGGGCAGTCGAGGACTACAACGGCCGCGAGCAGGAAGGCTTCGCGGCCATGCAAATGACGATCCGCAATGGCCGACGTTGCAGCGCGGCCCTCGCCTATCTCAAGCCCGCCCTTCCCCGCCCGAATTTGCAGGTCCAGGTGCGGGCGCTTGCGACCAAGATCCTTGTCGAGCACGGCCGCGCCACGGGGATCGAATATCGCAAGGGCGCGCGCACGGTCGCGGCGCATGCGGATCGCGAGATCATCCTATGCGGCGGAGTCATCAATTCACCGCAACTCCTGATGTTGTCGGGAATTGGCGATCCGGAGCACCTGAAGAGGTTTGATATCGGCGTAAGGGCGGCAATCAGAGGCGTCGGCAAGAATTTGCAGGACCACATGTCAGCCGGCGTCACCTACAGCCGCAGGGAGCCAGGGCCGTTTTTGCGCAAGATGCGGCTCGATCGCATCGCGCTTGATCTCGCCGGCACCTACTTGTTCGGCAAAGGCATGACGAGCGACATGCCGGGTGGCGTCACGGCATTCCTCAAGAGCAAACTTGCCAGGACGCTTCCTGACATCCAATTGCTTTTCGCGGCGGCACCGTTGTGGGCCGCACCCTATCTGCGACCATTCCGAGCACCGTTCCTCGATGCTTTTGGCTGCCGCGCGGTATTGTTGCGGCCGGAAAGCCGCGGCATGGTCGAGCTGAGCTCCGCAGACCCCGCCAAACCGATGCGTATTCGTCAAAATTTCCTGTCAACCGAGAATGATCGCAATACGCTCAGGGCCGGCATCAGAATAGTGAGCGAAATTGGACGGCAGCGGGCGCTCGCTGCGTTTGTCGGCCAAGAGCTCGCGCCGGAGGGGGATCACAATTCCGACTCGGACCTCGATGCGCATATCCGCGCGACCGGGATCACCGTTCATCACCCGGCAGGCACCTGCAAGATGGGTTCCGACAGTGACGAAATGGCGGTCGTGGACGCCGAGCTCCGTGTCAGGGGAATTGCAAGTCTCCGGGTCGTCGATGCTTCGGTCATGCCGGATCTGCTCGGCGGCAACATCAATGCACCGGTCATCATGATGGCGGAGAAGGCAGCCGATCTTATACAGCGGCGACCTCCGCTCGCTCCCGCGTCGGTCGCAGCGCCCTAGTACTCGGAATCACAATTCGCTGATCCGGCGCCCTTTTACGCGGCGCTCTGAGCTCCGCGAAGGCGCTCGGCCTCGAAATGCCGCCGATGCTGCTCGCGCGCGCCGACGAGGTGATCGAATAAGAACGCTGTTTGCTGCGGTGCATGAATCGGCTATTGACCCTTTTCGGACCTTGCATTCCTCCTGAATTGGTCGGCGTCGGTGGCCATGAGAGCAGTTCTCGGGCGTATGAGATTGGCGTATCTTGTCAACTGCTGCCCTTAGGGCGGGACGTGCCGCAGTTACCGTCCGGATTGGTGTGGGTTCGAAGTTGCTTGCGGCGAGCTCCATACTTCATCGCGCGGCGTTTTTTTTGGCCGGCGCTCAAATGCCTTCCTGCCGGTAGTTTGAATTTTTTGACCGAACGGGATGTCGGATCACCATGACGATCGGGATTACCGGGCACAAGCGGCGGGCGCTGCGAGGAGGCGCCGTGGTGGCGCTCATCGTCGCTGTCGTGGTCGCGATCTGCCTAATCTTGCTGGGGCTCACGGGCGATTTCCTGGTCGACTGGCTGTGGTTTTCCGCGATCGGCTATTTCGACGTCTTCTGGACGAGCATCGTCGCCGAAGCGGGAGTCTTCTTCGCCGTTTTCGTGGCGACCGCCATCATCCTGTGGGTGAATGGGTCGCTCGCGTCTCGGTTCGCCCAGCCGCCGTGGATGCAGCGTCCCGCCGATTTCGAGTGGAAGCGCACAGGCATTGCGACGTTGCCCGACGTGTTGGAATTCATGCGCCATCGGTTGCCGTGGCCCGCCGTCATCACCGGCGGTGTTGGCCTCCTCGCTGTGCTTGTCGCCTGGGGAGAGGTCCACAACTGGGGCGTCTTCCTGCGATTCCTCTATCAAGTGCCTTATGGGGCGAACGACCCGCTCTACGACAAGGACATCGGCTTCTATCTCTTTGCGCTGCCCGCCTATGTCGTCGTCAAGAATTGGATGCTGCTCACGCTCTTCCTGAGCGCGCTCTTGGCCGGAGCGGTCTATTGGGTGCACGGCGACATCCGGTACGACGCCCAACGTCGGTCGATATCACCGATAGCGATCGCCCACGGCTCGATGCTGCTCGGCTTCTTCTTCGCGGTGAAGACCTGGTCCTATGGTCTCGACCGCTATCTGCTGCTCTACGGCGACAACGGGGTGGTGGTCGGCGCGAGCTACACCGACATCCATGTGGAGCTGCCCGTTCTGTGGTTGCTGATCGGGCTTTCGATCATCGCGGCATTCGCCGCGTGGGCGAACCTCCGGGTTCGCACCTACCGGCTTCCCGTGGCCGCGACGGTGTTCGTCTTCGGCGGCTCCTTCGTGCTGTCCGTGGTGGTCGCAGGATTATTCCAGCGCGTGTTTGTTAAGCCGGACGAGCTGGAGCGGGAGAAGCCCTACATCGAACGCAACATCGCGCTGACCCAACAGGCGTACAATCTCCATCAGATCACCGCGAAACCGTTCCCCGCCGAACAGGACCTTACCTCCAAGACACTCGAGGCTAACAAGCCGACCATCGACAATATAAGGCTGTGGGACTGGCAGCCGCTGATGGATACCTACGCGCAGCTGCAGGAAATCCGCACCTACTACAAGTTCCATGACGTGGACGTGGACCGCTATTGGCTGGACGGTGCGTACCAGAGCGTGATGCTCTCGGCCCGCGAGCTGAAATCCTCGCGGCTGCCGCCGAACGCGCAGACATGGGTCAACCGCCATATACTCTTCACCCACGGCAACGGCGCGGTGATGAGCCCGGTCACCCGCAAGAGCGCCGAAGGACTGCCGCTCTTCTATCTGCGCGATATTCCCCCGGTCGCGACCGGCGGCCCTGAAATCCATGAGCCGCGCATCTATTACGGGGAAGAGACCGACAGCTACGTCATCGTCAAAGGGAGCACGCCGGAGTTCGACTATCCGAAGGGGAAAGACAACATCTACGCGGCCTATGACGGCACCGGCGGCGTTCCCGTGGGCGGGATCGCGCGGAGAATCCTCTTCGCCTGGCACTTCAACGATGTGAACCTGCTGCTCTCGAGCTACATCACCGGCGACAGCCGGATCATGATCCGCCGCAACATCCAGGAACGGGTGCACACCATCGCTCCGTTCCTGCGCCTGGACCACGACCCCTATCTGGTGATCAGCGACGGGCGGCTGTTCTGGATGCAAGACGCCTATACGACGAGCGACTATTTTCCCTATGCGCGGCCGGTGCAAGGCCTCCATCTCAACTACATCCGCAATTCGGTGAAGGTCGTCGTCGACGCCTATAACGGGACCGTCGACTTCTATCTGATGGACTCCGCGGACCCGATCGCCGCGACCTACCAGCGCATCTTTCCGGGCCTGTTCAAGCCGTTCGCCGCCATGCCGCCGGGTTTGCAGAAGCACATTCGCTATCCGGAGGACCTCTTCCTGATTCAGGCGCGCGTCTACCAAGCCTACCACATGGAGGCGGCCGACGTTTTCTACAACCGCGAGGATCTCTGGCAGTTCCCGCGCCAGCCGGGCGGCGGCGGCACCGCCATGATGGCGCCTTACTACATCATCATGCGGCTGCCCGGGGAGCCGCAGGCCGAGTTTTTCCTCATGATCCCGATGGTGCCGAGCCGCCGCGACAACATGATCGCATGGCTCGCCGCTCGCTGCGACCCGCCCGACTACGGCAAGCTGATCGTCTACGAGTTTCCTAAGGAGAAGCTCGTCTACGGGCCGTTCCAGATCGAGGCACGGATCAATCAGAATACCGAAATCTCCCAACAACTCACGCTGTGGAACCAGATGGGCTCGCGGGTGATCCGCGGCGCGAACTTGCTTGTGATCCCCATCGAGAACTCGATTCTCTATGTGTCGCCGCTCTATTTGCGGGCGGAGCATGGACACTTGCCGGAGCTCAAACGCGTGATCGCATCCTATGGCGAACATGTGGTGATGAAGGAGACGCTCGCCGAGGCGTTGTCGGCGCTCTTTACGGAACCCAGCGCCGCGCCAGCAGCTCCGAGTGCTGCAACGAGAACGCCGCTCGCAGACTCCGCGGCAGATCGAGCGCGCGAGGCACTCGACCACTACAATCAAGCGATCGAGCGCTTGAAATCCGGAGACTGGGCTGGCTTCGGCACGGAGCTCGATGCGATGCGCCGACTTTTGGAGGATATAATCCGGCAATCGGGTGGTCACTAGGAAGCATCGCAGGTGCGACCGCCGCGCCGCTAAGAAGGGTAATGAACTCGCGGCGTTTCATCATGAGGAATTCTCGACCCGCCTACTCGGCAGTTACCCAGCTCGTTGGGACTGAAAACTAGCATACTCGCCGGAGGTCGCGCAGGCAGAAATCATGCCGTCTAGCCACGGCCCGGATGTCTCTTCCTGGCACAACTCGGACCTTCCGCAATGTCCGCTATCCGGTCGCTATCGGGGGCAGAGCGGACATTAGCCAACGATGCCCTAGTGCCGCGAACCCGAAGTTCGCACACATCGTGCGGCAAGTGCGGTTGCGAACTTCGGG
>WNGB01000317.1_pt1 | contig 105667 bp, 68 predicted proteins | sample 5400681 | NCBI WGS metagenome assembly WNGB01 (sample SAMN13153367, study PRJNA577476) | soil metagenome | isolation source: 115 cm soil or saprolite under grassland replicate 2 | place: USA:California | collected 2016-06-15 | reverse complement strand
CTTCCCAAACCGATTCTCAGTGCCGGCGCGCAGCCGCTGAATATTCTCGCGGTGCAGGTACACCACGAAGATCGCCATGACCCATACGAACAGCGCGTAGGCTAATGGCATTCGCCCGGTCAGGTAGAAGAGTGTGCCCAAGAAAAAAACCACTGCGGCAGCGCTGAGCGAGCCGACCGACGACATACGGGTGATCAGAAACGCGATGATCCAGGCGGCCAACCCGAACGGGATCAACAGCGGGAAGATTGCTAACAGCACGCCCGTGCTGGTGCCAACCGCCTTACCGCCCTTGAAGCCCAGATACACGGGGAAGGTGTGGCCAAGCACGGCCGCGACGCCGACGAGAATAATCGCGAAGAAGTGGCTAGGCAGCAGCCACAGCGCCACCAACGTTGGCAGCATGCCCTTGAGGATATCGAGTGAAGCCGCGACGACGAACGGCCCAAACCCACTCGAGCGCCAGACATTCGCCCCACCAACGTTGCCACTGCCGACATTACGCAGATCGATACCGCGCGAGCGTGCAACCAGGTAGCTGAATGGAATCGCGCCAATCAGATAAGCGGCGACAATCAGGCCAGCTGTCAGCAGTAGCTCAGAAGTCGGCATAGCTTACCTCCATAAAACGTAAGACGAAAAACGTAAACATATATTTGCCGCGCCATAGCGGATGAGGCATTACGTTTTACGCATTACGCATTACGTGTTACGCCTGTCTACCGCCTTCTGTTGCGCAGCCGCCGCGATCAGCAGCTCGGGCTGGCGGCGAAAGCGATCCCAAGCCACCGCGCCGCTGGCGATCGATTGGAGCGTATCCCACAGCGCGCGGTTCGTCGGCGCCGCGATGCCGGCCGCTTGCGCCGCCTGCGCCACGGCGCCATATAGAAATGCGCCTTCCGATCGTGCGTTGCCGCGCACCAGGTCGAGTTGCAGCGACGGCGGCTTTTTACCGCGCCCGCCGGCGACAAATCTGCGCAGCAGTGGGTACAGGAGCACTGGTGGAATGCGCCGCATTGCGATAGCCAGCAGCGCGGCTGGGTAGTGCGGCAGGTTCATCGGCTTGATTGATAATCGATCCATGACTGCTAGCCCTTCCAGGAAGGCCTGCCGCTCCAGCGCGACCAGCCGGCGGTCGGCATAGACGTCGGCCACCGGCATGTCGAGGATCGCCGCCGTGGCGTTGCCGAGCAGATTCAACAGCGCTTTCGACCATTTCATAGCACGGTAATCGACAAATATTCGCACGCCGAAGCCCGCGCCGCGCAGCGCCATGGCGGCGCGCTGCGCGGCCACCTGAGCCACCGGCCGCATCGGCGCGATACCAATGCCGCCGGACTTGGCCACTTCGATCTGCCCAGGCGCATCGACTTCCACCGAGGTCGTAATCGCGCCGCTAATGACTCGATCGGCCCCGATCTGCTCGGCTATTAGCTCTTCATTGCCAATTCCATTCTGCATGGTGAGAACAAACTCTGGCTGCAGCGCTTCGAGCGCTGGTATAGCGCCGGTAGTGTCGTAACCCTTCACACACACGATTGCTAGCTCGGGATGTCGGTCCTGTGGCGCGAGCGCGCTCGGATCGGTAATAACCACCAGACCGTCGATGACCTGTCGCTCGCTGTCTTCAACAATCCGCAGGCAATGCTGCTCGAGCGCCGCGGCGACGGCGGGCCGCGCAAGCACGACGGTACGCTGCCCGGATTGCGCCAGCCGGCCGGCGATCAGCAGCCCAATTGCGCCCGCGCCCACTACTACAATCGCCACGTCTATCTCTCCAGTCAGCGCGCTTAAAGAACGGTTATATTACAGCATCTTGGGACAATGCGCCAGCGTTATATTTGTAGAGATATTGCCGGTATTCTGGTGATAGAATCACTTGCGTTTCAATTCTGTAGTACAGTAGAATAGCTGCGGCTGATGATGATCAGCCTCTCGGCTGTCCGCCGCATGTTTTGTGCTTTGCCAGCCAAGCCTCAGAACAGGATGTACGTGGTCACTCGTAAAAACACGGATTTTGTTCTTCGTATCGAACGTTTTTTCGTTCTGTGAACGAAAAAACGTTCGATACGAAAGATTTTTGATCCGTGATGGTCCAATGTTCGCGTCCACTGCGTAAGTCCTGTCAATAAGAGAAAAGCATTATGAAACACATTCGTCCCGCGCTCGTTCTTTTGATGCTCTTATTACTCTGGCCTGTAGGCGTGGGCGCGGCGCCAACCGCACCTCAGGATGTGCGCTTGGGCGAATTAGTCGTCAAGTTGCGATCCGGCAGCGCGCTTTCGGGCATGGCGCGGGCGAGTGGCCCGCATGCTGCCGCGCTCAATGCGATGCTGCGCCGGGCCGGTGCGCGCACGGCGCTCGAATTGGGCGACCATAGCGCGACCTATCGCGTGCGTGTGCGCGCCAGCACCGACCTACATGCGTTCGCGGTCGATCTGAGCGCCAACCCCGATGTAGCCTTTGCCGAGCCCAATCACATGCGCTCCCAGATGCGCACGCCGAACGATCCGGTGCTGACTCAGCAGTGGGCTTTGCGCGATATCCATGCCTACGAGGCCTGGGACATCACTACTGGTGGCGATATCACGATTGCGCTGCTCGACACCGGCGTCTCGCCAAGCCATCCCGACTTATCGCATAAACTGCTCCGCGGCTACGATTTCTATAATAATGACGACGACGCCCGCGACGACGAAGGCCATGGCACCTACACCGCCGGTGTGGCCGCCGCCAGCAGCAACAATGGCGCGGGTATCGCCGGGATCTGCTGGGGTTGTAAGATCTTGCCAGTCAAAGTGCTCGGCAGCCGTGGCCAGGGCGACGACGCAACGATCGCCCAGGGCATCCGCTGGGCCGTCGATCAGGGCGTGCGGATTATCAGCATGAGCCTGGGCGGGCCGGAAGATACCCTCGTCATGCGCGACGCCGTGAGCTATGCGCACGATCATAATGTGCTGATCATTGCCGCCTCGGGCAATGGCCAGGCCGACGGTAATCGGCCGAACTATCCCGCGGCCTACCCAACGGTGCTGGCGGTTTCGGCGACCAACAGCACCGATGGCGTGACCGGCTTTTCGACCACTGGCAGCTTCGTCGACATCGCCGCACCGGGGGTAGGGCTATGGAGCACAATCTGGAGCCCGCGCGATGGCGATACCTATGGTGTAGAGAACGGCACCTCGGCCTCATGCCCGCATGTGGCCGGGGCGGCCGCGCTTGCATTGACGCTGCGCCCCGACTTGAGTGCCGACCAGTTGGCCGAAGTGCTGGAGGCCGCCGCCGACGACCAAGGCTCACCCGGTAAAGATCCAGAGTACGGGTTTGGGCGGCTCAACTTGCTGCGCACTGTGCAACTGGCCTCAGACCCAAACATTCTCAGCCGCTCGCGCATCCAGGGCGTCGTCACAGGCGCGCAGGGCGGCCAGGTTACGGTTACGCTCAGCAATGGCCAGCAAACCCAGCCCGATGGCAATGGCGTGTATCGTTTTGAGAACCTGCCGGCTGGCGCCTATACTGTGACAGTCAGTAGTCCAAGCGGGGCAGCCACCGCGCAGCAGGCCTGGCTCAGCGGCACGCCGATCAGTATCGCGACGCTCAACTTCAGCTTTGGGCCAGACGCATCGCAGTATTTTGTCCCAGTCGCGCCACCGGCGGACGGCGCGCCATTTTTCCCGCAAACCGGTCATACGCTGCGCGGCACGTTTCGCAGCTATTGGCTGGCCAATGGTGGGCTGCCAATCTTCGGCTACCCAACCAGCGAAGAATTTGTTGAGCGTGGCGAAGACGGCCGCGACTACGTCGTACAGTACTTCGAACGCCACCGCTTCGAGCTTCACCCCGAGAACGCCGCGCCTTATCATGTGCTGCTAAGCCGCCTGGGCGACACAATTTTGCAGCAAAGCGGGCGCAACTGGTTCAACTTCCCAAAGGGCACGCCCAGCCCTGGCTGCCAGTACTTCGAAGCGACCGGCCATAGCCTATGCGAGCCATTCCTGAGCTATTGGCGCAACAATGGCCTGGAGCTTGACGGCCAAGCTGGAAAAACGGCCGCCGAGAGCTTGGCACTGTTTGGCCAACCGATCTCGGAGCCGCAGGTTGAGACGCTTGGCGATGGGCAGAGCTATGTCGTGCAGTGGTTTGAGCGCGCGCGCTTCGAGAGCCACGGCGCTCAGGGTGTGCTGCTCGGCCTGCTCTCGAATGATCTCACTAGCGCGCGCGGCTGGCGGCGCTAACGAACGTAACGACAAAACGGCATACTGTCTGGTAGGCGTTCGGGGCGCCAAGGCGCCCCGAACGTTTTTTGCCGTCTTCCAGTCTCGGGGCCACTGCAAAACCGCAAAACGCAAGCTTCGTGGAGCGATGCGGCCACTCCAAATCTCCCTCACTGCAAAATAGAACGCCGAGAGAAGAAACGTTCACCAACAGCAATTGATCGAAGGGTATCACAAATAGGCCGCCATTCGTTTCATATATGAGCATCATTCACCAACCCTCAACATATGAGCTTCAAATATCTGCGTGTTAGAGAAGCAATGGAGGACTTCTTCGTAAGCCAGCTTTGATCAACATCGCTGTGATTGTTGAGAAGCTGACAGACACGCCGGTATAGCATGGCATTTTAAATCAAACATAAGGAGAAAGTAATGATTCGTTTCCGCCTGCCCCGGCTCGGTTTACTGCTGCTGGTCATTGCAGCATTGGCGGTGATGGCGCCCCAGGGCAGCGCCCAGGCACAGACTAGCCAGCGCTGTTTCACCGAGACCGGATTCTGCATCGATGGTCGCATTCGTGAATTCTGGGAACAGAATGGCGGCCTGCCGGTGTTTGGTTTGCCTGTAACCCCTCTGCAAGTCGAGACGATCGAAGGGAAGATGTTGCAGGTACAGTGGTTCGAACGCAATCGGTTGGAGCTGCATCCTGAGAACAGGCGACCGTACGACGTGTTGCTCGGCCGGCTTGGCGCCGATCGCTTGGCCCAACAGGGCCGCGATCCGTTTACCTTCCCCAAGAATGGCGCCCAGAATGGCTGTCGGTTCTTCCCCGAGACCGGGCATAATGTCTGTGGCGATATTCTAAAGGCTTGGCACGCCAGCGGGTTGGAATTTGATGGTAAGAAAGGCAAAACCGAGGCCGAGAACCTGGCGTTGTTTGGCCTGCCGCTGAGCGACCCCGCAGTTGAGACGCTGAGCAACGGCCAGCAGTACACCGTCCAGTGGTTCGAGCGCGCGCGCTTTGAGTTGCATCCCGAAAACCAGTCGCCCTATAATGTGCTGCTCGGTCTGCTGGGCAACGAGGTCCGCGCCGGTAGCGCCGCTGCTGCCCCCGCGCCGGCCCCGACCGACCCATGCGCCGATGTTCCCGACCCGGTCGACGCGCGTATTCGCCCCAGCAAGTGTATCAAAGAGGGCGAGATCATCGCGATGGATATCTATGGCTTCAAGCCGAACGATAAGATTGGCTACTGGCTGAACACGCCGGATGGCGCCATCTATGGCACCGTGCGTACGTACAGTATCGGCCCGCGCGGCGCAGTCGATGGTTTGCCCTTCGACACAAAAGGATTGCCGGCTGGATTATGGTCGTTTGTCTTCCAGAGCTCGACCAATGGTCATCAGTCGATTATCTACTTCAAGGTGTTGAAGCCTTAGCTTGTCCGATCGACCACCACGAATTAAAAATCTCTCGAAGGTTTTTCGTTCGCAGAGCGAAAAACCTTCGATACGAAGAAGAAAAATCCGCGTTTTACCACTGCCCGCGCAAATCCTGGCTTTGAAAGCTAGAGTGCTATTAGCCAAATTCTTTCGCGCCGATATCGCCCCGGAACGTTCGTCCCTCGAACGCGATTCGCTCAGCATTGATCAGTGCCCGGCCACGCGCGCCCGCTAGCGTCGCCCCGGTGGCGACGACTGTGATCACCAGACCGCCGGTGGTGTGAAGCGTTCCACTACTGGAAGGCCCGCCGCCGAACAGCGGCAGCGCCAACCCGCCGAGCAAGTTGCTTCCGCTGCCACGGCTTAGGCGTGGGACATAGCGCAGTCCGGCGGAGCGCTCGGTGCCACTATGGAATGCCAGCACTCCTTCATCCAGCATTTCGACGCCGCTAATTGTGCCGCCGATCGGAAAATGATGCGGGTAGCCACGCGCAAACAACCCAATACCAACGCTGGCCGTCGGCGACCACTGCGGTGCGGGGCAGTCGTGGAGTCGCTGCGCAATCATTGCCTGGATCCACGGCAGCAGATCATCTTCCAGTCGCGGCAGCACAACCTGCGCCTCGCCTTCATGCATACCAGCGCGCAAAGCCGTCAAACGCGGCCCCTGGTCGGTGATCAGGCAGTCGATGCCCAGGATGCCCCAGAACGGCAGTTGATCTTGCATCAAACCGGCAACCACCGGCATCATCACTTTCTCGTGCAGATATGTAGTGAGCTTGCGCGCGAATGTCGAGTTGCTGGTATGCGCGCCAACGCCGTACGCAGGCGCGCCGCCATCATTCTCTTCGACGCGGTCATAGAGCCGTACTGGCAGCAGCGGTACGGCGGTGCGGCCGTCGGTGAATGCCGATAGCACCACCCGCGCCCCACGTAACGCAGTTTCGATCACTACCCCCTGGTTGCCGCCTTCGGGAGTGTACGCGGCGAACAGCTCGCGCAGGCCTTCCAGCGCGGTGTAGCGATCGGCATAGATCGCCTCGCCGCCGGCGCTATGATCGGCCTTAATGATCACTGGCAGGGGCTGGGTCGCCAGGTATTTCTCAGCGGTCTCTCGGTCGGTGAAAGCGCGCCCCGGCGCAGTCGGCAGCTTGTGGCGCAGCATGAACTCCTTAGCCTGGCAACGGCTGCGTTCCAACACAGTCGAGCGCTGCGACGGGCCGCACACGCCAATCTGGAGTGAGATTGCCTCATCGACCAGGCCGGCGTGCAGCGGATGACTGTCGGCTGGTACGATAATGTCGATGCCCTCATCGAAGGCCCAGCGAGCAACCGCTGCCGCGTCGCCGATATCGATGTCGGCGGTGGGCACCAGCGCGCTGGTGCCGCCATTGCCGGGCGCGCTGATCAGCTCATGGACCAGCGGGCTGTTGAAGAGTTTCCATGTGAGCGTATGCGCGCGCCCATCATTGCCAAGCAAAAGAATTTTCATAGGTTTTCTGATATTGCGGGTTGTTCGCTTCGAAAATTATAGCATGGTGGGCGCGACCTTAGCCGGCGGTCGTCACCCAGAGGGTACCCGGGTCGCGGCCGGTCGCTAACCGCCGCGCAGGCGCGTCTCGCGGTAGAGCTGTTCGAACCTATGCACCACCACGTCTTTCGCGAAGCGCTGTTCCACATGCCGCCGCGCTTGCGCGCCCAACCTACGGCGTTCGGCCGGATCGACTAAAAGCGCCGCCAATCGCCGCGCGAAGCCTGCTGTAGTGGCCGCAAGCGCGCCATTGACGCCATCGGCGATGATATCGGGCGTGCCGCCGGTTGGCATCGCCAACACTGCCGCACCGCACGCGCCGGCCTCGAGCGGCACGCGACTTAAGGGCTCGCCCCAGGCCGAAGGAAAAAGCAGCAACTCGCAGTTCGCCATCAGTCGCAGCGCTTCGTCATGCTCGATCCAGTCGAGGCAGCGCACGCGCACATTCAGCGCCGTTAGCTCGCGTTCCAACTCAGCGCGCAGCGGTCCATCTCCGGCGATCACCAGGTTGAGGATAGAGGATGGAGGATGGAGGATAGAACGGCCTCCATCTTCTATCCTCCATCCTCTATCCTCTATCCTCACTTGCAGGCGGAATAACTCCTGGAATATCTCGATCAGCAGGTGCGCGCCCTTGTTGCGCTCCAGCTTGCCGACGAACATGAGATACGGCGTCGCGGTTGGCATGCTGGTCTGCGGCGTGGCGATCGCCGCGTCGATCGCGGCGAGGTCGACCATGTTCGGGATGACGTGCAGCCGCTCGGGCGCGACGATCGGCGCCAAGCGCTCGGCCATATAGTCGCTGACGGCAATCACCGCGCTGGCCTGGCGCAGCGCCTGCTGCCGCCGGCGTACATGGGCCAACATGTAGGGGATCGCTGGCAGCGCCAGAACGCCGCGCACTGCGCCGAGCCGGCCGACGAGATCGGTCGCCAGCGATGCCCAGGTCTGCCGCGGGTAGGGCAGGCGATTGGCGTGCAAACCAGTGCTGAAGTAATCCCACGGCCAATGATCGCGTACAGTAATGATTACCGACGCGCCCAACTTGCGGCCGGCCATGATCGCCGCCGGCGCGCTCTGGACGTGTTGGGCATGAATGATCAGCGAATTGATCGATGTTGGATCATGGATGATGCGAGCCGCCACATCGACGATTGCCTGAGCCAGTTGCGGCCAGAAGCGCTCGTAGCGGAAATAATTCTGGATGAATGGAGCTTTTGGCGCCCAATAGTGGACGCGCACGGTTGGAACGCCCAGGACATCTTCGCTGAGCACTTGTGCGTTTGGCGGCGTGGCAGATCGATCGGGGGCGGCGTTCCGATGCGGAACAATCGCCACGACGGCGTGGTTGCGCTCAATCAGCGCGCGCGCCAGCGTGTGCGCACTCCAGCCGGCGCCGCCACAGCGCGGCGGAAAAACATCGCTGGGCAGCAACACGCCGAGTCGCTCGCTCATGGCTGCGCCGTGATCGCCAGTCCTTGTTGTGCCAACGCATGCTCGATCCCGCTCTGCAAGTTGCTGAGCGTCACTAGCCGCCCCAGGTCGAGCCCAAGCTGCACAAGTGTCTGCGCGACTTCGGCGCTAATGCCGACCAACACGACCTGTGAGCCAAGCAGGCTGGCTGCGCGGGCCGTCTGCATGAGGTGATTCGCCACATTTGTATCAACCACCGCAACGCCGGTGATATCGAGCAGCACCATCTCGGCCTGCTCGCGGGCAATCGCTTCGAGCAAGGCTTCGGTGAGGGCCTGGGCGCGGGCGCTATCGACCCGGCCGACCAGCGGAACGACTAACACGCCATTGTAGAGCGGAATTATCGGGTTCGAAAGCTCTTGGATCGCTTCGCGCAGCCGCTCTTGTGTTGCGCTGGCCTCGCGGAGTCGCTCAATGATATCCTGGTGGTATGTGTCGATAATGGCGCGAGCGCTTTGATGTGTCAGATCTTCCAGCGCTCTGGTCGTCTCGAGTATCTCGCCTGGCGACAGCGATAATTGCCCAATCGCACGGTAAATCGCATCGCGCTGTGCATCAAGCAGCTCTAGCGCGTCGGCGCGCTCGATGCCGTCGCGCATCTGCTCTTGCGCCATCCGAGTGACTGTCTGCTCAAGCAGCGCTGGCGACTGTTGGAGCATGCCGATAAGCGCATCTAATCCGGCCAGCAAAATTGCGTGTCGTTCTTCGTTCGAGATCGCCCGAATGTGCTGGGCAACCGGTGTCGCCAATAACGTATCGGCGATCTGGGCTTTATGCTGCTGGAGCAGAGTCATCAGCTGCTCGGTCACGTTTGTCTCCTCTGTATGACAGATTTTACGCAGTGGTGGGATTTGCGGAAGGTCGGAGTACCCTGTGGGTGTGGTATCCCGACCCTCCACACCTCCCGCGACGAATCAGGGTGCTAAGGCTTCTTATCAGCGGACCATGCGATTGCGAAAGCAAATATAGCTGGCGCTATTATAGCATGCACGTAGATCGCCAATTTGAGCGGGATGTGTGCGGTTGTGTTGCAGAAGGATATTATTATGTCTAATTAATCACGAGGGCGGATGTCGCGGGCATGGTGCGACTGAGCGTGGCTCTATCGCGCCATATCGAGCATCACTCGCTCAAGCTCCTCGCAGTGCCGTGCCCACGAGTAGCGCTTAACGACGCGAGCGCGCGCGCGCCGGCCAAGCAAACGTGCCGCCGCCGGCTCGTCGAGCACACGCGCGATCGCGCCGGCCATGCTGGGAATGTCGCCCTCGGCGAAAAGCAGGCCCTCTTGCCCGTCGCGTATGATCTGGTTCAGCGGGTAGATGTCGGCGGTGACGACCGGCAGTCCCGCAGCCATGTACTCGTAGATTTTCAACGGCGACCAGTAGAACCCGACCGACTGCAGCGCCGGGTGCGGCGCCGTGTTGAATGGCGCGACGCCGACAGTTGCCCCAGCCAGCAGACCGGGTACCTGATCATAGGGCACCGCGCCGGTAAATGTAAAGCGCCCCGGCCATGCCGCCGCCAGGCGCTCGGCCGCCGCACGCTCGGGCCCATCGCCGATCAGCAGGAAGTGGCAGTCGTAGCCGAGCGCGAGCAGCATCGCCGCCGCTTTCACAAAGTCGATCACGCCATGCCAGGCCCGAAATGAGCCCAAGAACACACACACGGATTTCGCACGGATTGCACGGATGCCATCGCAGGATTCCGCATGGACTGCGTCGGTAATATCAGTGTATCCGTGCCCAAAATCCGTGTCCGCGAAGCGACCAACGTTGGCTCCCCACGGCAGCTCAATGATCTTCTGGCGTGGAATTTCGGGCGGCACGGTGGTATGCAGTGGCGTGACGATCCGATCGGCCCAGCGGCATTGGGTCAGCGCCCAGCGCCGCATTGGCCCGCCCAGCGCATCGTCCAAGCGGCGTTTGAACACCTGCGGTGGATCGACGATCAGCGCGTTGACTTCAAGCAATGTAGGGATGCCAAGCTGCCGCGCGGCCCAGACGCCGCCGCCAGCGAAGTTGTAGTAGCGTTCCATGATAATATCTGGCCACGTGGCGCGGGCGAGCCGCATCAGTACCGGCGTCGTCAGCAGTGCGGCGCTTTTGGGAACATCCAGATGGTGTAGGTGAAAGCCGGCGAACAGCGAGGAGACCGGGCGGGCGAGCGCCGCGATACCACCCCAGCCGGCGTGCGAGCAGGTGACGACATGGATGGTGTGGCCGCGCTCGGCGAGCCCGCGCGCGACCTCAAGGGTGTGCGTGGAGCCGCCAAGTGCCCCAGGAACCGGTATGCCATTCGCCACGTACAGAATCTTCAAACTCGCTCGTAGCGCTCCAGATCGAGCGTAATCACCAGCGCCCCCGGCGCCGCACGCCGCGCCAGCCCAATTGCCCGCTCCACCGCGCTATCCTCGACGCCGACCAGCAAGGTGGTATTGCCTTTGCGCAAGAACCCCCCGGTCGAGGCCAGGCGCGTGACTCGGAAACCCTGCTCAACGAGGGCATCGACGGTCGGATCTGCGGCGCTATGTTCGGTGACAAACACAAGTAATTTCATTTCATTAGCCTTTTTGATCCAGCATAATGCCGCATTATAAAGCGCACTACCAGGGGCGTCAATATAATGGCTGTTGCAAAGTGCTTTGCAGGTGAATTTGGCGAGACCAAGCCCTTCACGCTCCCCACCTTGGCAACCACCATGGTCAATATGTGATCGTTGACATTGCGGAATGCACAGCATAAAATACAGCGCACGAGATTTTTCATAGTAACCCTGGAGACCTGCCGGGGTCGGATCGGATTGTTGTTTCGCCGCTCGATCGTGTCGAGTTGCAAGCAGTGCTATGAGCCAACCCATCACCCGCATTGCTCTGTTTGGTGCGCTCGAAATCGTCCACGATCATGCCGCACCACTTCGCCCATCAACTCAGCGCGTGCTCGCCCTGCTAGGCTACTTAATCGCGCATCATGACGCCCCACAGAGCCGTGATAAACTCGTTGACGTGCTTTGGCCAGATCTTCTGCCGCGCCAGGGCCGCCGCATGCTCTCCGATACGCTATGGCGCGCACGCCGCCTGCTCATGCCGCCCAAGCAGGCTGATACATCCGCGCTGGTGATCAGCGGCGATGCGGTCACATTCCGGCCGGGTACGTCGATCTGGGTCGATCTGATCGCATTCGAGCAATTGCTTCAGCCATCCGCCGGGCAGTCCAGCCAAGATATCGGGTGCCTGCGCGCGGCGGTCGAGCTATATCGCGGCGATTTTCTGGAGGAGTGCTACGACGATTGGGCGCTGTACGAGCGCGAGCGATTACGTGAACAGTATCTTGGCGCGCTCCAGCTTTTGCTGACATACGATCAGGAACAGCGCGCATATAATCTTGCGCTGCAACATGCGCTGCGGTTGGTTCAGGCCGATCCATTACGCGAGGAAGTGCATCGCGCGTTGATGCGCATTTACTACCTGCTCGGCCGAGAATCCGATGCCATGCACGCATTCGAGCAGTGCCGTGATGCGCTGATAAATGAGCTGGGGGTTGAGCCCGAACCCGAAACACTTAGCCTGTATGATGAAATTGCCGCCATCCGGCAGCATCGCGCCGGGAAGCCGCCCTGGACGATCCACGAGCCGGGCGCGCCAGCACCGCACTTCTCGATCTCTAATAATCTGCCGTTTGTTGGCCGGCAGGCGGTGCGGGCCGAGGTGATGGAGGCGGTTGAGCAGACACAAGCTGCTGCGGGCGGCCTGCTGCTTGTAGCTGGCTTAGCCGGCCAGGGCAAAAGCCGCCTGCTGCGCGAGATCGCCAATGGCGCCGAGTGGCGTGGAGCGCAGGTCAGCTGGGGCCATGCCCGCGAGGGCGCTCAGGCGCTGCCGCTCGAAGCGCTGCGTGAGGCGCTAGCGGCCGCGCTGACGCCACTACGCGCGCGCCAAGTAGCCGAGCTCGTGCCCGCTCAGACGCTGAGCGCGCTGCTGCCGCTGCTGCCGCATTTTTCGGAGCAACTGCCGGAGGTGCAACTACTGGCCTCTGATGCGGCCGAGAATCAGGCAACCAGCCTATACGCGGCGATCACGAGCGTGCTTGCGGCGCTCGGGCAGATCGCGCCACAGGTGCTGATCCTCGAAGATATGCACTGGTTCGATCTCGCGACGCTCGAGGCATTGGCGGCTGTGACGCCAGCGCTGTGCGCTACCCGCGTGCTGCTGGTAGTGAGCGGCCGCGCCGACGAACTCCAGCAGCGCCCGGTGGTTTGGGATTGCCTGCTGCGCTTCGACCGCGCCGGGCTGCTGCGCCGAGTTGAGCTGCGCGGCCTGGACGCCGATGAGTGCGCCGACCTGGTGCGGCGGGCATTGGGTATGCCGCACCCCGCGCCGCGTTTCAGCGCCCGGCTGGCCGAGGCTACCGGTGGCAATCCCTTTTTCATTCTGGAAACACTACGCTCGCTCTACGAGCAGGGCACGCTCCTTCGTGATGCACAGGGTGTCTGGTTTACTCCATGGGATGGGCCGGACGCCGACTATCACCAGCTTCAGCTGCCGGCTGAACTGCGCCAGGCGATCGATAAGCGCCTGAGCGACCTGCCCGCGCCGGCCCGCGCGACGCTGGCGGCCGCCGCTGTGCTCGGGCAGAACTTTGCGCCAACCACGCTCGCCCGCATGTCCGATGGCGCCATACCATCGCCCGAGCTGCTGCGCCGCCAGTTTCTGGTCGAAGACAGCGCCGGCTATCGCTTCAGCCACGACTCGCTGCGCGAAGTCGTTTATAGCGAGCTGGATGAGCCGACCCGCCGCTCGCTGCACCTGCGCGCCGCCGAAGTGCTCGAGCAGGAACACTATGACCGCGTCGAGGCGCTGGCGCAGCATCTGTATCTCGCCGGCGCCTGGGGCAAGGCCATCCCGCATCTGATTCAGGCCGGCGATCATGCGCGGGCCGTGTACGCCTATCGCGACGCGCTGCGCAATTACGATCAGGCGCTTGAGGCCTATCAGCGCAGCGAGCCGGAGCTGGTCGGCCCAGCGGTGGAATGGGATATTCAGCTGAAACGCGCCACGACCGCGACGCTGCTAAGCGAGTATCCCCGCGCGCTTGCCGCCTATGAGTCGGTCTTGCAGTTGATCGAGCGCGACCAAGCCGCGCTCGACGCGGCGGCCCGGTTTGGGGCGCGGCGCAGCGCACAGATTCAGGCGCTCAACGGTCTTGGGTATGTATATGGCCTGATTAATGAATACGATCGGGCGCGTGCGATCAATCGCCGCGCGATGGCGCTTGCTGCTGAAAGCCCGCGCCTACAGGATCGCGCGGATACCTTCTATCAGGCCGGCCAGATCGGCTATCACATGAACAGCTATGACGAGGCGCTGACCTTTCTGAAACAGGCCTACGAGCTGTATGAGGCGATTGATGCACAGCATGGGCAGGCGCGCTGCCTGGAGCTGCTCGCCTGGATCTGGCGGCGGCAAGCCGGCGTGACCGACCAAGTAGTGGCACATTTGCAGCAGGCGCTGGCGATCTACCGCGCGCTTGGCGACGACTATCGTGAGCGGCACTGTCGGGTGTCGCTAGCGAATGTGTATCTCCTGCGCGGACGGTTCGAAGATGTGCTGCATGAGTGCACGGCGGTGCTGCCGTTCTTCCGCGCCACCCACGCACGCTATACGATTGGCGAATGCCAATATTTGCGCGGCGTGGCGCTGTATGCGATCGGTCGACTGCCGGAAGCGCTCGAAGCGCTCGACGAGACGGTGGTGATCTGTCAGGAACTCGGCATCACCGCGGCAGTTGAGGTCAATCGCCTGTATCGCGGCCAGGTGCTGCGTGCGCTTGAGCGCTACGACGAAGGGCGGCGCGATCTAGAGGCGGCCTGCGCAACGAATGATCGGTTGGTCAAACCGCGCGCGTTGATTGCGCTGGCAGAACTGTGGCTCGACCGTCACGAGTTGCTGCGTGCATTCCAGTTGGCCGAGCAAGCGATCGTGCAGGTGCGCGAGATTGGCTCGCAGCCCTACCTGGGTATCGCGCTGCGGCTGCTCGGCCAGGTGCGGGCCGCCGACCGCGCGGGGATTCTGCCGGCGCCATCGGAGACGATGCCGGATGCCGAGGCATGTTTTCAAACCAGCATTCAGTTGCTGAAAACTGCGCAATACGACAGCGATCTTAGCCTAACCTACGCCCGCTATGGCGGATACCTGCTTGGCTGCCAGCGCGGCGCCGAGGCGCGGGCGATGCTGATCCAGGCCCAAGCGCTCGCGCGGCAATGCGGCATGCAGACGTTACAGGCCACTATTCAGCATGATCTACATAGCACTGGTGCGGAAGGGACCGGGCTAGGGCCTGGCCAAGTACGCGTGCGCCTGGCGCGCCAGGGTACGCCGCGCGGCCGCCCGCTCCGCGCCGACGAGATGGCCGACATTTTCTGGACGATCGCAAGCGCCGAAGATGCCCAGGCGCGCGCACAGGGTGGCAAGGTCGCCGAGCGGCAACGCCGCATTCGGCGACTCTGCGCCGAGGCGCACGCCCAAGGCGCCGAGCCGAGTGTCGACGACCTGGCCGCGGTGCTAGGTGTGACCAGCCGCACGGTCGATCGCGATATTGCCGCTTTGCGCGCGGCCGGCGAGCAGATCACGACCCGCGGCGCGACGGCATAATCACATGTTTGGAGGTTGCAGTTGACCCGCGCCGCTCGCGGCGCTCTTCAAGATCGTCGGCATTTTGAAGGCTCTAGCAACTTATAGATGCTTCCTCCGGAGCGAGCAACTGAACGCCAGGGCGTTAGGCCAGAACTATTAATGCTTGACATCGACGTAGAGCGTATAATGGAATTATGCCTCTCATATAGACTTCCTCTAGACATATCACGTTTTCTCTGTTAATTGTTTTCTGGGGTGGCACCGGAATGCTATAATAGCGGCAGTGTTGCTAGTTTGGTCTGACACGCGGAGGAGAGAGATATGTCGCTGGTTGAGACACGTTATGAGCATATCGTCCTCGACGAGGCTGGGATTCCGCTCATCGCCGGGACCACGATGAAGGTGATCGAGTTGGTGTTGGAGCAAAGCGCCTATGGCTGGAGTCCGGAAGAACTCCACTTTCAACATCCCTATCTGTCTTTGGGACAGATTCACTCGGCATTGGCTTATTATTGGGATCATAAGGAGGAATTGGACCAGGATATTGCCCGCCGCCGCGCGCGCGTCGATGAACTTCGCCGTGCCACCCCGTTATCACCTCTGATCAACCGTCTCAAAGCGCAAGAATAACATATATGCCGCTCAAACTGTACATGGACCACCATGTGCCACGAGCGATTACCATGGGTTTACGGCTGCGGCAAGTAGACGTGGTGACCGCCTATGAAGATCAGGCGCATGAGATCGCTGACCCTGATCTGCTGGATCGCGCGACGAGCTTGGGACGCGTACTCTTTACCCAAGACGATGACTTACTGGCAGAGGCAACCAAACGACAGCAGACTGGAGTCGCCTTTGGGGGTGTCATCTACGCGCATCAGCAGGATGTCTCAATCGGTCAATGTGTTCAGGATTTGGAACTGATCGCAGCCATCGGAATGGCTACAGACGTGGTCAACCAGGTTATATACCTTCCACACTAAGAAGCATTTTATTCACAGTGAGCTATGCGGAAGCTATGCGAACATTACACAGTGTAAATTATAAAAACAGTTGTAACTGAACACGGAATTGCAGTCGATCGCTCTTAGTGCAATAAACAAATATACTCGCGCTCAATTAGTCGTTTATTCCGTTGTATCAATCTCACGCTCAACCAGTTCAACTATCAGGCAATCCTAAACCCACAGCATTGACACCATGATCGAAAGCACAGCCTCCACGCGCATCAGATTGTTCGGGGCGCTCGAAATTACGCACGATCAGCATGCGCCGCTGCATCCGCCGACCCAGCGTGTCCTGGCGCTGCTGGGATACCTGATCATGCATCATGATGTGCCGCAGAGCCGCGATAAGCTGGTCGATGTGCTTTGGCCGGATCTTCTGCCGCGCCAGGGCCGCCGCATGCTCTCCGACGCGCTGTGGCGCGCGCGCCGCCTGCTTACGCCGCACGATCAGGCCGATGCCGCCGCTATTGAGATCGCCGGCGGCGCCGTCAGCTTCCGCACCGGCTCGGCGATCTGGATCGATGTGATCGCCTTTGAGCGGCATATACAGCAGGCCGGGAACGCCGCGCTAGATCATGAAAGCTTACGCGCGGCGATTGAGCTGTATCGCGGCGATTTTCTGGAGGAATGTTATGACGACTGGGCGCTGTACGAGCGCGAGCGGCTGCGCGAACAGTATCTTAGCGCGATTGGGCGGCTGCTGCGTCACGATCAAGAGACCGGCGCCTACGATCTAGCACTGCAGAGCGCGCTCCGATTAGTGCGGGCCGACCCGCTGCGCGAAGAGGCGCATCGTGCGTTGATGCGGCTGTACCATCTGCTGGGGCGCACCGACGACGCCGTGCGCGCATTTGAGCAGTGCCGCACGGTGCTCAGCGAAGAGCTGGGGCTCGAACCTGAACCAGAGACGCTCAGCTTGTATGAGGAGCTGTCGGCATTACAGCGCCGGGTTGGCGCGCTGGCGAACCCGGAAGCAACACCGATCGCGCCTATTTTCCACCAGGCGCCGCTGATCGGCCGGCTGGATGCGCGCGCTGAAATCATGGAAGCTGTTGAGGCGATGCTGGCTGGGTCGGGCGGGATCGTATTGGTGTCCGGCGAAGCCGGCCAGGGCAAGAGCCGGCTGCTGCGCGAGGTGGCGAGCGGGGCCGAGTGGCGCGGCGCTCAGGTTAGCTGGGGACATGGGCGCGAAGATGCCCCCGCACGCCCATTCGAGGCGCTGCGCGAGGCGCTGCTCGCCGCGCTGACCCCGCTGCGCGCGCAGCAGCTGGCCGAGCGACTGCCGGCTCATGCGCTCGATGCGCTCCTGCCGCTGCTGCCGGAGCTGGCCGACCGATTGCCCGAGCATACCCTGCGTATATCAGCCGCGAGCGAGCGCCCGGCGACGATTCTGCATGCCGCCTTGACCAGCGCGTTGCTTGGGCTGGCACAGATCGCGCCGCAAGTGCTGCTGCTGGAAGATTTACATTGGTTCGATGTCGCGACGCTCGAGGCGCTCAGCGCAGCCGTGCCGGCGCTGCGCGAGGCGCGGGTGCTGCTGATTGTCAGCGGCCGCACGGAGGAGCTGGCGCGCCGCACGCCCGTCTGGGATGCGCTACTGCGTTTCGACCGTACCGGGCTGCTGCGGCGCGTCGAGTTGCACGGCTTGAACCAGGCCGAGGTCGCCGATCTGGTGCGGCGAGTGCTGCGTATGCGCCAGGCGGCGCCGCGCTTTAGCGCGCGGCTGGCCGAGGCTACTGGCGGCAACCCGTTTTTCATCCTGGAGACGCTGCGCGCGCTCTACGAGCAAGGTGCCCTGACGCGCGATGCGCAAGGTGTCTGGCATACACCCTGGGATTCGCCAGCGGCCGATTACCAAGATCTGCCACTACCGCCAGGGTTGCGCCAGGCGATCGATGGGCGCGTGCGCGATCTGGCGCCGGCCGAGCGCGATGCCCTCGCCGCCGCCGCGGTGCTCGGACAGGCATTTTCGCCCTCCGTCTGGGCCAGCATGACGACCGACGACCGACGACCGACGACCGAGGCTGAGAACACCGCAGTGGTTGATCGTCGGTCGTCGGTCGTCGCCCAGCAGCTACTGCAACGCCAATTCTTGGCTGAAGATGGCGCGGGCTACCGCTTCGAGCACGATCTGCTGCGCGAGGTTGTGTACGAGCGGCTCGACAGCGATACGCGTAAAACGATGCATTTGCGCGCAGCCGAGGCCCTGGAGCACGAGCACTATGCCCGTGTGGAGGCGCTGGCGCAGCATTTCTACCTGGCCGGCGTGTGGGAGAAAGCTGTGCCATACTTAGTGCAGGCCGGCGATCATGCACGCACGGTTTGCGCCTACCGCGACGCGCTACGCAGCTACGATCAGGCGCTTGGAGCCGCCGAGCAGCAGCCGGCCGGCGATGTCGATCCCGCGACGTTCTGGGAGATACAGTGCAAACGCGGCGCAGCCGCCACCACCTTGGGCGATTATGGCACCGCACTCACAGCCTATCAAGCCGTCCTGCGGCTGGTCGAGTCGGATGCGAGCAAACCAACCGCCGCCGCGCGGGTTGGTACGCGACGCAGCGCGCAGATCCAGGCGCTTAGTGGTCTGTGCTTCATCCACGGTCAGCGCAATGACTACGATCAGGCGCACCAGGTAATTCGGCAGGCGATCGAACTGGTGGCTGAAAGCCCACGTCTGGTTGATCGCGCCGAAGTCTGTTTTCAGGCTGGGCTGATCTATTTCCGTCAGGACGATTATGCTGAAGCGCGGCGTCTTCTCGAAGAAGCTTTGCAGCTCTATAATGCGATTGGCGCCGATCTTGACCGAGCAAAATGCCTGCTCCAGATTGGTTTCAGTCTGCTGCGGCAGGTTGGCCCGACCGAGCAAGTCGTAACATATTTTACCCAGGCGCTCGAGATCTATCGCTCCCAGGGTGATCGCTTTGCGGAACACTCGTGTCTGGTCGATATCTCTGGCGCATATCTCAATGGCGGCCGGCTGATAGAAGCGGTGCAGACGATCGATCGCTGCCTATCATTCTTCCGATCGATCAGCGCGCAGGATGATATCGCCGCGTGCCTGTTTACGCGCGGCGAAGCGTGCCGGCGCAGGGGTTGTTACGACGAGGCGCTCGAGGCGCTGCGCGAGTCCTTGGCGATCTGCACCCAGCTGGAACGTACTGCGGCGGCCGAGGTCAATCAGGTCGCGATTGCGGCGACGCTGCGCGACCTCGGCCGCTACGACGAGGCTGGCACGCTTCTGCAAGCGCCGCTCGCGACCGAATATCGCACGATCAAAATGCTGGCGCTGCTGGTCTCCGCCGATATTTGCCGTGTGCGGCTCAAGCTCGATGCTAGTTGGCGCCAGCTTGCCGAAGGGTTTGAATTGGCGCGAGCCTTGAATTCCAAGTTGCGCCTGGGCGTCGCGTATCGCCAGCTTGGTCAGCTGCGCGCCGCCGATCGGCAGGCGCGCCTGCCGCCTGCCAGCATCGATTTTCCCGCGCCAGAGCAGTGTTTTGCTGAGAGTATTCGGTTTGTGCGCGAGGCACACTCCGACGACGAACTCGCGCTGACTTGGCTCGCCTATGGGCAATATCTCAGTGCGGCGCGCCGACCGGCCGAAGCGCGGGCGGCATACATCCAAGCGCAAAACCTTGGCACACGCTGTGGCATGATCCGCTTGCAGGAACAGCTACAACAAGCGCTTCAGTCGCTGCCCGAGATCCCGGCCGCGCTGCTGCCCGGCCAGCAACGGATGCTGCTGGCGCGCCGGGGCGCCCCACGCGGGCGCCCGCTGCGCCCCGACGAACTGGTCGAAGTTATCTGGACGGTCGATGAACCGGAACAGCGCGAGGTTGGGCCGGCCGCCAACAAAGTCACTATGCGGCAATCGCGCTTGCTGCGCCTGTGCTCCGAGGCCGTGGCCCAAGGCGCTGAGCCGACCGTCGGCGACCTAGCCGAGGCGCTGGGCGTTACGCCGCGCACCGTCGATCGCGATATCGCGGCGCTGCGCGCAGCCGGCGCCGAGCTCGTGACGCGGGGCGGCAGCGGGTGAGGTTCAGATTCTGAAATCAAAAATGTCGTGCAGGTTTATATCGCAACACGCCGCGCGGTATTTCACCGACAGCCTGAGCTTATGCTAGTCCCAGCGTCAGCATAATCAAACAGGATGGGAAGATCATGCAAACAATTCTACTGAAGCGTTCGGTGAGAACAATTTTGCACCTATGTGGCCCAATCCTCGCCCTTTTCATCATGGCGAGCTGCGGCGCACCAAACGCGCCAGCAACATCCGCAGGCCCTACGCCAGGCGCGCCGGTCAACCCGACGCTAGATACATCTGCAGGCCCTGCGGTTGGCACAGCCGTCCCGAGTGCTCAGGTGGCGGCGCAGCAGGTCGCGCTCACCTACGCCTTTCCTGACGACGACGCCAACGCTCGCGCGGCGACTGAGCTGATTCAGGCCTACACCGCCGCCAATCCCAACGTACGGATCACCGCAATGCCGCTTCCAGCGAAGGAGTATCCACAGCAATTGCTCGCTCGCCTCGGCGCTGGCGCGCCCGACCTGTTCGTCGGAGCCGACACCCAAGCGCCCGCGCTGCTCAAACGCAACGCCGTACTCGATCTGCACAGCTTGTTAGCAGATGGTTCGAGTCTCAAGCCCAGCGATTTTCAGCCGACGGCGCTGTCGGCGTTACAGCGCGGCGATGCGCTGTACGGCCTGCCGACCGATGTGACGCCACAGGTGATGTTCTACAACCAGGATCTCTTCGATGCCGCCGGCGTGGCGCACCCAACCTCCGATTGGACCTGGAACGATTGGCTGGCCAAGGCGCAGCAGCTTACCGTCCGTTCGGGCGACCAGATCACCCGCTACGGAACCACGCTCTCACAGTGGTCGCCACTGGTTTGGGGTAATGGCGGCGAGTTACTCAGCGCCGATGGGAAACAAACGCTGCTCGACGATCCCGCGGCGGCCGCGGGCGTGCAGTTCGCCGCCGATATGATCAATGTCCACAAGGTCGCGCCGCTGCCCAAAGACGCTGGCGGTCTCGACCCGCTGCAGCTGTTCCAAGCGCAACAGGTTGCTATGATGCCGGGTGCGAGCAATGTAGCCGGCGCGCTGCTGGCGGCGAAGTTGCCGTTCAAATGGGCGATCGCGCCGCTGCCAGCCGGCAAGACGCCGGTGAGCCCTCTGAGTATCTCGGGCCTGTTTGTCAGCTCTGAAAGCCAAAACCAGCCGGCGGCGTTGGACTTCGCGGCATGGATTGCCGGGCCGCAAGGCAGCGCGCTCAAGGCGCCAATTATGCCATTCGTCGCTCCGGCGCTGCAGTCGGCGGCACCGCGCTCCAGCCAGGTCACGGGCGAAGCGGCGATTCTTCAGGCGCTTCAGCACGGCCGCACGCTGCCACAGATCGAGGTTTGGCCCGAAGTGAAGGCGCTGGTCGACGCGGCGCTCAAGCCCGTCTGGCAGGGGCAATCCACCGCCGCCGCGGCATACAAAACCGTGGCGCCAAAGGTGAACGCGCTGCTGCGGGCGGGGTAGTAGGACACGGATTATGGCGCGGATTGCACAGATTATCCGTGCAATCCGTGCCATAATCCGTGTCAGATCAGCGGGTCTCCGCAATTCGCCGCAGCATTGGGGCGTTGTAGGCGTGGCAGATCGCGATCGCCACCGCGTCGGCGGCGTCGTCGGGCTTGATAATCTTGGGCAGCTGCAGAGTCATGCGCACCATCTCCTGCATCTGCTTCTTGTCGGCGCCGCCATAGCCCGCCAACGCCTGCTTGACCACCGTGGGCTTATACTCGTGGATTGGCACACCGGCCTGCGCCAGCGCCAGCAGCGCCACGCCGCGCGCCTGCCCGACGGAGATTGCGGTATTGACGTTCTTGCCGAAGAACAACTCTTCGATCGCCGCGGCGTCGGGGCGGTGCTCGCGCAGCATATGCTGGAGCCCGTCGTAGAGCAGTACGAGACGATCGGACGGCGCCATACTCGCCGGCGTCGTCAGCGCGCCGCACGCGACCAGAATCAGCGCGCCGCCTTGCTCATCTACCACACCCCAGCCCATGATCGCGGTGCCAGGATCGATACCTAATGTTCTCATAACAAAGGATGAAGGATGAACGATGAACGATGAAGTGATTCTTTTCATCCTTCACCGTTCATCCTTCATCCTTCAGTTATTACTGGTTCGCGAACTGTTCGACCAGTTCTTCGCTAATATCGAGGTTGCTATAGACCTTCTGCACATCGTCGAGATCCTCGAGCCTTTCAATCAGCTTCAATGCCTTAAGCGCATCGGTCTCGTCGGGCTGGATGGTCGTCTTGGCGAGCATGGTTTTCTCCGCGCCCGCGAGCGGCATGCCCGCCGACAGCAGCGCCTCGCGGACCGCAGCGAGCTTCTGGAACTCGGTGTAGACCTCGATCACATCGTCGCCGACTTCGACATCGTCGGCGCCGGCGTCGATCGCCGTAAGCATCACGTCGTCCGCGTCGAGCTTCCTCGCCGCCAGATCGATGGTGATCAGTCCCTTTTGTTCGAACATCCAGCCGACCGAGCCGGGCTCGCCAGGGTTCCCACCGGCCTTCGACAGCGCGGCGCGCACCTCGGAGTTGGTGCGATTGCGATTGTCGGTCGCCGTCTCGATCAGCAACGCAATGCCACCGGGTGCATAGCCTTCGTAGTAGATCTCTTCGATCTTGGCCTCGCCGCCTTTGCCAAGCCCGCGGTCGATCGCGCGCTGGATGTTGTCGGCTGGCATATTGCTGGCTTTCGCCTTGTCGACCGCGATACGCAGGCGGAAGTTGCCATCGGGGTCACCGCTGCCCCCTTCGCGCGTCGCGATGGTAATATCGCGCGCCAGCTTGGTGAACAGCTGGCCTCGTTTCTGATCGAGGATGCCTTTTGAGCGGCGAATCGAATGCCATTTCGAGTGGCCGGACATAACACGCGCCTCCTGTGGGTGGTTCAACTCAGGCTATTATAGCACAGGCGGAAATAAGAAGAGACACTGCGACGCAGCGTCTCTTCTTATTTCCGCCTGTGTGCGGTGATCGGCCAGACGCTACGAGAGCGTATTTGGCACGTCGACCAGCGGCTTGGTGCCGTTGCCGTTGCTGCTCGCGTCGCCCCCTGTTTGGATGGGCACTACGCGGCTCAGCATCTCACGCAATCGCTCGCCGTCGAGCGTTTCGGTCTCGATCAGCGCGCTGGCCATATCAGTCAGCACCGCTCGATTATTCACCAGAATGGCGCGAGTGCGCTCATAGGCCTCCGATACAATCCGATGCACCTCGCGGTCGATCTCGCGCGCCACTTCGTCGCCATAGTTGCGCTGCTCGCTAATCTCGCGGCCCAGGAAGATCAACTCTTCCTTCTCGCCGAAGGCGATCGGCCCAAGCTTTTCGCTCATGCCGTAGCGTGTGACCATCGCGCGTGCGATCCGTGTGACATACTGGATGTCGCTCGACGCGCCGGTAGTCACCTCATCGGGCCCAAAGACAATCTCCTCGGCGAGCCGCCCGCCGAGCGCCGAAACCAGCCGCGCTTCGAACTGCGACACGGTGGTGTAGCGCAGGCTATCCTCTTCCGGCAGGTACAGTGTGTAGCCGCCAGCTTGGCCGCGCGGTACGATCGTGACCTTCTGAACCGGGAACGACTTCGGCATACCAGCGGCGACGAGTGCATGGCCAGCCTCATGATAAGCCACCAGTTGCTTTTCGCGCTCAGTCATCACGCGGCTGCGGCGCTCGGGGCCGCCCATCTGCACGCGCTCGATCGCGTCCTGCAGCTCGGCCATACCGATCTTTTTCTTCGACCGCCGTGCCGAGAGGATCGCCGCCTCGTTCACCGCGTTGGCCAGGTCGGCGCCCGAGAAGCCGGGCGTGAGCTTGGCGATGATTTCCAGATTGACGTCGTCGGACAGCGGCTTGCCTTTGGTGTGAACCTTCAGCACCGCAATACGGCCCTTGACATCCGGCGCGTCCAACACCACCTGGCGATCGAAGCGGCCGGGCCGTACCAGCGCCGGGTCGAGCACGTCGGGGCGGTTGGTTGCCGCGATGATAATGATATTCGTGTTGGTATCGAAGCCATCCATCTCCACCAGGATCTGGTTCAGCGTCTGCTCGCGCTCGTCGTGCGAGCCGCCGAGGCCGGCGCCACGCTGGCGGCCGACGGCGTCGATCTCGTCGATGAACACGATACAGGGGGCGTTGCGCTTGGCCTGGTCAAACAGATCGCGCACGCGCGAGGCGCCCACGCCGACGAACATCTCGACAAACTCTGAGCCGGAGATCGAGAAGAACGGCACGCCAGCCTCGCCCGCGACGGCGCGCGAGAGCAGCGTCTTACCGGTTCCGGGCGGGCCAACCATCAGCACGCCGCGCGGAATACGCGCGCCCAGGGCGGCGAACTTATCAGGGAATTTCAGGAACTCGACCACCTCGGTCAGATCCTGCTTGGCCTCTTCCTGGCCAGCCACGTCGGCGAAGGTAATCGTCGGCTTGTCGCCCGAGAACATACGGGCGCGGCTCTTGCCAAACGACAGCGCCTGGTTGTTCGAGCCCTGCGCCTGGCGCATAAAGAAGATGAAGAAGCCGATCATCAGCAGCACCGGCAGCAGGATGGTGAAGATATTCAGCAACCCACCCCAGGCTGGCGCTGGCTGCACCACCACATTGACCGTTTTTGGATCGACGCCTGAGCGTACGAGCAGATCGGTGATACTGTCGTTCGCCTCCAGCCGCGAGCGAAAGCGCTGCTTGGGGTTGTCTTTCTTGGTAAACGTGATCTCGTTGCTGGCCGATTGCGGGTCGATCTGAGCGATCTTCCCATCTTTTGCCAGTGCGATCACCTCCGTAATACCTACCTCATCCGGCGCGTTCTGCTGGTTGTTGAAATAATTGAAGAATAGCGCCAGCGCAGCTACCAAGATGATTAGGTAGACAAAGCTATTCTTGAGCCATCGGTTATCACCCATAATTGTGTTCCGCTCCCCTCTCAGGAGCCAGGCTCCTCACTTGAAGGTATTGATAAGGCAAGTGAGCGGAATCAGTTCCGTCACTCGTGATAGTGGCATTATAGCAAATCGTACCAGATTCCGACAAGGTAACGAGATCACAGATTAGCGACAACCTTGGCGTTCTTTTGTAATTTCTATTACTATGTTAACACTTGGCCGGATGTCCGTCGTCCGTTGTTGGTTGTCCGTTGCTGGTAGTTTCTGCTTATCGCTTTGTGCTATGGACAACGGACGACGGACTACGAGCTACTCGGAATATATCTCCTGCTTCAGCACGCCGATATACGGCAGGTTGCGATAACGCTCGTCGTAATCCAGGCCATAGCCGACCACAAATTCGTTTGGGATGTCGAAGCCAAGATAGTCGACCGTCACATCGGCGATCCGGCGCTCGGGCTTGTTGAGCAGCGAGCAGATCCGCAGACTAGCCGGGTTGCGCCGCTGCAATTGGCTCTTTAGATAATCGAGCGTCAGCCCGCTGTCGATGATATCTTCAACAATCAGCACATGCCGGTCGGCGATGTCGGTATCCAGATCTTTCAAGAGTCGTACAACGCCGCTCGACTCGGTGCTATGGCCGTAGCTCGATGTCGCGATGAAGTCGATCGCCAGCGGAAACCGAATCGCCCGCGCCAGATCGACCATAAACATCATGCAGCCCTTCAAAACGCCGACCAGCAGCAGATCGCCCAGCGGTGCGTAATCCTTGGCAATCTGCTGGCCGAGTTCGTGAACCTTGGCCTGAATTTGTTCGGAAGTTATAAGGATTTTGTTGATATCGCCATCCATGGATTCGGACTCCGTTTCATGTATGATAGATGCGTATGCGAATGAGTCGTTCGCTGGACTCAGTGGCGCTAACGCCGGCGGCGGCGCGTAGCCCGGCGACCCAGACGACATCTGCCGGCGTAGCGACGATTGGCCAGTTGGCGCGCAGCGCGTGCAGCACCTTGGCGTCGACGAACAGATCCTGCAGCCGGCGGCTGCCATGGCTCAACGCCAGACGATCGCCGGGGCGGCGGCGGCGCACGACCAGCGGCGCCGCGACGCTCGCGGCGTCGAGAAAGACTTCCCACGCACTCGCTGCCGCGGGCGGCGGACCGGCGAGCCGCGCCATCTCGAGCAGCCACCCACCGCCCAACTCGACGCGGCCTGCCTCAGGCAGCTCCATGGCCGGTTCGGCAAGCTGCGGCGCCGCTACTGGCGGCGGCGCGCCTAGTGTGAATGCGCCGCCATAGCCAACCGTCAGCGCCACCCCGCCAGGCAGCTCGGCGCGCCGTCCGACACCCCGCCCGACCAGCGCGCGGGCATGCTCGACATGCTCAAGGCCCAGCGTCGCGTCTGGCGCGAGCAGTGCGTGCGTGCGCCGGAGCGCCGCCCGTTGTAGCGCCGGATGCAACTCGCGCCACGCCGCGCCGTCGATATCAATGCCGTGGGCGCGCACGCAGGCCAAGCTGGGCCACGCCGCATCGAGCGCCGCGCGCAGAAAATCCTGCTCCTCGGCGCAGATCGCCGCGGTGCGGCCAAGCGCCGCGATGATATGCGGATTATACTCGATCAGGCGCGGTAGCAAGTCGTGGCGCAGGCGATTGCGGGTCGCGTCGAGGTCGAAGTTGCTCGAGTCGCGCCGGGGCTCAAGATGATGCTCGGCGCAGTAGCTCTCGATCTCCTCGCGGGCGATCATGAGCAAGGGGCGGATCAGCCGGGCCGGATGGAAGATAGAGGATAGAGGATAGAGGATAGAAGATGGCGTCTGCAATCCTCCATCTTCTATCTTCCTTCCTCCATCCTCAGTGGTGGTCCACTCGTCCCACGCAACTGCCGGCCGCATTCCGCGCAGCCCCTCGGCGCCGGCGCCGCGCAGCAGGTGGAGCAAGACCGTCTCGGCCTGATCGTTGGCATGGTGCGCCACCGCGACCGCTTGCGCGCCGATCGATTGGGCCACCTGCGCGAGGAATGTATAGCGGGCCACCCGCGCCGCCGCGTGCAAGTTGAGCCGTTGGGCGCGCGCGAGCGCGAGCACATCGCTCGCCGCGACCGTCGCCGACAGACCCCAATCGCGCGCCAAACCGGCCACGAAGCGCGCCTCGGCAGCCGACTCCTCGCCGCGGATCTGGTGATCCAGATGCGCAGCGTGCAGTGTAAAATCGAGATCCTGGCAGAGATGATTGAGCACATGGAGGAGGCACAGTGAGTCCGGCCCGCCCGAGACCGCAACCACCACCGGCGCACCAGGGCCGATCAGCCGCTGCGCTGTAATATAGGTACGGACCTCCGCGATCAATGAGGCCATAGATCCTCATGAAAACTCTACCGGCGCTCTAGCCCTCCGTAGCAGTTTGGAGGCGAATAACATACAACGTGAGGCCGTTTTGCGCCGCTGTTTGCCCATTCACGTCGATCGGGATCGCGGGCTGCCTCATCCAAGCCAGCAGATAGACTCCTGGAGCGTTGTTCGATCCGCTCGAAGGCAGCCCAGGATTACGCAAGCGTATCGCATCGCGATCAAATAAAAAATTCATCATCAACTGGCGATCGAACACAGTCGAATCCGTCAGCCCGGTGCTATTTGGAAAATTCGGCCGCATACCGCCGGCGATCTGTTGGTTCGCGCCGGGCGCTAGTGTGCCAAGCTGGGCAAACATCTCACCGCGTACAATCATCACATCTTCCAATGTGGTGGTGCCGGTATTCCGGATTTCACCTTTTACCCCGGTGTCGTCGAGCGTCAAACTACTCTGGATGTTCAATGGGAGATCGATCGCCCGCTCGGCCACAATCGTCGTCAGCGATGCAACATCCGCAAGCAAATCAAGCGTTCGCGCGCCGGCTTCGTCGGCTACAACTGTATCAAAGCGACTAATCAGGAAGGATCGGCTCGATCCGCTCGACACCAGCGTGGCCGTTGGAAAGGCCAGCGTGTAGGTAGCACGACTTGGCGAAAACAGCCCGATAAATGAAGTAGCGCCACCACGCGTTTGCCCCTCGACGCCCTGCACCACCGTGATCTGATTGAATTGCGGCCGCCCACCGCGCACCACCCGGCCGACCACATACAGGCCAGCCGCGAAGCTTAAGACGATCAGCGGAATGGTCAGCCAGGCTAATTCCAGGTGTCGGGCTCGCCGCAGCAGCAGATAATTGAGCGGACCAATCACAAGAATATATACCAGGAGAAACAGGAGAATAGTCAACGTCGAGGGAAGGTTGAGCGCAGGGAGCTTGAGAACGCCGCGATCGAGCAAGTTGAACTGGTGCAGTGTGGCGCCCGCGCCTGGTAGCAAGGTCTGCTGGCGCGCTAGCAGTTGGCTCCAGAGCGCGCCTTCGCCGGTCCAGCCGCGCAGGCTATTCAAATCGAACGCGCTGAAAATCGCCATGCCCGACCCATAGCGCCAGTGATAGATCAATCCGGTGCCGGCGGGAAGCTGCTCGGCTTGCGAGCGCGGCTGCGCCTGGCTGATCGCGACATTCACACTTGGCGGGGCCGTGTTATTCCCAGCTAGCTGCGCCAGCGGGGCGAGATCAGCCTGCGCGAGCGCGCCCAGCGCCTGCACCGGCAGCAGGTCGATCAGCCCACTAGTAACCTTTTGCGCATTCACGCCGCCACTGATCACCAACTGGCCGCCCTGGCCAAGCCATAAGCCAATCGCCTCACGCTGCGCCGGGCTGAGCGCCGCGCTATCGATGTCGTGCAGAAACAGCGCGTTCAGACCACGCAGCTCAGCCGACGACTCGGGCAGACTCGTTGCGGCGATGTGGCGTACGCGCGTGTTGCTGAAGCCGGCGACCTGCTGGGCATCGAGGCTATTTAGGAGCGCCGGGTCGCTGCTGACCACACCGATCAGAAAAACGCTCTCATCGAATGATTCGAGGTTAATATCCTGGCGAACCAGCTCGGTCTGGCCATTGAGCAGCCGCACCAGCCCGCTACGTGCGTATCCGTTGGCGAAAACATCAAGCAAGACCCGTTTGCGCGCGCCGCGCGGCAGCTCAATCGTGCGCTGAAACGTCTGCTCTTCGGGCTGGCCGGGAAAGCTCCATTCCAATAGCGCGCTGACGTCGGGGCCGTCGTTGCCGATGTTGATCTCCACCGCGAACCATTCGCCCGTGCGATAACCGCTATCATAGCCGGCGTGCACATCGAGCGTAAACGGCGATTGAGTTTGAGCAATCGTGTTGGCGGGCCAGCTGGCGAGGCCGAACAGTGCCAAGGCGATTATCACGAGAGCGGCTATCGGGCGACGCATGATAGTCCTGACATACAATATAGCTTGCAGAAGTTCCTATAGAAACCGAAAGTTCCTGACTGGAAGCGCTGGGAACCTTCGGTTTCTGTAGGAACTGTCCCAGCCCGGTAGGTATTTCGGCTAACATGTACTACCGTGATTCCGAGCGCCGGCGCAAGAATCGGTTTCGCAGCGCTTCGCGCCGTAGTCTGGCACTAACTTGTCGCCGTACATGCGCGGGAACCCGGGCCGCGACTTCGCGCTCAACCTGTGCCGGCAAGTCGTTTTGGATGATTTGCGCCATTTTTGCCGCCACAGCTTCATCGAGGAACTGATTGTCGGCCAGCTCGTTGTGGGCCGATTGCGCCGCGTGATACTCCCTGAGCAGTGCGACTGTCGCCTGCTGGCCGCGCTCTTTTTCGCGCTTCTTGAAGTCGGTCAGATAATCGTTGATCGTCGCAGTGACATTGCGCGGGTCGGGCACATGCCTAAAAGTGAATTTGCCGCCGCCGCCGCCCGTCTCAATAAACACATCGCCATAGCCCAAAATGTTCTCGATAAAGCTTACGTCGAATGAGACGTCTTGGATTCGATCGAGCTGGGCGCCGCGGCTGCTTTCAGGGCCAAACGGTCGCTTATCGACATCGGTGATCTTATCGCGCGTCAGGATATATTTGTCGTGCTCGTGCTCTTCGCGCACCCAGATGATGCGCCCGAGGGACACCAGGGCGATCGGCAGCCAGATCGCGAAACCCCAGGCACCATTGATCAACTGCAGGCTCCCCGCGATGATCAGCAAGATGGCCGTGAGAACCATCACGATGAATGGCTGCAACATGCCCAGTGCAAGGAAGACCCAGTATGGTCGCCAGGTGACCTCTTCTTTTGCGTAGTTAATTTGTGGATTGGTCGCGAACAGCCAGGGCAGTGGGCCTTCGCGCTCCTCGACGTGGATCGGCGGTGGGGTAGATTTTGGCGGTCGGTTATCGTAGATCTGATCCTCGATCGCCCGCCGCAAAATTTCCGGCTCCTGCTGCTTACGCAGTTTGCCCAGCTCACCATTGATTCTGGCCTGCATCACCGCGGGGTTAGCCGCCCAGTCGAACACCAGCTTACGGATGCTGAGCGATGCGACGACAAGCTTGCCATAGGCCACCGCCACCTTCTCGGGCGGCGGCTGATCACGCAAGCCGAGCTCATACAGCAACTGGTGGCGCCAGTGAGCGAGCTGGCCCAGGAAGTAAGCTAAATAGCTATCGGCGCTGAGATTGACCTGCTGGACATTGTCGATCAAGATCTCTTGCTTGACATGCCGTACCAGCAGCTGTGTGTCATCGTAGATCACACGGGTATTCGTGAGGATGAGAAAGTCGTTGGCCCAGTCGATCGTGATATAGATCAGCGCGCCGAGTGTGAACAACCCTATCATGATCAGTAGGATATTGATCAGGTCGCCGCCACGGGCAAAGGCTGGATCGATATAGAAGATTCGCCCGCCGCTATAGCGGAAGTAGATCACCAATCCTAATACGGCGATGCCGAGGAGAAATAGGCCATCGACGGCGATCGAGAAGCGTGATGGCTGCTGTTTTTTCTTGGTCGCGGCGCGATTGCGCCCAGTCCACACGAGCGCCAGTGCGACGATCAGCGCGAGAAAGAACAGGTTGAAGGCGTCGACCAAGCGCCCTTCCGGCCCAACATCGCTGGCGAAGAACAGGCCGCCGATCGCTCGATACGTCGCTAAAGCCAATGTGAACCCGGCGATCAGCGCGAGCAAAAAGGTTCGACGCAATAGCAGGACCCAATGCCGGCGTGCGTAATGGAGGATCTGTTCGCCCTCGTCGAGCTCCAGATCAACCTGTGGTGTTACGATCCCGAGCATTAAGAACCTCCTCGGTATGTAGCAAGCGCAGATGTGAAGTGAGCATTATGAGAACCGTGATTATTGACCTCGCGCAACTTCTATGCCGACGAGTGGCTATCGCGGATCCGAGATCCTCGATGATCGCCGATCGCCTGGGCTATGTAGTCGCCGCGCAGCTCGGGCGGCAGTAGCGCCGCGATATGCATCATCATCAGCGTGGTCACCTGGTCGCGATCCTCGCGCCGCGCCGGGCGATCATGCCGTTCAACCGAGAATGGCGCGCCAATTGTCACAGTTACCCGCGGGTAGCCAAGCCACGGAAAGCGCCGCCTGAACACGCGCTGTGTACCAGTGAGCGCCACCGGCACGATCAGCGCGCCGCTCTTGAGCGCCAACAGCGCGGCGCCGCCATGGGCCGCGCCAAGCGCGCCATTGTGGCTGCGCGTTCCTTCCGGAAACAGGCACAGCAGCCGGCCTTGCCGCAGCACATGCTCGGCGGTAGTCAGCGCGCGCCGGTCGACGGCGCCACGCCGGACGGTGAACGCGCCCACCATGGGCATAAACAGCTTGAGTGGACCGCGATAGTTCTCGATCTTCGACATAAGCGCGATTGGCCGGGGCAGCACGCCGACCAAAATGCCCGGATCGATACTAGCGATATGATTACTCACCACGATTGCCGCGCCGCTTGGCGGCACATTCTCGCACCCGCGCACATATGTACGTGTCAGCAGCAGCATCGCCGCACGAATCAGCGCGCGCACAAAGGTATAGCTCATCCATTCACGGCGCGACATGCTTAATACAACGTTTCATGAAATGTGCCATAATCACGTCGACCTCTTGCTCGGGCGAAAGATCGTCGTTGCTGAGCACCAGCGCATCGGACGCTCGATCCATGACATGCCGGTCGAGCGCGTCGCGCCGGGCGACATCGGCCTCGATCGCGGCTCGGTCAACCGCTTGCCCACGCTTGCGCAGCTCGGCCACACGCCGCGTGGCGCGCTCGCCGAGCGAGGCCTCGAGGTAAATCTTTAGCTGTGCCTCGGGCAAGACCATCGTGCCGATGTCGCGGCCGACCATCACCACTCGGCCGCGCATGCCGAGCGCGCGCTGCCGTGCGCGCATCACCTCGCGCACCGGCGGGTGGCTGGCGACCAGCGATACGTGGCGATCGACCTCGGGCCGGCGCAGATCCCATGTAACGTCGTCGCCGTCGATCAGCACAGTATACTGCCGGCCATCGGCGACGGTCGGCGCCTGAATATCGATGTCGAGCTTCTGTGCCAGCGCAGCCATCATTGCGGCGTCGCCGAGCTTGAACCCGCGCAGCAGCCCGGCCCAGGTTAAGGCACGATACATGACACCGGTATCGAAATACAGATAGCCCAGGCGCTGGGCTAAGAGCTCGCCGAGAGTGCTTTTGCCGGCGCCGGCCGGTCCGTCGATCGTAATCGTGTCGGGAATAGTCATTCTTTGCTGCCGCAGGCTGCTAGCCTGTCGAAGTCCTAATTATTCGTATACGGGGTTATTGTAGCAGGTGGCGCAAGAGCGGGCAAGATGCTATTGGACGCGATCCGCAATACTGTCTATAATACGAACAATTGAGACCCTAGCATACGCAATCTTCAACGAAATATCGCTCATGGAATGAGCTTTCTACGCTTATGACTAGCAACTGGGCCTCCGAAGATATTCCCCCGCCCCCATCCCCGGCTCGATCAACCCGATCGATCCGCTCGGCCTCAGGGCTAGCTTGGCCGCTTCTGTTGGCAATCGTACTGCTGGGTGGGTGGTTTAGCACACTGAATCTATTGGGGTGGGATGATGGGACCGGCCAGCATCCCGACGAGCGGTTTATGACCGATGTAGCTAGCCGCTTGAGGATGCCGTCGAGCTTGAGCGAATATCTCGACTCGCGGCGAAATCCGCTCAACCCGCGTAATGTCGACAAAACGTTCTATGTCTACGGCCTGCTGCCTCAGACGCTGACGCATATTACTGCAGTGATGCTTACGCCTAACTCGGCGTTGCCGCCAGTGGTGGCCGCGCCTAGCCCCCAGAATTATGGCAGTTCTCGGCCGATCCCCAACCCCGACCTGCGAGTGCCAAAGATCCAGCCGCTGCAGCAGTTGTTCAACCCCAGAGGAAAAGATTTCACTGAGTACTATGGGGTTTATAAAATAGGTCGCGCATGGTCGGCGTTGTTCGCGCTGCTGAGCGTGATGGTCGTCTTTTTGATCGGTCGCAGGCTGTATGGCGTGTGGGTCGGTTTGCTCGCCGCGCTCTTGTTAGCGCTCGCGGTGCTGCCGATCCAGATCGCGCACTTCTTCACAGTCGACTCGGCGACGGCGTTTTTCACGCTGCTGTCGATCTACTGGGCGGTGCGGCTGGCGCAAAATGGCGGCCTGGGCAGCGCGATCGCACTTGGCCTGAGCATTGGCGCGGCCATGGCCTGCCGTGTGACGATGGCAACCCTGGGCATGCTAGCGGTGATGGCGATCGCACAGCGCCTGTGGATCAACCAGCAATGGCACGACGAGGCTGAAGAGCCACTGTCAGGCGACGACTCGGTGTACTTTACCCCCAAAACGCGCAAGCTTTCGCTGCTGGCCGGCGTGGCCCTGGTCGTGCTGGCTGGCCTGCTCACGATCCTGAGCTTCCGCTTGCTCCAGCCGGATGCATTTGTCGGCACATCGTTCTTCGACCTGCGTCCCGAGCCGCGCTTTATCGAAAACATCCGCGACATCGGGGCGTTGGTCAGCGGCCTAGCGGATGCGCCGCCGAGCGAGCAATGGGCCGGGCGTATCCCATATGTGTTCACACTGCAAAACATGATTATCTGGGGGATGGGGCCGCTGCTGGGGCTGGCCGCCTGGATCGGCTGGGCAATTGCCGGTGTTCAGATGGCGCGCGCGGCCTGGGCCGGCTGGAAGAGCGACGATTGGAATCTGCTGCGCCGCCGGCTGGCGCATGCCCTGCCTTGGGCCTGGATCGCGTTTTACTTTGTGTGGCAGGGCGGCCAGTTTGTGATGACCATGCGCTACTACCTGCAGCTGTATGGCTTGCTGGCGCTGTTCGCGGCCTGGGGGCTGGTACGAATTGTAGATTGTAAATTGCAAATTGCAGATTGGGTAAGACGAAACTCCAGAATTTACAATTTACAATTTGCAATTCGCTGGTTTCCGCTCATTCTGGTTGTGTTCGGAACGCTCTGCTGGGCCTATGCCTTCACGCGAATCTACACCCGGCCGCACTCGCGCGTCACTGCTTCGCGCTGGATCTACGAGCATATACCGGCCGGATCGGTGCTGACTTCCGAGCAGTGGGACGATGCTCTGCCGCTGTCAATCGACGGGCGACGCGGTTCGGAGGCACAGATCGGCGGAATGTACTATAACATTCAGATGATGCCATACGCCGAGGACGACCAGGTTAAGTACACTGGTTCTATTGGGCCGAACGGGCTCCATGAGCCTGGGCTGTTCGATCAGCTCGATCAGGTCGATTATATTATTCTGAGCAGCAACCGCGTGTATGGCTCGGCCACGCGGCTGCCCATGCGCTACCCAGCGCTGACACGCTACTATCACTATCTTTTCGATGGCGAGCTGGGCTTCGAACAGGTTGCCGATATTACGTCGTACCCTACACTTTTCGGCATTCCGATCCCCGACCAAAGCGCCGAGGAGGCGTTCAGCGTCTATGATCACCCGCGCGTGCTGATTTTCAAAAAGACCGACAGCTATTCGCGCGCCAAGGCTGAGCAGCTGATTACCGGCGACATCGCCTGGGACGAGGTATACAAATTGCCGACGCCGCGCGGCGGGCGCGTGCCCACGGCGCTGCGATTGACGCAGGACCAGTGGCCGAGCTATCGCGATGCGGGAACATGGGCGGCGCTGTTTAACCCGGCTGGCCTGGCGAGCCAGCTGCCCTGGCTGTTCTGGCTGCTGGCTTTGGAACTGCTGGGCCTGGGGCTCTTCCCGCTGTTGTTCCGAATGCTGCCGCACGTGCCTGATCGCGGCTTCGCGCTGGCGAAAACCCTTGGCGTACTGCTGGTGGGGTATGCGGCCTGGCTGCTTGGCAGCCTCAAGCTGCTGGCGTTCGGCCCAAGCAGCGTCTGGCTGTGCGCCGGGCTGCTACTCGCGATCGGCGGCGCGGCCGGCTGGCGCCAGCGGGCCGAGATTCGGCGGTTCATACGCCACCGCCGCACTGCGCTGATCGCGGCCGAGAGCCTATTCTTGCTGGCATATCTCGGTTTTGTGCTGATCCGTGCGCTCAACCCCGATCTGTGGCACCCCGCCCGCGGCGGCGAGAAGCCGATGGATCTAGCGTTCCTTACCGCCGTGGTTAAGAGCCCGTACTTCCCGCCGTACGACCCGTGGTTTGCCGGCGGCTATATCAACTATTCCTACTTCGGCTTTGTGATCGTCGGCGCGCTGGTGCATATGACCGGGATTGTACCCGCGACAGCCTACAACCTCGCCGTCCCAACACTGTTCGCGCTGGCGGCCTTGGGCGCATGGGGGGTGGGCTATAACCTGATTGCGTCTTCCATTGACAAGGTGACAAGGCGACAAGGTGACAAGGTGAATCATTTAGGTGAGAACGTCGCCTTGTCATCCCCTGATCTTGTCATCTTGTCAATCGATTGGCTGAAGCATGAGCGTCGGGCGATCGCGACTGGCCTTGTCGCTGCGGCGTTCGTGGTGCTGCTTGGCCCGCTAACCCAGGCGCTCTGGTATCTGCCCGGCTCGGCGGCGCCTCCTTCGGCCGGTGTGCCGCCCGAGTGCCATGCGAGCAGCAGCTACGCTGCCCAGCAACTATGCCGCGGCCGGGGCGAATGGGCCTTCTGGGACGCCACACGGCTGGTTGGCATGGATCTGCAGGACAACACGGTCAACGAGTTTCCGTTCGCCACATTTCTGTTCGCCGACCTGCACGCCCATATGATCGCGCTACCGCTGGCGCTGGCCGCGCTTGGGTTGATCGTCGCCCTTATAAGAACAGAGAGCAAAGAACAACGAACAAAGAGCAGCTTCGGAGGAATGTGGTCGAGTTCTTTGTTCTTTGTTCTTGGTTCTTTGGCCTTGGTCGTCGGCGCGTTGCGCGCCACGAATACCTGGGATTACCCGGTGTATCTGGGGCTGAGCCTGGTGACGCTGGCGCTGATTGCCTGGCGTCGCTTGCAGCACGGCGCGGATCTGTCGGCGACCGCGCTGGCGTGGCTGCTGGCGGCGTTGGCGGTGATACTAGGCAACGCACTGCTGTTCGCGCCGTTCCTGCGCAGCTTTGCCACCGATTACGCTGGCTTCATACTCTGGACTGGCGCTCAAACGCCCGCGGTCGACTTCCTGAAAATGAACGGTCTGTGGCTGTTTTTGCTCTGGAGCGGCGCGCTACTGTTCTATCGCCGACGCGGTCTGGGTTCGCTTCGCCTCGGACTGATCGGCGGCGGCGCCTTGGCGGTTGCCGCGGTTAGTGTGGCGCTGAATCTGAATGCACTGCTGTTGCTGCTGCCGCTCGCCGGCATGGCGGCGGGCGCGGTCGTCGATCTGCTACTCGAAAAGGGGCGACCGGTGAATGCCGAGCGGCAATCGCGCACCACCAATGCCAAGCCGCTAAGCGATCCATATGTTCAGCTTAGATTGCCATTAGAGGATCTGGCCGCGATCCCCGATCCAGCGGATACATGGCGATTCACCAAGCTTACCACACTACTGCCGATTATCTGGGTGCTGGTGGCGATCTTTATCGCCCTTGCCAGCGAGGTGGTGGTGGCGAGGGGCGATATTGGCCGCATGAACACAGTCGTCACGCTCGGCCTGCAGAGCTGGGTGCTGTTTGCGCTGGCTTCGGCGGTCGCGTTCAGCGCGCTTTGGCGGATGGCGGGCGAGCGCGCCGTAGCCGGCGACCGCAAGGGTCGCCGCTACGGCGGCTGGGTTTGGCGCGGCGCGGCAATCCTGCTGATCGCGGCGGCGCTGGCCTACCCGCTCACCGCTACACCTGCGCGCCTGGCCGATCGCATCGACGGTCGGATTGGCCCAACGCTGGACGGCATCGCATTCATGCGTTCGGACAAGGCCACCTGGGACGAGAATGATCAGCGGTTCGACTTTGTGCAAGACGCCGCGGCGTTGGACTGGATGCGCGCGAATATCGGCGGCACACCGATCGTGCTGGAAGCGCAGACCGAGCCGTATCGTTGGGGTGGGCGGGTGTCGATCTACACCGGCCTGCCGACGCTGCTCGGCTGGTCGTGGCACGAGATCCATCAGCGCAGCGTCGCTGTCGTGCAGCCGGTGCTGGCAAGCCGCCAGGGGATGATCCAAAACCTGTATGTCAGCACCGATGCCAATGCGGCCCTGCGGCTGCTGAAGCTTTATGGTATCGAATATGTCTATGTCGGCAAGCTGGAGCGGGCGCTCTACTCGCCGAAGGGGCTCGCCAAGTTCGATGCGCTCGCGCAGGCACAGCAGATTCGGCAGGTCTATGCCGACGGCGACACGCGGATCTACCAGGTGCCGCGCGGCCGGAGCACGCCAGCCGTGCTTGCGACTACGCTTGCCACCACGCCACCAACACTCGCCGCATCAGCGGGCACGCGCCTGAGCGCACCGGTCTATACGCTGCCAGCGGTCAACGAGTATGCTTGGAACCGGCTGGCCGACTCGCAGCCGGTCGCCGTGCTGCTGTGGCTGCTGGCTTGCTATGTGCTGCTGGCGCTCGGCCTGCCGCTGGCGCTCCTGGTCTTTGGTAGTGGCCGGTCAATCGGCGGCGGCTACGCCTGGGCGCGCCTGATCGGTCTGCTGATGCTTGGCTACGCCGTTTGGCAGCCGGTGAGCCTAGGCCTGTGGTCGTACAACCGCTGGGGCTTGCTGTGGGGCGCACTGCTGGTGCTGATGTTGGACGCGGCGATACTGATCTGGCTTGGCCGTAAGAGCATGGAGCATGGAGCATCGAGCATGGAGAATGATTCAGGACAAGGATCTTCTCCATTCTCCATTCTCAATGCTCAACTCAAACGCGGTTTTGGCTTCGTCCGCGAGCACTTCCGGAGTCATCGTCGTGGCATCCTGATCGTCGAAGCGCTGTTCTTGGCGGCGTTCGCGTTCATGCTAGTGCTGCGCGCGTTCAACCCCGACCTATGGCAGCCGATTTGGGGCGGCGAGAAGCCGTTCGAGTTCGGCTTACTGAATGCAATTCTGCGCAGCGCGATCATGCCACCGTACGATCCGTTTTTCAGCGACGGCAAGATTAACTACTATTATTACGGCCTGTTTCTGGTTTCGCTGCCAACTAAGGCGACCGGGATCAATCCGGCGATAGCGTTCAACCTGATTGTTCCAACGCTGTTCGCCATGACAATGGCCGGCGCGTTCGCGGTGGTGGCGCGCTTGACCGGGCGGGTGCGCTACGGATTAATTGGCGGCGCATTCGTGGCGCTGCTCGGTAATCTGGCGGCCGCCTTTCAGGTTGGCTGGGGCGAAGGCCTGGCGCCGGTACAGGATGCCTTGCGCGATGGGCTCAACGGCTTTGGCGAGCGGCTTGGCTATTGGTTCGTCGGCCCCAGCCGGGTGATCGAAATTCACGACAAGCTGATCACTATTAACGAATTTCCGTTCTGGAGCTATTTATTCGCCGACCTGCATCCGCATCTCATCGCTATGCCGATTACACTGCTGGTGATTGCGCTGGCCTTTGAGCTGTTTGCTCAAGAATCGAGAACCAAGAACCAAGAACCGAGAACCGTGCTGAATGATCTTTGGCTGACCCTGCGTGTGCCCGTTCTCGGTTCTTGGTTCTTAGCGGCGCTGGCGCTGGGCGCGCTGGCGGTGACGAACTCGTGGGATTTCCCAACCTACGGGCTACTGGTCGCCGGGGCGCTGGCCGGGCGGGCCTGGCGTATGCCTGGGCGCGCCGGCTGGCGGCGCGTTGGTGTGTTGGCAGGCGCGCTGTTGCAAGCCGCCGGGATCGGAGTGGCGGCGCTGCTGCTGTACCTGCCGTTTTTCCAGAACTATGTGCGGCCGGCCGGCGTCAACGGCATTGGATTGGTTCGCGATGGATCGCCGCTAGGCCCATTCGTACTGATCTACGGCCTGTATTTGCTGATCTTGGGCATGTGGATCTTCGGCGTGGCCGCGCGGATCATACGCGGCGCTCGGACGAGCGCCACGCTCGCCGATCGCTCAGTTGATCGCCCGCGCGAAGGTAGCGTTTCGCTCGGCATCGTCGCGCGATGGCCTTCGGCCGGACTGTGGCCGATGCTACGGTTGGCGGGGGTGGCGGTGATTCTGCTGCTAGCAGTCGTGATCTATCGGCAGCCACAGCTCGCCGCTGAACTTTGGGCCAGCCCGCTGCTGCTGAAGATTGGGCTGTTGGTCTTGCTGGCGGCCGGCATCCCGGCGCTGCTGGCGCGGCACCTGCCCACGCGGGTGTGGTTCATCGTCTGGCTGGCGGTGCTGGCATGGGCGGTGTCGCTCGGCTTCGAGCTGTTCTATATTCGCGATCACCTGTATGATGGCGATGCCTATCGAATGAATACCGTCTTCAAGTTTGGGCTGCAAGCCTGGATCTTGCTGGCGGTGGCCGCCGCCGCTGCGCTGCCCTGGCTAGCGCGCGGCCTGGGACGTGCCGGCCTGCTTGCGCAGACATTGGCCTGGTGGTTGATCGTCGCCCTGATTGTGCTGGCGGCTGAGGCCTATGGCCTGTTTATTTTCTTTACGTTCGGGCTGCCGGCTTCGATCGTGCTGGCGGCGGCCGCAGCCACATTGCTGTGGATAGCGCGCGGTCTGCGCCGCACGGGTCTTCTTGCCCAGACGTTAGGCTGGGGATTGATCGCCGCCCTACTTGCGCTGGCGTTGGTATTTCCGCTGATTGGTATCCCGAGCCGGTTGGCCTACCGCTTCCCCGAGACGCCCGGCGTCACGCTCGATGGGTTGGCGTTTCTGGATCGCGCGGTCTACAATTGGAATAATCATGATATCGCACTGCGGGACGATGCCGATGCGATCCGCTGGCTCAACGCGAATATTCATAGTACGCCGATTGTGCTGCAGTCGAGCCTGGAATTCTACCGCGCCTATGGTGTGCGGGTCGCCGCGAACACCGGCTTGCCAACGATCGTAAGCCCATTGCATGCCAACGAGCAACACGACCCCCAGCAAGTCGCCGAGCGCGATCGTGATGTGCAAGAGATCTATTACACCCTCGACACGACCCAAACGCTGCTGCTGCTGGCGAAGTACCATGTTGGCTATATCTATGTCGGTCAGATCGAGCGGGCAGCCTACGGCGAAGCAGGCATGGCCAAATTCGATCGGTTACTCGGGTCGTACCTGACGCTGGCCTATCGAAATGCCGGGGTCAAGATCTACAAAGTCAATCCAGTGGTCTACAGCTATAACACTGGCGCCGACAGGCCACCGCCGGACCTGTCACAGCCGACCGGGTCGCCGGAAGTATCCGGGCAGCCGCCGGCCGAAACGCAGGCCGACGAGAGCACGCTGAAAATGCTAGAGCAACAAGTCGCGGCGAACCCAACCGCCTCAAGGCCTGCCTTTCGCCTGGCCCAGCGCTACCGCGAGCTGAACCGGCTCGACGACGCAGAAGCAATATTGAAGGTTGCCGCGCTCGCAAATCCTAAAGATGTTGCGCTGCACCATCTCTGGGGCGATATCTTGCGGGATGCCGGGCACGCCGACGAGGCCGAGGCGGCCTATCGCGATGCGATCGCCGCCAGCCCGGAGGCGGGGAATTACAATAAGCTCGGAGTCGAGCTGGCGAAATGGGGCAAGTTCGACCAAGCAGTTGAAGCGTTTTATCAGGCGATCGCCGCGGATGCCGCTGCGGCCGAGCCATACTACCATCTGGGGGAAATCTACGAGCAGCAGGGCCAGGTGGATCAGGCGATCGATCGCTACCGCGCGTATCTCAAGATCGCGACCGCTGCCGACACGTATTATAATGATGCGATTGCCGCGTTGGATCGATTGAAGAAGTGATGCGTATTGCGTATGGCGTATGGCGTAAACTAAAAATACGCCATACGCAATACGCATTATGTAGAGTATTTGTGTGACACTAAACATCTTCATCTGGTGGCTTACCGCCCAGGCGTTTGGCCTGATCGGCCTGCCGCTGACGTACTGGCTGTTTCGCGCGCTGCCAGATCGCGGCTATGCGTTCAGTAAAAGCCTTGGGCTGCTGCTGACCGGCTACCTGGCCTGGCTGCTGGCCATGCTGGGGCTGGCGCCGTTTGGCCGGATGCTGGTCGTCGTCTGCGCGCTGGCGGTGTGTATCATCGGTCTGCTGATGGCCAAGGGACAACCAACAACCGACCATGCGGAAGCCGATGCTGCGCCGGATGGGATCAGATCGTTTTCACTATTCAACGTTCGATTCTCAATTCCTACCAACTGGCGTGTGCTTTTGACCTACGAGGTGATCTTTACGGTCGCTTTTCTTGTGCTGCTGCGGATGCGCGGCTATGACTACGGCATACTCGTCAGTCCAAATCCATATGGCACCGAGCGGCCGATGGACTACGCGCTGTTCAACGCCATTCGGGTCAGCGCCAACTTTCCACCACACGACCCCTGGTTGGCTGGTTATAGCATCAACTATTACTATTTCGGCTATCTGCTCATGGCGGTGGTCTCGCTCGCTAGCGGTATCGGTGAGGGACTGGCCTATAATTTGTCGTTGGCGCTTATTTTTGGGCTCACGGCGCTGGGTATAGCGGGTATCATCACAAATCTCATTTTGCTGACCCAGAACCGAGAACGGGCACCCGCAGGGTCAACTGAGAACCGTGAATCACGCGATTGGAAGCGGGTTCTTGGTCCTTGGTTCTCGGTTCTGCTTACAATCGTGTTGGTGCTCGGCGCGGGCAACCAGGGCGCTGCGCTGCAGGTCATCAGCGGCGTCAACATGATCCTAGCGCTCGACGGCCGCGACATGGCGCGCGCGATCGGTAATGGCATGGGCGCACGCCAGCCGCTCCAGCTTGATCCGCCGTTTCGCGGCTTCGATTTCGACGGCACCAGCGTGATTACACCCGAGAATCGGATCGCCAATTTCGATTGGTGGACGCCATCGCGCGCGCTATGGGATAGCTACGCGCCCGCGCCCAACGACGCCGACCGGCGCCCCTTTAAGCGCTACGATATTACCGAATTCCCGTTCTTCTCGTTCTGGCTCGGCGACATGCACCCGCATGTGATGGCGCTGCCGTTCGGCCTGCTCGCGCTGGCGCTGGCGCTGCAGACGGCCGCGCGGCCGACCGCGCCGAACTACACCATGGGCCGGCGCGGCTGGCTCGCGCTGGCGCTGACTGGGATTATCCTGGGCAGTCTATACTTGATCAACAGCTGGGATCTGCCGACGTATGTGCTGCTATTTCTTGGCGCGCTGCTGATTCTTTATGCCCGACTAGGGCAGGGCACAAGCGTCGCGCCTAGCGCAGCGCCATTAGGCATCGTGCGTGCTGATCTCCAAGCGTCGATCCCGAATGTTTGGTGGCAGCACTACCTTACGCAGGCGGTCACGGTACTACTGGCGGCCTGGATTCTATTCGCGCCATTCCACCTGACATTTCACTCGCTGGTCGGCGGCCGCGGTCTGCCGATTGGCCTGGTCACATCGTCGAAGACAGCGCTGCCGAGCTTTCTGATTATCTTTGGGCTGTTTTTGCTGCCACTGTTGGCGTATGTCTACGTGCAGGGGCGTGACAAGCTGACAAGGTGGCATGGTGACAAGGTGATCGATGAGGCAGAGGCCTCATCTCCCCTTCAACCTGTTACCCCGTCGCCCTGGCGCTATGCGCCGTGGGTCATTCTCGGCAGCCTGCTATTGGGAGCTCTGGTGGGCTTCCCACTGCTGGCGCTGTTGCCGCTCGCGATCTACGCCGCTAAGCTCGCGCTGGATCGAGTGGAATGGCCAGCGGCCGCGTTTGTGCTGTGGGGCTTTGCGCTGGCCTGCCTGATCTGTTTTGGCACCGAGATTGTGTATATTCGCGATGTGTTCGAAGGCCAGTCGGCGCGAATGAACACGATCTTCAAGTTCTACTATCAGATATGGCTGATTTGGGGCGTGCTGGAGGGCTATGCGGTGTGGTGGCTCGTATTTCGGAGAACCGAGAACGGGCACCCGCAGGGTCAACCGAGAACCGATGCAAAACACGGCCCACTGCGCGGTTCTAGGTTCTTGGTTCTTGGTTCTGGCGCGGTGTTCGCCGCTCTGTTCTGTTTGTTACTGGCCGGCGCGCTGGTGTATCCCGCGCTGACGGCCGGAAAGATGGTGCGCGAGGTGGCGTGGTCGGGCATTGCCGGCATCACCCCGCGCGAGAAGACACCTGACGGCGCGGCGGGGATCGCCTGGCTGCGCAAAAACGTGCCGGGCAGCGCGGTGGTGCTCGAGGCGGTTGGCGAATCGTACGACAGCGGCTATTCCGGCCTGGGCTTCGGCCAGGTCTCCGGCAGCACCGGGTTGGCAACAGTGCTGGGCTGGCCGGGGCACGAGGAGCAGTGGCGCGGCGGCGACCCGGATGGGCGCGCGCAGATAGAGCCGCGCAGGGCCGATGTGGCGACGATCTACAGTTCGACCGATACACAGCAGGCCGGCGAACTGCTGAAGAAGTATGAGGTCGACTATATCTACGTGGGCGCCGCCGAGCGCAAGACCTACCCCGCCGAGGGCCTCGCCAAGCTGGCACAGCTCGGCGAGGTCGTGTTCCAGCAGGGCGACGTCGCGATATACCGCGTGAAGAAATAGTAAGCCAATGAACGAGCGCGTGACGCCGGTGCGCGTGTTCATCTCCAGTCCCGGCGACCTGTTCCCTGAGCGGGATGTAGTCAAGGAGGTCGTCGAGGAGCTGAACCGCTCGCCGCGCTACCTCAGCCGCTACAAGCTGCTCGCCTACACCTACGAGGATAGCACGCCCGCGCTGGTTGGGTCGGAGCCGCAGGCGGTAGTAGACGAGTACCTGCTGCGCCCCAATGCGGCCGATATCTTCGTCGGCATGCTGTGGCTGCGTATGGGCACGCCGACGAAAGAGCTAGTTAACTCCGAGACCAACCAGCCGTACCAGTCCGGCACCGAGTACGAACTGCTGACTGCCTACCGCGCCAGCCAGGAGCGCGGCTGGCGACGGCAGCACTGCTAGAGGACTTTAAGCTGCTGACCCGCGATGAGGAGATCGAGCGGATAGCGGAGGTGCTAGTGTAGCTTACGCTCAACATGACCACTACACCACCTTTGATTCTACGCTGTGTGACGGAACGAGCGCGAGGTTGCTTGTCACCTTGTCATCTTGCCATCGTGTCACCCCGTCATCGATACCCCTCGGCCTGCATCTCGAACAGGCGCGCATAGGTGCCGCCGAGCGCAAGCAGCTCGTCGTGCGAGCCGTACTCGCTGATCTGGCCGTTCTCGACCACCGCGATTCGATCGGCCATGCGCACGGTGCTGAAGCGGTGTGAGATCAGCACGGCGATCTTGCCGGCGGTCAGGTCGTGAAAGCGCTGGAAGATCTCGTACTCGCGCTCGGCGTCCAGCGCGGCGGTCGGCTCGTCGAGCACTAATACCTCGCCGTCGCGCATAAACGCCCGGCTCAGCGCGATCTTCTGCCACTGCCCACCCGATAGCTCGTGGCCCTTCTCGAACCAACGCCCCAGCATGGTGTCGATGCCCTGCGGTAGCTCGGCCAACACTTCGTCGGCGCCGCCGCGCTCGGCCGAGCTGGCCAGCCGCTCGTCATCGTCGAGCTGGTCGATCTGGCCAAAGCCGATATTCTCCTTGGCGGTCAGCTGGTACTTGACGAAGTCCTGGAAGATCACGCCGATCCGCTTGCGCAGCTCGTCGGGGTCGTACTCGCGCAGGTCCACGCCGTCGAGCAGGATCTGGCCCTCGGTCGGGTCGTAGAGCCGGGTCAGCAGCTTGATCAGCGTGGTCTTGCCGGCGCCGTTCTGCCCGACCAGCGCGAGCTTCTCACCCGGCGCGATCGACAGGCTCAGGTCGCGTAACGCCCAATCCTCGCGTCCAGGGTAGCGAAACCAAACGTGGCGGAATTCCAGGCCCTGCTTGAACCCGCGCGGCATCGGCGTTGGATGCTCGTTCACCGCCATCTGCGGCGTCAGCTTCAGGAAGGCAAACAGGTTGTCCATGAACAGGCCGTTCTCATACAGCCGGTTGACATTGTCGAACAAACCCTGGAACGTGCCCTGACTGTTGCGGAAGAGTGTTAAGTAGAACGTCATCAGGCCGAGTGTGATCAAGCTGCCGGCGGCCTGGTAAATGATCCAGGCGTAGGCGCCGTAATAGCTAGCCGAGGCGATCATGCCCCAGAGCAAGCTGATCAGCGAGCGTCGCCGTGCCAGATGCTCGTCCTCCTCGAAGATCTTCCAGAACATGTCGGTATAGCGCTGCAGCAGCGGCTCGCCCAGGCCGAAGAGCTTGACCTCTTTGACGGTGTTGTCGACGGTTAACAGATGTTCGAGGTAGTTCATGCGCCGCGACTCGGGCGCGCGCCAGGTCAGCATGCGGAACTGCAACTTGCTGTATTTATTCTGGGCAATGAACGATGGAATCGTCGCGCCGAACAGCAGCAATGCAACCAATGGATTGAATGCCAACAGCGCCACCGCGAACGAGGTCAGCGTGATGATGTTCTGCACCACTAGGAAGCCGCCGTTGATAATGCCTAATGCGCGGAAGTCGGCCTCGCGGCGGGCGTTCTGGAGCTTGTCGTAGAAGCTGGCGTCTTCGAAATATTGTAGATCGAGCGCCAGTGCCTTGCGAATGACTGTGCTGTTGATGAAGTGGCCGAGGCGAGCATTCAGCACATGCTCGGCCAGGCGGCGGATCTGCGAGATAACTGCGCCCACGAGGATGAGCGCGAATTCGATGCCCAGATATGGCAGCGCGGCGATCAGGCCAGCCTGCGGGCCGATCTTCAAGTTGACCGAGCTGACCACCGAGTCGACGATCAGTTTGCCGACCCAGGCCTGCGAGATCGGCAGCGCAGCGCCCAACAGCGTCAACAACGCCATCACAATGGTGCTGCGCTTATCGGCGCCCCAGACAAGCTGAAAGGCGGCGGGGATATTAGCATATGCGGTGCGAACGTCTTGGAGGCGCTCGCGCCAGGGCTTTGGCGGCTCGGCGTTGTTCTCCGGCTGCCGTGTTTGTGTACGGGGCGAGCTTACAATCATAACACCTCATCGATACGCCGCAATGGTGCTGCGCGAAAGAGCTTAAGAATATATATAATTAGCATGTTAAAATAATACCACATTTGTGTAATTTTGTAATCGGTCTCACGGTGGGTAGCGATCGATAATGAAAGTAGTGTAGCATGGGTTGATGACATGGACTGTCACATTATGGGAATGCAACTTCGTTCTTTCGACTGCGTATATTTTACGTAGACCGCCACAGATTAAGTACTTTTGTATCGAACGTTTTTTCGTTCTGCGAACGAAAAAACATTCGATACGAAGAAGAAAATCCGTGTTTTGCAAGTGACTGCGTAAGGCTTGTAAAGGAGCACGGCTTCATGATTAGCAATTGTATCAAGCGCTTATCCAGGTCGTCTTCCGAAAAGACCTTGGCGAGCAGTAAGCGGGTATCAAGCTCTTCGATCGCTTTGAGATACGCCGCACGCTGGGGCTTGCCGGTCGGGAAGCCGGCGATTCGGCGCAGTTCGCCGGTGCTCAGCACTCCACCGGTCTGCTCCAGCGCCTGGGCGATTCGCAGCGCATCATTCGATAGCTCGCCAGCCTGATAGATCTGTTCGGGCGTACGCAGATCGCCGCGTACTTGCAGCAGCGCCGGAAGCAGTTTCCAGCTGACCCAAGTCGGCCGGTTGCGCACAATCGCGGTATAGAATGCCGCCTAGCTTCGGCCAAGCTCCCAGCGCCAGCCATAGACTTGGCCGGCTGGGCTGTCCCATTCCGACTCAGGGCGCGCATATGGGTCGCCAGCGTGGGCATGAAACAAATTTGGGATTTCGGGCGAAGCAGGAAAGAGCGTGGCGATGCCAACTTGGCCGATCAGTTGGGCGGCCACCGCCGAATCCGGCACGCGCGTAGAGGGCGTCTCGCGCCAGTTTGCGAGTCGCTTGGCCTGGAGTTGCTGTAGATCAGCCATATTCCGAGCATCCTCTGCTAGCCCAGCCGCTTCACACCAACAACCCCCAGCGCCATGATATCATGACACTGGGGGAGCATTAGCGATGAATGATGTGCTCGCCGGCTTACGGCGACTGGGTCAACTGCACTCGCTCTTCGGGCGAGATCGGCTGGAATTCGCTGCCTTTATTCAGATAGACGATCTCTTCGTTCTTGACATTGACGATCAAATCTTTTGATCCATCGTGGTTCAAATCATCGAAGCGCAGCAGCACCGGCGTCTTATCTTCGCCCGCACCGAACAGATATGGCCCAGTGAGGGTGCGGATCTTGGAGGGATCGCCGCCGGGAACTTCGAGCACCACGACCTGACGGTTGAGATTCATGGCGATGAAATGCGTGGGCGTGCCGGCACCGTCGTTGTGCCCGACGATTTCGTCGGTTTGAAACGTGCGGGTCGTGCCATAACGAAAATCGTCGAGGCGGCTGCGCCCCCAACCCATGACATTGCCCATGATTGCGTAGATTGCAAGCAGCGCCAACAGCGCGGTGACGATATACGCGATCGAATGGAATGAGATCGGCGGGACGGTGATCGACGCGCGCGGCTGTGATGAGCCGGCTCGAGCGGTGGTGTTGCGCATTTCCTGAACACGTAAGGCCATTGCTGGTTCCTCCTTTTCCAGCGCTTGTTACATCGCTGTGCAACCCTTCTTCCGCCCGACCGATTTCTTGGCGTCAGTTAGTGTAGTATTTGGAACGTATGTTCTATATCGGGCTGACAGCAGTATATCAGAACATGCGTTCCGAGTCAAGAGGATCTTTACCAAAGATTTATGTCTTACTGCACAATATAGGAGCGTCAGTCTCTCTTGCAGGCCATGCAATCTCTGGTACAATCGGCGTGTGACAAGAAGATGTCACCATATCCCTCAATGAGGTGCATGTGCATGGCGACCACCCCGGAAACACGGTTATCGAATACTACTCAGGCTACGTCGCTGCGTTAGGTGGTCTTGTGGCTAGCACTGCCGGCGGTTGGCGAGCAAGTGTTGAATACGCTGGTCGGCCTTTCCGACACCTTTTTAGTTGGGCATTTAAGCCCGGCCGCCAGCGCGCGGGTTGGCTATAGCAGTTCGACGGCGCTGGCGGGTGTGGGCCTGGCGAATCAGATCGTCTGGCTGATTACAGTGTTCTTTATGGCTGTCAGCGTCGGCAGCACGGCGCTGATTGCGCGCGCCCGCGGCGCTGGCGATTACACAACCGCCAATCGTGTGATGCGGCAGTCGCTGGTTGTTGGGCTGATCATGGGGGTGTTGGCATCGCTCCTCGGCGTGCTTTTGGCCGAGCCGGCGATCCAGTTGCTGGGCGCGGATGCGGATGTGCTGCCACGCGGGGTCACATTTCTGCGGATCGCGTCGAGCACGTTTGCGCCGGCGGCGCTGCTGTTCATTGGCATGGCCGCGCTGCGCGGTGCGGGCGATACGCGCTGGCCGCTATATACCAAGCTGATCAGCATCTGGGGCGTGCGGCTGCCGCTGGTCATTCTTCTGCTGCCGCTCGGCTTGGGACTCACTGGCATCTGGGTTGCGATCTGCACCGACTTTGCGGTGCAGGCGCTGCTGGCGTTCTGGCAATTTCGCCGCGGGCGCTGGAAAACACTGCGGGTATGATTTGCCATAGAGATCACAGAGAACACCGAGATATTCGGTTGGTATGGGCAGACCCTCTATGACCTCTGTGTCCTCTGTGGTAAAAGCTCACTAAAACTTATTATGATCGATCTTGCGCCGCATAATCCGTATGGCCTAAGCCTCAAGTCGCCGGTGCTCACGGCCGCGGGCTGTTTTGGCTACGGTGTTGAGTATGCTCGAATGGTCGATCTCGCCGCGATCGGCGCGATTATCACCCGCAGCACCAGCTTGCGCGGGCGGCGCGGTCAGGCGCCGCAACTGCTCGAGATGCCGGCCGGCGTGCTGACCGTCGGCGGCTGGCCGGATCCGGGCCTGGCGCGAGTAATCGAACGCCTGGCGCCGGTGTGGGCCACCTGGAACACACCGGTGATCTTGAGTATCGCTGGGGCGACGATCGAAGACTTTGCCGCTGCCGCCGCCGCGCTCGAAGGGGTCGAGGGTATCGCGGGTTTGGAGCTGAATCTGGTCGAACATAGCGAGCGCGCGGCGCGGATCACCGCCGCAACGCGCGCGGCGACCCAGTTGCCGCTGCTAGTCAAGCTGCCACCGCTGAGCACAAAGCTCGTGGAGCTCGTGCGCTCGGTTGCCGATGCCGGCGCGGATGCACTGACGCTGATCGGGCCGCCACGTGGCATGGCCGCCGATCCGCACAGCGATGAGGCGCTGCATGGCTGGCTTTCGGGTCCGGCCATCCGGCCGCTGGCGCTGGCCGTAGTAGCCGAGGTAGCGGCGGCGGTGACGACGCCGATCATCGGCTGCGGCGGAGTTGCGACCGTTGCCGACGCGCGCCAATTTCTTGCCGCCGGCGCGGCAGCAGTGCAGGTTGGCGTTGCGTTGCTCGCTAACCCCAACGCTGCGGCGCAGATCGGGGCCGCGCTTGCCGATCAGTCGGCTTAAGTGCTGCATCCAGGCAGCCGGTATAGCGACAACACAATCGGCGGGCAGCTTTTGAGCCACCCGCCGATTGTGTTGTCGCTATACGGCCGATACTTAACGCACCGAGCCGCGCCGCACCAGGTTCACGATCGCCAATAGGACGACCGCGCCAAGGAACGAGACGAGCAGTGCTGTCAGGCTGAAGGTGTTGCTATTGATCGTCGGGCCACCCAGCAGGAAGCCGCCAATCATCGCGCCGATAATGCCGACGACGATATTCAGTAGGGCCCCTTGCTGCGCATCGGTCCGCATGACAATACTTGCCAACCAACCAATCAGCGCGCCGAACAGCAACCACAGAATGAGATTAATCACGATCTCCTCCTTATCATATATATTGAGCGTAGTCCGGTGTCGTGCCCCTTCGTATTGCGCGACATCCGGCGCCCTGTTACGTCGCTCTTAGAGCAATCGGCGTGCCACGATATTGCGCGGCCCGCTCATATGAGCATGCCCCTTAGCAAACCGGCCAGATTTTCGCCTAGTTCCGCAACTGCGTAGCCGCCCTCCTGCACCACCAGAGTAGGCAAGCCAAGTTCAGCGATTCGCCGGCCAATCGCTGGGTAGGCCGCACTGCTGAGAGCAAAATCGCCGATCGGATCGCCGCCAAATGTGTCGAAGCCGGCCGAGATGACGAGATAGTGCGCCCCGAACGTGGCGATCGCCTCCAAAGCGATTTCCAGCACTGCAAGATAGCGCTCATCGCTCACACCGGCCTCGAGCGGAAGATTCAAGTTGTAGCCCAGGCCAGCCCCGGCACCACGCTCGTCGGCATAGCCGGCAAAGTAGGGATACTCGCGCGCCGGATCCGCGTGGATCGAGGCGAAGAACACGTCGCCGCGGGTATAGAAGATCTGCTGCGTGCCGTTGCCATGGTGGAAATCGATATCGAGAACGGCGACTTTTGAGGATGGAGGATGGAGGATTGAGGATGGAGACCTGGCCATCCTCAATCCTCTATCCTCTATCTTCCGAATCAGGTACTCGGCAGCAATCGCGGCATTATTGAGATAGCAGTAGCCGCCGTATAGATCGCTGCCGGCATGATGCCCCGGCGGGCGGCATAGGGCATACACATATGGCTGGCCCTCCAGTAGCAGCGCCGCGCCGGTCAATGCCACATCCGCTGCGGCGCGGGCGGCGCGATAGGTGCCCGCGACGATCGGCGCGCTCAAGTCGAAGCTATAGTAGCCCGGCGCGACCAGTGGGCCGACACATTTGCGTCCCATCCAGCGCACCGCCAGCGTGCTCGGCAGCACCGCGGCTGGCTCGCCGCCAGCGGCAACCCAGCGCTCATAAGCGTGCTCCAGATAATCAAGATACTCTGGGTCGTGGACGGCCAGAATCGTCGCTTCGGCAAATGTGCGTGGCGGTAGAATTGGACCAAATCCGGCGCGCTCGATCGCGGCAAGAATCATCCCTGCCCGCGCGGGCGACTCATAGGGCGAAATGAGGCGGCCATCCAGGAACTCGTGTGGCGCCGTGTGCTGGGTATGATCGGCGGAGAAAATTGTGATCATATAACCCTCTAATATAATTGCAAATTGCAGATTGTAGATTGTGCCTAGTGCAATTCCAAGCGACCTATTCAGCCTTCATGCTGAATAGCACAGAAAGCGCAGAACTCAATCCGCAATCTACAATCGGGTACCCACACCCAGAGGGTACCCGGTGAATCTGCAATTGCGCTAGTGTACCATTTTTGTCCGCAACCTGATACCGATTTGAGCGATCCTGCAGGTGCGTGACTTTGAGCAAATTACAACGACTGTGGTACACTATCGGCGACGGTGGAAAGCGTTCTCGCTAGTTACGCGCCAGCCCCATCCTCACGTTAAAGAGGAAGCGTATCAATCTATGAGTGTGATCGCCCGTAACGAGCGGATCATCCTGGGGGCAGCGCTGGCCGCGACGATCGTATCGGCGGTTTTACACTTTACGCAGGCAGGCGGAGCAGTTATCCCGTTCTTCGTCTCCGCGGCCGGGCTGGCGTCGCTCGCGGCGGTAGTGGGCGAGGCGACTGATCATCTGGGCGATCGGCTTGGGCCTGGCGCCACCGGCGTGCTGCAGTCGGCGATTGGCAATCTGCCCGAGCTGTTTGTTGGTATCTTCGCGTTGCGGGCCGGGCTGGTGACGGTAGTGCAGTCGGCCCTGATCGGCTCGATTCTGGCGAATAGCCTGCTGGTGCTCGGGCTGGCGTTTTTGGTCGGTGGGCTGCGCAATGGCACCCAACGTTTCGCCTCGGAGTCGCCGCGCATGATTGCAACGCTGACGCTGTTGGCGGTCGCAGCGTTGGTCGTGCCGACATTGGCGCACCAGCTACATACGCCTGCGGACGCGCACGAGGATACGCTGAGCCTCGCTTGCGCAATCGTGCTAGTGATCGTCTTTATTGCCAGCGTGCCGGTGTCGCTCAAAGGCGGGCCGTCGACAGTCGCGAGACCTGGGCATGGCACGGACAGCTGGCCACTCTGGCTAGCGATTGCGATTCTGGCGGTCGCCGGCGCCGGCGCCGCGTTCGTTTCCGAGTGGTTCGTGGATGCACTCGAGCCGGCGATTGAGGCATTGCACCTTTCGCAGGCGTTCACCGGCCTGGTAGTGGTCGCAATCGCCGGCAACGCGGTCGAAAATGTGGTTGGCATTCAGCTAGCGGCCGCCAACAAGGCCGATTATGCGATCAGCGTGATTTTGAACAGTTCGCTGCAGGTTGCGCTGGCGCTCACGCCGGCACTGGTTTTACTCAGCTTCGTGGTTAGCGGTACACATCTGACACTGGTGCTGCCGCCGCTGTTGGTCGTCGCGTTGGGCCTAGCGACGGCGCTCGGCGCTATTATTGTCTACGACGGCGAATCAATCTGGCTTGAGGGCCTGGCGTTGATTGGGTTGTATGGGATGATTGCCGCCTCGTTCTGGTGGGGGTAACAAACAGCTATGCTAGGGCTGCTCGACAAACACAGCTACATTGCCATTGCCCTGGCGGTGGCTTTGGAGGAGCTTGGGATTCCAATGCCGATCCCAACCGATCTCCTGATCATTTTCGCGGGTGTGAGGGGCGCCGGTTCGCTGCCACGACTCGCGATCTGGTTTGTGCTGCTCAATGCCGCCTCGGCGCTGGGCGCCAGCGGGCTGTATGCGATTGTGCGGCGCGGCGGCCGCCCGCTGGTCGATCGCTTCGGGCGCTACATCCACCTGGGGCCGCAGCAGCTCACCCGCGCGGAGAATATCCTTCGACGCGGCGGCTGGACGAGTATTGCGGTTGGGCGCGCAATCCCAGGCTTGCGCTATATTGCAGTGATCGGCTGTGGACTGCTGAATATTCCATATTTGCGCTTTATTAGCGCGCATGTTGTCGGCTCGTCGGTGTATATCGCGCTTTTCCTCGGGCTTGGCTCGCTGTTTGGCCCGGCAGTGCTGCGCTACGCGCATCTGCCAGCCGTCGAATTTCGTCTGGTCTGGCTGGTGCTGCTGGCGATCGGTCTGCCACTGCTGCTGGTTTGGTTTTGCTATCGCGGCCACGCCGAATACACGGTCGCGCCGTCGCGCCGCCGCACGCTCAGCGCAATCTTGCTGGCGAGTTTCGCCGGGGCCACGGCGATGGCGGCCTGTTGGGCCGCGGCAGCCTCGCTCGCCGAGGTGGTTGGCGAGCCACGCCCGCTCAACGTGATCTTCTCGCTGGCGGATGTGCTGCTCGGGCGCGGCCTGCGCCCCGCGAGTGCCTATATGCTCATCTATAGCGCGCTGCTGGTGCTGTGTATAGGTGTAGGCGCGGCGTTCTACGAAGTGGTGCTGCCGTGGGCCGCGCCGCGCGGCACTACCCTGGGGCGGCAGGCGCTCGGGCTAACGCTAATGGGCGTCGTGCTGCTGTGCGCCTTCCTGGCGCCGGCGATCATCGCTTCGCGTGGTGGGCCGATCATGCGTTGGTGGCAATCGGGCAGCCCGCCACTACTGGCATTGGCGTTGCTTTCCGGCATTATCTGCTACGCGCTCACCACCACCTGTGCCCGGGCATTGGCGATCGCGATTCTGCCGTCGCTGCGCCGCAGTGAGAAGCTGCCGATTGTGGTGCCGCCACTACCACCAGCCGCCACACAGGGCGGCGAAACGAACCCAACCATCGCGGTGCCGCCACGAACGCCGCCGAACTAGGAGTAGAGTCACGGAAGCTGTCACCAGGGGCAAAGTAGCATCAGATTACATTATGTGATAGGCGGAGCGTCTAACTCTTTTTTCTGCCGCAGATCGGCATAGCTCCACTCGTTTCCCATTATATCTCATCGTGCTGCATCGTGATCACCCCAGTGGGCGCTGTGCCCTGGAGCGGCACAACGCCGTTCCATGGCAGGCGTTTAAGAGCCGATACATAGGCTGCGATCAGTTCCCGCTGGCCAGTAGAGAGAGGCGAGGGGCCTCTCCTACTGTTTGGATCGATAGATCAGTGTGTTTGTTCGTCAATAGACGAACGGAATAAGTTTTTTGATGCGCTGTTTGTATGCTGCGTAGCCACTGAACTTCGCTTCAAGCCAGCGCTCTTCGCGTCGCGCCTTGAGATCGAAAAAGATCAATAGGGCTAATGCGGCGACAAAAGCCGCCACACTACCCCATATCAAGCTCCAGCCGAAGGTCAAAAAAATGAAGCCGCTATAGATCGGGTGACGGACAATGGAAAAAATACCGCTCGTGACCAGGGTAGAATTGTCTCTTGGCTTCGGAAACGCTGATAGATTGTTGCGACCCAGGCCAAACGAGCCAAGAAGAACGAAACCCAAACCGACGAGACAGAGCGCACCGCCGGCAATGACAGCGATGTCGAACCAAGAAGCTGCGCGTCCGTCCAGCCTGGGCGCGAACAGAACGGCCAATATCAGCACAGCCTGTCCGATTACGTACCATTCTCCCCGCGAATTATGGAGCCAATCTTTCCTGCTCATAGTCGCTCATCCCTTATGAATGTAAGATACTTCGTAAACAATCGGTTCGATCTGCGCAATCTCTCTTATGCGCTTAAAATATTCACTGGCCTCAGGATTGTTCAGAAGAGCCTCGATGTCCATCGGGCTTCTCCACTGCGAATAGACGAGAGCATGTCGACCATCCATGCCCTTGTGTAAGCCAGCAGAGACATAGCCAGGCTGTTTGCTTACGAACGTCTCAATGCCTTCTTTGAGCGCCTCGATGAGCTTGTCCTGATTTTTCGGTTCGACGACGAAAAGGTTGATCAGAGTTGCGAGTTCAGTGCTCGGCTTAATTTCGATCGTTTGGGTCATCTGCGCTTCTCCCGATTTTGCTTTCCTAGCAAATAAAGGTGTGATACCGTATAATAATATCAGCATCCTGATTACTATCATATCAGGGTCCTGATATATTGTCAAGAAGGAAATGGAGGAGGCTCATGATCACGGATCGGATTGGCTATCACCTCAAACGTATGCATCAGGTCTACTGTGCCACTATCGACGCGACATTGCGCGAGTTGGGCCTGACAACCGCCCAATATGCAGCGCTGGGTGTGCTGGAAACTGCGCCAGGGATCTCCAATGCGGCCTTAGCTCGCGCCTGTTTTGTCACTCCACAAACGATGAACGAGATCGTGCAGAGCTTGCACGCCAGTGGGTTGATGCAGCGGACAGCCCATCCCATCCATGGGCGCATTCTACAATTGGACTTGACGCCGCTTGGGCGAACGCGTTTGAGGCAGGCCCACCAGCTAACAGAGACAGTGGAGGAGCATATGGTCGCAGGGTTGGCCCAGGAGGAACAGCAACAATTCGTGCGATGGCTTCAGCAGTGTAGTGTAGCCTTAGAGACCTGGCAAATTGGGTCAAATATGCACGGGTTTTGACCCAATTTACCAGCAGGCTCCAAAGCGGCTGGGCAGGGCGCAATCGGGGGTGAGGGTTAGCAGCCCGCGCTCCAGCAGAAAGGCTTCAGCCTCCTCCAGCGTTGCCAGTGCTCGATCAGGAGTGAGTCGGCAGACAAAGGCGCGCTGCGCTGTCAGCGCTTCCAGGGTTGGCTGTTCTGACGCCATCTCGGTCTGTCCTTTCCTATGGGATGTGCCACGAGCTACCAGGTGGTTCGTTTCATTCACTCAGGCGAAACACTCTTTGGCGAAGCGGCGCAGCGCTTCCAGGTTCGTACCATCGATAAAACGGAGCACTAATTCCTGTACACCCGCGGCTTCATAGGCGGCGATACGCTGGCGAATCGTTTCAGGACTGCCAATCAGGGCCGTGTGCACCCGCGCTCCCAGGCTGGCTTTGCGTTCAGCAGGTAGGAGCGCCAACGCCTGCTCATCGCTGTCCGCCAGGAGGCAGAGGGTGGACGAGGTGCGATGAATGCTTGCGTAATCACGGCCCACCTGCGCGCAATGCTGTTGAAGGACGGCCAACTTCTGCTTTACGCTGGCTGGATCATCGCCTAGATTGCAGGCATCGGCGTACTGCGCCACCAGCTTAAGCGTCACCCGCTCGCCATCACCGCCGATCAAGAGCGGAAGATGGGGGCGCTGGACGCCTTTGGGCTGATTGATGGCCCCGTGCACCTGATACGAGGCGCCCTCGAAGTGGGCCTGCTCTTCTTGCCACATCGCCAGCATGATCTGCACTGCCTCGCGCAGTTGACGCAGACGCTGCGGCGCTTCAGGGTAGACATAGCCATAGGCGCGGTATTCGTGCTCGTACCAGCCCGCCCCGATGCCAACATTCAGACGGCCATGCGAGAGGACATCGACAGTGCTGGCCATTTTTGCCAGCAGGGCAGGGTGTCGATAGCTGTTGCATGTGACCATCTGGCCGATGCGAATGGTTTTGGTATCACGCGCCAGCGCCGCTGTGCTCGTCCAGCATTCAAACGTCACTTCCTGCAAGGGGTGAGGAACGGTGTGAAAGTGGTCAACCAGCCACGCGGAAGTAAAACCCACCTCTTCAGCCGTTTGAGCAACGCTTGTCATCGTTTCGTAGGCTTCCACTGGGTCTTTGATCTGTGCCAGGTCCATGGTCCAGCCCTGGGGCACCAGCACGCCAAATTGCAATGCCATGCGGTGTTTGTTCCTTCTCTGCAGAGATGTCTTTCTCCTCATATGGTAGCAGGCCAGGAGATGAAAATACAGGGCAACTTGAAGGCAATCCCGCCATTCCGGCTCAATATTTGAGAAAAAGCCCTGCCGGGCAGGCTCTTAGATGGTCTGGGGTGTCAACTGACAGATACATTCGCCAAGCTGGCGAATGTATCTGTCAGTTGACAATTATGTTGGACACCTATGTGATGGACGCCGTGAGGGCGCTCTTCGCGGGCAAGCTGGGAGATCCGGCGGTGCTCCAGGGTTTCTTCGTCCTGATCCCCCTGACCGCGCTGGCGCTATGGTGGGCGGTCCGCTCGTATCGCAAAGCCATCTCTTGAGGCAGGGCTAGCACGCTTACGCAGGCGCTGACGATCAGCCTGACCATGATGCAGTAAGGCCATTAGTGTTGTAAAACGCACGCACGCTCGTAACAGGCCAATAGCTCACGTTGCGGGTCATAGAACGACTACTTTGCCCCTGGTGACAGCTACCGTGACTCTACCCCAACTAGTACAGTTTTGTGGAAACCCCTTTTAGGTTAGTCGCCAGTATCCAGAATGCAGGATGCAGTGAACCGTCGACTGCCTACTGCCTACTGGCGACTCTCAACCAGCGAGCAACTTTTGCCGATGTATACTAATGGCTATTTCTTCAGCTTCTCGGTGAAATACTTGCGGAATTTCTGAACTTTTGGCGCAACGACCGCGCGGCAATACGGCTGGTTGCTGTTGTTGGCGTAATACTCCTGGTGGTAATCCTCGGCCCGATAGAACGCCGAGAACGGCGCTACCTCGGTCACAATCGGATCATCCCAGATCTTAGCCGCATCGATTTCGCCAATCACCTGCTCGGCGATCGCCTTTTGCTCGGGAGTATGGTAGAAGATCGCCGAGCGATATTGTGTGCCGATATCCGCACCCTGGCGATTCATGGTGGTTGGATCGTGGATGGTAAAAAAGACCTCCAGAATTTCTTTAAATGAAATCTGTTGCGGATCAAAAGTCAGCTGCGCCACCTCGGCATGGCCGGTCGTGCCATTGCAGACCTGGCGATAGCTAGGGTTGGCGATGTGGCCGCCGGAGTAACCCGACTCAACTTCTTCAACGCCGCGCAGCTCGTCGAAGACCGCCTCAAGGCACCAGAAGCAGCCGCCGGCGAGTGTGGCGATCTGCTTGCCTTCGGTTGATTGATTCGACTGAAATCGGTTGATCATGGTTGCTATCTTTCCACTAACGTGCAGTCGCACGTCGATTTGCTTACCTGTATTATTAGATACGTAAAATTTGGCGTTTTGGCTTTTAGCATAATGGACATTCGTCCCAAGCGCCTTGAGCCTGCGGCAGCATGGTACTTTATCATCTCTTGTGGGTCATTTTTCGCCTTGCGGGGCGAAAAATGACCCACAAAAAACATGGCTGACCCGCGCAATTCCTAACATTATCGAATAATACATTTATATCGTCCGCTTTCGCGCCAAGACGTTACACTTCTTTAACCCAATCATGTGCGCGACTGGCGATAAATCAACCCTTTTTCAGCTCAAATCGATTGTTTCAGCATGCTCTCACAGCGCTATCAGCCCAACAGCGATCGGGCGGGAGTACTATAACACTGCTTGCGGAAACACGAGCAGTGCTTGTAGACCAGGAGGAACAGATGCTTACAACAATCGCCAGGCGCGGTATGCGCCCGCTGCAGCTCGCCAGTTTGGCGGTTGCGGTGATACTCACAGGATGTAGCGCCCCAGGCGCGGTTATCAGCACGCCGTCGCCTCAGCCGACCGCCCTACAGACTGCGCCGCCCACCAGCGCGCCGCCTACTAGTGCGCCGCCGCCCACCGTCTTGCCGACCAACGCTCCGACCCAAGCGCCACAGCCTAGCGCGGCGCCCCAACCGACAGCTACCGCAATACCGACGGGCCAAGCCGATGCTACAGCCGCCGCGGTTCAAACCGTGGTCGACTATTACACGGCAATCAATCAGAAAAAGTTCGACGACGCGTACCGGCTGTGGGCTAACGACGGGGCCGCCAGCAGCCAAACCCTTGATCAGTTCAAGCAGGGCTTCGCCAACACCGTCGGCGTAAGCCTCCAGCTTGGCTCGCCCAAATCCGGCCCCGGCACGAGCGCGGTTGAAGTGCCTGTGATGCTGATCGCCATCTCGAATGACCCTAACCCGAACAACCCGCAGAAGGTTCAGCAGTATCGCGGCGGCTATACGGTGCTGCCGGGCGCCAATGGCTGGCGGCTAGCCGGCGCAAACATCGGCGAGGTGAACGATCGCCCACTGCCGCCGGCCGAGTTCAGCGATCCAGTCAAGCTGTTACAAAACTACTACGACCTGATCAATCGCCGAGAATTCGCTCCCGCGTACACGTTCTGGAGCAACAATGGCCAGAACAGCAATCAGACCTTCGCGCAATTCGCGCAGGGCTTCGCAATGACCAGCAAGGTAATGATTCAGCTTGGACAGCCACAGGCAAGCGGCGCGGCCGGATCGACGTACGTCGATATTCCTATAGTGATCGTCGCCACACAGAACGACGGAAGCCAGCAGGCATATTGCGGCAGCTACACTTTGCGGAAGTTGAATGTTCCGCCGTTCGACCAGTTCGGCCTGCGGATCGAAGGCGCCGCGATCGCGCCGACCGCCCTCGTGCAGCCGGGCGGCGACCAGGCGAAGCAATTGCTTTCCGGCGGCTGCAAGCAGCCCTAGAACGTAGTAGAGTATTCAGGAACTATCCGCGAATTACGCGAATATACGCGAATATTATGACGAAATAAGGGGTGCATATTCATCAATGCGGCGCCGCCTTGCCGCCAACCTGACAGGTTTGGGAATACCCGTTTTAGTAGATTCTCCTACCCTATTCTAGCCGGCAGCGCCCGCGCGTAGAGCGATCAGCCGGCCGGTGCCGACCTGTTCCAGGCCTTTGGCCACGCGCCCGTCGCCGAGAATGAATGCCTGCACGGCCGCGTGCGGCAGCGCCAGCGCCACCAGCGGGGTGGCCGCGACAACGCTGGCCAGCGGCGGAGTGCCGCGCAGCAATTCGAGCTCGCCGAAGAACTCCTCGGGGCCGAGCTGCGCGATTGGGCGGACCTTGGGCGGCTCGGCGCCCTTGGGCTCGCTGCGCGCTAGCACGGCTGCGCGGCCCTCTTTGATGATGTAGAAGACCCCCGAGGGCGTCCCCTGCCGCACGATGACTGTGCGAGCCGGGAACTGTTTCAGCTGCGCGACATGGGCCAGCCCGCGCAGCGTATTGCGCGGCAGGTCGGCGAACATTGGCACACGCTCCAGCAGCTTCAGCGTCGCCGCCGCGTCGTGCACGTCGCTCGGCGTAGCCGTGCCATGCTGAGTGAAGGTATTGTACTCGGCAGCGGGGATAAACAGCAGGCTTGAGGCGATACCGGCGACATAGCTTACGCCGCTGGCTGCTCCGCCGTCTAAACGATCGGCGCCAAACGAGTCGCCGCGATGCAGCTCGGCAATCACTTGGCTGCGGCGCATCATCGCAATCTCGCCGGCCTCGATCACCCAGACCCCCGGAGCAGTCTCGCCGGCGCTCAGCAGCCCGGCGCCGCGGGCTACAGTGCGCTCCTCAATCGCGTGGGTTAGCGCCGCCAGATCTTCGTCGTCGCAGTTCAGGAATTGGTCGACCTGCCGCAACAGCCGCAGGCGCGTCTCGCGCACGTCGCCAAAGGCGTTCGAGAGCTCGCGGGCCCAGGGCGTGTCGGGGAAGCACGAGCGGCTGGCGGTCTCGCGCTCGGGCCAGGGCAGCGCGTCGTAGGCCGCTTGCATGGCCCGCCGAGCGAAGGTTGCGCCAGCGATCTCCTCAATCGTCGCGACAGTGTAGCGCAGCACCTCGGCATAGCGCGCGCCCTGCATGTCGAGCGGCAGCGCCTGTACCGCCGCGCTGATCCGTACGCGATCGCGGTCGAGCGTCACATCCCAGTTCGCGGTTGCCGCCAGCACATCCATGCGGTCGTCGAGCGCGCGGGTGCGCCTGGCGCCGTAGACGGCGCGCAGCAGCCGATAGCAGCCAGCGTAGCAGAATTGGAAGGCGCGCGTCAGCCGCTGCTGCTCGCTGATGCTTGGCTCGTGCGGCCAAACAATCTCATCCGGCGCGATCTGGCGCAGCGTGGCCAGGTGCACCAGCCATGTGCCGGCCCAGAGACCGGCGGCTAGCACATCGAGCGCCGACGCCATGTGGGCCAGATCGGCCACGTAGGCGGCGGTCTGTACCAGCGCAGCGCACCACATCAGCACCCACGACCAGAGCAGCCGCGAATCGTGCAAATCGAATAGATGTGGCAGCAGCAGCGCCAACGCCAGCGCGCCGAAGTAGGCCGGCGCGGCGGAAGCGATCTGAACCAGCGCCGCGCCGCTTGCCGGGGCGCGCAGCAGCGCCGCCGCGCCGACGACAAACGCCAACATCAGCAGCAGCGCAGTGATGATCAGCTCGCGCGGCGCCGAGAGCCGGAGATCGACATCCAGTAGGGCCGCGAAGCCGGCCACCAGCAGGAAAATAAACGCTAAGCCATCGACCAGCATCCAGATGCCTGGAAAACTGGCACTCGTCCGGGCGACCGCCGCCAGCGCCGCCAGGCCGGTCATCACGAGCAGCGCCTGCATAGTCGGCGCAACCGCCGCGCGGCGATAGTCGGGCCGCACCGCCGCCAGCGCCGCCAGGGCTACCATCCACAGCAACGGCGGCAAGATCGCCGCGACCCAACCATAGGATGCGGCTGGGGCGCCCGCCAACCGCGCAGCTTCCACCCGCCAAGCCAGCCCCGCCAGCCCCAGCGCCGCCGCACCGGCGACCAGCGCCAGCAGCGCTGGCTGGCGGCCATAGCCGCGGCGCAGCACCCAGGCCAGTGCGGCGCGGCCCAGCCCCAGCCCGGCGAAAAACAGCCCGGCCAGCAGTGGCAGAACCACCAGCAGCACCAGCGCGGCCGCCACAACGCGTTGCGGCAGCCCGCCAGTGGCCCAAAGATCCTGGATGACGCCGAGCAACTTGTTCCGCCAGAACTGCACCGCGAAGGCGATCGCTAGAAGCGAATAGAGCAGCGTCAGCGCGCCATAGCCGGCGAAGATGCGCTCCTCACGCGAGAACGGACCACCGACAACCGACCACCGACCACCGACCATTAAACGCTTCTCACTGTCACCGGTCGTCCGTCGTCGGTCGTCAGTCGTCAGCTTAAAGTTGATCTTGTTCCAGAGCGGGCCGCGGACGAATGCGATCGCGCGGCGGCGCAGATCGGGCAAGCGCAGCCAGTCGACCAAGATGAAGTAGCCATCCAGCTCCAGCAGCGGGTTAGCGTTGAACAGCGTGGCAATATAGCAGGTAAACGCCAGCTTATAAGCCACCGAGTTGATCAGGGTATCGCCGGGGCGCAGTAGCACCAGCAGCGCCGCCAGCGCGCCGACGAACAGATCGGACATCGGGCCGGCCGCCGAGACCAGGATGCGCGCGCCGCGCGGCGATCGCCAGATATCGCTGGTGTCGACGAAGAAGGCCGGCGTGCCAAAATATAGCATCAGCCCGCCCGAGCGCAGTTCGCGCCCAAAGTGCTTGACCGTGAGCGCGTGCGCGCTCTCATGTAAGAAGAACGCGACCAGCAGCGCGCACCAGAGTGCTACCAGCTCAAATGGTAGGGCAGTGCTGTTCAGCACCTTGGGCGGCGCGCCGGCACCCAGCAGCAGCGCGACAAACACGCCCAGCCCGACCAGCGCCACCGCGCCCCACAACGCCGCGAATGGCCAGGTGTACAGCGCCCAGCCGCCCGCGCGATAGATAGCGCTGTAGAAGCCGTCGATCTGCTCGAAGCGCCAGGACTTGCCGGCCAGCGCCCGCACGATGCGGCGGCCCCAGCCTTCGGCCGTGCGCGCCTCGAGAGCGGCCGCAATGCCGCGATAGACGCCGACCGGCCGATCGGTCAGGAAGCCCTCATCGCGCAGCGCCGTGACAAGATCGCCGACGGGCAGCAACTGCTTGAATTTGAGGAAGCCCTGGGTGGCCAGCTGCGCGACGGTGTGCGCGCCATCCATCTGATGCCAGATCTCGCGCTGAGGATCGGTCAGACGCAGGTAGTTGCCGCGCGGGCTGCGGATGATTGTGAAGGTCTGAGCGCCATCGACCAGTTGCTCCTCGGGCACATCCGGTACCGCGCGCGGGCAGTACTGCGCCGGGTCGACGCGCCGTGCCAGCGCGGCCCACATGCCAGTTTTGGCCTGGGCGCCGCCGGTGAGCAGCCGCCGGTCAAGTCCGCGCCACACATCGCCGGCGCCCAGGGTTGGCGCGTCGGCGGCACGCGCCAGCGCGGCCCACAGCCCGCCTGGGCCAGCGCGCTCGGCGATACGCTCGCTCGATCGTTCAGCGGAGAGCACTGCCATGATCGCCTCAACTTCCGCCTAAAAGAATTGTAGATTGCAGATTATATCTAGCCCATCCAGCGGGCTATGAGCGGATTTGATCGTCAAAATTCATCAGACGGCACTGATCGATCTTACCATGTATCCTGCTTGGCGTCTATGTGATCGGATTTACGCCATGGTTACATTCGACAAAGCAGATTTGATGGAAGTCTTGTAGCGATGGCGAGCCAGCCTACAAGGAAATGCAATGGGGTGGCTCTTGCGAACCACCCCACGCCGAGGTTGTGAGAGAGAAGTGTATCGCGCCGCTAATTGAGCGGGCATCCAAGGTTGTTGAAGGTGTCGAGCCGCGTGGCCTCGGCCAGGATTGTGCTTCGGTCGCCGCTGGCTAACGCCGCGTTGACCTCCGCAATGACCTGCGCTGTTGTCAGCGGGTAGTCGACCGAGGTCGAGTTCAGCAGAGCCGCTACGGCTGCGCGCAGCAGGATTCGGGCGGCCGCTGTGGTCCCGGACCCGCCCTGGAAGCTCAGTGCCTCTAGTAGCGTTGCGTTGTCGAGCTCAAACGAATCGGGCACGTCGAACACACTCTCTAGAGTCTGATTTGGCGAGAAGCCCACCCACGAGTCGAGATGCTGCGGCTGCTTCCAAAAGCCGGGCGTGCAGCCTTCGAACACGACGGGTGTTGGTGTGTTGGTAGGTGTGTTGGTCGGCGTATTCGTTGGCGTATTCGTTGGCGTATCGGTCGGCGTGTTGGTGGGCGTATCGGTTGGCGTGTTGGTGGGTGTGTCGGTTGGCGTATTGGTCGGCGTGTCGGTCGGCGTATTGGTCGGCGTGTCGGTTGGCGTATTGGTCGGCGTATTGGTCGGCGTATTGGTCGGCGTATTGGTCGGCGTGTCGGTCGGCGTATTGGTCGGTGTGTCGGTCGGCGTGTTGGTCGGCGTATTGGTCGGCGTGTCGGTCGGCGTATTGGTCGGCGTGTCGGTCGGCGGCTCGACGTCGTAACAGAACGAGATGTGACTTAGGCCATAGAACAGGTTGTTGTTTGGATTGACCGGCGCGTGGAGGCCTGTATCGCCTGTAGTCTCAGCAGGACGGTAGTCATAGACGTTGCTATCGGGGCCGCCCTTGACAATTACTTCATCCACCCCAATATTCGACGTAAAGTCGAATACCTGACCTTCAGGAGTGTCACGCACATCAATCGTCACCGTCAAGATTCCATCGCTAAACGTGCCGTCGCTGACTGGCTCGACTTTTAGCTCGGTCGTGCCCGCAGGGCAGGTTGCGTTCCCTGGGACAAAGACCGGCTCAACCGTTGCTGCGCTCGTCGACCCGGCGAAGAACACCGCAACTGCTGAGAGCATGATCACCAAAGTTAAGAAAACTCTGGACCACATTTTGAACTTCATCATACTATCTCCTACCTTCGCGATGCGGACACCGGTGTCGCTGGACCATAATCACCCTCCTATCCCTAAATTTGGATGCGCCTGCCCGAGAGACCCAACTGAAACGCGCGCGACAGTGATTATCGCATTTCGCGCCTCTGCGAGTCTGGGAAGCAAAAACAGGAACTAACAACGTAGGATATCGACAAAGTACCCAACCGCTACTTCAGTTGCTACATAGCCTCCTTTCTCGAAGGGGATATCCTTTCACTCATCTCAAGACACAAATCGGCACTCATGCGGACCTATAGCGGCAAGATACTACTGTTTTCATTGGTATCACAATCTACTTGTGTAAGTAATACCACCCAACCAGTCAAGAAACGACCTTGTGGGCAGCGATCGATTGCGACGGCACACTGTTTTGGTGAGGCCTGGAATGGTAGAAAGAGAGAGATAGGATCTGGGGCGTTAGGTAGGTGTCCAGGAGAGTGCTTGATTGAGCAAGTTGTTTTCTGGTTATCAGGAGATATACGCTTATGTTACTCTGTGATCATCGTAGTTTGCTCAATGGTTCCTTTCGACGTTTCCACTAGGCTCTAGAAAGATCTGTTGTGGCTATTCTATGTAGGGCTATCTATGATAGCTCTGCAAATAATCGATTACAATTGTTTTATGTGACTATATCATTACAAGATGGTTTAGAAAATTAAACCATTGTTTCGAGCTCCTATTATCCTTAAGTGTGATGAACAGGTTAAAGGGGAGAAAGATCTCCAGTGGCGTCAGCAGCGTATTTTTTTCTGATACACTGTCTCTAAACTATTACAAAGATCTATAACAAAGGCAATGCACTCGCACCCATCGCCAGAATCTGCAGTAAAAAGCAGCGCCGGCCGGAATTTTCCGGCCGGCGCCGCGAAATGATCGCGAAAGCTGGCGGGGGCAGCGCTTTGTTCCTCACACTGTGCTATGCCGCACGATCCTAACCTCATTCAGGACGGTGACAAACGCCTGATCAGGTTTAGAACGTGCCGTTGATGGCTAAACTGGCGCCCGAGGTCGCGTCGCTGATGCTGACGTTGCTGTACGACACGTTCGAACGTGTGGCTGTCTGTCCCGACGGGCACGAGAAGCCGACACTTTCCGCCGAGGGTGGTGTGATCGTCAAGGACCCCGAGATGTTCCCGTTCTTATCGGCGCTGAATTGGCCAGAGGCCGATACGTCGCTCGAAATAACGGTCTTCTTCGGGTCCGACGGCACATGATTGCCGCCGTTGACGCACTGGAAGGTGGCGGTCGCCGTGGCGTGGGCCGTGATCGTCTCTACCGCTCCGCTCTCCAGGCCGGCCTCTTTGAAGGACACGACCAGGTTATCACCCGAACGGGCCGCGGTGGTTGCGTTCTTAATGAAGTGCGCGCTGCCCGCGAAGACCGCCGAGGTCGTGAGGCCGATCATGACCAATACTGCCAAAAAGGTGATGCGTATGCGTCGCATGGTTGTGTTCTTCCTTTCGTCCCGTCAGGCGTTACGCACCTGCGGGTGTTTGCCTAAATCCAATAAGGCCGGTCTCCTATGACCTTCTTATCTTGTTGCAGCACATCGGCCACTCATGCGCTGCGGTACGCCCTGCGGTGCTACCAAGACATCATTCGTAGACAGCCCCCACATCTGCCTACAAATTTCAGGATGGTCGTGGCCGACCAGTTCTTACGAATATGCCTAAGAGGGCGTTGTTCCAACCTCATCCTATAGTCGCGGCCTGGATGCCGAACTACATGTTCGAACCCCACATCGTATTAGTCGTTTGGCACTTCGCTACTACAGACGTACAATCTTGCCCGGAAGTTTCCGAGCAAAATCGCAACGAAGAAAGATCGGCGGGGTGTTGGAGTGAAGACGTGAGACGGCGGCTTGCTCCAAACCGCCCGCTTCAAATTCATATGTTCACGCCACTCTGCTCGTGCGAAGCAGAGTGTACGTGGCAGTGTCCGACTATGATGCGCGTCGCCCGGTATAGGCGCTGCCCGGCTCGCGCAGGTCCATTACATCGGCGTCTTCGCCACCCGGGTCCGACATGACGACGACCGCCGAGACTGGCGCGGGCTCCTTGGGATGCATCGCGAAGACCGCCAGCGGCGGATCGTTTGGCATGGCGGTCGCGCCATCAACGGGCCAGAGCTGAAACACGAAGAAGTGCAGCCCTTCATCCTGGTGCGCAAGAACGCGAGCGCGGCGCAGCGAGATGAGAACCTGCGCTGACCACGACCGTCAGTTATGCACCGCTTCGCTAAAACATCAACACTTGTCAGGAGCGTATGTCCTTGCGCGTATCATCGCTCACCAGTGCGTCGTCCTCCTTCGCGGCCCGGCGGAACTCGCTCACGCTGCTGCCGAGCGCCTTGCCGAGCCCAGTTATTCGGCTCGCGCCGAACAAGACTATCAGGATCACAAGAATGATCAACAGCTCAGGAACACCTAATCCAGGCATGCCAGTCTCCTTTTCCCCGTGTTCGACACGGTTTCGCTTGGCAGCGATCGGCTTTACCGCTTGGCAGGTATGGAGCAGCCCGAGTACCTTCTGGGTGCCTGCTCCATAACCTACTCTACATACTATCGAGTCGCAACGAATCTGCTCTAGCCAGACAGCGGCGCAACCTAGCTGCTATCAGGCTGGCGCAGGTCCATCACGTCGGCATCTTCGCCATCCGGATGCGGCGTGACGACAACCGCCGAGATTGGTACCGCATCCGGCGGCCGCATCGCAAACACCGCAACCGGCGGCTCGTGGCCATTCGGCGATGACCCATCGGCGGGTAGTAGTTGAAAGGCGAAGAAATGAGCATCGTCCTCTTGCCAGGAATCTGTCGGCAGCGACTTCGCGAGCCGGCCCTGGATCGTCTGAAACTCCGGCGACTCTTTGACGGCAGCGAGCAATTCGAGATTGACATCTGGCGTATGGCCGTTCACCGTCTCGGTATCCATGGTTAGCTCAGGCTGCCCCGCGGGTTGAGCTTCCTCTTCTGTCACCGGTTCATTTTGCTCTGCCCCACCGGCAACGTGATCAACTTCGGCTATCGATAGCTCTTCTGCCTGTATGGCTGCTGGCTCAGCGGATAGAAGTTGCTCCGCATCGGTAGGCGCTTCGTCGGGAACTCTTTCGTTTGCGTCACCCCCGTTTTCACGCTCAGGCTCGGGCTCTTGTGTTGGAGCGCTAGCTCCAGGGTACGCCGCAGTATACGCGTTACCCGGCTCGCGCAGGTCGATCACGTCGGCGTCTTCGCCGCCGGGCTTGGGTGTGACGACGACGACCGAGACCGGCGCGGGCTCCTCCGGATGCATCGCGAACACGACCACCGGCGGGTCGTCCGGCACAGCGGCTGCGCCCTCCACTACATTCAGCTGAAAGACGAAGAAGTGAACTCCCTCGTCCTGCCACGAGTCGATCGCCTGCGGGCTGGCCACGCGCGGCCGGATCGCCCGGTACTCCGGCGATTTCTTCAGCGGGGCTAGCAGCCACGCAGCAGCGCAGGGCAGGTCGTCGGCGGGCGCGTACTGGCTGGCGATCTCATTATGCATTGTGGCCGATCCGACCACGACTGGTTGCCCTCAACGACCCACAGTGGGACTCCTTTCTTCAAAAGATGAGGGAGGAGGGCACGTTTGGAGCACCCTCCTCGATGACGATCGTCGCTACGCGCAGTTGAACGTGGTGGTTACGCAGCTGCTGAACGACACAGCGCTGCTGGTCGCTGAGCAACCCCGCGAGTCCGTGACTGTGACCGTCACTGAGCGGCACACGCCGTCCAGTACGGGCTGGATCGCGATGGTGCGCGTGTTCCCACTGCCGCTAACCGTCCCCGTGGCTCCGTTGAACTGGAAGGTGTAGGGAGCCACACCGCCGCCCGCTGTGGCGAGCAGCGTCACCACGCCATCGCAGCCCGGCGTTCCCTGTAGCGCGAGAGTGGCCGTCACTGCCGCGGGGATCACGACGGATGCTTGCGCCGTCTGGTCGCAGGCGGCAGAGCCGTTGCTGGCCGTCACGCGCACGCAGTGGGTCGTGTCCGTTGCGCCCGGCGCGAACGTGAACGTCGCCGAGCAGACGCCCAGCCCGCCCTGGGATGCCCCGATAGGAGTTCCAGTGACGCAGTCCACCTCCTGATACGTATAGTTGACGCTCGCGTCGCAGTTCGCGACCGTAAAGGTAGCGGAGCCAGTGCAGCCTGCATCGAGTGCTCCGCTGAGTTGCGGGGCCGCCACCGCGGTGGTGGTGAGCGTCACCGTAGCCGACTTGGCACAGCCATCCTTATCAGTCACGGTACCGGTGAACGTCGTGGTCTGGGTGATCGGTCCGACCGTGTAGGTCCGGCAATTGGCGCTGCCAGTCGGAGCCGAGATGGTCGTGGCGGGGCTGCTAGTCAGTGAGAACGTGAACGGCGCCAGGCTTGCGTCGCTTGTGGTGCAGAGTTGCAGCGTCGTCGTCCCGCCGCACGGCACGGCGCAGTTGGTCTGAACGCCGCTCAGGCTCGTGTTACAGTCGAGCGTGGTGATGCCGCGTCCCTGGATGCAAACCTGCTGCGCCCGGCACTTCGACTTGATGATATCGCTATGCGGCAGCGGGCACGGATCATTCGGCCGCACATTCCAGCTGATGACGGTGCAGCACTGGCCGGTCGGGCAGGTCTCGCCCTTGGCAAAGCCGCCGTCCTCACCGCTGCCAGCTGCGCCGAAGCAGACCGTACCCGCGCCGCAAGGGTAGTTCGGGATCGTAGCGATGATCTCGTGCGGGCCAGGCCCGACCGTGCCGATGACAATGTCTTGAGCGGGGAAGGATACGCCGCTGGACGACGTGCCAGGGCACAGGTGTATGGTCACGCAGTAACGGTCGGTGCCGGTGTTGTTGATGAGGTTGAATTTGACCTGGGCATCGAAGCAGGCATACGTCGTGCCGTCAGATCGCGTACAGGTCTTCGTACAGGTACAGGGCTCATTGATGATAATGCCCGGCCCGCTGATCCGCACGTCGTTGGCGGTGCAGTTGACATTGGTGACGACGTCAGCCAGCGCCGATGCGGGGCCGAGGCGCAGCACGCCTCCGCTGCCTTTGTTGAGAAAGGTGGCCGCGGCGGTGCCGAGCGCGGCGGCGGTGAGAAACTTCCGCCGGTTCAGGCCCCACTTCGACGTCGTCTCGGCGGCAGCCTCGGGCTTGATCTCGGCCGGTTCGGCGGGTGCGCTGGTGGAGTTGATCTCAGCCGGTTCGGCTGGTACGTCGGTGGATGATTCGTTGATCTCTTCGATGCTCATGTGCTACACTCCTTTGTTAAGCCAGGTCTTCCATCAATACATCGCGCCGTAGTGGCCAGGTGGCCCAGCAGCAGGTCAACAAACTGTCAGCAGCGCCCAACGATACCAGCGCTATCACACAGCCAACTACAACGCGAACTTCTTGGCAACCGCCAAGTCTCCCACTTCTTCCTCACTACCAACTTTCGTACACTGTGATTACATCACCTCCTTCACTGTGTGTAGGCCCTGAAAGTCCTCGAGCTTATGAGGACAAGTTCCAATGCGCCGCACTACTCAGATCACAAGATCGCCGGTGCTCCGCGCCTCCGATCAACATGAAGCGGATCATGGCTCGCGCACAACTAAACTGCTCGGCCCAATGATACCCAGCGAAACATCACAAAACTGTATTGGTCAGACACACTTTGTACTTTGCCCTTGGCTGCGCTATACTCTGACCACATGTGCATCAGCGGAGCGGAGAACCTGATGGCTCAGAAGCGCATCCATTTTCCGATGACTACGGCGCAGCAGCGTCGGTTGTTGTTTGAGACCTGGGAAGCGACGGGTGATGTCGACCTCGCCTGCTGCACCGCCCATGTCGGCCGCTCTACCTTCTATTATTGGAAGCCGCGCTTTACTGCCGCTGGCTATGCGGCGCTCGAATCGTTTGCCTCTCGGGCGCCGGCGCGCACCCGCCGGCTTGATAAAGCCATCGAGCAGCAGGTGATTGCCCTGCGGCGCGACCATCCCGACTGGGGCAAGGACCGGATTGCCGATGAACTCGCCAAAGCCCATGGCTGGGTGCCAATCGTCAGTCCGAATACCGTCCGCCGGATGTTGCGCGACGCTGGCCTGTGGGACGATCCCGCAGCCCCAGCGAAAAAAGGGGCTTCACGCCGGTCAACCGCACGGCCGAGTGTCCTGGACAAACGCTGAACATTGACCTGTGTTTTGTCCCGGCCTGCCATACTACCGACGTGAAACTGCCGGCGGTCAGTGGCTCGTCGGGGCGGCTGGTTGTGGAACGGTGTGGTGACGAAGCGCCGGGAGCAAGCTATCCCGGCCAAGTGTTTGCCGAGAGTGAGCGCCCGTATGCTGAGGTGATGCACGCATTTGTGGCCGCCTCCCAGGCCAGGGCCGCCGAGCGCGCGCGAGCAGCGCCAGAAGCACCACCAGCACAGGAACTGCCGCCAAGTGCGCGCGCGCTGCGGCTCCAACAGGCCGAATTGCGCGCCTGGCGCCGGCAGGTGCGGGCCGAGCGGAAGCAGGAAGATACGGCCTGGCGCAGCCTGCGGATGGAGCGGCGCGCCCAGGCCGCCGCGGCGACAGCGCCCCGGAGACCGGGCCGTGACAGGGCGCAGGCTGCGCAGTGGCGCGCGCTGCGCCATCAGCGCCGGCAGGTGCGGGCCGAGCGGGAGCAGGAAGATGCGAGTTGGCGCGAGGCGCGGCAGGCGTTGCGGGAACGGCTGCCGCGCAGCGCGGTCATCACGGCCTGGATTGCCATCCTGGTCATCACGGACAACTGCACCAGGCAGTGTCTGGGGCTGCCGCTGTTCGTGGCCGGGGCGCACGTGACGGCCGATATGGTGGTCGCGGCCTTGCGCGCGTTGCTGCCCGCCGAGTTGCAGTTTCTGATTTCGGATCGGGGCGTCCATTTCACTGCCCAGGTCTTTCAACAATTAGCTGCGGAACAGGGGTTCATCCACGTTGTGATTGCGCGGCATCGGCCGCAATCGAATGGGATTGCCGAACGGTTTGTGCGTACCTTGAAGGAATGGCTGGCCGACAAGGTCTGGACATCCGATCAGGAACTGACCGCGCTGTTGGAGCGGTTTCGATGTGACTACAACGACCGACCCCATCAGGGACTGGGCATGCCAGGCTTATCACCGAACGAATTTGCCGAGCGAATCTGGCTCATGTAGGCCTATCCAGAGTGTATTTGACCAATACAGAAAGGTGGGGTATAATAACGACGACCACTAGCACGAATCCAGACACTCGAATGCCCCCAGCCTTCGGTAAAGGGTCGCGCTCGGTCACCAGGCGAGGGGTGCCGCATACACCCCTCGCCTTTTTGTCGTCGTGGAGAAGGTGCCCCGTCGCCGCCGCATACGGCCCGGCGCACCCAATGAACTCCGCCTGATAGGGCGCCCCACACGCCACTACCCGGCCCCAAGTTCCAATAATTATCGCCCTGATTTTGTGTCTAGTGCTTCAGCGCAGGCGATCGGCAATCGGTAAATTAGGAGTGATGTATCCCAATACCGATCACTGATTGCTTATAGCCTATCTCGCGCGCTGGAAATGCCCTGATCGTAATTACCAGACGAACGAGCGATCGAACAGGTTACACAGCGACCAGGGAACTCAGATCCCCGCAAAGATCCTTTGCGAAAGGCCGCCCGGCCTGCGCCCATATGATCCCAGATAGGAACGATTATATTATAGAGCCTCAGATGGGCAGAAAAAATACAATGGCTTACGCGGGAAAAGCAAAGATTGCAAAGTTGACCCTGCTGTGGTCACCCCCGCGCATAGGATAATGCGACCGAACGGTTGCCAGACCATGCCTAAAGCCGGTCGGCTTGTGTAAGGAGTCGTACGTTGGGTGTGGGCAAACACTCTGAATTCGGCGTGGAATTCGGCGCGCGACGAACCGACAATGCGAAGCTGTCAGCAATGAATTATCTGTGGCTGTTGAACATTGTACCACCCTGGCGTACCGATTTCAAGTGAAGAAATAGTAAAAACGAGCAGTTTCGGGCGCCTGCTAGTGCAATTGCAGATTGCAGATTAAGTCGCACGCTTGCCACTCTGATCGCTACATATCCGAAGGCCCAAAGGGCCAGGACACGCATCACAAGATGCGGTTTTGAAGCGACGCGCTCCGACAACATTATTTTGCGGTATGTAATGGTGAATCGATGCCCTACATGGTACGAAAACTGCTAGAGCGCGGCTTTTCAATGATACACCCGCATATGCCTCATGGCAATGGGGTATAATTTAAGATCTGGTTAAGGCCTTACTACTCTCTCCATTAATAACTTAAGCGCTTGTCGAGGAGGTCTGGAGAGGCGCTAAGAGCCTATCCGAATAACCCGGCGGCGCGAAAGGCAATCAGGGCACAGGCGAAGTGTAAGAAAGCGATGTAATGCTCGGGCTTCTTCTCCCAGCGCACCAGGATGCGCCGAAAGCGGTTCATCCAACTGTGGCTGCGTTCAACAACCCAGCGGCGGGCGCGCTTACCAGCCTCACGCGCGATCTCCTTGGCTTCTTCGCCACGTGCGCGAATGTGGGCCGTAAAGCCAAACTCCGCCAAGATCGCCCGCACCTCGTCGTAGTCATAGCCTTTGTCCAGACACATGCCCTGCGGCTGCTGTGCGCTGGCTTTGGGACGCGCAACCACGATGCTTTCGATCGTGGGACGCAGCAGTTTCATGTCGTGCCGGTTGGCGCCGTCAATCGCCAGCCCAATCGGGACGCCGTGGCCCTCGGTCAGCAGGCTGCGCTTGACGCCGCACTTGGCGCGGTCGGTCGGATTGGGGCCGGTCTTTTTCCGCCCCGAGCGGCGCTTTGGTCATTGCCCCGTCCATACTCAGCCAGTTCCAGTCAATCCCTTTCAGCTCATCGAAGCGTTCGACGCCGGCTTGCCAGAGCTTCTCAAACACACCAGCTTCGACCCATTCCTGAAAGCGGTCCTGGGCGGTGGACTTGGCGCACAACTCGGTCTGGTTCAGGGCCTCCCACTGGCAACCCGTTCGGAACACATAAAAGATCGCATCGGCGCAGGCGCGATCGGGCACACGCGGTCGCCCACCGCCGAAGCGGTGGGTATTTACGCGCACCGGCAGTAGCGGCTCCAGTACGGCCCAGAGTTCATCGGAGATGCGGAAGCCCGTGGTGGTGCGGTTGTTTGGGCTGCGCGCACGGGCGCGCTTCGCAGTAGTTGTGTTGCTCATGTCCATCAGTATACCAGGTTATTCGGATAGGCTCTAAGTACGCCGTGGGTGTAGGTACTAGGGCACCTGCATCCCTCCAAAAAGTTTAGAGCAGTATATAGCAAGCAACATTCGAGACCGTCGCCAAAGTACGGAAAGAGCCTACATATATAGAGGCTGTATAAATAAAAACCCTCGATTCGGTCGAAATTGCTACGTATGGATGAATTCGTTCGCGCAAGCCGCAGTTTTCATCAGATATCAGAACGTCCGTGCTGATATTTGAACCCTACTGACCCGTTGACGGTCCAACAATTTATTTATACAGCCTCTATAGAGCAATCAGGAATGACAAAAATACACCTGAATTGACGATTTTCCAAACGAATTTAGAACAACTTCGAAGGCACGTGGCGCTAGCCGACGATCACCAGGTGGTATGCATAGGAGTTCGCAGCATGCTCGAAAAAGCGCCGGACATCGTGGTGGTGTATAAAATGATGTATTTTTTTTGTCCGGCGCCTCTCTATAATAAATATAGATTATGGATAATTTGCTGGCCCTCTCGGATGGGTAGCCGCGGCAGGAAACGCTACGAGTTACCAGCACCGGTGTGGAACGCCACGGTAACTTGGTCGACTGAATTAAGCGGCACGATTATGAAGAAAATGTTATCCATATCCCTAATATTGACTTAATACTTACTAGAATGTCACTTGCCAAGCGTCCACGATCATTGTATCATGAAGATGTTCAACATAGATAGTACGAAAGAAATGGTGCTCAAGCACGCTAAAAGCGCTAATTGAGCACTGCGGCTCGCTAAGGTTGGTGTCACTACCGCGCCCAACCATAATGTGGTCTTAATAATCGTTTGTCTCTGTGAGGGTGCTCGAAGGCATGACGAAAAGTTGATTTCGGAATTGCCTTCCCTCGTCGCTAAACTCTAACCATAGATTGGGAACAGAATATCGCCGTGCCCCCAACTTGCTTCCTTGCCAGCTACTCTATCACGGGTAACTGATCGCGTATGCGCCTGGATGCAAGCAAATAACTCTACATCGATATCTTGGAAGAGCAAGGCCATAGTGGGCAGAAGGACTTCTTCAAGACTAGCTGCCTATCTATTGAGTTTGGCTAAATTTGGAGTTCGTCTAGTGCGGCCTGTTCTAAAGTGAGACGAAAGACGCTTGTTGTGCCGGTCACAAATCGCATAGAGCACGGGAGATACTCCGTGCTGGATGACCGCCGTGTACCAGTCTCGGACTGGAGCGTTCGCGATATTTGGCCTGAGGAAGCCGTTCGGCCTATGTGGTAATACATTGGCACGGAGTGTGTGGGAGACACTCCGTGCCGGGTGACCGATGCACGTACCAGATCCGAAGCTGGGAGGTTTCGGGACGTTGGATTCATGCTGCGGTCGGGCATATTATACCATCCTTCTCTAAGGAGAAAGTTAAATTTGGTTTAATATTTTGTGATAATCATACCCTTTGTGCCGCGTGGGTTGAGGTTACTACGACTGCTCCCTGGAAGTGTGGGAGACGCCAGGGAAGACGTTAAGGTAGTAATCAGCGTATAGGCGAGCATGTGTGGGACAGGCCCGCTAGCATTGCAACTCATGGTTTAGATCCGAAGCTGGGAGGTTTCGGGACTGTTGATTCGCTTTACGGTCAAGGAGAGAAAATCGTATGGAGGTTTCTATCGGAACGACGTCGGTGGCTCGGAGTGGGGACGTCACAGCAAAGGATCGAGCCGCAATGCACATGACAAGCGCTGCGGCAAGCTACCAGCTCGTGCAGCCGGCATTGTCGGTGGTCCTCCCAACCAGGAATGAGGCCGAGAACATCGAGCCGCTGGTCAGACGCTTGGAGCAGGCACTGTCGGGTATCTCGTTGGAGATAGTGTTTGTCGATGACAGTGATGATGGGACGGTGGCCGCGATTGAGGCGGTGCAGAGCCAAACACGCTCGAGTATCAAGTTGATCCATCGCCAGCCCGGCCGGCGCACGAATGGGTTGAGTGGGGCGGTGGTCGAAGGCCTGCGCGCTGCCGAGGCGCCGTGGGTTTGTGTGATGGATGCCGACCTCCAGCATCCGCCAGAGGTTATCTCGGACTTGATGGCGCACGCTGCCGAAGCGAATGCCGATCTGGTCATGGCAAGCCGCTACTGCGCCCAGGGCGACACCGGCAACTTTGGTCGAAAGCGCACCGCGGTTTCACGGATGTCGGCCAGCGTCGCTGGGATGCTATTTCCAACGCGGCTGCGGGGCGTGACCGACCCGATGACGGGGTTCTTCCTGGTGCGTAAAGCAGCGATCGATATCGAGAGTCTGCATCCGCGCGGGTTCAAGATCCTGCTGGAGATTCTGGTGCGCACCCCTGGCCTGCGGCTCGCCGAGGTAGGGTTCCATTTTGGCGAGCGCCATGCCGGCCAAAGCAAGGCATCGCTGCAGGAAGGCATGCGCTACCTCTCGCACCTCTGGGGGTTGCGCTTCGGTGAAGGATCGCTGCACTTCCTGCTGTTCTTGCTGGTTGGGATTAGCGGGTTGCTGGTGAACACGGCTCTGCTTGCGCTGGCGACCGAGGTGCTTGGTCTGCATTACTTGATGTCGGCGGTGCTGGCAACCCAAGGGTCGACACTGTGGAACTTCGTTTTGACCGAGCGCTGGGTGTTCGCCAGTCGCCAGAAGCGCGACGGCTGGGCGATGCGTCTGGCCATTTTCCTGGTTATGAACAACCTCGCGCTGACCTTGCGCGGGCCAATGTTGTACCTATTGACGTCGCTGATCGGCATCCATTACCTGATCTCGAATCTGATCTCACTCGCCGCGCTGACAGTGGTGCGCTATACGATCGCGGATAACCTTATCTGGGGACGCGCCAAATCCAAGAAGGGCAACTCTCCGTTGTTCAATTACGATATCCACGGCATCATCAGCGTCGTCTCGGATGCCTGGCTGCCTGAGTTGGAGCGCTTCTTGGTCGACACCCCGATCGAGAAACCGACGATCCGCGTACAGATTGGCAAGCCCAACGCGGCGCGCGACTCGAAAGCGGGCGGGCAGGCTGCCCCGAACATGCAGTACGACGAGGGGTTGGGACCGTTCGGCTTTGGAATCAGCATTACGCTGGGCGAGACGATCGACGTGCTGGCCTCGCCACTGCTGAAATGGTCGCCACATGTTTTGTATACAAATGTGGTAGAGCCAATTCTGCGCTGGCGGTTTGTCGAGCAGGGCTACGCGCTCGTTCACGGCGCCTGCATTGGTTTTGGGCAAGAAGCCTACATGATCACGGCGCGCACGGACACTGGCAAGACCACAACCATTCTACGCCTGCTCGACCGCCAGCGCCGGGCAACCGATTTGGGCTCCTTCCTGTCTGATGACCTGACGTTGCTCGCGCCGGATGGACGCGTGCTGACCTATCCGAAACCAATGACGATCAGCGCTCATACGGTGGCGGCGATCAACACGCCCCGGCTTTCACCGCGTGAGCAACTCAGCTTGCCCTTGCAAAGCCGGCTGCACTCGCGCGAGGGGCGGAAGTTCGCAATGTGGCTCGCGCGGCACAAATTGCCGGTGGCGACGATTAACACGCTGGTGCAGTTGCTTGTGCCGCCGCCCAAGTACCACGTTCAGCAGTTGGTCCCACACGCGCGTGTTGCCAGCGACGCACGGCTATCCGGGCTCATCATCATCGAGCGCGGTGGGGATGAGGATGTTCGCCTTGCGAGCCAGGAAGGGCTGGATATTCTGTTGAGTAACTGTGAGGACGCCTACGGCTTCCCGCCCTATGAAACGATCAAGACCTTCCTGCACAGTGCAAATGAGCACGATCTGCCGTCTATCGAGCGTGAGATTATCGCACAGTCGCTGCTAAACTTGCCCGCAACGCTACTACGCAGCAGTTCGATGGACTGGTCGCGGCGGATACCTATGCTGGTCACCGGGTCGGTTGCGCGTGAGGACGCGGCTGAGCGTGAGCGAAGCGTTGGCGCGGATATGAACATGGGTTATAGCTCGACGTAAAGCGGTACACTGCACCAGGGCGCGAGCATGGTGCGAGCGCGCGGCAGTAATGCGTATGGGCGCATTCGAACGGATCAGTCCATGCAATTAGGATGCGGAGGCGGAATGTCGCCTCTGCATCCTAACGTAACTAGATACTCAATCGCCCGGGTGGACAGGAGTGACGGCCGGGGTTGGAGATAGCAGCTTCATGGCACAACAATCCACACTCGACAGGCAATCGGAGGTGGTCTCGGGCCGTAGGCGAGATGGCTTTCCTTCCGTGGTAGGTCGTCAAGCAAGACTCCGGCTTTTGACTACTACCGGACGCTGGTCTATCGTTGCAGAACGGCTGTTTCTGCTTGTGGTCGTGGCGACTGGCGCGTTCCTGCGCTTGTGGCAAATCAATTACTTGGGTTATAACTCCGATGAGGCGGTATACGCGGGACAGGGCGCGGCGATTGCCGCGGCGCCGATCCTCAAAGATATTTTTCCGGTATTTCGAGCTCACCCGCTGCTGTTTCAATTTCTTGTGGCCATACAATATCGCTTATTTGGAGTCGACGATCTATCGGGACGTCTACTGTCCGTTGGGCTCGGGTTGGCGACCATCTATATCGTCTACCTACTAGGGAAATTGCTGTATGGGCGGAAGGCCGGGATGTACGCTGCTCTGATAATCGCCCTGATGCCCTACCATGTTGTAGTGACTCGCCAGGTACTCCTTGATGGTCCAATGGTTCTCTGCACTACACTGACGCTGTATCTTGTCGCGCGTTTTGGGAAAACACGACAGCCGGTCTGGTTTTACGCCGCCGGCGCGAGCATGGGTCTAGCGATTCTCGCCAAAGAAACCAGTGTCGTGCTGATAGGCTCGATCTATGCCTTTCTCGCTCTCTCTCCTGAGATCCGCCTGCGCCTTCGCGATCTGGTAATCTCATTTCTTTGCCTGGCGCTGATTGTCTCGACCTTTCCGCTCTCGATACGCTTAGCAGGAGGTGGCGCTACCAAGTCGGCAGGGAATTATCTTGTGTGGCAGCTGTTTCGGCGCCCTAATCATGAATGGATGTTCTATCCCTCCACAGTGCCTGTCGCGATTGGGTTGCTCGTCGTCGCGGCGGCGATCCTTGGATTATGGTTCTTGCGCCAGGAGCGAAGCTGGCGCGAAAAATTTCTGATCTGGTGGATTTTAGTGCCAGTGATCTTCTTTCAGCTATGGCCCACCAAGGGCTTTCAATATCTGCTTCCCACGGCGCCTGCGTTCGCGGTGCTGGCCGGTAGAATATTAGGACGTTGGGTGCCAAATCGTCAGATCAAGATTATGCGCTGGCGTTTCCAGACGAATTGGCTGCGCCCAATCGCGGTTGCCTTAGTCGCCATCACGCTGTTACTTTCCAGCTGGCAACACATCCAGACGGTCATCTCCGATCAGTTTCTGGCCGGTTCTGGCGGTGTTCCTGGCGGGCGCGAGGCCGGCGAGTGGCTCCGCGACAACGTCCCCGATGGCGCTCGCCTGATGACCGTCGGGCCGTCAATGGCCAATATCCTTGAGTTCTATGGGCATCGCAAGGGGTATGGCTTGTCGATCAGCCCCAACCCATTGCATCGCAATCCTTCCTATGAGCCGATACTCAACCCCGATCTACAGATTCGCAGCGGTAACTTGCAGTACTTGGTTTGGGACTCTTTCTCAGCCTCGCGGACGCCGTTTTTCTCCGAAGGCCTCCTCCGCTACGTCAAACGTTACCATGGCCGGGCGGTGCATACTGAATCGGTGACTGTCACCACGCCAGAGGGCACTACTGCGGTCAAACCTGTGATTATTATCTACGAGGTACGTCCATGATCCGCCTTCGTCCGTTTATCTCTGCAGTTGCTGTGTGTCTGTCGCTCACCATACTATCGGCCAGCGCCCGCGCTGCCGCTCCAAGCGCCACACCAGAAAGCAAGACACCGATCAAGCACTTCCTGGTGGTAATGCAAGAGAATCATACATTTGATAACTACTTCGGTATGTATCCTGGCGCCGATGGGATACCGCAGAACGTTTGTATGCCTGTGAATCCGTTCAACGCAGCGAATACCGATTGTGTCGCCCCATTCCATATTGGCGACACCGAGGTCGAGTTGGAGGACCCCGACCACAGCACTCTCACCCACCGGCTGCAGTACAACGAAGGCAAAATGGATGCGTTCGTGTACGCGCTCAACAAGCGCAACCAGGATGGGCGGCTGGCGATGGGCTACTACGACGATCGCGATATACCATACTACTGGAACCTCGCCGATGAATTCGTGTTGTTCGACCGCTTCTTTAGCTCGGCCGCAGGCGGGAGTTTCATTAACCATATCTTCTGGGTGGCAGCCCAGCCTTCGAAGGATCAAGATCGGATGACTGGCAAAGCGATCAACGATCTGACCACAATCTTCGACCGGCTCGAGGCACAGGGCATCTCCTGGAAATTCTATGTTCAGAACTATGAACCCCGACTGACTTACCGGACGTTGCATGAATTTCCTGGTAACCGCGCCTCACAAATTGTCTGGGTGCCGCTCTTGAATATGGATCGATTCATCGACGATCCGAAGCTTTCCAGCCATATTGTCGACCTTAACGAATATTACGCGGATCTGCAAAAGGGAACCCTGCCGTCGGTGGCTTATATCGTTCCATCGGGCCCGAGCGAGCACCCACCTAGCAGCATCCAAGCCGGCCAGAAATTTGTCAGGTCGTTGATTCAAGCATTGATGCAGCGCGAGGCCTGGTATAGTTCGGCCTTCATGATTGCCTACGACGACTGGGGTGGCTGGTACGACCATGTGCGCCCGCCACAGGTGGACGCACAGGGCTACGGCTTCCGCGTTCCGGCGCTAATGGTCGGCCCATATGCCAAACGCGGTGCCATTGACCACACCGAGCTCGACTATGGCTCGATGCTGAAGTTTATCCAGTACAACTGGGGCGTTGAGCCGCTGACGAAGCGTGATGCCAAAGCCAACAATCTTCTCAGCGCCTTTGATTTCAATCAAGCTCCCCGCGAGCCGCGCTTCATTCCGTTCGAGCGTACTACCGCAGAACAGCGCACGGAACCGCGCCGCGTGGTCATCTACATTGCCTATGGTGCAGCCATAGTGCTCACCGGGCTTCTCATTGGATTGGCGGCTTGGCGCACGCGCCGTTCGTCGCATCCAGTCAAGCCCGATTTGAAATCGGACGAGGAGATTACATCACCATGAACTGCCGCATAGGCCGCACATGGATAGGGTTCGCTGCGGCGCTCGTATGCGCGCTAGCTTTCTTTTCTGTTGCTCGCGCCGACGACACGAAGCCGATTGCTACGACGATAACGATAGCGCCCCTCGATCCGGTTCCATCAGGCACGCCGGTTACAATTCAAGTACGGCTGCAAACGGCAACCGGTCAGAAGCAAGGGGCCGTCGCCAACGAAAACATCGACTTATCCGTCGATGGCGTACATCAGACTCGGTCGAAGACTGATGCAACTGGCGCGGTGTCGTTTTCCCTACCGGGTAATCTGCCGATCGGCAAACATACTATCAAGGTTGAGTATTCGGGTTCTAAGTCGTTGCTGCCGTCGAGCGCTGTGGCAGAATTGGTAATCATGCCGGCCGTACGCCAGCCCTCTCAAGCTGCGCAAGGCGTAGCCTCAGTGCTCTCGATCGACTCGATTGCACCGATCTCGGTCGGGGCGGATAGAACAGTGGTTGCCCGGCTGAGCACGCCAACTGGCGAGAACACCGGGGCGGTTGGCAATGAAGTCGTCCAGTTGTTCATCGACGATAAGCCGGTGCGCCGCGCGCGGACCGATTCCAGCGGTATGGTTTCTATTCATCTTCCCGACGATCTGCCGGCCGGTACGCACCCGCTGCGTATCGAGTACGACGGCACGCGCGCGCTGCTCGCAGCGAGCGCGTCGACTGATCTGGTCGTTGCTCCAGCCATAGTCCAAATCCAAATCATTCCAGCTCTGGCCGGGGTGCGATTCTCGCTGAACGGGCGCGAGTTCGTTTCCGACGCGAGCGGAATGGCGCGTACCGAGGTGGATCGAGCCGGTACTTTCCCACTTGAGATCCTGCCACTCGCGTCCAGTAATGCAGATATTCGAATCGAGTTCAACCGCTGGCTGGATGACGTGTTCACGTCGAATCGCGAGGTGACTGTACCGCTTGGGCGGCCGCTCCAGGTTGGTTTTAGCGTGCATCAGCGCGTGAGCCAAAAATTCATCGATCTGGGAGGTAAGCCGGTCGACCCGGCGCGAATTAGTTCGGTCATCCTAAAGAGCAGTCAGGGATTGGCGATAAAGTTAACCGATAACCAGCCGCGTTGGATGCAGGCCTCGTCGGTCGCACGTCGAACGACCGGGCTCGAGGAGACAAAGATTCAGTATTCCGTCGACAGCGTGATCGTCGATGGATCGAATGTGGTAAACCAATCGCAGCAGCGGTTCTATGTGCATCCGAATGATGAGTGGCCGATCCAGTTGCTGCTCTATTCCGCGCGCTTCCAAGCGCGGGATGGCTTGTTCAAGTTTCCACTCGGTTCGAGCATACAGCTTGAACATCCTGATGGTCGTGTGGAGACAGTTCCTTTCGGCCCTAATGCCGAGATTACGATCCGCTCGCTGGTTCGCGGCATCTACCATGTCAAAGTGGCGGGGGCTCCTGGAATATCGCCCCTTTCGCCGGTTGCGTTATCACGCGACCAGGATGTGCAGTTATTAGTGATCAGCTATTTGGATATTGGTCTTGGTGCAGTGCTGGCGGCGGCCCTTGCCTTCGGCCTGCTGTTCGTTGGGCGGCCAAGGCTCTTCTTTATTCTTGGCAAGCCGCGCGTGCTGGCGCATTCGATCGTAACGGCGTATCGTTCCACGCCTGGGGTTGGCGCGCTCTGGCCGGTTATTAGGCGACTGGCCGATGTTCAGGCATATCTTCCCGCGATCGCCGCCGGAATGAGTAGCGCGATCCGTACTGTACAGCGGTTTACACTTGTGCGTATCCGGGCATTGGATATGTCTGCGCTGCCAGTCAGGCGCAGTATGGGCGGCGATTCCGGAGACGTTCGTATTGGCAAACCTTTCCCGGAACTTCTTTTAACCTTCGTACGTCGATTTGAGCGCGCGTTTCGGCCCAAGCTAGATCGATCGACCCGACGAAGGCCCAGCCCGGTTTTGGCCGTTGCGCTGTTTTCCATGCTAGTGCTGCTCGTCGCGGGGCTGCCGAACAGTGGCGCAGCCAACTCGCGAGCCGCGCAGGTGCAACAGCCGGAAAACCCGATCGCGGAAAGACAAGAGGTGTCGACATCGCTCATTTCTAGCGAAATCAGTGCCACGCCGATAGCCCAAGCGCAGGCCACGGTTGTTATCGCACCGACTGCGCAACCTACGATGCAATCCAATGCTGCGGCGACTATCATATCCACGCCCCAGCAAATCATACAGCCAACTGCGATACCAGCTCCTGCGACTGCGGTCGCAGCGCTGAGTACACCACAACCACTTGCCTTCGGGACGATATTACGGTTCAACCATACGCTGAGCCTCAAGAGCAGGGGCGATGACGTTGTACAGTTGCAGTTGCGACTGCGGGAACTTGGATACTTCGACTATCCAACTAATAGCGGCTACTTCGGAGATATCACCTTCCGCGCCGTCGCACGCTTCCAGGCCGAACAAGGATTACAGCCAACAGGGATAGTCGATAGCCAAACGATCGATGCGCTTAACAGATGTGGCAAAGACTGTGCCCAATCGAGCAATACGGGAGATAGTGCGCAATGACCTACCCAGGTGGTTTTGGTTCGTCACGGTTGGCAGGGAGGATCGCGGGGTTCAAGTCGATTGCATTCGTGACGCTCTTCAGCATAGCTTTCCTGTCCATGTTTCATACGCCATCATTTGCAGCAAGTAGCTCGCACTCGGCACAGCAGGAACCAACACCAGTGCTAGCCTATTACTATATCTGGTTCGATCCGGGCTCGTGGAATCGAGCGAAAACGGATTACCCCAGATTGGGGCGATACTCCAGTGATGACAGAAAGGTCATGCAAGAGCATATCCGCATGGCCAAGAAGGCCGGCATCAATGGCTTTATCGTCAGCTGGAAGAGCACCGACGTACTGAATAGACGCCTCGATCAGCTGATCCAGGTTGCGAATGCCGAGGATTTCAAGCTCGCGATTATCTATCAAGGGCTCGACTTTAATCGGAATCCATTACCGGCCGCGCGGGTGGCGACTGATCTCGACTATTTTATCGATACGTTTGCCAGCAATAAAGCTTTTGGGATATTCGAACACCCGCTCGTGATCTGGTCGGGCACATGGAAATTTACGCCCTCCGATGTCGCCAGCGTGACCCGCACGCGTCGCGACCGATTGCTGATCCTAGCATCCGAGCGCAATCTTGATGGGTATCAGCAATTGGCGGACTCGGTGAGCGGCAACGCGTATTACTGGTCATCGGTTGATCCGGAAACCTACCCTAGATATCCGGAAAAGCTCTCGGAGATGAGCCAGGCCGTCCATGCGCATGATGGCCTCTGGATCGCGCCAGCGGCCCCGGGCTTCGACGCGCGGCTGATTGGCGGCACGCGCATCATCGATCGGAAAGATGGCGCCACACTGCGCCAACAGATGGATGCTGCCGTTCAATCGTCACCTGATGCGATTGGATTGATTAGCTGGAATGAGTTCAGCGAGAACTCGTATATGGAACCAAGCATCAACTACGGCACGCGCTACCTTGAAGTTCTTGCTGATATTCGCGGCACATCATTCCCGAAATATACGGACTTCGATTCTAGTGAGCCAGGTACGACGGAGTACCGGCTAAGTAACCTGGTATTGCTCGTGGCTGTCGGCGGCCTGATTGCGGCAAGTATCGCAGCGATTGTCTGGCGAGAGCGCCATCGGCGAATGGATATTCTCACCGATCCCTATTCTGAATAGTATCGGCTGGTCAAGCGGCGCGACTACACCGATGCGAATGAACATATTGAAATAGGCGCCGCGAGACCTTATGTTGCTCGATTAGCGATATACGATATGTAGCCGACATTACAGCTGACCAAGTAGCCTTGGCAGTTCATCTATAAGATCAGCCCCGCTTATATCAACCATTAGGAGGAAACCGATGCGCAGCTACCGTTCCGTCGTAGCATTGGCTCTGTTGCTTCTTGCTATTCTAACATTCACAGGTTTTGTACAGGCTCAGACCGCATCCACCCAGTCCGCCATCCTGGGCGCCCATAATGTCGGCCCGACGCAGGCAAAGGACGAGCAGGCGACCGCGTTTGCGCGAGAGCTCAGAGCGCAACTCTCTGGTCAAGTGAGCACAAGCAGCAGCTACTCGAGCTACACGAAGGTCAGCGATGATCTTGGGCAGATCACGATGGAGATCCCAACTGTATGGCGCGACATTGACATGGGCCCCTGGCTCTATCAGGGGAAGGAGGTCGGCATGCTCCTAGCTGCCTCAGCCGACCTGCAGAACTTCTATACCACCAAGTCGGAGCCAGGCGTGTTTATCGGGGTCTCGCACCAGCTAGCGCAGATGTACGACCCAGAGAGCCTGCTGAACCTCGAGAAGGGTGTTTTCTCGAAGAAGTGTAAGCCGAAAGAGCGTAAAGACTACCAGGATCTGTTCTACACAGGCCGCTACGACACCTACATCGAATGTGTCAAAGGTAATCACAACCTGCTTGTAGCGGTTGCGACAACCCCAGACCGCCGAGTTCTCATACTGCTTAGAATCACCGTCGTTAGCGATGCCGATCTCGAAGCAGCGGCCAGGATCTTCCAGACTTTTCAATCGCCTGGTGCCCCGCAAAGCGATGACGACCACGATGAGCATTGACACGTTCAACGGATCGACCATCCTCACATTACCGCTGAACCGATGGACGATGACTATGTGCTCAAAGAGAGGATAACAGCTATGAATGCCGAGCAATCGAGCAAACGGCCCAAGCGCCAACTAGCGTTCCCTTCGACGGAACAAACACATGTGATTTCACTTCGGCCATCAACAGTGCTGCGCCGCTTCAGATTAGCGCTGATGCTGGCGACAATCATCAGCCTGTTCGCCGTGGTGTATCAGCCCTCGCCATCCACGGCAGCTACGGGATGGCAATGGTATAAGACCGACACGCACGTCCATTCAATCGTGAGCGCGGATGCGCTCGCCGATATCGGAATCCATAGCCAGGCGGCGCAGGCCCAGGGCTATGATGCCCTCTTCCTGACCGACCACAATGGGGGCAGTAGTTTCCAGGTCAACAATCTGACCGCGAACCACATGGCGTTCGAGGACACGTATACACGTTGGGAATTGGGAACCTACGGGTCGCTCAGTTCCACAACCAATGCGCTCGCGACCACGCCATTCCACACCGGAACACAATCGCTGCACCTCAAGAGCACGTCGAACACCTCCGGCGAGACCTACGTCTGGACCAAGCGCGGGCCGAACTTCCGATCCGGCGATATCATCCTGCGCGTCTCAATCTACCCGACGCGTATCGACAATGGCTCGGGCGTCTACGTATCCGCCTCGATCGGCAGCGACCCAACAGTATTGAAAACTCCGATTGGCTACACCACTGAGGCCGGGGTTGTTTCCCCCGGCAAGACGACCGTCCTGGTCTGGCAGCTTGGGTCGGCTCGTGCCGCCTCGTCCGACCCGAACGCGCGGGTCTTGACCTATTCGCTCGGCTCCTACACCCTCAATGCATGGAATACCTACACCATCAACGTCAGCCAAGCGCTCGCGGACATCCCGGCGGCCGACCGGCCGCTCGACTACAATGGATTGACCTATCTGAAGATGGCCACCGCGGCGAATAACGGAACCGCAGAGGCTTACTTCGATACCTACTCGATCGACGCCTCGGTGCCGGTCGATCCAGCGGACGAGTATGTCTACCGCACCGGCAAGGTCGACGATTTTAACACGAGCACCTTTAAGATCTTCCCCTCCTACGAGATGGGGCAGCAACGCCATTCCAACCGATTCAACTTTGGTATTACTACGCCCTCGGAGTACGTTTCCTACACATATGGTAGCGATGGAATTATCGTAACGCAGCAGAGTGGCTACCCCGCCCAGCTCAACCATCCGGGAACGACCGTGACCATCCCGGATGCAATCGCCAATCAGGGCTACGGGGCCGACTTCCTGGAAGTGCGCGAGCAGGCTTGGATCGATGCCTGGGATGCGATCCTCCAGCAGGGCGTTCCAATAATCGGGAGCTGGTCGAGTGATTCGCACAGTGGGCTGGATGGTGGAAAGGCAGCGACATACATCTACGCCCCCGCGCTCGACTTCGACGAATTGATGCACTCCTACTATGAGGGCCGTGTCTACAACGCGATCAGCAGCTTCAGCGGCCGCGTGCTCTTCAATATCGATAGTGGATCGCAAGATCCGTATCCCGCGCGTTACCCAGTCTACGTCTCCGACGCCCAGAGTGCGGCGAACGTACACCTGGCAGTGACGTCAGGCGTCAAAGGCTACACGATGAAGTGGCTTCGAAACGGCGCCGTAATCGCGAGCGACAGTTCGCCGAAATTGAGCAGCTATGATGCGACAAAATCGATTTCGCTGGCCGGGGCGTCAACGTATGTCCGCGCCGAAGTTCGCAGCTCGACTACTTCGCTCAGGGCAATGACGCAGCCGATCTTCTTCGTCGATGTACCTGGATTGCCGGTGGACAAGAGCTACAACATCGACCGAGTCACCACGGCCAACGGGAAGGGATACAGCAAACTGACCACCAAGGGGATCACTGCGTCGAACTGGAATGCCGCGGGTCAGGCGCTCTCGCTCACACTCGAGGATCCAGCCGGTGCGCTTGTGCAAATGCATATGTCCACCAACGCCGGTCCCCAGCGGATCAAAGTTGATGGAGCGGACATCCAGCCAGCAGGATCGTTGGCGGCATTTGACGCTGCCACGGACTCGAGTTGGTACTACGACAGTGCGGCGCAACTGCTGCGACTCAAAGTTCGCCACACCGCCAGCGTGGTCAGTGTCCTAGCAGAGTTCTCTGCGACCAGCGACACCCAGCCGCCGAGCGCGCCATCCAATCTGATAGCAACAGCAATCAGCAGCGGGCGAGTCGATCTTAGCTGGACCGCTTCAAGCGACAACGTCGCTGTCACCGGCTATGACATCTACCGGGACGGTACGCTGCTGACGACCATTAGCCCCGTGCCAAGCTATAGCGATGCCACTGTAGCTCCAGCCACCACATACGCCTACGAGGTCCGGGCGCGCGACGCCGCCGGCAATGTCTCCGACCCTAGCAACAGCGCGACAACTGCCACACCCGCCGCACGGCTCTTTAGCGATGGCTTCGAGAGTGGCAACATGTCCGCATGGACCAACCCGATCGGGCTGAGCGTACAGCAGCAGGAGGTATTTGCCGGTGGCTACGCGGCGCGAGCGACGAGCAGTGGTGCGGCAACATGGGCCTATGCGCAATTGAACCCGGCGCAAAGCCAACTGTACTACCGGTCTCGCTTTAAGATCATCAGCCAGGGCGCCAACAACGTCTACTTGCTGAAGTTCCGCACGGCGACTGGCACCTCGCTGCTGGGCGCGTACGTCAGCAGCACCGGCAAGCTGGGCTATCGCAACGATATTGCCGCGACGAGCTCTACCAGCGCCACATCGGTCACCCTTGGAGAGTGGCACGATCTGCAGATGCGGGTGCTGATCAATGGCACTTCCAGCCAGACCGAGGTATGGCTGGACGGCACCCGGATCGACGCACTCAGCAAGACCGAGTCGCTGGGAACCGCCCCGCTCGGGCGAGTGCAACTTGGCGACAATTCGACAGGACGGACCTACGACGTCGCCTTCGATGGGGTGGAGGTGGATACGAGCTTCATCAGTCCGTGATCGGAAGGTTGCCCAGCGTTGCCTCCAACTGCTGAGCGCGGCATACCAATTTCATCTTTTTGGTGGAGACGGGGGGCGAGCTACACTCGCCCCCCGTCCCAACCAGGGAGGTCTGGAGTGGCCTATGGCTCTTCCAGACCTCCCGGCAAGCATTATTAACAGTTGCATGCACCTACAAACAAACCGCCTGGCCTGCGCCGAATTGAGAGCCTTGCGCAGCGTCAAGCACCATTTCCCTTGAGGAGAGGGAATTCAGATGAAACGGAATAGTTGCGAAACAACAATGACACCAACCTCAAACTCGCCCCAGCCCATGCATGTGTTGCGACAGCAGCGCCCGATTGCATCTGGAGTGCGCTCGCATCGTCTAGCATTTCCGCGGCTAAGGACCGATTGGCGGCTCCGCTTAGCGCTTATGGTGATCTTGCTCGGCAGCCTGGCCCTGGCGCCGATCTCGGCCCTTGCTACAGGCTGCATTACTAGCAGCCCGACCTCCGGCGCCTACGCGATCACGCTCTGCATCACCACCCCGGCTGATGGTGCGACTGTGACTGGATCGCAGACCATCACAGCCACTGCCACGGCGAGCGGGGCGAGTCCCGGCATCAACAAGATCCTGTTTTACCTTGATGGGCAGTACCTGATCGTTGACTATCAGGCTGCTTACACCTTTGATCTACCGACCGACCGTTTTGTCGATGGCGCGCATACACTTTCTGCTGCGGCAGTGATGCGCGATGGCTTTGAATCGCAGCAGGCATCCGCCGCACTGGTTTTCAATAACGGTGTCACGCAGCCGCCAGTGAATAATGGCAGCTTTGTCCCCGCGAGTGGGACAACGCCCGCGCCCGGTCAAGCATTCGTATTGGCAGCGGCGGGGGATGGTGCGAGCGGTGAGACGAGTGCTGGTAATGTGACGAACTTGATCGCCTCCTGGAACCCAAACATGATGCTGTATCTGGGTGATGTGTATAATGATGGCACCCCGACCGAGTTCTACAACTGGTATGGCACCGCGAATACGTTCTACGGGCGCTTTCGTTCGATCACGAATCCTACGATCGGCAATCATGAGTATCAGGGCGTGCAGGCGCCCGGCTATTTCAACTACTGGGACAACGTCTCACATTACTTCAGCTTTAACGCGGCCGGCTGGCACTTTATCAGCCTGGACTCGACGTCTCAGTTCAACCAAGGGGCGCCCGGTTCTCCTCAGTACGATTGGCTGGTTCAGGATCTCAACGCCAACAGCGCCGCCTGCACGATCGCTTATTTCCACCACCCCGTCTATAACGTGGGTCCTGAAGGCGAGACGCCACGCATGAGCGACATTTGGGCGCTGTTGGTACAGCATGGCGTCGACCTGGTGCTGAATGGCCACGATCATAGCTACCAGCGTTGGGTGCCGTTGAATGGTGCCGGCGCTCCAGACCCAGCCGGATTGACGCAGATCGTGGTCGGCACCGGCGGCCACGGCATCCAGGACTTCATCCGAACAGATGATCGCCTGGCGGTTGGATTCGACACCTCACCATTCGCCTTCGGTGCGCTGCGCCTGGAACTGAACCAGGATGGTGCGGCGTATCAGTTCGTGAACACGCAAGGCGCGATGCTTGATTCTGGTTCGGTTGCCTGTAGTCGTACGACGGCCGACGTCACGCCGCCGAGCATGCCCACCGGCCTGACTGCGGTTGCAAGCTCATCGACCCATGCTGATCTCACCTGGGCAGCAGCAACCGACAACGTCGGCGTGACTGGCTACGACATCTACCGCAATGGGACGCTTCTAGCGAGTGTCGGACCAGCGACGAGCTACACCGATGCTACACTTACGAGTAGCACGACGTTTGACTATCAGGTCCGAGCTCGCGATGCTACCGGCAATACTTCAAACCTGAGCGCAGTGGCTACCGTCAGAACCCATGCCACGCTGTTCAGCGATGGCTTCGAGAATGGCGATCTCTCCGCTTGGACCTTCTCGACCGGGTTGGTCGTCCAGCAGCAGGAGGTCGTCAACGGTCTCTATGCCGCTCGCGGTACTAGCACAAGCGCGGCGACCTACGCCTATAAGCAGCTGAGCACCGCCCAAAGCGATCTGTACTATCGCATCAAGTTCAAGATCATCAGTCAGGGCGCGAACTCGGTCTACCTGCAGCGGTTTCGCACGACTACTGGCACCTCGCTCCTGGGCGTGTATGTCAGCAGCACGGGCAAGCTCGGCTATCGCAACGACGTGACAGGCGTGAGCACGACCAGCACCGCAAATGCCGGTGTGGGCGGGTGGCATGAATTGCAGACCCACGTCGTGATCAATGGCAGCCTGAGCCAAACCGAGGTGTGGCTCGACGGCAATCGGATCAGTGCGCTCAGCAAAACTGAGTCGCTCGGTACCGTCGCAATCGGGCGTATACAGTTTGGCGAGAACTCGACCGGCCGAGTCTACGATATCGCGTTTGACGATAACGCCGCTGATACCAGTTTCATCAATATCAGCGACACCACGTCGCCGAGTGTGGCGCTCACTGAGCCCGCCGACGCCGTAAAGGTGCGCGGCATTGTGTTGCTGTCTGCCAGTGCATCCGACAATGTCGCCGTGGATCGGGTTGAGTTTCGGGTCAACAGTACGCTTATAGGCACCGATTACACGGCTCCATATTCGGTGAGCTGGAATTCGGCCTCTCGCGCCGATGGCTCTGCCACGATCACAGCGCGCGCCGTTGATACCGCATCCAATGTGACTAACTCCGCCAGCCGGACAGTGACCATCGATAATACGCCGCCGAACACGACCATCGACTCAGGTCCGTCGGGCACTGTCAACAGCACTACCGCGACGCTCACCTTCTCGGCCAGCGAGACAGGCGCCACATTCATATGTGAGTTTGACGAGGTCGAGATCGACGACTGCACCTCGCCGCAATCCTACACCGACCTGTCGGTGGGCGCTCATACCTTCGAGGTGATCGCTATGGACGCGGCCGGCAATATCGACCCCACGCCGGCGAGTCGTACCTGGACGATTACGATCGCTGATACTACACCGCCCAGCGTACCGACCAACCTAAGCGCCACAGCGTTCAGCGCAACGCGAATCGATCTTGCCTGGACGGCGTCGACGGATAATGTCGGCGTGAGTGGCTACGATATCTACCGCGATGGCACACTCCTCGCAGCCATCGGCGCCGTGACGAGCTACAGCGACACCACTGTCGCGCCAGGCACCAGCTATCAGTATCAGGTGCGGGCGCGCGATGCTGCTGGCAATGCATCGTCCGCCAGCAACACGGCGACGGCAGCCACGCCTGCGCGGCTGTTTTTCGATGGGTTCGAGAGCGGTAATCTTTCCCAATGGACGACCGTGAGCGGATTGACGGTCCAGCAGAACGAGATATACACCGGCGCCTATGCCGTACGTGCGACGAGTAGCGGCGCCGCGACCTACGCCTACAAGCAGTTGAGCGCCGCGCAGAGCACGTTGTATTACCGCACGCGGTTCAAGATCATCAGCTTGGGTGCGGGCTCGCTAAATCTGCTGAAAGTCCGAACCAGCAGCACGGTCTCGTTGCTGGGTGTATTTATCAGCAGCACCGGCAAGCTCAGCTACCGTAACGATGTGACCAGTGCGAATACCACGAGCTCCACCACGGTCAGCCAAGGAGTCTGGCATGATCTCCAGATTCGGGTGCTAATCAATGGCAGTGCTAGCCAGACCGAGGTATGGCTCGACGGCAACCGAATTGACGCGTTGAGCAAGACGGATTCGCTTGGTACGACGCCGATCGGACGTATTCAACTGGGCGAAAACTCGACTGGCCGTACCTACGACATCGCCTTTGACGGAGTGGAGGTCGATACGATCTTCATTAGTCCGTAGACCAGTTGGCATGCAGTTCTGTCTCGTAGTGGCATATTCTGTTACCTACTTAATCGACTGTCCAGGTTTGTGGTCCAATGGTGCCACTGTTCCAAGTCGAAAAGGCGTACCCGTGAACGGTATACTCAGCCCTAGTGCCGTCGTGATACTCAGCTGCGGCGGCAGGGCTAGTGAGGAGACGATCATGTCACGCAGGGTCTTGCTTACGATCGGGTTAGTACGGACACGACGATGTAGACAGGAGGGGATCGTATCGAAGAAAAGACAACTCCTGCTGCGAACAATTTGCTCGATTCTGCTGTGCTTGATGACGATTCCTCTTAGTACGAGAACTGCATCTGCTGCCGTGCCATCTGGCTTCGAGGACACATTCCTAACGACCGTCTCGGGGCCGACTGACTTGACCTGGACTCCTGACGGGCGCATGCTCATCATCGGGAAGGACGGTCAGGTACGGGTGTACGCCAACAACACACTTCTCCCGAATCCCGCGCTCGACCTCTCGGCCAGGTTGTGCACGGTAGGAGAGCAGGGCCTCGTCGGGATCGCCGTTCACCCCCAGTTCGCCACGAACCACTTTATCTACTTGTACTACATCTACAATAAGTTCAATAATGCGTGCCCTGAGAGTGAAATAGACGGCCCTATCGGTCGGCTCTCACGCTTCGTCCTTCCCGACACGAATGTGATCGACCCGGCGAGCGAGGTTGTGCTCTTCAACACGCCGCCCAGATATAGGAATCACCACACCGGCGGCGATCCGAAGTTCGGCAAGGATGGATATATCTATGTCACCGTCGGCGACGCCGGAGCCCAAAGCCTTGGTTGGCCCCAGGACCTGGGACGCCTAGCCGGCAAGATCGTGCGCATCACGGATTCGGGTGGGATTCCAGCCGACAACCCATTCACCGGCGCAGGCACCGCACGCTGCAATGTGGATGGCATCCCTCCGTCTGGTTCTCCAGCCGGAACGAAGTGCCAGGAGATCTACGCTTCCGGCCTACGCAACCCATTCCGCCAGGCATTCGACCCCAACGCCGCGGGCGTTCGCTTCTACATCAACGACGTTGGTCAGCACACCTGGGAGGAGATTAGCGAGGGGCAGTTAGGCGCCAACTACGGCTGGCAAGTGCGCGAAGGGCCGTGCGCAAAAGACTCGGACACCGACTGCGGCCTACCGCCGGCTGGAATGACAGACCCGGTTCATTGGTATCATCACGGCCCGGATGGTGGTGCGGTCACCGGCGGAGCGTTCGTTCCGAACGGGATCTGGCCGGCATCCTACGACGGAACCTACCTGTTCAGCGACTACGTCTTCGGCAAGATCTACCAGCTTGTGCCGAACGGGGGAGGTTGCCGCCTCTGCGGCCCGCCTACCTCGTCGTTCAACCAGATCGAGTTCGCTCCTATCGCGCAAATCACCAGCATGCGGTTCGGGCCATACGGCACGGGCCAGGCGCTCTACTATGTCACCCGAGATGGCAGCGCGGTGCGCCGCATCGCCTTCACAGGCAGTTCGAACCGGACCCCCGTGGCGAGCGCAACCGCGAATCCAACCTCTGGGGCCGTTCCGCTCCTGGTGCAGTTCGATGGTAGTGCGAGCAGCGACCCTGATGGCGACTCGCTCACATACGAGTGGGACTTCGAGAGTGATGGCAATACCGACTCCACGGCTGTCACGGTCAACCACACGTACGAACAGGCTGGTGTGTATACCGCCAAGCTCACCGTGCGCGATGGCAAGGGCGGCGAGAACAGCACGACCGTCCGCATCGACGCAGGGAATCGGGCGCCGACAGCGACGATTGGTACGCCTACGGCTGATACCCTCTTCGCGGTGGGTGAACACATTACGCTCCATGGCAGCGCAACCGATCCTGATGATGGCCCGTTGCCGAATAGCGCGCTTACCTGGCAAGTCATCCTGCATCACGCAACGCATATCCATCCGTTCCTTGAGCCGACGGTGGGCAATGATATCGAGATAGTCGCTCCTGGACCGGAAGATCTTGACGCAGCGCGTACGAGCTACCTCGAGATTCAGCTCACGGCGACGGACTCCAACGGCCTGACCAGCACTGTCACGCAGGAATTGCGCCCCAAGTTCGTCGACGTGACGTTTCAGTCCAGCCCCGTGGGATTGAACCTCACTGTAAGTGGGGCGACGTTTGCCACGCCAGCTACGGTCAGTTCGTGGGAAGCGGCTAATCTTACGGTCAGCGCGCCCAATCAGACGGACACCTCAGGCCAGCCGTGGGTCTTCGATACATGGTCGGATGGCGGTGCTCAGATGCACACGATTCTCACCCCGCCTTCAACGGCCACCTACACAGCGACGTTCAAGTCGGGCAGCACAGCCCCAGCGACGGGCACCTTTACGCCGGTTGCCGATACCTACGTCAAGGCTACTTCACCTTCGAGCAATTACGGCAGCGCCACAACGCTTCGTACCGATGCTTCGCCCGATCTCCACAGCTACCTCAGGTTCAACGTCCAGGGCCTCGGCACGCCACTCGTGCGGGCCACCTTGCGCGTTTATGCCAGTTCGGGCAATTCGATCGGCTACGGCGTGTACAGCGTCAGCGACAACTCGTGGGGCGAGACCACTCTGACCTATAACAATGCACCACCCGTTGGCCTAGTCGCCGGCTCCTCCGGGCGCATCACTGCCGCTACATGGACCGAGGTCGATGTCACGCCGCTGGTCTCGGGCAACGGTCTGCTCAGCCTGGCTATGATCTCCACTAGCTCGACAGCCACCACATTCGCTAGCCGGGAGTCCGGCGCCACCGCGCCACAGCTAATCGTCACCACTGGGAGTGGAGGTAGTGATACCAGTCCGCCTACGCCGCCCAGCGGCCTATCAGCTACCGCCGTCAGCGCGAACCAAGTAAATCTGACTTGGACTGCGTCTAGCGACAACGTCGGCGTCACCAGCTACGATATCATTCGTGATGGAGCCGTGATTGCGAGCATCGGCGCGGTGACCAGCTATGCCGACACGACGGTAGCTCCCGCGACGGCCTACTCATACCAGGTGCAGGCGCGCGACGCGGCTGGCAACATCTCGGACGCCAGCGCCCCGGCCAACACCACCACCCCGAGCGTCTCAGCACTGATCTTCAGCGATAACTTCGAGGGCGGCGATCTATCACACTGGACCAGCGTGAACGGGCTCGTCGTCCAGCAACAGGAGGTCTTTGCGGGCGCCTACGCAGCGCGCGGAACAAGCAGCGGGGCGGCGACCTACGTGTACAAGCAGTTGAGCACTCCACAGTCCGATCTGTACTATCGCATCCGGTTCAAGGTCATTAGCCAGGGTAACAACTCACTCCGCCTGCTGAGATTTCGGACGGCGACTGACTCCTCGATCCTTGGCCTTTTCCTGAGCAGCAGCGGCAAACTTGGCTACACCAATTACGTCGTCAACATCAATACGACCAGTTCTAACGTCGTCAGCAAAGGGGTCTGGCACGAGGCTCAGGTGCGGGTAAGCATTAATGGCAGCGCAAGTCAGACCGAGGTGTGGCTCGACGGCGCCCCGATCAGCACGCTCAGCAAGACCGAGTCGCTCGGCACGACGTCGATCGGACGCATTCAGTTGGGCGATAGCTCGACCGGACACAGCTACGACGTCGCCTTCGACGACGTCGCAGTCGATAGCAGCTTTATCAGTCCATAGGCCGCCTGGCATGCGGCAGATCTGCAATCTGCGCAGGCACCAGTGTTCTTGTTTCTGAAAGAAGAGAAATCTCTTCTTTCTCTCATTTATCTAAAGCATGGGTTTGGATCTTTGGCAGGAGGCTACCATCTCACAGGGCATGATCGGGATCGGGCCACAGAACGGCGCTATATTTCGGGACGCAGATGAGTTCCGACGCACCACCAATATCTCTGGAGCCCCCGGATTCGAGAGTACCACCGTGGACACGTTCCAGCTGATCGGCCAGGGGCAAGCCCCGGATCTGCTGGTCCACATAACGACACATCTCACGTACGCGCCCGACCAAGGGTTCACGGCGCAGGTAACCAATGTGAGCAGTGAGTGTAGGTAGGAGTATCACTATGCGCTGGATATCGTCGTATTTGTCATCGGCGGTTGCTGCGCGCCGCCTTAGCCTGGCGCTCATCCTGGCGCTGCTGGGCGGCCTGGCGCTGGCGCCCATGCGCGTGCGTGCCGCTGGTTGCACCGCCAGCGGGCCGGCTTCAGGCGCCTACACGATCACCCTGTGCATCACGAATCCAGCTGATGGTGCGACCGTAACTGGCGTACAGCCGGTTACGGCTACCGTCACGCTGAGCGGGTCGCTACCTAGTCTCCAGTGGCTGGCCTTCTACCTCGACGGGCAGAACCTGCTGAGCGACTATGTATCGCCCTACACATTTAATCTGCCCAGCGATCGCTTTGTCGACGGCGCGCGCGTGCTGGCTGTCGAGGCCCGGACGCGCGATGGGTTCGTGTCGCAACGCGCATCCGTGAACCTGAGCTTCAGCAATGGCGTTACCCAGCCGCCGGTGAACAATCGCAGCTTCACTCCATCGGCTGGAACTACTCCGCCGTCCGGCCAACCGTTCGTGCTGGTGGCGGCGGGCGATGGCGCCAGCGGCGAGACCAGCACCGGCAACGTCACGAATCTGATCGCATCGTCGTTGAACCCAAATCTGTTCCTGTATCTCGGCGACGTATACGAAAAAGGCACCCCGACGGAGTTTTATAATTGGTATGGCACACCCGCGACGAACACCTATTACGGGCGCTTCCGCGCGATCACCAACCCGGCGGTCGGCAATCACGAATACGACAGCGGACCAGGCGCGCCCGGCTACTTCGATTACTGGGATAATGTGCCGCACTACTACAGCTATAACGTGGCCGGCTGGCACCTGATCAGCCTGGACTCGACCTCGCAGTTCGGCCAGACGGCCGCCGGTTCGCTCCAATACCAGTGGCTTGCCCAGGATCTCAACGCGAACAGCGCCGCCTGCACGATTGCGTATTTCCATCATCCGGTGTTCAGCGTGGGTCCACAGGGTAGTACAACCTCTATGAATGCGATCTGGTCGCTGCTGGCGCAGCACGGCGTTGATCTGGTCCTAACCGGGCACGACCACAATTATCAGCGCTGGCTGCCGCTCGACGCGGCCGGCACCCCGAGCCCCAGCGGCATCACCCAGTTCGTCGTCGGCACTGGCGGCCACGGTATCCAGAACTTCGTGCGCAGCGATAGCCGTTTGGCGATCGGCTTCGGCACAGAGCCAACTGGTTTCGGGGCCTTGCGCCTGGAGCTGAACCAGGATGGCGCCAGCTACCAGTTCGTGAATACCCAGGGGGCCACCCTCGATTCGGGCTCCGTGGCGTGCAGCGGCGCGCCGCCCGATACCACGCCTCCGATCGCACCGAGCAATTTGAGCGCGACTTCCAGCTCAGCGGCCCAGGTAGATCTGACCTGGAGCGCGGCGACCGATAACGTCGGCGTGGCAGCCTACGAGATCTATCGCAATGGTACGCTGCTGGCCACCAGCAGTTCGGCGACCCGATATACCGATACTACCGTCAGCGCCGGTAACGTGTATCAGTACCAGGTGCGCGCGCGGGATGCCGCCGGCAATGCCTCGGGGTTCAGCAACCCGGCCACGGTTATTCCCCCTGCTGGATTGTTCAGCGATGGCTTCGAGAACAGTAATCTATCGCAGTGGACCAGTGTGACCAACCTGACCGTTCAGCAACAAGAGGTGTTTGCTGGCGCCTATGCCGCGCGTGGGACAAGCGCTGGAGCGCCGGCCTATGCCTACAAGCAGCTGAGTGTCGCACAAACTGAGCTCTATTATCGGATCTACTTCAAGATCATCAGCCAGGTACAGACCACCAACCTGCTGAAGTTCCGTACTGCCACCGGCTTGTCAATCGTGGCGATATTCGTCAGCAACACGGGCAATCTGGGCTATCGCAATGACGCGGCGGGTGTGACCACCTTCAGCACCACATCCGTCACACGCGGAACCTGGCACGAGTTACAGGTCCGCGCGTTGATCAATGGCGCCAGCGGCCAGACTGAGGTTTGGCTTGACGGCAACCGGATCGGTACGCTCAGCAAGACCGACGCGCTGGGCACGACGCCAATCGGGCGCATCCAGCTGGGCGAAAATTCGTCTGGCATCAGCTATGACGTCGCCTTCGACAACGTCGCGGCCGATACGCGCTTCATCGCTTCGAGCGATATTACGCCGCCGAACGTAACGCTGACGGCGCCACCCGATGGAGCGGCGATCAGCGGGAGCATGCTATTGGCGGCGAATGCGACCGATAACACAGCTGTAGATCACGTTGATTTCCTAGTCAACAACGCGATCGTCGGCGCGGATACCAGCGCCCCGTATAGCGTGGCGTGGAATTCAGCTTTGGCTGGAGATGGCCCTGCTACTATCACAGCCCGTGCAGTGGACTCGTCGGCCAATGTGTCGATCTCCGCCGGCCGGACCGTGACCGTGGACAATACCGCGCCCAATACGACCATCGATTCAGGCCCATCCGGCATCATTGCTAGCCAGTCGGCGAGCTTCAGCTTTAGCTCCACCGAGGCTGGCGCCACCTTCACCTGTAGCCTCGATGGAGCGCCGTTCAGCAACTGCGCCACGCCAGCCAGCTATACCGGCCTGGCGGATGGCGTACATACCTTCGCGGTGCGCGCGACCGACCTGGCCGGCAATTCCGACTCCTCTCCTGCGAGCCGTACCTGGTCGGTCGACCTGACTGGGCCAACAATCACGAGCGTCATGCCGGCGGCTGGCGCGACCGGCGTAGCAGTTACGACCGCCGTTACAGCGACATTCGGCGAGGCGATCAATCCTGCGTCGCTGAGCACCTCCAGCTTTGTGCTGATTCCACAAGGCAGCTCGACCCCCGTGGCGGCGTCGGCGAGCTACGACGCAGCCAGCATGCAGGCCAGGCTGCTGCCGAGCGCAAGCTTGCAGGCAGGCGCATCCTACACAGCGATCGTCAAGGGTGGATCTAGCGGCGTAGTGGACCAAGCCGGCAATCCGCTGGCCAACGAGGTGAGCTGGTCTTTCACGACTGCTACGGCCGCCGATCTCACGCCGCCAAGCGCCCCGCTCGGTCTGACGGCGACCGCTCGGTCATCCACCCAGGTAGATCTCAGCTGGACGGCCGCGACCGACAACGTCGGCGTGACCGCGTACGAGATCTACCGTAATGGATCGCTCCTGACGACCAGTGGCGCAATCACCAGCTACAGCGATACGACGGTTACTAGCGCCACCACCTATGCCTACACCGTGCGGGCGCGCGATGCGGCTGGCAATCTATCGGCCCCTAGTAATCTGGCGACCGTCGCCACCCGCAGCCCCTTCTTGTTCAGCGACGACTTCGAGAGCGGCGCCCTGACGCGCTGGACCAAGGTACTCAGCCTGACAGTGCAGCAGCAAGAGGTCTACGCGGGTAGCTATGCCGCGCGGGCCACCAGCACTGGCCCGGCAAGCTGGGCCTACCAGCAGTTGAGCGCCACACAAAGCGAGCTGTACTACCGTGTGCGATTCAAGATCGTCAGCCAGGGGCCGAACTTGGCATACCTGCTGAAGTTTCGCACGGCGAGCGGAACGTCAATCCTCGGCGCCTATGTGAGTAGCACCGGTAAGCTGGCCTATCGCAACGATGCAGGGCTGCAAACCGTCGTTAGCGCCACGCCCGTTAGCCGTGGGGTATGGCATACGCTCCAGGTTCGCGTCTTTATCAACGGTGGCGCTGGGCAGACCGAAACGTGGCTCGACGGAGTGCGCATCGACGCGCTGAGCAAGACCGAGGCGCTTGGTACGACACCGGTCGGGCGGGTGCAACTCGGGGATAACTCGATCGGTAACAGTTATGATATAGTCTTCGATGACATTGCCGTGGATACACTTTCGATCTGAAAGCTCGTCTAACATCCAACAGGAGAGGCTTGAGTCTTGTATTACGCGCATTTTCAGATCACACCAGAGTGGCTTAGAGTCATGTGGCCCGTGAGCTTGGCGCTTGCGCTGACGCTGTTCAGCAGCCGCGTGCTGGTGCCTGGAGCACTAGCACTGGGAACCCTCAGTGAGAACGGCTGCGCGACAAGCGGCCCGGAGTCGGGCGCCTACACGATCATGCTGTGCTTCGCCAATCCGGTGGATGGCACATCCGTGAACGGGCCGGCGACCGTAGCGGTCTCGCCGACGGCGACCGGATTGAGCCCGGGCATCCGGCGTCTGGTGTTTTATCTCGATGCTCAGTACCTGCTCACCGATTACGAGTCGCCGTATACGTTCGAGCTGGGCACCGATCACTTTGTCGATGGCAGTCACACTTTGGCGGTCGAGGCGCTGATGCGCGATGGTTTTACCTCGCAGCAGGCGCTGATTACACTGTCCTTTAACAACGGAGTAAGCCAGCCGCCGGTAAACGGAAACACCTTCACCCCATCGAGCGGAACGACACCGCCAGCCGGCCGCCCGTTCGTGCTTACTGCTATCGGCGATGGCGCTAGCGGCGAGACAAACAGCAACAAAGTGACCAATCTGATCGCCTCATGGAATCCGAACATGATGCTGTATCTAGGCGATGTATATGAACAGGGCACTCCAACCGAATTCTCCAACTGGTACGGTACAGGGAGCACCTTCTATTCACGCTTCCGCCCGATCACCAATCCGACGGTCGGGAATCACGAGTACGAGAATGGACAAGCGCCTGGCTACTTCGACTACTGGAACAATGTTCCGATCTACTATAGCTTCAACGCGGCGGGTTGGCATCTGATTAGCTTGAATTCCACCTCCGAGTTGGGGCAGACCACGCTAGGCTCCCCACAGTACCAATGGCTAGCTCAGGATCTTGCCACTAACACGGCGGCCTGCACAATCGCTTTTTTCCACCATCCTGTATATAATGTCGGAGCGGAAGGTGATACCCCACGTATGAGCGCAATCTGGTCGCTATTGGCGGAGCATGGCGTCGACTTGATTCTCACAGGGCATGATCACGACTACCAGCGCTGGATGCCATTGAATGCTGCGGGCGAATCGGATCCGGCCGGCATGACGCAATTCGTGGTTGGTACTGGCGGTCACGGGATACAGCAATTCATTCGCTCCGATGCCCGATTGGCCAAAGGGTTTGATACTGCGCCGTATGCGTTTGGGGCCCTGCGGCTGGAACTGAATCAGGATGGCGCGGCGTACCAGTTTGTGAATATCCAAGGCATGACGCTCGATTCTGGTTCTGTGCCCTGCAGTGGTGCCTCATCCGATACATTAGCGCCGAGCACTCCAACTGATCTGATTGCGACCGCCCGCTCCTCGACCCGTGTCGATCTTACCTGGACAGCTTCGACCGATAATGTCGGCGTTGTAGGCTATGAGATCTATCGTGATGGACAGTTGATCGCGCAAACTGATCCGGTAACAAGCTATATCGACACAACGCTTGTTAGCAATACTACTTACACGTATCAAGTGCGGGCGCGGGATGCCGCCGGCAATGCTTCGGCCCTTAGCGGTGTCGTAACAGCTACAACTGATAGTATGCTCTTCAGCGATGGGTTCGAGAGCGGCGATCTATCACGCTGGTCCAGCGTGAACGGGCTCGTTGTCCAGCAACAGGAGGTCTATGCGGGCGCCTACGCAGCGCGCGGAACAAGTAGCGTGACGGCGACCTACGCCTACAAGCAGTTGAGCACCCCCCAGAACGAGCTGTACTATCGTATATGGTTCAAGATCGTGAGCCAGGGCGCGAACAGCGTGTACCTGCAACGGTTCCGAACCACCAACAACGCCTCGCTTCTGGGCATATTCGTGAATAGCGATGGTACGCTAGGTTACCGCAACGATGTCAGCGGCGTTAGCGCTACCAGCACGACACATGTGGCCACTGGGTCGTGGCACGAGCTCCAGGTTCGGGTACGGATCGATGACGCCGCTAGCGAGACCGAGCTGTGGTTCGACGGTAGCCGCATCAGCGCTCTAAGCAGGACCGAGTCGCTTGGCACGAATCTGATTGAGCGCATTCAACTTGGCGAGAATGCACCCGGCCGCACATACGACATCGTCTTCGACGCCATCGCAGTTAATACCAGCTTTATCAGTTTGGGCGATTTCACGCCGCCAAGCGTAACCCTGACCGAACCAGCCGGTGACGCCAGAGTCCGCGGCATAGTAACTCTTGCGGCCGATGCCTTCGACAACGTTGCCGTGGATCGGGTTGAATTCCTCGTCAACGGCGTCGTGATTGGCACAGACTACTTTGCCCCGTATAACGCAAGCTGGAACTCGATCGCTAGCGTCGACGGCCCCGCTACGATCACGGCACGCGCGGTGGACACGTCGGCTAACATAACGAGCGCATCGATCGGGAAGGTAATGGTCGACAACATCGGGCCGAACACGATGATCAACTCAGGCCCATCTGGCTCCGTCAGTACCCGTACTGCTTCATTTACCTTCTCGGCTAACGAACCGGACGCTACGTTCGACTGTTCGCTCGACGGCGACGACTTTGTCGATTGTACCTCGCCGCAGTCCTACAGCAACCTGCAAGAGGGCGCGCATACGTTTCAAGTGGCTGCCACCGATTCTGCTGGAAACATTGATCTGTCGCCGGTGAGCAGGAGTTGGACGGTCGTTATCAGCCAACCTGGCGGCAAGAGTATAGTATGGCTCCCAACGATTCTGAGGTAAATGAAAGTCATAAGTATTCGATCCGAATCAGTGTTTGTCGAAGCGGTGATTCCGCGGGCATGCAGCACCCGCGAGATTCCTCAAAGGGTGGTGCATGAGACTATTCAGAAGTAACAACCGATCGAAGATCCGTATTGCTCTTGGCATGCTTATCCTGGTGGTGGGCATCGCCGGAGCGCTGATCGTCTCATCGGCGCTATCAAGGGATAGCGACCCGGTGTTAATTGGCGCGGGAGACATCGCGAGCTGCAACAGCACAGGCGACGAGGCCACAGCCAAACTGCTCGACAGCACTTCCGGAACCATATTCCTCGCCGGCGACGACGCCTATGAGAGCGGCACAGCCCAGCAGTTTGCCGAGTGTTACGATCCCTCGTGGGGACGCTTCAAAGATCGGACACGCCCGGCGGTTGGCAATCATGAGTATCTGACCCATAAGGCTGAGCCGTATTTCAACTATTTCGGCGCCGCGGCCGGCGACCCAAACAAGGGATATTACAGCTACGAGCTGGGCAAGTGGCACATTGTGGTGATTAACAGCAACTGCTCGCAGATCGGCGGCTGTGAGGCCGGCTCGCCCCAGGAGCAGTGGCTGCGCGACGATCTGCGCGCGCACCCAACTGCCTGCACACTGGCCTACTGGCACCATCCGCGCTTTAGCTCTGGCGAACACGGCAGCACGGTCGCGATGCAGCCGATCTGGCAGGCGCTCTACGATAACGGGGCCGAGGTGGTGCTCAGCGGCCACGACCACGACTATGAACGATTCGCGCCACAAGACGCCCACGGCGTGGCAGACCCGGCTCGCGGTATTCGCGAGTTCGTTGTCGGCACTGGCGGTAAGAACTACTATCCGATCGGCGCGCCGATCGCTAATAGCGAAGTGCGTAACGCGTTCACGTTCGGCGTTATCAAGTTGACACTGCACCCGACTAGCTACGACTGGGAGTTTATTCCCGAGGCCGGCAAAACCTTCACCGATGCGGGGCATGGCGTGTGCCACTCGGCCGATGGCACCCGCCTCGACCAGAGCGCCGATACGACGTCGGCGCCGGCGCCTACCAGCGCGCCTCCTCCAAAGGCAGGGCCTAGCGCAACAACGGCTGGTCTGCCGTTCAGCGACGACTTCGAGAGTGGCACCCTCTCACACTGGACCGAGGCGACCGGGCTAGCCGTACAGCAGCAGGAGGTGGCAGACGGCGCCTATGCCGCGCGTGCTACCAGCAGCGGTACGCCTGCATACGCGCAGGAACGATTGGACACGGCGAGCAATGAGCTGTACTATTTTGTCCGTTTCAAGATTCTTAGTAAAGTTTCGAATACGGTGTACCTGCTACGATTCCGAACCGCGGCAGGATCATCAATCCTCGGTCTCTATATCAGCAACGCCGACAAGATCTGTTATCGCGACGACGTGGCCGACAAAAGCGTCACAAGCTCCACGAGCGTCAGCCGCGACCAATGGCACCAACTTCAGGTGCATGTGCGCGTGGATGGCGATGCCAGTGCGACCGAGGTCTGGTTCGACGGCAGCCGGATTGAGGCCCTCAGCAAGACCGAGCCATTGGGCACTACTCCGATTGGTCGCTTTCAACTTGGTGATAATGCAAGCGGTCATAGCTATGATGTCGCGTTCGATGAAGTTAAGGTAAATACCAGCTTCATCGATGAGTAAGATACGGCTTGCTCAGCTTATGAAACTCTTTGGCGTCTTGTCCTGTGGTATTGCGCTGGTTGCCTGCCTATCGGCCGCTATTGTGGCAACCGTCAGGCCGGAACCCGGTTCGCCACAAGATACGCAGCCGGGGCTGCCGGTGCGAGCGGCGTTCTACTATCCCTGGTTTCCGGAAGCCTGGAAGCAGCAGGGCATCGAGCCATACACCAACTACCACCCCAGTTTGGGCTTCTACTCCCTCTCCGACCAGACCATGGTCCGC
>WNGB01000111.1_pt1 | contig 105833 bp, 103 predicted proteins | sample 5400681 | NCBI WGS metagenome assembly WNGB01 (sample SAMN13153367, study PRJNA577476) | soil metagenome | isolation source: 115 cm soil or saprolite under grassland replicate 2 | place: USA:California | collected 2016-06-15 | reverse complement strand
TCCCAAGGGTTGGGCTGTTCGCCCATTAAAGCGGTACGCGAGCTGGGTTCAGAACGTCGTGAGACAGTTCGGTCCCTATCCACCATGGGCGCTGGAAGCTTGAGAGGAGTCGTCCCTAGTACGAGAGGACCGGGACGAACGGACCTCTGGTGTATCAGTCGTCGTGCCAACGGCGCTGCTGATTAGCTACGTCCGGCTGGGATAACCGCTGAAAGCATCTAAGCGGGAAGCCCACCTCGAGATGAGGCTTCCCATCCCCTCGAGGGAGTAAGGGCCGTGGGAGACCACCACGTTGATAGGCGGGACGTGTAAGCGCGGCAACGCGTTCAGCGGACCCGTACTAATGGCCCGAGGTCTTGATTTTGAACACCGAGTTGTCCGCTATGGAGTTTTGAGGGTGCGCGAACGGCGTGCCTTTGACAGTTTCCGGCGGTCACAGCGGTGGGGAAACACCTCTTCCCATTCCGAACAGAGAAGTTAAGCCCGCCAGCGCCGATGGTACTCGGAGGGAGACCTCCCGGGAGAGTAGGACGCCGCCGGATTTGAGACCGAGGGCCGCGAAAGCGGCCCTCTTCGTTTGCGGGTCACGCTGCCTGTTCCCATTCGGGGTCGAGCGCGCGCAGCCGCCGGATGCGCTCGGCGACCGGAGGGTGCGTCACGAACAGCCCTGCGAGCCCTTCTTCCTCGAACGGATTGATCGTGTACAGGGGCTCGGTCGCCGGGCTGGCCCGAAAGGCCACGAGCTCGCTCGCCTGTTCGAGCCGCACCAGCGCGGCCGCGAGACCGTGGGGCGTCGCGCACAGGGACGCGGCCGCCGCGTCCGCCCTGAGCTCGCGCTTCGGCGAGAGGAGAACGTGTACGAACGCGGCTGCGACCGGGCCGAGGACGAAGAGGAGCGCGCGCTGGAACCAGCCTCCGATCCGACTCGCCTCGACGAGGGTGACGGCGAGGACGACGGCTGTCACCTGCACGAGCACGTCATGGTGCCTGACGTGGCCGACCTCGTGCGCCAGCACGCCCTCGAGCTCGGCAGGCGGAAGCGCCTGCAGAATCCCCGTGCTGACCACGATCGCCGATGAGCGCGGGCCGCGGCCGGCTGAGAGCGCGCGCGGAAACCCGTCCCGGATGACGTACAGCTTCGGCTTCGCGACGTCCGCGGCGGCGGCGAGCCGCTCAACGGTCGAGTGGAGCAGCGGAGACTCCCCCTCGGCGAGCACGCGCGCGCCCACGAGGCCGAGCACGATCCGGTCGGCGGTCCAGTACAGCCCCAGCGCAAGCAGCAGGCCGCAGAAGACGAGGATCAAGAGCAGCTCGTAGCCGGCCAGGAGCCATCCGACTCCACCGAGAAGGGCGCAGAAGCAGACGAGCAGGAGCCAGAGCTTGAGGACGTTCCAGACGCCCGCGAGCCCCGTCCGCACGCGACTAGGTTTCGTCTTCGCGCTCGTCCTCTGCGAGCCCGCGCGGCGGCCAATCCGGCTCGGGGGCGTCGCATCGGCTCGAGCAGTGGAGCGAGGCGATGTTCTGCAGGGGAATGAGGATGTGACCGTTCAGCTCGACGTGCTGGACGTCGTCGACGAGACAGTAGGCGGTGAGCACGCCTTCCTGGTAGTCGCCTCCGAACAAGGCGACCTCGACCTGCTCTCCCTTGTACTTCGCCGAATAGTCGTCCACGGGCGGTCAGTGTACCCCTGGTGCGGCAGGCCTCCGGAACGGGCTCCGTGCCGGCGATACGCTTGCGCGGCCATGGATCTCGGCCTCCGCGACAGCTGCTGCGTGGTCACCGGCTCTACCGGAGGAATTGGGCTCGAGACGGCCCGCCTGCTGGCGGCGGAGGGCGCGCGCGTCGTCACGTCGGGGCGCCGAGAGGAAGGCCCGCGAGTGGGGGAGGCGCTTCACGTCGCGTGTGACCTGGCCAGTGCGGGCGAGCCAGAGCGGCTGATCGCCGCCGCCGCGGACGAGCTCGGGGGGCTCGATTGCCTCGTCAACAACGTCGGGGTCGTGCGCATCGCGGACTTCGAGGAGGTCCCGGACGAAGAGTGGGACGAGTACTGGCAACTGAACGTCATGAGCTACGTGCGCGCGATCCGGGCGGCGCTCCCGGCGCTGCGCGTACGGGGAGGCGGCTCGATCGTGAACGTCTCTTCGACGGCGGGCAAGCGTCCTTCCACCGGGATGCCGCACTACTCGGTGACGAAGGCGGCAGTCCTGTCGCTCTCGCGCCTGGTCGCCGACCTCTACGCCGGGGACGGAATCCGGTGCAATGCGATCACGCCCGGGCCGACCACGACGGCATCGTGGCTCGCCGACGGGGGGCTCGCCGACCAGCAGGGCGAGCGCGAGCAGGTGCTCGAGAAGGTCGGGGCCGGCCGACCGCTCGGCCGGCTGGCGAAACCGGACGAGATCGCCGCCGTGATCGCGTTTCTGTGCTCGGATCGCGCGTCGTACGTGACCGGAGCCGCCTGGAGCGCGGACGGCGGCACGGTTCCGATCATCGTGTAGCGACTTTTCACTCCGTTGACACGCTCTCGGCGCAGTCGGCTGGGCCGGGCCGCGCTAGCGTGCAGAAGATCCCCGATCCCCAGGGTGGGTGGGGGTTTGGGATGGAACCCGACGACCGGTCACGGTGGTGGTTCGAGCACGGAAACGCCGCTCGAGGCGGCCGGGGCGCCAACTACTCTTGACTCGATGCCCAAGCTCGCCGGAACAGTCGCGGACTCCTTCGGAGCGCGCGTCCGCGAGCATGAAGACGCCTCCCTCTCGCCGCTTGCCGTGCGCTCGTTCGAGACTCGTGGCCGCACACGCGAGGAGCCTCCGTGTCGCCTGCGGACACCGTTCCAGCGCGACCGCGACCGCATCGTTCATTCGAAGGCGTTCCGCCGCCTCATGCACAAGACGCAAGTCTTCATCGCCCCGGAAGGCGACCACTATCGGACGCGGCTCACCCACACCCTCGAGACGACCGGAATCTCACGCGGCGTTGCGCGGGCGCTGCGCCTGAACGAAGACCTCGTGGAGGCCATCGGCCTCGGGCACGATCTTGGCCATCCGCCTTTTGGGCACGCGGGCGAGGAGGCGCTCGACGCCGTTCTGCGCGAGGGGTTTGGTCGTGGATTCCGGCACAACGAGCACTCGCTTCGAATCGTCGACGTGCTCGAGCGCGACGGGCGCGGGCTCAACCTGACCCAGGAGGTTCGCGACGGGATTCTCAATCACACCGGTCCGGACGAACCCTTCACCCTCGAAGGCAAGATCGTGCGGCTCGTCGATCGCGTGGCGTATATCAACCACGACATCGACGACGCCCTCCGCGCGGGCATTCTCGACGAGGCAGAGCTCCCCCAAGCCGAGATCGATCTGCTCGGGCAAACCGGCTCGAGGCGGATCGACACGCTCGTGCACGACCTCGTGGAAACGTCGGCCGAAGCCGGAGACATCCGGCAAAGCGAGGAGATCGGCGAGGCCATGCTCTCACTGCGGTCGTTCATGTTCGAGCGCGTCTACCTCGGGCCGGAAGCCCCGATCGAGCACGCGCGCGCCCGGGCCGTCGTCGGACGGATCTTCAACCACCTCGTCGACCGCGGCGAGCCCGTGGAGCAGGCCACCGACTACGTCGCCGGCATGACGGACCGATTCGCGCTCGCCTTCGCCGCTGAGTTGTAGGCTCGCACTGCATGCCGCGCATCAAGGATTCGTCGGTCGAGGAGGTGAAGGCCGCGGCCGACATGGTCGAGGTGGTCGGGGCACGGACGCAGCTCCGGCGGGTGGGCTCGCGGTTCACCGGCCGGTGCCCGTTTCACGAAGAGAGGACGCCCAGCTTCTCGGTCAACCCGCAGGACAAGCTCTACTTCTGCTTCGGGTGCGGAGCCGGAGGGGATGTCATCACCTTCGTGCGCGAGACGGAGCAGTTCGACTTCGCCCAGGCTGTCGAATGGCTTGCGGACCGCTTCCGGGTGCCGCTCAAGTACGAGGAGTCTTCGCCGGCTGCGGACGCCGCGCGCGAGAAGCGCGAACGGCTGCTCTCGCTGCTCGAGCGGGCGACGACCTTCTACGAGCGTTTCCTGTGGGAGGCGGAAGGAGGCGCGGGTGCGCGCGAGTATCTCGCGTCCCGCGGCCTGGAGGAGGATGTCTGCCGGGACTTCCGGCTGGGCCTTGCGCCGGGGGGCTCGACGCTCGCAGGGCGAGCGCGCGCGGAGGGCTTCAGCGGCGCGGAGCTCGCGCGGGCCGGTCTGACCAACAGGCGGGGTAACGACTATTTCAGCGGTCGGCTGCTCTTTCCGCTCGCCGACGCCCGAGGGCGTGTGCGGGGGTTCCAGGCCCGCAAGCTGCACGAGGACGACCCGCTGCGCGCGAAGTACGTGAACTCACCGGAAGGAGAGCTCTTCCGCAAGGGCGATCTTCTCTACGGCCTCGACAAGGCGCGGCGCGCGATCGCGAAGCAGGACCGCGCGGTCGTCGTGGAGGGGAACCCGGACGTTCTCGCGCTGTATCAAGCCGGCTTCGAGCCTGTCGTCGCTTCAATGGGTACCGCGCTGACCGAACGGCAGTTGCGAGAGCTCTCGCGCCTGACTCAGCGGCTCTACCTCTGCTTCGATGCGGACGCTGCCGGCGAGGAGGCGACCCTGCGCGGGATGAAGCTCGCGGTCACGCAGGGGTTTGAGGTCTACGTCGTGCCTCTTCCGCCAGGAACCGATCCGGCCGATGCGCCGGACGAGTTCGACCGGTGCCTCGGGGGATCCGTGCCGCTCGTGCTCTACTGCGTTCAGGTCGAGACCGATCGAGCTCTACCCGACAGGGACGCGGCCTTCGAACGGGGCAAGCGCGTCCTCGACGGCTTCAAGGATTCTCCTGCGCGGCAGGACGCGGCCCGATACCTGGCGGATAGGCTTGGGCTCTCGCGCGATCTTCAGGCCGGCCTCATGCCCCGTCCCGGCTCCGCGACCGGCAAGCTCACGCCCCGCGTTCTCGATGCGGGAGAGCGGCTCGAGCGCGATGCCCTCGCGGGTTGTGTGGCCCACCCGGAGCTCCTGGGCGTCCTCGCCGAGCTGACGCCCGAGCACTTCGACTCGGATCTTCACCGGCGCCTGCGGGCGCATCTCGTCGACGGCGCCGCGGCGGATTCCGAGATGGTGCGCCTGCTCGCAGAGCTCGACGCGCGTGCGGATGCCGAGGGAATCGACATCGAGACGGGGAAGCAACTTCTTCTGCGGCTGCGCGAGCGTGGGCTCGAGAGAGAGCTGCAAGACGCAGATCTCGAGCGCACGAAGGAGCTCCAGGCAGCCCTCGCGAAGGTCCGAGAGGCAGTCCGGGAGTTCGCATAAGGCTGGCTACAATCCGTCGCTGCAGCCGCCGCCGGTTGGCGGTTCACGTTCCCCGGTAGCTCAATTGGCAGAGCATCCGGCTGTTAACCGGAGGGTTGTTGGTTCGAGTCCAACCCGGGGAGTCCAGAAATGCCCTGGAAATCAGGGCCTTTCGTCGTTTCTGAGTCTGTTCGGCGCCGGATTTTCTACCCCGGTTTCTCGCGGGCTCGAGTCCTGCCGCCTCTTCCGACGATGAAAGCCCGCGCGTGAGGCGCTCGGTTCCGGAGGAACGCGCGGACCAGGCAACTCGCGACAACTTGACATTCTGTCTTCATTGAGCCACCCTGGCTCTCATGCTCGCCCTCGTCCACCTGCTCGCGCCGGCGACTGCCTTCCGGGCATGCAGAGCACACGCGGCCGCGGCCCTTGGGAAGCAGTGAGCGCGGGCCGAATCATCCTCGTAGTCGTCGGCAGCATCGGAATCCTCGTCGGGCTTGGCCTGCTCGCAGGTGGCGGGTTCCTCCTGTGGGCCGACCGCACGCAGCGCGAGGATGGCTATCTGACGACGCCGTCCGAGCGGTTTGCGACCTCGACCTACGCGATGACGCGAACACGGCTCGAAGTCGATGCCGATGGCCCGGACTGGTTGTGGAACGACGACTGGTTCGGCAAGGTTCGAATTCGGGGCGAGGGCGCCACCGGGGAGAAGCCGCTCTTCATCGGGATCGGGCCCGAGGCGGACGTGGCCCAGTACCTCGGGCGGGTCGCCCATGCAGAGGTCGAGGACATCAACGTCGACCCGTTCCGGGTCGAGTACCGCCCGATCGCCGGCGGGCCGCCGCGGCAACCTCCGACCGCTCAGGACTTCTGGGCCGCCTCCCAGTCGGGTCCGGGAATGCAGACGCTGACGTGGAAGGTGCGCGACGGGGACTGGTCAGTCGTTCTCATGAACTCTGACGGCTCTCGTCGCGTTGCCGCCAACGTCGACCTCGGCGCCAAGCTGTCGTTCCTGCTCTGGCTCTCGATCGGGCTGCTCCTCGGTGGCGTTCTTCTCCTCGGCGGAAGTACAGCGCTCGTAGTCCTTGCCGCCCGCACGCGGCCCCCGCCTGGCCCGCGGCCAGCCGCCCCGCCAACGCGTGCTCCAACGGGCCGCGGGAACACCAGCGATCCCAACGGCTGATGAAGTCGAACAAGAACCGCTCGGTTTCCCGCTGCGATCGTTGCCCGGCGATCGCGGGGCGTTCGGCGGCGAGACGTGACGAACTCGATCTATCGATCTGAGGCGGGACGCCACGCGATCCGCGCATGGTGCGAGCGGCAACTCGATGCCGCCGGCGCGAGCGGGCCGGTACATCGAGACGTCGCTCGGGACGACGCACGTCACAACGGCTGGTAATGGCCCCGAAGTCGTCCTGCTGCCGGGGACGCTAGGCTGAATCGCAGGGGTAGCCTCGGGGGAGCCCCGGGGGGCACCACTTCGGGGCTTGATGGGCCGCCGGCGGGAATCGATGGGATGGCGCGGCGTGGCCGCGCGTGTTTCAATCCGTCCGTGCTTCTGAGAGAGGTCGAATACGCGCGCCCCGCGAGCGTCCACGAGGCGATTCGACTGCTCGCGGACAATGAGAATGCCCGTCCTCTGGCCGGCGGCCAGACGCTGATAAACGTCATGAAACAGCGGGCCGCCTCGCCCGACATGCTCGTCGACCTCGCTGACCTGGAAGAGCTGACCCCGATCGCGGCGGGCGATGACGGCGGCCTCGAGATCGGGGCGATGGCGACGCTCTCGGACCTCGTCTCGTCCACTGAGATCAAGGAGAAGCGCCCGATCCTTGCCGAAGTCGCCTCCCGGATCGCCGACGTTCAGGTGCGCAACCGCGGCACGGTCGGCGGAAACGTCTGTTCCAACGACCCCACGAACCATCTCCCCCCGCTGATGGCGGCCGCGGGTGCGGAGATGACGATCGCGGGCGCGAATGGAACGCGAACGGTCGCGGCGGAGGAGTTCTTCCTCGGCGTCTACATGACGGCTGTGGGGCCCGGCGAGCTGCTGACGAAGATCAGGATCCCGTCGGCAGGCGGAAGCGGGGACGGCTTCTATTCCGTCACCGTCGGCAACGAAGGAACAGGGATCGTCAACGTCGCGGCGACCGTGAACGGCGAGGCGCGAGTCGCGATCGGCTGCGTTGCGGCGGTCCCTGTGCTCGTCACCGCCCGCCCGGACGACGACAGCGTCCGGGACGCGGTTCGCGCCGCCGACCTCGACCCGCCTTCGGACGTTCACGGCTCGAGCGAGTACCGGAAGCACCTGGCGGAGGTGCTTGCCGTGCGCGCGGTCCGCCAGGCGAGGAGCAGCGCGTGACCGAGAGAGAGGTCAAGGTCACCGTCAACGGGGAGCTTTATGAGCGCGAGGTGGAGTCGCGCCGGCTACTGGTCCACTTCCTCCGCGACGACCTCGAGCTGACCGGCACGCACGTCGGCTGCGACACCGGCAACTGTGGCGCCTGCACGGTCCTCTACAACGGCGAGGCGATCAAGAGCTGCATGATGCTGGCCGTCCAGGCGCACGGCGCCTCGATCGAGACGGTCGAGAGCCTCGCCGACGACGGACGGCTGCATCCGCTCCAGCAGGCGTTCAGCGACGATCATGCCCTCCAATGCGGCTACTGCACGCCTGGGATGCTGATGGTGGCCAAGTACCTGCTGGACTCCAATCCGAGCCCGAGCGAGCCGGAGATCCGCAAGGCCATCCAGGGGAACATCTGCCGCTGCACGGGCTACGTGAACATCGTCAAGGCCATCCAGAGGGCGGCCCAGAGTGACTGAGACCATCGAGAAGCCGCTCGTCGTCGAGGAGCAGGAGACCAAGCCCGGCTGGGCCGGGCAGAGCATCCCCCGCAAGGAGGACAAGCGCCTCGTCCAGGGCCAAGGGGTCTTCGTCGACGACGTCAAGCGGCACGGGATGGGCTTCCTCCACTTCGTCCGCTCGCCGTACGCGCACGCGAAGGTCAAGAGCATCGACGTCTCCAGGGCGCTCGAGCTGAGAGGCGTGTACGGAACGTTGACCGGCGACGAGGTCGCGATCCTCACCGACCCGTTCTTCGAGCTCTCTGTCCCGCCGGGGGCGGACATGAAGGACTACGCGCTGGCAGTCGGCAAGGTGAGGCACATGGGCGAGCCCGTCGCGGCCGTCGTCGCCGAGACGCGCGAGCTCGCGCGCGACGCGGCGGAGCTTGTGGAGGTGGAGTACGAGCCGCTGGACGTCGTCGTCGACGCCGAGGCGGCGCTCGCCGACGGGGCCACCGTCCTGCACGACGAGGCCGGCTCGAACGTCGTCTGGAACGGCGTCTTCGACTGGGGCGACTACGAGGCGGCGCTCGCCGAGGCGGATCACGTCGTTCGCATCCAGCGTCTCCACTTCGACCGGTTCTCCTCGACGCCGCTCGAGTGCTCGGGCGCCGTAGTCGAATACGAGAAGGCGACCGGCCAGTGGACGATCTTCTGCAACCACCAGATGCCGGGCGTGGGGGCAATCTGGATGGGGCCTGCGCTGCGCTGTGGCCTGGACAAGCTCCGGTTCGTCACCCACGACATCGGCGGAGGGTTCGGGAACAAGATCTGCCTCCATCCCCAGCTGACGGCCTGCTGCCTGCTCGCGCGCAAGCTCAATCGCCCCATCCAGTGGACGGAGTGGCGCACCGACCAGCACATGGCCAACTCGCACGGAAACGAGCGCACGTTCCTCGACATCGAGGTCCCGCTGCGCGCGGACGGGACCATGCTCGGGTTCAAGACCCGCGCGCTCGACGACTGCGGCGCCTTCCCCCGCTACGAGCCGCTCGGCTGCATCATCTGGGCTCAGGTCACGCCGGGGATGTATCGCTGGCGGAACATCCGGGTCGACTTCACGCAGGTGGTGACCAACAAGTCGCCTGTCGGGCCCAATCGCGGCTACTCCCGCATGCAGCACCTGTGGCTGACCGAGCGGATCGTCGACATCGTCGCCCACGAGCTGGGGCTCGATCCAGTCGAGGTGCGCAAGCGCAACTACATCAAGTCCGAGGAGATGCCCTACGAGACGCCGAACGGATGCGTGTACGACTCCGGCGACTACGCGCGCTGCCTCGACCAGGCACTCGAGCTGATCGGTTACGACGCCATCGGGGAGCGGCGGGCGGACGCGGAGTCTCGGGGGAAGCTGCTCGGGATCGGCATCGGCTCCACGCTCGACTCGGGCACGAACAATTTCGGCCAGTCCCAGCTGCTCAATCCCGAGCTCCAGTTCTCCGGCAACAACGAGGTCGCCACCATCAAGCTCGACCTGTTCGGAGAGATCGTGCTCACGCTGGGGACCGTGCCGCAGGGGCAGGGCCACGAGACGGTCGCGGCCCAGGTCGCGGCCGACATCCTCGGCGTCAGCCCCGACGACATCCACGTCCGCCCGGGCCACGACTCGTACTGGAACACCCATGCGGGCTTCTCCGGCACGTACGCGAGCCAGTTCGCGGTCACCGGCCTGGGCGCCGTCATGGGGGCGACGGAGATGCTCGCCGACCAGGTCAAGCGCCTGGCGGCGGTCATTCTCGGCGCGGGGGACAAGGACGCAATCGTGCTCGAGGGCGGGTTCGCCAAGGTGCGGGACAACCCCGAGGCCGCCCTTCCGTTCATGGCCTGCGGGGCGATCATCAACGCCAACAACGCCGGCCTGCCTCCCGAGCTCGACGACGTCACTTTGAACTGCCGCTACGTGTTCCGGCCCCGCTTCGATGTGCCCGACAAGGAGCGGAAGTTCGGCAACCTCACCCTCACGTACGCCGTCCAGATCCACGCTTGCGTCGTGGAGGTGGACCGGGAGACCGGGCTCACGGTGATCGTCGACTACGCGGCCGTGGACGACTGCGGCGTCCGAATCCACCCGCAGATCGTGGAGGGGCAGGTGCACGGGGCGACCGCCCAGGCGCTCGGCGCCGCGCTGCACGAGACCTTCCCCTACGACGAGGAGGGCACACTCCTGACCGCGAACTTCTACGACTACCACGTGCCCCACGCGCTGGACATGCCGCCGATGAAGAACGCGTCGATCGAATCTCCGTCACCGTTCACGCCGCTGGGCGCGAAGGGCATGGGCGAGGGCGGGGGCGCGGGCATCCACGCCGTCTGCGCCGCTATCCAGGACGCGCTCAGGCCCGCGGGCGCGCCGATCGTCTACGACAGCTGCAACCCGGCGCACCGGGTCTGGGAGCTCCTGCAGGATCCCGAGGCCAGCCGCTCCCTCGTCTCGGTGGAGTCGCGATGAAGGTCGCGGGCGAGAGGACATTCGAGGCCCCACGGGCCGTGGTATGGGAGGTCCTCAACGACCCGGCGCGCATGGCCAAGCTCATGCCCGGGGTGGAGAGCTTCGAGATCCAGGACGAGAGGCACTGGAGCGCGAAGGTGAAGGTGCCGCTCGGCCTGGGCGCGCTGCCGCTCTCCTTCAGCTTCGAGAAGGCCGAGGAACGGGAGCCGGAGTACGCGCGGCTGAACGCCAAGGGAAACGGCGTCGGCGCCATCGTCAAGATGGACACCCGGTTCTACCTGGCCGAGTCGGACGGCGTGACCGAGATGAAATGGGAAGCGGACGTGGGCATCGCCGGCCCGGTCGGCGCGATGGGCCAGCGTGTGCTCCAGCCGCTCGTGAATCAGCAGGTCTCCCATGTCCTCGCGGCCCTCGACCAGCAGGTCCGCGAGGCAAGCAGACGGTAGGAATCCCGCTCAGGGCCAACTTTCCGCTCGATTCGTCGCTATATCTGACGAGATGTCGAGACGGCGGGCATTCGGTCTCGGCGGCTTGCTTCTGCTTGCAGGGGGAGTCGCAGCCGCGGGAGCGCTCGGGCTTTCCCCGAGCGGCGCCCACGCGTCCCGGATCGAGCCGGGCGACCTGCCCTCGAGCCGCCCGAACATCGTCGTGATCGAGACGGACGACCAGACGGTGGAGCAGCTGCGCGTCATGAAGAAGACGCTGCGGCTGATCGGCGGCGCAGGAACGACGTTCGACTCGAGCTTCGTGAGCTTCTCGCTCTGCTGTCCGTCCCGCGCCACGCTCCTCACCGGCCAGTACGCGCACAACCACGGAGTGCTCTCGAACGGACCTCCCACGGGCGGCTACCCGAAGCTCGACCATAAGCGGACGCTGGCGGTCTGGCTCCGCCGCGCCGGCTACTCGACGGCGTTCGTCGGCAAGTTCCTGAACGGCTACCAGGCGAGCCGCAGGCAGGTCCCTCCGGGCTGGAGCGAGTGGCACGCCGCCGCGAGCCTCTCCTACTTCAACTACATCATGAACGACAACGGAAAGATTCACGGCTACGGCAGCCGGCCTTCCGACTACCAGTCCGACGTCTTCACGCGGAAGGCGAGAGCCGTCATCGGCAAGCTCGCTCCGCGTTCACGGCCCTTCTTCTTATGGGTGTCCTACTTCGCGCCGCACGCGGGCGGGCCGGCGGACCCCGACGATCCTCCGGGCTTCGAGAAGACGACTCCGCACCCGGCTCCTGGGTACGCCAATGCCTTCCAGGCAGAGCGGCTACCAAGGCCCCCCGCGTTCAACGAGGCCGACCTGTCCGACAAGCCCTCCTGGATGAGGAACCGGTCTCGCCTGACCGCTGAGAAGATCGCCGGTGTCCGCGAGGTCTATCAGCAGCAGCTCGAGTCGCTGCTCTCGGTCGACGACGGGGTGGAGGCGATCGTGAAGGCGCTCCGCGAGAAGGACCAGCTGCACAACACGGTGATCATCTTCACCGACGACAACGGCTTCTTCCACGGAGAGCATCGGCTGGCATCGGGGAAGGCGCTGCTATACGAGCCGGCGATTCGCGTGCCGCTGCTCATGCGCGTGCCGGGCGTCCCCGAGGGCCGGCACATCGATCAGATGGTCTGGAACGGAGACATCGCGCCCACGATCCTCGACCTCGCCGACGCACACGCGCGCGATCGAGTCCTGGACGGCCGCTCGCTGCTTCCGCTGCTGCGGAAGCCGTCCACCTTGTGGGGGCGCGACATCCTGATCGAGCGGCCTCCGGGCGCGCTCAAGCGGTCGTCCGCGGCTCAGGACGATCCTGCGTTCGCCGCGGTGCGAACTCCGCGCTTCATCTATGCCGAGTACCGGAACGGCGAAAGGGAGCTCTACGACCTGAAGCGCGACCCCGGAGAGCTTCGAAGCCTCCACGACCGCCCGTCCGAGGCGCCCGTCGTCGAGGAGCTGCATCGTCGCCTGCTGAAGCTGAGGAACTGCCGCGGCGAGGCATGCCGCTCCGGCCCTCGGGCCGGGCTGCGGCTCAGGTTCGAGCAGCGAGTTTCGGCCCGCCGGGCCTGCGCGGTCTCGGACGTCCGGGCCCGCATCGTCGGCGCCGACGAGGACTGGACGGTCGAGGCGCGGTTCTTCGTCCACGGCCGCCTGCTCTCCGTCGAGAAGGGAACGTATCTGCACACCGTGGTGCCCCGCTCGTCGCTCTCCACCCGGGCCCCCACGCGCGTTCGGGCGAGGGTCCTCTTCAAGGACGGCCGGTTCGTCGACCGGGTCGCGCTCGCGCCGCGGGCGTGCTGAAAGCCGCCTAACGGAATTCGAACAAAGTACGCACAGATCGCTCAAACGCGAACAGCACCATCACTCACGATGGGGAAGCGACCGATCCTTCTGGCCGTCGGGACGACGGCGGCGGCCGGCGCGGCGGTGCTGGGTGCGCTCGCCGCCGGAGGGCCGGGAAAGGCGGGGGCCGCTCCCGTGACGCGGCCGAACATCGTCGTCATCGAGACCGACGACCAGACGGCCGAGCAGATGCGCGTCATGCGGAAGACGCTCGCGCTCCTCGGCCGCCAAGGCACTACCTTCGACCGCAATTTCGTCACCCTGTCGCTCTGCTGCCCATCCCGCTCCACGCTCCTCACCGGCCAGTACGCCCACAATCACGGCGTCCTGACCAACGGCGCCCCCAACGGCGGGTACCAGAAGCTCGACCACACGAACACGCTGGCGGTGTGGCTCAAGAGATCGGGCTACTGGACCGCCCACGTCGGCAAGTACCTGAACGGATACGGGAAGAAGAAGACCAAGAAGAAGATCCCGCCGGGTTGGAGCGAGTGGCACGCAGGCGTGAATCTGCCGTACTTCGGTTTCACGATGAACGACAACGGCGTTCTCCATCAGTACGGCAGCGATCCGTCCGAGTACCAGACGGACGTGTTCACCCAGAAGGCCGTGGACGTCGTCAACCGGCGGGCGCCGGGCGCCCAGCCCTTCTTCATGTGGGTCGCGTACCACGCCCCGCACGCGGGCGGCCCGCGGGACGACGACGACCCGACGGGAATCGCCACCGTCCACCCGGCGCCCAAGTACAAGGACGCCTTTGCCTCGCAAAAGCTGCCGAAGCCGCCGTCCTTCAACGAGAAGGACGTGTCGGACAAGCCGGTGGGCATCCGGAACCGGCCGCTGCTGACTCCGCAGGAGATCGCGGGCGTCAAGGAGGCCTATCAGCAGCAGCTCGAATCGATGCTCTCGGTCGACGACGGGGTGGAGGCGATCGTGAATGCGCTGCGCGCGAAGGGCGAGCTCGAACGCACCCTCATCATCTTCACGGACGACAACGGCTTCTTCCGCGGCGAGCACCGCGTCCCCTCGGGCAAGGTGCTCGTGTACGAGCCCTCGATCCGCGTCCCGCTCATCCTGCGCGGGCCGGGCGTCCCGCGCGGGAGGCACCTCAAGCAGATGGTGGCCAACATCGACCTCGCACCGACGATCGTGGTGGCCGCCCATGCCAAGCCCGGCAGGCGCATGGACGGCCGCCCGCTGTGGCCTCTGCTCCGCAAGCCGTCCAGGCAGTGGGGCCGCGACCTCTTGATCGAGCGTGGGCCCGGCGGCGGAAAGGGCGGAGCGGTCGCGCCCGGGCGAGCGGACCAGGCGGGTGAGGGAGCCGGTGACAGCGGGAACCAGAGCCGCCGACTCGCCGGCCCGGCGGACAAGCAGTTCGCCGCGATCAGGACCCCGCGCTTTCTGTACGCGGAGTACGTGAACGGGGAGAAGGAGCTGTACGACCTCTGGAAGGACCCCGACGAGCTGAGAAGCCTGCACACGGCCAGGTCGTACGCTCCGATTCGCCGCGAGCTCGCGCGCAGGCTCGCGAAGCTGCGCACCTGCCGCGGCGCGGCCTGCTGGGCCGGGCCCCGAGTGAAACTCAAGGCGATTCGCAGGACGAGCACCTCAAGGCATCGCCGGTGCACGCGCTCGAACGTCCGTCTCCGCATCGGCGGAGCCGACTCGCGCTGGGTCAGGATGGCGCGCTTCTACCTCAACGGCCGGCTCGTCCGCACGGACGCCAGGGCGCCCTTCCGCGCGACCGTTCGGCGCTCCGCTCTCGGCCGTCATCCGCGCCTCTCCGCGCGTATCGCGTTCGTGGACGGACGCATCGTGGACCGCACGCGGACGCTCCCGGCCTCCTGCCGGCGCTAACGCTTCTCTCGCCCGCGAAAAGAGGAGCCAACATGGTTTCCCTGGTGGCCTTGGTTACCGCGGACTATCGTGTCGTCACGAGATGAGGTTCGGGGTCGTCCTTTCCTGTGCCGGCGCCCTGCTGGTCGTGCTCGGAGCGACGGGCTCCGACCTCGTGCTGCGCAGGTCCGGTGAGGCCACTGCCGCCCAGCGGGTCCAGCCCAACATCGTCGTGATCGAGACCGACGACCAGACGTCCGAGCAGATGAAGGTCATGCGCAAGACGCGTCGCCTGATCGGCCGCGCAGGAACGACCTTCGACTCGAGCTTCGTCAGCTTGTCGCTCTGCTGCCCGTCCCGGGCCAGCTTCCTCACGGGCCAGTACGCCCACAATCACCGCGTGCTCAGCAACGGGCCGCCGAGCGGCGGGTACCGGAGGCTCGACCACAAGAACGCGCTTCCGGTCTGGCTCAAGCGCGCCGGGTACTGGACGGCGCTCGTCGGCAAGTACTTGAACGGCTATGGGTCTGCGAGCACGCGCACGCGCGTTCCTCCCGGCTGGAGCGAGTGGCACGCCGGCGTCACGCTCTCGTACTTCAACTACACGATGAACGACAACGGGAGGCTGCACCACCACGGACGGGGCCTAGCCGATTACGGAACCGACGTCTACACCCAGAAGGCCGTCGACGTCATCCGCAGGCGCGCAGCGCTCGAGAAGCCCTTCTTCCTCTGGGTCACGTACCACGCGCCGCACGCGGGCGGGCCGCCGGACGCCGACGATCCCACCGACGTCAACATCCCCACGTGCCACCCCTCACCGATCTACAAGGACGTGTTTCAGTTCGAGCCGCTTCCCAGACCGCCGTCGTTCAACGAGGCCGACGTCTCCAAAAAGCCGTACGGGATCCGGCATCGCCCCCTCCTCAACCCATACGAGATCGCAGCCGTCCAAGAGGCCTACCAGCAGCAGCTCGAATGCCTCCTCTCGGTCGACGACGGCGTCGAGGCGATCGTGGAGGCGCTGCAGACATCCGGGGTGCTCGGCAGGACGCTGGTCGTCTTCACCGACGACAACGGCTACTTCCACGGAGAGCACAGGGTGCCCTCGGGCAAGGTGCTCCCGTACGAGCCCTCGATCCGCGTGCCGCTGCTGATCCGCGGCCCCGGCGTGCCGCGGGGCCTCCACCTGAAGCAGACCGTGGCCAACGTCGACCTCGCGCCGACGATCGTCGCCGCCGCGGGAGCGAAGCCGGGCCGCAAGATGGACGGGCGCTCGCTCTTCCCGCTACTTCACCATCCGGATCGCCAGTGGGGGCGCGACCTGCTGATCGAGCGTGGAGCCGGCGCGGGGAGCGGCCTCTCGGCCAAGCCGGGGCTGCAGACCGGGGATACGGGCTACGGCGACAACGGCAATCGGGGCGCGGCGGGCGGGCCCGGCGACCGCTCCTTCAGCGCGCTCAGGACCCCTCGCTTCCTCTATGCGGAGTATTCCAACGGCGAGAAGGAGCTGTACGACCTCTGGAACGACCCCGACGAGCTGAAGAATCTCCACTCCGATCCCTCGTATGCCGCCTTCCAGGACGAGCTCCACCGCAGGCTGAAAAAGCTGAAGCGGTGCGCAGGGCGTGTCTGCCGCGCAGGCCCGCGGATCCAGCTCCGGACGATCCACCGGACCAGGCGGGCGCCCGGAGGACGCTGCACGAGCTCGGACGTCAAGGCGCGCGTCACGGGCCGGGACCGGCCCTGGGTGAGCGCGGTCTGGTTCTTCCTCAACGGCCGCCTCCTGGCGGTCAAAGCGGATCCGCCCTTCGCCGTCCGCATCCACCGCCGCTCTCTCGGGCGGCGACCCAGGATCCAGGCCCGGATCACGTTCGTGGACGGGCGGACGAGCGACCGTATCCGGGCGATCTCGCGAGCCTGCCGCTAGCCCACGCTTAGACTGCCCGCCGTGACCGAGATCGAGCACGCCTCGCTCGAGCAGGCGCCGCTCGAGTGGGACACGCAACTCTTCCGCACCGCGCTTGCCCAGTACGAGCAGGCGCTTCCGGACGCCGAGGTGGAGGATGCGGTCGCGGAGCGCCTCCGCTTCCCGGAGCGCGCCATGATCGCGAGCGTCCCCGTCCGCCTGGACAGCGGGAAGTGGACCGTCTTCCCCGCGTACCGAGTTCAGCATTCGAGCGTCCTCGGCCCCACGAAAGGCGGAATCCGCTACGACCCGCACGTCAGCCTCGGAGAGTGCGCCGCCCTCGCGATGTGGATGACCTGGAAGTGCGCTCTCCTTCGGCTTCCCTACGGCGGGGCGAAGGGCGGCGTCCGCTGCAACCCCCGCGAGCTCTCGACCGACGAGCTGCAGCGCGTGACCCGGCGCTACACCTCCGAGATGATGCCGGTCATCGGCCCCCAGGAGGACATCCCGGCTCCCGACATGGCGACCGACGAGCAGACCATGGCCTGGATGATGGACACGTACTCGATGCAGAAGGGCTACGCGGTACCGGAAATCGTGACCGGGAAGCCGATCTCGATCGGGGGCTCGGTCTTTCGCAGCGAGGCGACCGGCGCGGGAGTCGTGATGGTGATCGAGCGCGCGTGCGAGCGGCTGGACACGCCGCTCGCGGGGAAGGACTGCGTCGTCCAGGGGTTCGGCAAGGTGGGGGGCACGGCGGCGCTCGACCTGGTGGCAAGGGGCGCGCGGGTGCTGGCGGTGTCCGACGTCTCCGGGGCCGTCTACCGGCCGGACGGGCTCGACCTCGACGCTCTCGGCACCTGGGTGAGCACTCATCGCCACCATCTGAACGAGTACTCCGAGGCGGAGCACTTCTCCAACGAGGAGATGCTGGAGCTCCCCTGCGACATCCTCGTGCTGGCTGCGCTCGAAGAGCAGCTCACCGCCCACAATGCGCCCAGGATCCAGGCGGGGATGGTCGCCGAGGGCGCCAACGGGCCGACGACGCTCGAGGCGGACGAGGTCCTCGCCGAGCGGGGGATCCCCGTGCTGCCAGACATCCTCACCAACGCAGGCGGAGTAACCGTCTCGTATTTCGAGTGGGTGCAGGATCTCGGCCGGATCTTCTGGAACCGCGGCGAGATCCGGAACCGCCTGCGGGAGAAGCTCGCGGACGCCTTCGACCGCGTCTGGTCTTTCTCCGAGAACCGCAGCCTGACGCTCCGGCGCGCGGCCCTCGTCTCCGGGATCCGCGAGGTCGCGGCAGCGCTCGGGGCTCGAGGGATTTACCCGTGAGCGATCTGACGATGAGGGTGCGCGACGCGATGGTTCCCGATCCGGCCGCGCTCGGGACCGACTCCACGGCGGAGGACGCGGGCCGGCTGCTCGCGAAGCCTGAGGTGCGCGCCGTCTTCGTGTGCGAGGGCGAGCGCCTCGTCGGCGTCGTGACCAGGAAGACGCTCGTGCGCGAGGTGGTGGCCAAGGGCCTCGATCCGGGGAAGACAGCGCTGCGCGAGATAGCCGAGGAGCCGCACTACACGATCGAGTCGAGCCTCCGCCTCGACGAGGCCTTCCACTTCCTCGAGGAGCACGACGCGGAGCGCGTCCCGGTCACGGACGAGGGGAGGCTCGTCGGAGTTCTGAGCCGCAGCGTCCTGCAGCGCCGGCTCGCCGAAGACGAGCCGCCGGACGACGCGGACGAGCCCTAGCAGCAGGTATACGCGCCCGGAGGCGCGTCGCCCTCGACAGGCTCGGGCAGCGCAGCAGCCTCGAGCGCGACCGCGTGCAGGAGGTCGTGCTCGCTCGCCTCGATCTCGCCGAGCCCGTACCGGCTGAGGATCGCGCGCAGGAGGGCGGCGCCGGCGACGATGACGGGGGCCCGCTCGGGCTCCAATGAGGGAAGCCTCCGCCGCGCCTCCAGCGGAAGCGCGGCCAGCCGCCGAAGCTGCTCGTCCACCGCCGCCGCCGTCAGAACGTGTCCGTGCACCCGCTCCGAGTCGTAGGCCTCGAGCCTGAGATCGAGCGCCGCCAGCGACGTGATCGTGCCGGCGACCCCGATGGCTTTCCGCGGGGCGAAGCCGGCGGGGAGCCGGGCGCCAACCTCGGCGGCGATCGCGTCGACGTCCTCCCCGAGCTGCTCGGTCATCCGCACGGAGCCGATGTCGACGCTCGCCGAGCGGCCGTCCATGACCAGCTCCGTCGAGCCTCCTCCCAGATCCACGACCATCGTCCCGTCGACGTCGTTCCGGCCCAGGGTCGCGCCTCTGAAGGTCAGGTCCGCTTCCTCCGCTCCCGAGAGCAGCCGCGTGGAGAACCCGTAGCTCCACTCGACCTCGCCGAGAAAGGCCTCCCCGTTCCCGGAGTCGCGAACGGCGCTCGTCCCGACCGCCAGGGCGCGCTCCGCCCCGAGCTCGTCGGTCCGGCGCCTGAAGCCCGTGAGGGCGTTCCGTACCCGCGCGACCGGGAGCGGCAGCAGCTGCCGGCGCGCATCGACGCCTTCGCCGAGGCGGGTGATGACGAGCGCGCGCTCCACTTCCTCGACCGATTCGGCAGCGACGTCGGCGACCAGCAGACGGGTCGAGTTCGTGCCCAGATCGATTGCCGCAACGCGCATCAGGACTCGGTTCATGATGACGTTCGTTGTCGGGTGCGGGGGGCGAGTGCGAGGCTGCTCGAGCTTCTGACGAAGCTCGAGCTGATGAGGTCCCCGCCCACCCGCGCGTATCAGGCCAGACGTGCGCGGCCGAGGACACAGAACGTCTTTCGGTGCCTACGGTTTCGAATTTCCCGGGAGAGGGCTCGGCCCTCTCTCCGGGAAATTGCCGCCCGAGGCGGCCCGACAACTCAACGTTCATGTGAATCGAGTCCTCAAGCTATAATTGCGACTGCGACGCGGGGTGGAGCAGTCAGGTAGCTCGCCGGGCTCATAACCCGGAGGTCGCAGGTTCAAATCCTGCCCCCGCTACTGAGTGGCCCAAACCGGGCCTTTTCGTGCGTCCAGCGTGCGGAATATCGGCGGTGCAGCCGTCGTTCTCAATGTCGGGCGGCGCCGTCCGAGGTGCGCTGTCCGTCCATCAAAAAGAAGGAAGTGAGGAACGCTGAACACCATTCTTGATGCACCTGCCACGAAGCTGCTCGAGGAGGCCGAGGAGCGGGGAACGATCGAGGAGAACGCCCTCGAGGCGTTCGCGCTCGAGCACGATCTCGGCGACGAGGAGCTGGCCGCGCTGCGGGCCGAGCTCGAAGCGCACGAGGTCGAGATCGTCCCTTCGGTCACGCCCGAGGCCGAGACGCACGTCACGGCGCCGCTGGGATCGACCGACTCCCTGAGCCTGTTCATGAGCAGGGCGGGGCGCTACCGGCTGCTCACCGCGGCCGAGGAGGTTGCGCTCGCCAAGCGCGTGGAGCGCGGCGACACCGCGGCCAAGGAGCGCATGATCAACTCGAACCTGCGCCTCGTGATCTCGATCGCGAAGCGGTACCAGGGGCACGGCGTACCGCTGCCGGATCTCGTCCAGGAGGGCGTGATCGGGCTGAACCGCGCCGTCGAGAAGTTCGACTGGAGACGCGGCTACAAGTTCTCGACCTACGCCACCTGGTGGATCCGCCAGGCCTGCCAGCGCGCGGTCTCGAACCAGTCCCGGACGATCCGCGTGCCGACGCACGTCCACGAGCGGCGGCTGAAGCTCTCGCGGGCGGCCACCAAGCTGGAGGCCAGCCTCGGGCGCGAGCCGACCCGGGAGGAGCTGGCCGAGGCGGCCGGCCTTTCGCTTCTGCACGTCGAGGAGGCCCTCGACGCGGCGGAGGCGCCTGTGTCGCTCAACCAGAGCATCGGCTCGGACGGAGACGGCGAGCTCGGCGACCTGTTCGGGGATCCGACCTCCGAGGATCCGGTCGAGGAGGCCGCAGACGTGCTCAGGCGAGAGTCGGTTCGCCGGGCGCTCGGGAAGCTGCCGGAGCGCGAGCGCCGCATCCTCCAGCTTCGCTTCGGGTTCGACAGCGAGAGCGTCTCGCTGGAGGGCATCGGCAAGGAGCTCGGCATCACGCGCGAGCGGGTGCGTCAGCTCGAGCAGCAGGCCATGGCCCGGCTCGGCCGCGAGCTCGAGGGCCTGCTGGCAGAGTCCGCCTAAGGCTGACCGGGACCGCCGGGCAAAGCGCGGCGGTCCCTCCCTCGCGGGGGAACCGCCTGGTTCCCCCGCGCGAACCCCCTCCCGGGCGAGACACGATCCACCAACTCGGCTCGTCCGACGGGATTGCCGCGGACTCGCAGGTCGCTTACCGACAGGAGGTGCACAGCATCGAGCTATCTTCGGTGCCGTGCGCTTTCGGCACACCCTTCTCGCTCCCGTCTACGCCTTCTATACCGCGCGCCTCCGCCACGGCGTGAGGCGGGCGAGCCTCCCGGACCACGTCGCCGTCATCCTGGACGGGAACCGCCGGTGGGCGACGCGGGCCGGCTTTACCGACCCCGGCGCCGGCCACCGCCACGGCGCGGACAAGATCGACGAGCTGCTGCACTGGTGCTCGTCGCTCGGGATCCCCGAGGTGACTGTCTGGGCGCTCTCCGGAGAGAACCTCTCGCGGCCGCCTGGTCAGCTCGATCCTCTCGTCGGCGTGGTTTCGGACAAGCTCGACGAGCTGGCGGAGGTCGCAGCGGATCCCCATATGCCACTCCGCATCCGGGTCCTCGGGCGGGTCGACCAGCTCCCCGACCGCCTGCGTGAGGCGATCACGCGCGCCGAGGAGGCGAGCGCCGACGAGGGCCTGCGGCTCAACATCGCTCTCGCCTACAGCGGCCGCGACGAGCTGGTCGATGCCTGCCGGCGGCTCGTGCGGGACCTCTCCGCCGAAGGCGTGCCCGGAGAGGAGTTGGCGAACGCGGTCACGCAAGAGGGTCTCGCCTCTCGCCTGTATACGGCGGGGCGACCCGATCCCGACCTGATCATCCGCACGAGCGGCGAGCTACGGCTGAGCGGCTTCCTCCCCTGGCAGAGCGCCCACAGCGAGTTCTACTTCACGGACGTCTACTGGCCGGCCTTCCGCGAGCTTGACTTCCTGCGCGCGCTTCGGACGTTCCAGCAGCGCGAACGGCGCTACGGGCGTTAAGAGCTCGACTCCTGCTCGGGCTCGGTTCCGAGCGCGAGGTCCTCGAGCTTGGCGCGCAGGTCGCGGATTTTCGTAACGGCGTCTTCGAGCTCGGCGTGGGAGATGTCGCCCTTGTCCACGAGCTCGTACGCCTTCTTGCCGAGCAGCTCGTAGGTCTTCACGAGCTCGTTCTTCGTCTGGAGCTCGGAAACCTGATCCTTCGCCGTCGATGCCGCTTGCTCAGCGCCCTTCTTCACCTTGTCGAAGAAGCTGCTCATAGGTCCTCCTTGTCGGCTCTGCCTCAATTCTCGCACGGCTCCGTACCCCATCCGCAGGAATGGTGGGAGCAGGGCCCGGCTTTGACGGGCCCTGCGTTCACCCAGCATCCTGCCGGCGGCTAGTCCGCGGGCAGGATGTTCTGGTTGATGTGGAAGAGGTTGCCGGGGTCGTACTTGCTCTTGATCGCCACAAGCCGCTCGTGGTTGCCGCGGTAGGTCGCCTGAACGCGCTCCTGGCCCTCGTCCATCATGAAGTTGACGTAGGCGCCGCCCATCGAGTGCGGGTGGAGCGCCTCCCAGTAGTCGATCGTCCAGGACTTGACCAGCTCGGCGTTGGCCGGGTCCGGATCCACGCCCACGATCACCTCGGCCCAGTTCGCATCGCGGAACGACCAGGCAGTGTCGCCCTCCGGGACGCGGTGCACCGCGCCGTTGATCGGGTAGAGGTGCATCGTCGAGTGCATGGTCGGGAGCTTCTCGCTGAACTCGACATGACGCTCGATCGCCTCGTCGCCGATCTCGTCGACGAAGTCGGCGCGCCAGTACCACTGGTGGCCGGGCGGATACAGCTCGTCGAAGGCGCTGTTGAGCATCGGATACGGCATCGGCTGGACGCCGTCGAGCGCGAGTCCCGGGACCTCGCGAACGGGCTTGAGCAGCTCGTCCGCCTCCTCCTGCGAGCCCGTGCAGCACCAGACGACGCCGCACATCTTCTGCAGGTGCAGCTCCTCCGGGAAGACCGGCGCCGGCGGCACGGTCAGGAAGGCGAAGAACCCGTTGAGCTCCTCGGCTGCTGCGGGGAGGAACTCGCGGTAGAACTGGAGCACCTCCGCCGACCGGTCGAGAGGCCAGAGCGTCGGGCCTGCGATCACCGTGCTGACGGGATGCATCCCGAACGTGAAGCTCGTGACCACGCCGAAGTTCCCGCCGCCTCCGCGCAGGGCCCAGAACAGGTCGTCGTTCTCGTTCTCGCTCGCCTTGACGAAGCTCCCGTCGGCAAGCACGACGTCCGCCTCGAGCAGGTTGTCGATGGTGAGCCCGTACTTCCTCGTCAGATGGCCAAGCCCCCCGCCGAGCGTGAGGCCGCCCGCACCGGTGGTCGAGATGATTCCCGCCGGCGTAGCCAGCCCGAAGGCGTGTGCTGCGTGATCGAGATCGCCCAGCTGGCAACCTCCTGAAACGACCGCCGTGCTGGACTCAGGATCGACTCGAACGCCGCGCATGGGGGAGAGGTCGATTACGAGCCCGTCGTCGCACGTGCCCAGGCCTCCGCCGTTGTGGCCGCCGCCGCGAATCGCGATGTCGAGACCCTGCTCTCGCCCGAAGTTCACCGCTGTGATGACGTCGGCGACGTCGAAGCAGTGGGCGATCAGCCCGGGGCGCTTGTCGATCATCGCGTTGTACACCTTCCGCGCCTCGTCGTACGCGGCGTCGCTCGGCCCGGTCACGCCTCCGCGCACCGACTGCGCGAACTCGTCGACCGCGCCTTCGTCGTGCTGAGAGGCCGGAACGGCAACGTCTGTCATAACACCCTCCTCGGTTTTTTCCACGGCGGGCGCGACTCTACGACAGTTGTGGCGCGGATACAACATGGCGCGTAGCCTGAGGCGGATGGCCGGGACGAACGGACGCGTGCCGGGGCCGCCCGGCCGGAGACCCTCGCGCAGGGCGATTGCGCTCGCGGCGGGTATCGGCGCGCTGGTCATCGCCGGCGGCGTGATCGGAGGTGTCGTCGCAACTCGGGAGAGCGCTCCTTCCGCTCTCCCCGGGCTCCTCACCGGCCCGGCGCCGTGGGGCCCGAACACGTCCGAGTTGCGCGCCCGCCTCGACGCTCTCGGGCTCCCCGCGCTTCCCGCAGAGGCTTTCGTCCTGCACATCCACCAGCACCTGGACGTCTTCGTCGATGGAAAGCGCGTCACCGTGCCCGCAAACATCGGGATCAACTTCGAGGAGCGCTTTCTCTCGCCGCTCCACACCCATGATGCGTCGGGGATCGTCCACGTCGAGTCGCCCACAGTCCGCACGTTCACGCTGGGAGAGTTCTTCGGCGTCTGGGGGGTCCGGTTCACGCCCATGTGCCTCGGCGGCTACTGCGCTTCGGGCCGGAAGAGGCTGCGCGTGTTCGTCAACGGTGCGCCGGTGCCCGGCGATCCCGGCAAGCTTCCGCTCGCCGAACACCAGGAGATCGTGGTCGCCTACGGCACCAGGGCCGAGCTGCCGCAGCCGCTTCCGAGCTCGTACCGGTTCCCCGCCGGCCTCTAGGCGAGCGTCTCGGCGACCCAGGATTGAAGCTCTCCGACGAAGCGCGGGTCGACCGCGTGCGGCAGAGGCGACTCGCGGTAGAGGACGTCCGCGCCCGCCTCGGAGAGAAGAGCGTGTGCCCGGCGTCCCCACTCGGCCGGGATGACGTCGTCGAAGCTCCCGTGACCGATCGCGACGCGCGGGAGCGGAGGCCGGAGGTCGAGCGAGAATCCTTCGACGGTCGGCATGAACCCGCTCAGCGCGATCAACCCGGCCGGTCTCGGTCGTCCCTCGCCGAGGCCGAGCGCATAGCTCATGACCGCGCCCTGGGAGAATCCGCCGAGGATCGTCCGCTCGTGGCCGATGCCTTTCTCGGCGCTGAGCCCATCGAGCCACGTGCCGGCCAGCTGGTAGCTCGACATGAAGGTCTCGGCGTCCGGGTAGCCGATCTCGCGCACGACGTACCAGTGGGCGCCTCCGGGCGGCAGGACGAGCGGGCCTCGGGGCGTGACCCCGAGCAGCCGGCGCGCCGGGTCGAGCGCGTCCAGAAGCGGGGACAGGTCGTTCTCGCTCGTCCCGCGGCCGTGGAACAGGACGAGGAGCCCCTCGGGGTCGCCCGCTGCCGGCCGCTCTCTGTACGGGAGGCCCTGGGTCAACCGACGCGCTCAGGGCGCGGATCGGGAAGCGGCGTCAGGACCTGCTCGAGGCGGTCACGGAGATGCTCGTACGCCGGCGGCAGCGATAGCCTCTCGCCGAGGTGATCCAGCGGCTCGTCGACGTCGAACCCGGGGCCGAGGGTCGCGATCTCGAACAGGACCCCGCTCGGCTCGCGGAAGTAAATGGAGCGGAAGTAGAAGCGGTCGATGACCGGCGTGGCGGAGGCGCCGGCGGCGATAACGCGGTCGCGCCATGCGAGGTGGTCGTCCATCTGCGAGGCCCACGCCACGTGGTGGACGGTTCCCGCCCCGCCGATCCCCGGCCCGCTCGCGGGCGGCGGATCGAAGGCGTACAGCGAGCCTCGCTTGTCTCCACGGATCTCCCAGGACGTGCGCTCACGCGGCTCGAACCCGAGCGCCTCTTCGAAGAGACGCCTGCTCGCGTCCGGATCGGCGCTGAACGCCCGCACCGAGTCGAACCCTTGCAGCGCGAGCTCTCGTGGAATCTCGGGATGGTCGGCGATCAGCGGCTCGTCCTCGGTCTCGACGACGGCGAGTTCGAGCCGCAGGCCCTCGGGATCGGAGAAGGTCAGGCGGTCGTCTCGGCGCTCCGCGGAGACGTCCTCGCCGGCGAGTCGCTCGACCCAGAAGTCGAGCGCCTCCTCGGAGGCCACCCGCCAGGTGATCGTGTGGATCATCCCGGCGCCTGCGCGCCCGCGGCGGGCGTCCGGGTATTCGAAGAAGGTGATGTCGCTTCCGGCGCTCCCCACCTCGTCGGCGTAGAAGAGGTGGTAGACCGTGGGATCGTCCTGGTTGACGGACTTCTTCACCAGGCGCAGGCCCAGCGTGCCGGCGTAGAACTCGACGTTCCGGGGAGCGTCCGCCGTGATGCAGGTGATGTGGTGGATCCCCTCGAGCTTCACCCGTCCTAGAGTAACGGTATGGAGCGCGTTGCCCTCGTCGCCCGCTTGAAGCCCGGGATGGAGGGGAAGGCCGCCGAGCTTCTCGCGGGCGGCCCGCCCTTCGACCCCGTCGAGCGCGGCTTCGACCGGCACGCGGTGTACCTCTCTGCGGGGGAGGTCGTGTTCGTCTTCGAGGGGCAGGAGGTGGAGTGGCTGGTGGACGAGATCGTCAACGAGCCGGCCGGAGGCACGGTCGCGACCGCGCTTGCGGCCTGGCGCGATCTCGTCGAGGGCCCGCCGCGGATCGCGCGCACCGCGTACGCCTGGGAGCGCTAGAACCTAGGTGTGCGTCGCGAGCGCGCGCAGCGACTCGCGCAGGGAGCCGATCGTCGCCAGAACCGCCGTTGGCTCGTACCCGCAATGGGCCATGCAGTTGGCGCAGCGCTCGTCCCGGCCGCGACCGTACTTCGACCAGTCGGTGGTCTCGATCAGCTCCTTGTACGTGGCCGCGTACCCGTCGGACATCAGGTAGCAGGGCCGCTGCCAGCCGAAGATCGAGTAGGACGGGATTCCCCAGGCGGTGCACTGGAAGTCGGTCTTGCCCTCGAGGAAGTCGAGGAAGAGCGGCGTGTGGTTCAGGCGCCACTTCTTGCGGCGGCCACCGGCAAATGCCTCTGAGAACAGCTTCCGCGCCTGCTTGACGCCCGGGAAGTGCTCCTGGTCCGGAGCCTTCTCGTACGCGTAGGCCGGTGAGAGCATCATCTGGTCGACCTTCAGCTCGTCGTTCAGGAAGTCGAGCACGTCCCGGACCGTCTTCGGCGTGTCCGTGGTCAGAAAGGTCGTGTTCGTGTTGACGCGGAAGCCGCGCTGCTGAGCCTCCTTGATCGCGTCCACGCATTTGTCGAAGATCCCCTCCCGCTCGACGAACTGGTCGTGCCGCTCGCGCATGCCGTCCAGGTGCACGACCCAGGCGAAGTAGGGCGACGGCTCGAACAGGTCCATCTTCTTCTTCATCAGGATCCCGTTCGTGCACAAGAAGACGAACTTCTTCCGCTTGATCAGCTCCTTCGCGATCACATGCACTTCGGGGTGCACGAGCGGCTCGCCGCCGGCGATCGAGACCATCGGCGTGCCGGACTCTTCGATCGCGGCGAGCGCTTTGTCGACCGGCATCCGCTGCTTGAGGATGTGCTGCGGGTACTGGATCTTCCCGCAGAACGAGCAGGCGAGATTGCACTGGAAGAGCGGCTCGAGCTCGACGAGGAGCGGGAACTTCTCGGTTCTCTTCAGCTTCTGCTTGAGCAGATAGGCGCCGATTCGCGCGCTTTGTCTGACAGGAATGGACATTGCTAGGAGGGGTGCGGCCTGAGCCTAGCACCCTGGCTTGCGGGACACGAAACGGCGGTCAGATCGCGCCCACGACGGCGAGCCAGAGGAAGGTGAGGGCCAGCATCGTCAGCAGCATGTCGGCGACGATGAGCCTCCGTCCCTGCCGCTCGTAGAAGCGCGCGAACTGCGGGTACCGAGCAGCGAGCGGCGTGAGCGCCGCGACGGCGAATCCGATCGAATTGAGCCCGAACACGACGAGGGCAATGGCGAGCGCGGAGTCCGAGGACCGCGCTCCCAGCGCGAACAACTCGACGATCCCGGCGTAGCCGAGCGCCAGCACGGCTGCGACCGCAGCGCAGAAGTACGTCTCAACGAAGCGGATGAGCCCGAGACCGTCGGACACCATCGCCACGATCGTCGAGCCGAGCACCAGCGACACCGGCAGCAGCACGGCGAGGACGTCTGCGGGGCGATCGAGCCCGTAGACGTCGACGAGCGGGCGCAGCGCGAACCACGAGATGAACACGCACCGGTACTCGATGGTGCTCGCGAGGCTGAAGTGGATGCGCGGGACGAGGTCGCCGCTCTGCTCTGCGTGGGGCAGGTAAGAGATCAGAAATGCGTTCCCGATGTAGAAGAGGAACGCGATCAGCAGCATCACAACGACCGTGTCGAATGCGTCCGAAGATGCGGCGCCGCCTCGCGTCAGTGTCAGGATCAGGACGAGGCCGGTGATCGAGAAACCGGCGAGCCCCGCCATGATCGGGACGTGGAGCCGCGGGATCTCCTGCAGGATCCAGGGCTGATCCAGGAGCCGGGCCTCGCTGCGCCGAGTGCGTGCGAGCACTACGCCGAGGCCGATGGCAGCCGTCAGGCAGAAGCCGATGGCGGCCCACATCGCGGCTCGTTACTCCGCCAGCAGAATCGGCGTTACCGAGACGATGCAGAGCTCGGCCCAGTCGACGAACGCGGCCGAGGCACGTCGCAACGACCACAGCCCGCGCGCTCCCGCCGCGAGTGTCCGTAGGCTCGCGAGCCGGCGATCGGAGGTGTCGACGACCACGCGCAGGACGGCGACCGGCCGCTCACCGGCGGCCTCCGCGATCCACGCCGACTCCATGTCGACCGCGATGACGCCCTCGTCGCGGAGCGCCAGGCGCTCGTCGCGACCGAGGATCTTCGAGGCCGTGTACAGCGTTCCCGTCTTTGCCTGGAATCCCATCCGGCGGAGCGGCTCGGCGAGGAGCGAGCTGTCGGGACAGGAGATGGTCTTGCCGTCCTCGGAGCGAAGCTCGGTTGCAAGCACGACGTCGCCGGCCCGCAGCGAGGGATCGACCGCGCCGCACAACCCCGCCACCGCGATCGCGTCGGCGTCGCCGAAATCGATCTCGCGCCGACCCATGCCGGAGCGGCGCACCTTGATCCCCGGCAGCCCCGACCGCACCGCCAGCGCTTCGATCCGAAGCGGAGCGAGGACGAGCAGGTTCATCGCGCGTTGGTGGTCGCGGCGGCAAGCACGGTTGTCTCGCCGGCCAGCTGCAAGCCGTCGCATGCCTTTGTCCTCGGTCGGCCGCGTATGTCTAATAGGCGGCCTCCCTGCGTCCTCGACCTGCTCGGCTCTCGCAGGCCGGCAAGGAACGAGCTCACCGCCGCGACCACCGGGCGAGCGCAGTGACCGGAAACACGAGCCGGTACAGGTGGTAGTTGATGTAGAAGTCGCCCGGGAAGCCGGTTCCCGTGTACCAAGGCTCGTCCCAGGTGCCGTCGTCGCGCTGCGTCTCGGTGAGCCAGGCGAGCCCGCGCTCGGCCGCCCCTTCGCGCTCGCCGGCGGTGTGCAGGGCAAGCAGAGCCCAGGCGGTCTGAGAGGCCGTCGACTCCCCGCGCCCGCGCCAGCCGTCGTCGTCGTACGAGCGCATGTCCTCGCCCCAGCCTCCGTCGTCGTTCTGAACCTTCTCGAGCCACCGGACCGCGCGGCGAACCGCGTCGTGTCCCGGCGGAATGCCGGCGGCCACGAGGGCGGGGACGACTGCGCCGGTGCCGTAGACGTAGTTGCACCCCCAGCGGCCGAACCAGGAGCCGTCGGCCTCCTGCTCGCGCAACAGCCATGCGACACCGCGCTGGGCCGCATCGTGCTCGGCCATGTCCTCACCGGCGAGCATCTCGACCACGTGCGCGGTCACATCTGCGCTCGGCGGGTCGATCACCTCGCCGAAGTCGCAGAACGGGAGCTTGCGGCAGAGCTCTTGCGTGCTGTCGGTGTCGAAGGCTCCCCAGCCCGAGTCGCGGCACTCCATGCCGAGCGTCCACTCGACCCCGCGCCGGACGGCCTCGTCTATCCCGGGCAGCGAGGCGCGGCGGAGCGCCATGACGACCTCGGCCGTGTCGTCGATGTCGGGGTACCAGTCGTTCTCGAACTCGAATGCCCAGCCGCCGGGCTCGAGGTTCGGCCGCCGGACGGCCCAGTCGCCCTTGACCCGCACCTCCTCGTCGAGGAGCCAGCGGGCTCCGCGCTCGACGGCCTCGTGCTCGGGGGGGAGGCCGGCGTCGCCGAGCGCGATCAGGGCGAGCGCCGTGTCCCAGACCGGCGACTGGCAGGCCTCGAGCCACCTGATGCCGTCCTCGACGATCGTGAACTGGTCGAGCCCGTCGAGGCCCTTCTGGATCACCGGGTGCTCGACCGGGTAGCCGAGGAGGTTGAGGGCTATCAGCGAGTACACCCACGGAGGCTGGATCCCTCCCCACGATCCGTCCGCCTCCTGCCTCTCGACGATCCAGCGCTCCGCCTGCTGCAAGGCGCGTTGGCGCAACTGCCCCGAGGGGCGCCGCTCGTACAGCTGGAGGACGCGGTCGAGGCGCTGGAAGGCGCCCGGCCAGCTCGGCATGGGCTCGAAGAGCTCGGGCTGCTCGCCACTTCGCAGCTCGTCGAGGGCGAAGCGCACCGGGCGGATCGGCCGGTAGGCGGACACGACCGTGAGCGCGGCCACGGTCTGACGGGCCCAGCAGGCGAAGTCGTAGATGTTGAGCGGAACGGACGGCGGCAGGAGCATGAGCTCCGGCGGGATGACCGGGACGTCGTCCCACGACCACAGGCCGAAGAGCGAGAGCCAGATCTTGGTGAACACGCGCGTACGCTCGAGGCCGCCGGTCTCCACGATGTACTCGCGGGCGCGCGCCATGTGCCCCGCGTCGACCGGGTCGCCCGCCAGCTTGAGCGCCGTGTACGACTCCACCGTCGTGGAGAGGTCGGCGGGGGCGCCGTAGAAGTTCCCCCAGGTTCCGTCGTCGCGCTGCTTGGAGCGGATCCACGCGGCCGATTGCTCGGTCTGCTCCTCGGTGCGGATGCCGAGGAACTGGCGCAGGAGCAGGTCCTCGGCGTCCATGGTCACGTTCGTCTCCAGCTCTCCCTTCCACCAGCCCTCGTCCGACTGCAGCGAGAGCAGGTGGTCGACGGCGCGCTGGAGCGCACTCTTCACGGCCGGCTCGGCTCCCGTTCCGACCGCCATCAGAACTCCCTCTCGGTAATGAAGCGGGCCAGCTCGGCGTGCTCGCCGCGCGGCCCGGGCTCGAGCGGCGCCTGCTCGAGCCTCGCGAGGGCGAGCTCGAGCTGGCGGTTCGCTTCCTCCGCGGCGTACTCGCGCCCACCACCGCGCTCCACCAGGGATGTGGCGCGCTCGACGTCGGCGTCCGAGAGCTCCGGGACGGAGAGCACCTCGAGCAGCTCACGCGCTTCCCCACCGCCGCGATCGAGCACCGCCGCCACCGGGAGCGAGTTCTTCTTCTGGCGCAGGTCGTTCCCCACCGGCTTCCCGGTCACCTCGGGGAGCCCCCAGATTCCGAGCAGGTCGTCGACGGCCTGGAAGGCGATGCCGAGGTGCTGGCCGAACGCCTCGAGCGCCTGGACGATGTCCTCGTCGGCTCCGGCCAGGACCGCTCCGACCGCGCTCGAGCAGGACAGGAGCGCCGCCGTCTTGCGAGCGATCATCTCCAGGCACTCGGCGACGGTCACGCCCGGCTTACCCTCGAGGGCGAGGTCCTGCGCCTGGCCCGAGATCATCTGCGCGGTCGCCTCCGCGACGAGCGCCGCGGCCTGGACGCGCTCTTCGCCGGGGCGGTCGAGCAGGACCTGGAGAGAGAGCGTCGAGAGTGCGTCGCCGGCGAGGATGGCGCGCGCTTCCCCGAAGACCGTCCATGCCGTCGGCCGGTGGTGGCGCGCCTCGTCCCGGTCCATGACGTCGTCGTGCAGCAGCGAGAAGTTGTGCACGAGCTCGACTGCGACCGCGCCGTCCACTGCGGTCTCCGCGGGCGCGCCGACGGCCTCCGCGGAGAGGCAGGCAAGTGCGGGGCGGAGCGCCTTCCCCCCGTTTCCCGCCGACAGGCCGAGGTGGTAGTCGACGACCTCGCGGATGGTCGGCTCGAGGCGCGCGACCGCCTCCTCGAGCGCGGGCACGACGAGATCGCGGGCGCGCGTGACCGGATCCGGAAGGGTGCGCATCAGGCGGCCACCTCCACACGCCGGGAGGCCGTCCGTCCCAGCGCTTCCCGGGCGGCGGCCAGCCCGCTGCGAACTGCGCCTTCCATCGTGGCCGGCCAGCCGGTGTCCGTCCAGGCGCCGGCGAGGTAGAGCCCCGGGTGCTCGGTGCGTGGACCGGGCCGGAGCGCGCGCGTGCCGGGGGCCTGCCGGAAGGTGGCCCGCTGCTCGCGCGTGACGAAGAACGATTCCAGCCGCGCAGACCGAGCCGACGGAAAGAGCTGTTCGAGGGCGGGGAGGAACTCACGCCGCAGATCCTCGACGCGCCTGCCGATGTAAGCGTCGGCGCCCGAGAGCGAGACGGCCAGGTACTGCCCCTGGTCGAGGCCCGACGACGCAGTCCGGTCGAACACCCACTGGACGGGGCTTCGGTGGCCGGCGGCGAAGGGAAGCTTGGTCACGGGGCGGTCGTACACGAGGTGCAGGTTCACGATCGGCGAGGCGCCGAGCCGCGGCAGCTCGGAGCCGAGCGGCACCGCGCTCGCGGGAAGGAGGGCAGAGGCATCCTCATGCGGCACTGCCAGGATGACCGCGTCCGCCTCCAGGGCGGATCCGTTGCCGACGACCGCGAGGCCGCCGCTCGCCTGCTCGATCGCCCGCGCGCGCGCGCGCAGGCGGACCGTTGCTCCGGCGTTCTCGAGGGCACGAGCGCCTGCGTCGCCGTGGAGCCGTTGTAGTGGAACGGCCGCGTAGCCGACATCGCCTGCATCCGCCGACTGCAGGAGACCGGTCTGGAAGACCTTCGCCGCCAGGGCCAGGGACGCCTCGCGGGAGGGGAGGTTGACCGTCGGCAGGACGATCAGGTCCCACAGCGCTTCGACGGCGGCCGGGGACTGTCCCTGCTCGGCAAGCCAGTCGCCGAACGTCCGCCGGTCGAGAGCCGGATCCGTGAGGTCGAGGCGCCGCAGGCGGGCGGCCGCGCGCGCGAACCGGAGGCGATCGAGCGGGGAGAGATATGGGAAGCGGGCGAGCGTCGCCGCGAGGTGGAAGGGCGCGGGCAGGCTCGTCCGCTGCAGGCGCGCGACGCGCCCTCCGGCGGAGACGATGGGGATGGACAGCCGCTCCTGGAGGACGACTTCCGCTTCCACGCCGAGCCGGGCGAGGAAGCCGCGGTAGGCCGTGCAGCAGCGCAGGTAGACGTGCTGTCCGTTGTCCATCCACAGGCCGTCACGGTGGATCGAGAAAGTCGCTCCGCCCAGCCTGGGGCGGCCCTCGAGCAGGGTGACGTCGGCGCCGGCCTCGGCGCACTCGAGCGCCGCCGTGATGCCGGCGAGGCCGCCGCCGACCACGACCACGCGCGTTCCCGTCACGGCGCGCTCGTGGTCAGGCTCTTGACTGCGACCCAGCCCTTCTCCCAGGTCGGGAGCGATACCCGGCCGCGCAGGACGAGCTCCGGACGACGCTCGATCCTTCCCAGGAGCCGGCGGTAGATGCCGGCCATCGCGCCCACGCAGGCGGCGCTCTGACGGTCGAGGAGGGGCAACAGCCGGAGGCCAACCTCGAACCACGCGGAAGCTCGGTCAGCTTCGAATCGAATCAAGTCGGCGAGGGGCCCACTCTGCTCCTCGGAATCGAGCCTGCAGCCGAACCGCTCCAGGTCCTCCGCCGGGATGTACACGCGCCGTCGATCGAGGTCTTCGCGGACGTCGCGCAGGATGTTCGTGAGCTGGAAGGCCACGCCGAGGTCGTCCGCGTGCACGGACGCCGCCTCCCGGTCCGAGGTCTCGAAGACGCCGAGCGACAGCCGCCCGATGGCTCCCGCGACGCGCCGGCAGTAGGGGAGGAGGTCGGCGAAGGTCTCGTACTGCGTCCCGCGCACGTCCATGGCGACGCCGTCGATGAGCTCGCCGAAGGCTTCCAGCGGGATGGGGAAACGGCTCGCGGCATCGCGAAGCGCGACGAGCACCGGATCGTCGTAGACCGTCTGAATCGACTCGAGGCGGCCGCGCTCCCACTCGAGCCGGCGGTGCTTCTCCTCCTGCGAGAACGTCCCGTCCCCGATGTCGTCGATCCGGCGGGCGAGCGCGTAGACGGCGCACAGCGCGGCGCGGCGGTCGCGGGGAAGCAGACGGATTCCGTAGTAGAAGTTCGCCGCCTCCTTGCGCGTAACGACCTGGCAGTAGGCGTAGCCCCATTCAACGGTGCCGTTTCTCATGCGCGTCCCTCCGTGAGCTCGCGGACGAGAACCGCGGCCCGGGCCATGCGAGACGCCTTCGGCGGCTCGCCCAGCACCTCGTAATCGCTCCGCTCGACGGCGTCGAGAGCCGCCTTCCCGCCGCTCACGTACCCCGTGACGGCAAGCCTGGCCCAGCCGGAGAGAGAGCGAATGAGGTCGCGTCCTTGCTCGAGCAGCCCGCGCGCCCGTGCGACCTCGAAGGCCAGCAACCGCTTGAACGGCTTGCTCGCAGGCGGCCCCGCGAGGTCTTTCTCCTCGACCCCGAACGCCGCCAGGTCCTCGCGCGGGATGTACACCCGCCCGCGGCGGAAGTCCTCTCCGACGTCCTGCCAGTGCTCGGTGAGCTGCAGTCCGGTGCACACGGCGTCCGACAGCTTGATGCGCTCGGCGGTGGAGACTCCGAAGACGTGCAGGACGAGCTCGCCGACCGGATTGGCGGAGAGGTCGCAGTACGCGGCGAGCTCGGCGTAGGTTTCGTACCTGGACACGCTCTGATCCTGCCGGTTTGCCTCGATCAGCCGCAGGAACGGATCCTTGGGAAGAGGAAGCTCCCGCGCCGACGGCGCCAGCCGGCGGACCAGTGGGTGAATAGGAGTGCCGTCGTACATGCGGTCGACGTCGGCCTCGAGCCAGTCCAGCAGCGTGGCGCGGTCTCCGGGCGCCTCGTCTCCGATGTCGTCGGTGAGCCTTGCGAACCCGTAGATCCCGAGCAGCGGGCGGCGCAGCGAGGGCGGGAGGAGAAGCGACGCGACCGTGAAGTTCTCCCGCGCCGCCTGGGCGGTGACGACTTTGCTTTCCGGGAGGATTCCGGTCGTCAGGCCGCTGGCTGTGGGTGTGAGAGGGGCGGCGCCGGTGGCCGCCATTCAGTCACCCATTACCTGAATGAAGACCTTCCGCGGCTTCGCACGATCGAGCTCGCAGAAGAAGATGCTCTGGTAGCGGCCGAGTAGGAGGTCTCCGTCCACGATCGGGATGGCCTGCGAGGCCGATCCGATCAGGGCGGCGCGGCAGTGAGAATGGCCGTTCGGGAACTCGTGCGGGTCGTCCTCGAGCCCTTCCGTCCGGATGGACATGTCGTCGTGCCGGTAGTACGGGCCTTCCTTCGGGATCAGCTCCTCCAGCATCTGCCGGAAGTCCTCCATGAAGCCGCTTTCCCGCTCGTTGATGACGACCGCCGAGGTCGTGTGCGGCGAATAGACGAGGGCCATGCCGTTCGTGACGCCGCTGCGCTCCACGGCGCCGAGCACGTCGTCGGTGACCTCGATCAGCTCTCCGCACTCGGCGGTGGAGAGATCATGGTTCTCGAAAAAGTGCTTCATCTGCGCCGATTCCCCTTCACACGCCCTCCTGACTCCCTAAAAAGACGCCCTAACCTACCAAGTCGGCCCGATGGCGACAACACAAGATGCCGTGGGCGGTCACGCGCTGCCCGGACGCTACGCTGAGGCCATGTCCCGCTCTGTAATCGTCTCTACCGCGCGCACCCCCTTCGGCAAGCTCGGAGGTGGCCTCGCAGGGCACTCGGCGACCGAGCTCGGAGCCGTCGCGATTCGCGGCGCGCTCGACCGTGCGGGCGTCGGAAACGAGGACGTCGAGTACGTGATCATGGGCCAGGTTCTGCAGGGGGGAGCGGGCCAGGCTCCCGCACGCCAGGCGGCGGTGGGGGCAGGGCTTCCGGTCGAGGTGCCCGCCGACACGATCAACAAGGTCTGCGCCTCGAGCGTCCGGGCGGTCCAGATCGCCGACCTGATGATCCGGGCCGGCGAGCACAGCTGCATCGTCGCGGGCGGGATGGAATCGATGTCGAACGCGCCCTACGCCCTCGCGAAGGCGCGCTTCGGGTACCGGCTCGGCGACGGCACGCTCATCGACTTGATGACGCACGACGGCCTCATCTCCACGTTCGACGCGCGCCACATGATCCAGCAGGCCTCCTTCGTATCCCGTGAGCTCGGGATCTCGCGGGAGGAACAGGACCAGTGGGCGCTGCGCTCCCACGAGCGGGCGGTCAAGGCCATCGACGCGGGGCTGTTCGAGCCCGAGATCGTCCCGGTCGACGGCGTCGCGGTAGACGAGGGGCCAAGGCGCGACACCTCGTACGAGAAGCTCTCGAAGCTCAAGCCGGTCTTCGACCCCGAGGGGACGACGACGGCTGGCAACGCGCCTGGGGTGAACGACGGTGCCGCAGCTCTCGTCGTCACCAGTGACGAGTTCGCCCGCGAGCGGCGTCTCGAGGTGCTGGCGACCATCGTCTCCCAGGGTTACGTCGCCGACGAGTTCGCCTATCTCGCGCGGACGCCTGCCGGTGCCGGGAAGATCGCGCTCGAGAAGGCCGGGAAGAGCATCGAGGACGTCGAGCGGGTGGAGCTCAACGAGGCATTCTCCTCGGTCGTCCTGCACTCTGCCGCGCTGCTGGGGGCCGACACCGAGCGTGTGAACGTCAACGGAGGGGCGGTTGCCCTCGGCCATCCGATCGGCGCCTCCGGCGCCAGGATCCTGGGGACGATGGTCCACGAGCTGCGCCGGAACGGCGGCGGGCTTGGACTCGCGACGATCTGCTCCGGCGGGGGGCAGGGCGACGCGATCCTCCTCGAGGTCTGAGCTCGTCGCAGCGCCGCCCCACGAGGGCGGAGCCGGGCTTTGCCCGAGCGCAGCCCACGCCGGGGCTTGATCGCGGGCAGGCGTGAAGGAGGGGGCTCACGGGGGGAACCATGGGTTCCCCCCGTGCTAAGGCGGCGGGCTTGGACTCGCGGCGATCTGCTCCGGCGGGGGCAGGGCGACGCGCTTCTGATCGAGGTCTAGCGGCTCTCTTGCTCTCTGCGACGAATGACTTCGAGCGTCCGCCTGAGCGCCGGAATCTGGAGCCGGTCTTTCTCTCGGTTCGAAGCATCCTTCATTCGGATGATGTCCCTGACTGATGCGAGCAGGAGCGGAGTGCCGCGCAGAGTCACTTCTACAGCGTCCCGGCGAAGGTCGTCATATCCGCTCGTTCCGGCAGGCTCGAAGAGGATGTCCAGACTGCCGGCGCTCGTAGTGAGGGTCCAGGAATCGGAGTCGCCGAGATAGTCAGCCTCGATCGGGAAGGGCATCGCCTTGTTCCCGGGAAGTCGCAGCTCCGCCTCTAACTCCTTCAGGGCCGACGCGAGCCGTTCGAGGTTCTCCGGGTCGCGCGCCGGGGTTATGTCGACGTCCTCGGTCGGAAGCGGATAGCCCTGTGCCGCCGCCGAGAATGCTCCGATTACGACGAACTCGACGCCGTGGCGATGTAAAACGGCAAGAACGTCAAAGGGGTCGCTCATGCAGCGACGGAGGCCTGGAGTTCCCGGACCAAAGCCGCGCGGTCAAGCGCTTGCTGGACGCGCTCCTCCGGCGTTAGCTCCAGATAGCGATCGATCCATTCGTCGTAGGAGTCGTCGTAGTTCGCCAGCCCGAACGTGAGCTCGAGGCCGCAGGCGCGGACGATCTCGCGCAGGCGCTCGAAGGTGGGGACGACGGCGCCGCTCTCCCAGCGGGCGATTGCCGGCTGCGAAGTGCCGGCGCGCCTGGCAAGCTCCTTCTGCGTCAGGCCGGTGCGGAGCCGCGCTTCACGGATGAGATCACCACTAATCACACATCAAGCATAGCAAGTATGACAGATCAGATATTCGATCATGTTCTCGTTGTCGGCGCCGGCCAGATGGGCGGCGGCATCGCCCAGGTGGTGGCGTCGTCGGGCCGGCGTGTGTCGCTACATGACTCGATGCCGGCAGCGGTCGAGCGCGGTCTGGAGACAATGACGAAGAGCCTCGGGAAGCTGGCGGAGCAGGGCGGGGCCGATCCCGATGAGGTTCTCGGCCGCGTCGAGCCCGTCGACGATCTCGTCCCGGCCGATCTCATGATCGAGGCGGTGATCGAGGATGCAGGCGTCAAGACGGACGTCTTTCGACGCGCGGACTCACTGCTGCCTTCCGAGGCAATTCTGGCGTCGAACACCTCCTCCATCCCGATCGGCTCGCTCGCGGCGGCGACGGGCCGCCCGGACCGCGTCATCGGCATGCACTTCTTCAACCCGGTCCCCGTGCTGAAGCTCGTCGAGATCGTCCGCGGACCGGAGACGTCGGACCAGACGGCGGAGGCTATCACCGAGTTGGCGCGCGAGCTGGGGAAGACGCCGGCGGTCGCCAATGACTTTCCCGGCTTCGTCTCGAACCGCATCTTGATGCCGTTCATCAACGAGGCGGTCTGGGCGCTGCACGACGGGGTCGCGGAGGCCGAGGCGATCGACGCCATCGCGAAGCTCGGCTTCGCCCATCCGATGGGGCCGCTCGCGCTCGCCGACCTGATCGGGCTCGACACGTGCGTGGCGATCATGGAGGTCCTGCGCGACGGGCTCGGGGACGAGAAGTACGCGCCGTGCCCGCTGCTCCTCGAGCACGTCCAGGCAGGAAGACTAGGCCGCAAGTCTGGTCAAGGCTTTTACACCTACCGTTGACCCCGATTATCGATGGCGTTTACTACGCGCTTTTCAATCACCACGGTGAACGCGGGCAACGCTTCGCGCTTCCACTTCGAAAGGTCGACCCCCTGCGTTTGACAGGCGAAGCGTGCCTGTCACCATGAAGCTTCGGAAGGGGGAGCTCGAGGGGGAAACGGCGTTTCCCCTTCGAAAGAGCGACGGCCTGGCTTTGCCAGGCCAAAGCGGTCTCCAGCTGGGGAAAGCTCGCGGTTCCCCAGCTACTGACCAAGCGTCTCGGCCACGAGCGTCTGGAAGTGCGCGATGAGCTGCTCGCTCTCGGGCAGGAGCCGGCCGTAGTCGAGCAGGCCCGAGCGCATTCCTCTCTGCACGGACTCGACCAGGGCGCGGTCCTCCCGGCCGACCTGGGCGTCGAAGGCGATCAGCTCTTCGCGCTCGTCGGCCGACACGCTTTCGGCGAAGAAGTAATCGAAGAAGCCGGAGGTCTTGCCCGGGCCGGTCGGGAAGGCGGGACCGATCGAGAGGTTGGGCAGCCCGGGGAAGACGTTGATGCGCAGGTTCGGCCAGACGAAGTGGAACTGTCCGCGCTCCACGTCGAGCCCGTCGCCGTCCCGGGCGCTGGCGTACTGACTCGACGACCAGGTCCCGGGCTCGAGGACGTACGAGTCGGGGTCGACGTCGACGGCCTTGCTGAAGTCCGGATGGGCGACTGGGCAGTGGTAGCACTCGAGATAGTTCTCCATCACGACTTTCCAGTTGGCCTCGATCTCGTACTCGACGCGGCGGTCGAAGACCAGCGTGTCCAGATCGATTCCGCCGGACGCGAGCGACTGCGGAATCCCCTCGAGAACCTCCGCGAGCGGCCACGGCTCTGCGGCCGCCGAGACGAAGATCAGCTGGCCCCACGTGTCGAGATGCAGGCGGACGAGTGAGAGCGCGCCGACGTCGAAGCCGGGCTCGCGCTCGGACCGGGGAGCCGCGCGAAGCGCGCCGTCGAGCCCGTACGTCCAGGCGTGGTACGGACACTGCAGCGTGCGGCGGCTGCCAGCCCCCGACACGACCTCGTGCCCCCGGTGGCGGCAGACGTTCAGAAAGGCCCGTAGGACTCCCTCCTCGTCGCGAACGACGGCGACGGGGATGTGGCCGGCGGCGCGCGCGACGTAGCTCCCGGGACGGTCGACCTCGCCGAGATGGGCGACGTACTGCCAGGAGCGCTCGAAGATTCGGTCGCGCTCGAGCGCGAGCGTCGCCGGCTCCGAGTACCAGGACCAGGGGATTGGCCGCGGGCCGTTCATGCCGATGCCGTCTGCGGCGCGGGCGAGGGGACGGTCGCGAGCTGTCGCCAGAGCACGATGCGGCCGTTTCGAACCTGAAACTCGGCCCGAGCCCGCTGTCCCGGCGCGTCACAAGGGCTCGTCGGGCGGTCTCCGAGCACGAATGTCGCCGTTGCGAAGCTCCCGTCGGTCTTGATTTCGACGATCCTCCCCGAGCAGGGCAGGGAGGCGTTGAATCCGACCGCGTCGGCGTGCGATCGCAGGAGCCGGGTCCGGCCGCCCTGGATCACCTCGGCGTTCTTGGCGAACAGCTCGGCGGCGCCGTCGTTGTCGCCCTCGTTGAGCGCGTGGCTCCACGCCCGCACGACGCTCTGGGGCGACGCCGAGCCGCCGCCGCAGCCGGCGAGCGCGGCGGGCAAGACGAGCGCAATCGCGGCAACGGAGCGCAATTCGGACCCGACTATACTCGCGGCGCAGCCATCGGCTATGGACTTCTCCCTCAGCGACGACCAGCGAGAGATCCAGGCGCTCGCACGCGAGTTCGGCGAGGCGGAGATCGAGCCCCATGCCTCGGACTGGGACCGCGAGCACCACTTTCCGCGCGAGCTGTACGGGAAGCTCGCCGAGCTGGGCCTGATGGGCGTGTGCGTCCCCGAGGAGCTCGGCGGCGCGGGCGCGGACTTCGTCTCCTACATCCTCGCGCTCGAGCAGCTCTCGCGGGCGGACGCCGGGGTCGGGGTCACGGTCGCGGTGCACACGAGCGCCGTCACTCTTCCGATCCTCAACTTCGGGACCGAGGAGCAGAAGGCCCGCTTCGTCCCGCCGCTCGCCCGCGGCGAGGGGATCGGGGCGTTCGCGCTGACGGAAGCCGAGTCCGGCTCCGACGCGGGCTCGCTCCGGACGAGCGCGACGCGTGATGGAGACGGGTGGCGAATCTCGGGCGCGAAGCAGTTCATCTCCACCGCGGAGCACGCCGGCACGTTCCTGCTCTTCGCCCGTACCGACCCGGACACTCCCGGCGCCCGCGGCGTCTCGGCGTTCATCCTCGACGTCGACCACGTGCGGGTCACCGGACGCGAGGAGAAGCTCGGCCTCAACTCGTCGACGACGAACTCGATCGCCGTCGATGCGTTCGTGGAGGGCGACCGGCTCCTGCACGAGGAGGGGAAGGGCTTCCGCGTCGCGATGGCGACCCTCGACGGGGGGAGGATCGGGATCGCGGCGCAGGCGCTCGGCATCGCCCAGGCCGCCTACGAAACCGCGCGGGCCTACGCGCTCGAGCGCCGGCAGTTCGGGAAGCGGATCGCCGACTTTCAGGCCATCCAGTGGAAGCTCGCCGACATGGCAACCGAGATCGACGCCGCCCGCCTGCTCGTCTACCGCGCGGCCTGGCTCAAGGAGCAGGGGCTTCCGCACACGGAGGAAGGGGCGAAGGCGAAGCTGTTCGCCTCGGAGATGGCCCGGCGCCAGACCGCCGAGGCGATCCAGATCCTTGGAGGCTACGGCTATACGAAGGAGTTTCCGGTCGAGCGCTACTACCGCGACGCCAAGATCACCGAGATCTACGAGGGGACGAGCGAGATCCAGCGGCTCGTCATCGCGCGCTCGATCCTGGGGCTCCGCGAGCAGGCGCTGGCGCAAGGCTGAGCCGGCCTACCGCGCTTCCGGCCTCCACTCGTAGCGGACGTCGGGGACCTTCTCCATGTTCGTCGCTCCGTCCGTGAACTCGACCGCGACGAGCCCCGCGCGCTCATAGAACCGGCGCGCCTGCTCGTTCGGCTGGTGCGTCCACAGCGTGAACCCGTCGGGAAGGAGCCGCTTGGTCTTGCCCATCAGTGCCCGCCCGATCCCACGGCCTTGCGCGCGCGGGTGGACGAAGATGTGGCCGAGCAACGACCCGTCGAGCGCTGCGAATCCGACGACCGAGCCGTCTTCCTCCGCCACCCACACTTCGTGCGTCGGCATCAGCTTCGTTCGCACGAAGTTGCGGTCGCCGTCGGCCGTGTAGATCCGCGGCATCCACTGCTGCTCTGCGCGCGCTGCCGTCAGGACGTCGGCGATCGCGTCCGCGTCCTCGGGGGTCGCGCGTCGGATCATGGCCGTAATCTAGGCGCATGGCACGCAAGCGCGATGAACCGGTACGGCTCACCCGCATCTACACGCGCGGCGGCGACGCGGGCCAGACGAGCCTCGGCGACGGCTCGAGGGTCGCGAAGACTGATCCGCGGGTGGCCGCGATGGGGGACGTGGACGAGCTGAACTCGCTCCTGGGCTGGGCGGGCGGGCCCGAGCGCATCCAGAACGAGCTCTTCGACCTCGGAGCCGATCTCTCCGTTCCGTACGTCGACGACGACGGAAAGCTTCGCATCACCCAGGAGGCCGTCGACAGGCTGGAGACGGAGATCGACGATGCGAACGCCGGCCTCGAGCTGTTGAAAAGCTTCGTGCTTCCGGGGGGAACCGAGGAGGCGGCGCGCCTCTTCCTCACCCGCGCAGTGTGCCGCCGTGCGGAGAGGGCGGTGCTCGCAGTTGCGGATGCCAATCCGCTCGCGGCGGTCTATCTAAACCGCCTCTCCGACTTGCTCTTCGTACTCGCGCGCCTCGCCAACTTCGGCCGGGAAGAACCCCTCTGGAAGCCTGGCAAATCGCGATAACGGTTGTCGGCTCGTTCGTCGCCGGGTATCTCGGATCCGCGCTCGGGCTCGTGCTGGGCACGCTTCGGCTGCCGGTGCTGCTCGTGGCCGCGGGCAGCGCTAGCAGCGCCGGCGGGACGAACATCGCGATCAGCGCAGTGGCCGCGGCGTCCGGCGGCTACCGCCACGCGCGAGAGGGGAGAGTGGACTGGCGCGTCGTCGCGTGGATGGCACCGCCGTCGATCGTGGGCGCCGTCGCCGGCGGCCTCTTCGCGCACCGCCTTCCGGAACAGGCGCTGCTCGCGGCGGTGGCCGCGGTCTTGCTGTGGCAGGGGATCGACCTCGCGGTGCGCCCCTTCGTCGCGTCCGCTCCCGGCGAGCCGAGATACAGCCCCGCGGTCGTGTTCGGCCTGGCAATCGGCCTCGTCGGCGGCGCGCTCGGAGTCATCCTCGGCACGCTGCGCATGCCGGCGCTCCTGCGCGCAGTCCGTCTTGACGTCCGGCGCGCGATCGGGACGAACCTCGTCGTCGGCTTCCTTCTCGGCGTGGCCGGATTTGCCGCGCACGCCGCCGAGCTGGACGTCGACTGGGCCCTCCTGCCTGCGGGGATCGCCGGCGCGGTGCCGGGCGCCTGGCTGGGGGCAAAGGCGACAGGCCGCTTCTCGGAGACCTTTCTGCGCAGGGCCCTCGGCGTCGTGTTGATCCTCGTGGCCATCGCGTTTGCCATCGAGGCGGGCCTGCGCTCGTAGAATCCGGGGCATGGCCACGACGGAAGATCGAGAGAAGCTCGACGCGACCGGGGCCTGGCGGCGCGAGTTGTACGAGGCGACGCCGGAGCGGCAAGGCCAGCTCTTCTCGACCATCTCCGGCCTCGAGAACGAGCCGCTCTACACGCCGGACAACGTCGAGATCGACTACGACCGCGACCTCGGCTACCCCGGCACGTACCCGTTCACGCGCGGCGTGTATCCGTCCATGTACCGCGGACGTCTATGGACCATGCGCCAGTTCGCCGGCTTCGGCACCGCGGAGGAGACGAACGCGCGCTTCCGCTACCTGCTCGAGCACGGACAGACCGGGCTCTCGACCGCGTTCGACATGCCGACGCTGATGGGCTACGACTCGGACCACGCCCACTCGCTGGGCGAGGTCGGGCGCGAGGGCGTCGCCGTGGACTCGCTGGCCGACATGGAGACGCTGTTCGACCAGATCCCGCTGGGAAAGGTCTCGACGTCGATGACCATCAACTCCCCGGCGGCGATGCTGCTCGCCTTCTACGTGTGCGTCGGCGAGCAGCAGGGAGTCCCGCGCTCCGAGCTTCGCGGGACGATCCAGACGGACATCCTCAAGGAGTACATCGCCCAGAAGGAATGGATCTTCCCGCCAGAGCCGTCCATGCGGCTCGTTGTGGACATGATCGAGTTCTGCTCGCAGGAGCTTCCGAGGTGGCATCCGGTCTCGATCTCCGGCTACCACATCCGGGAGGCGGGCTCGAACGCCGTCCAGGAGCTGGCCTTCACCCTCGCCGACGGCTTCGCCTACGTGGACGCATGCGTCGAGCGCGGCCTGGACGTGGACGACTTCGCGCCGCGGCTGTCGTTCTTCTTCAACGCCCACATCGACTTCTTCGAGGAGATCGCCAAGTACCGCGCGGCGAGGCGCATCTGGGCGCGTGAGCTGCGGGAGCGTTACGGCGCGAAGAACCCCAGGTCGTGGCTGATGCGCTTCCACACACAGACGGCGGGAGTGTCGCTGACCGCCCAGCAGCCGCAGGTCAACATCGTCCGGACCGCGCTTGAAGCCATGGCCGCGGTTCTCGGCGGCACGCAGTCGCTGCACACCAACTCCTACGACGAGGCGCTCGCGCTCCCGACCGAGGATGCGGCCCGACTCGCGCTGCGGACCCAGCAGGTGATTGCGCACGAGACGGGGGCGGTGAACACGATCGACCCGCTCGGCGGGTCCTACTACCTGGAGGACCTGACCAACCGCATGGAGGCCGAGGCCTACGACTACTTCGACCGGATCGAACGGCTCGGCGGCGTGATCGCCGCGATCAAGGACAACTTCTTCCAGCGCGAGATCGCCGAAGCGTCCTTCCGCTACCAGTCCGAGGTCGAGGCCAAGGAGCGAATCGTCGTCGGCGTCAACAAGTACCAGATGGAGGACGAGGGCGAGCTCGAGCTACTCCGGATCGACCCGGCGCTCGAGCGGAAGCAGATCGAGCATGTCCAGGCGCTGCGCTCGCGGCGGGACTCGGCGGCCGTCGAGGACGCCCTCGGCCGCCTGAAGGAGGCCGCCGGCCGCGAGGACGTGAACCTGATGCCGGTGATCATCGACGCGGCCAGGGTCTACGCCACCATGGGCGAGATGTGCGACGCGCTCAGGGAAACGTGGGGCGTCTGGCGCGAGACTCCCGTGTTCTGACCTCTGGGGGAACCTCCCGGTTCCCCCAGACCTCCTCCACTGGTCCGCTTCGCGGACAGGCGCTACGCGCCGGGCGTCTGGCGCGAGACTCCCGTGTTCTGACCTCTGGGGGAACCTCCCGGTTCCCCCAGACCCCCTCCACTGGTCCGCTTCGCGGACAGGCGCTACGCGCCGGGCGTCTGGCGTGAGACTCCCGTGTTCTGACCCGCCGCGGTTCTCACCGTTTTCTTAGGCTCGGCTCACGCCCGGTGTCTAACAAACTCGCTACCCTGGGCGTCTACTTATTCGACGCATGAACGCCGTTCAGTCTGCCCTGTCCTCGCAACGTCTCGGTCGGATCTTCTTCTGGATCAGCGTCGCCGTGCTCGCAGGCGGGCTGGTGGTGCTGATCGTCAAGCTCGCCGACCGGGGCTCGTCTCCAGCTGCTGAGCCCAGCAAGCCTGCCGCTCAGACTTCGGGCCCGGTGAAGTCGCAGCAGCCCCCGACGTCGACGATTCACCGCTTCTCGCAGGTTGACCCGGCGGCCAAGTCCGCCATCAGCAAGTTCATCCTCGGGGCGGTCGCTCGCAAGGATCTCGAAGGAGCGTGGCGATATGTGGAGCCGGGCAGCGATATCCGGGCGGGGGTGTCCTCTCTGAGGCAGTGGAAGAGGGGCGAGATCCCGGTCGTTCCGTTCCCCGTCTATCAGTTCAAGAAGTCGAACTACGAGGTCGTCTACGGGACGTCGAAGAAGCTCCTGATCGACGTGGCGCTCGTTCCGACGCCGAGGTCCCACATGCGGCCTACCGTTTTCCGGATCGGCCTCAACAAGGTCGGCAAGGGGGCCAATTCGCACTGGCTCGTGAATTACTGGTTGCCCCGATGGACAGCGCCGTTCCCGGACGCCGACCAGTAGGGCCGCCCGTCCGGCGCCGTCCTAGGACGGGTCGGGCCCAGGGTCTATCCTTTATGGCGTGACGGGAGTGCTCTCCTCGGCGCGGATGAGACGGCGTCTCGTCTGGGGAGGAGGGCTCATGCTGGTCGCCGGAGGGATCGCAGGCCTGGTCGTGGCCTTTCCGAGCCCTCCTCCGCCGAAGGAGGAGGGGTTCTCCAACGAGCCGGTGGACATCGTCAAGATCCCGAAGAAGACCGCCTTCACACCTCGCAAGGAGGCCGTGATGGAGGTGGCGCAGAAGTTCGTTCTCACGGCGGTCGCACGGAAGCACGTCGAGGACTCGTGGGACCTCGCGGCTCCGTCGCTGAGGGAGGGCTACACCAAGCGTTCGTGGTCGAAAGGCGAGATCCCCGTGGTCCCGTACCCCGTCTATTCGGGCAGGTGGCGTCTCGGCTACTCGGTGACGGACGAGGTGAACGTGAAGGTCGCGCTCTTTCCCCCGCCCACGGCGAAGATCCACCCGGCGGTGTTCGATCTCATCCTCCAGCGCTTCAACCGCCACGGCCACGTGCGCTGGCTCGTCTCTCAGTTCACGCCCACGCCGAGCCGGAGCGGCGACTACGGGGAGTCGACGCCGATCGTCTCGACGCGCGATCTCCCCAAATCCTCCCAGCCGACGCACGTCAGCCGGCTGTGGTTGCTCTTTCCCGCGAGCATCGTCGGGATCCTGCTCATGGTGCTGGCAGGTCTCGGAATCAGGGGCTGGCGCACGGCGGCGGTGTACAAGGCCTACGTGCGCGAGCGTCAGAGCTCGAGCTGAAGGCCGTCGTAGGCGAGGTCGAGGCCGTCCTCGACCGGGAGCTCGTCAGGACGATGCGTCAAGAGCAATCGCTTCGCCCCTGAGGCTTCGAAAGCCGCAACCGCCTCGTCCATCGTCAGGTGCCCTCGCGGCTGCCCGTCCAGCTCGGGGCGCTCGAGGGTCGCCTCGCACACGAACAGGTCCACGTCCCTGGCGAGCTCGGCCAGCCGCTCGCTCGGCGCCGAGTCGCCTGAATAGGCGAGGACCCTGCGCGCGTTCGAGACCCTGAATCCATACGTCCTCAGCGTGTAGTGCGGGAGCCGGAGCGGAGTGACCTCGAGCCCGGCGGCTTCGAACGGCTCGTCGTCTTCGTACTCCCGCATCCGGAACGTGTCCTCGAACATCTCGCGCATGCCGAGCCGCTCTCCGAACGTCCGCAGCTCGGCCCGGCCGCCCGGCTGGACCCAGACCTCAGGCGGCTCGTCTTCCTGGCCGAGCCCGTACATCCGCCCCCACACCCAGGGGACAAGATCTCCCCAGTGGTCGAGGTGGAAATGGGTGATCGCGATCGCGTCGACGCGAGGCCAGCCGTCCTGCTCGCGGAGCCGGGCGAGCACGCCGGGACCGCAGTCGAGCAGGAGCCGTCCCCGGTCTTCGACCAGGTAGCCGGACTGCGCTCCGCCGGGGTTCGGCCACGCAGGCGAGCTTCCGACGACGGTGAGCTTCACGTCCGACTCCGAGTGCGGGCCGCAGCGATCATGCCTCCATATACTTGCCGAAACCGTGGCAGGCAAGATCCGAGTGGTGATCGCGAAGCCCGGGCTGGACGGGCACGACCGCGGGGCGAAGATCATCGCCAGAGCCCTTCGCGACTCCGGAATGGAGGTCATCTACACGGGCCTGCACCAGACTCCCGAGCAGATCGTCGAGACCGCGATCCAGGAGGATGCGGACGCGGTCGGGATCTCCATCCTCTCGGGAGCGCACATGACGCTCGTCCCCCGAATCGTCGACGGCCTCAGGGAACAGGGCGCCGAGGACGTCCTCGTCGTGGTGGGCGGCACGATCCCGACCGACGACGCCGAGGACCTCAAGCGGCGCGGTGTCGCGGAGGTGTTCACGCCGGGGGCCCGGACGAGCGAGATCGTCGATTTCCTGAAAGAGCGCGTCCCGGCGTGAGCGTTCGGGTCGACCGTGACGGCGCCGTGGCGGTCGTCACCCTCGATCGGCCCGAGGCCATGAACGCGCTCGACGTGCCGACGCTCGAGCTGCTGCGCGACCGCCTCGTCGAGCTTGGATCCGAGGACGATCTTCGGGTGATCGTGCTGAGGGGCGCCGGTGACCGAGCCTTCGCCGCCGGCGCGGACATCAAGTACATGAGCGGGCTCGACGTGGAGGAGGCAAAGGCGTGGGGGGACCTCGGCCACACAGTCGGGCAACTGCTCGAGACGAGCTCGAAGCCGACGATCGCGGCGGTCAACGGCTTCGCGCTCGGCGGTGGGTGCGAGCTGGCGCTTGCCTGCGACCTCAGGTATGCGGCCTCCACGGCGAAGCTCGGACAGCCCGAGATCAACCTCGGGATCATCCCCGGCTGGGGCGGAACGCAGCGGCTCGCCCGGGTGTGCGGCCTGGGCGTGGCGAAGGACCTGATCCTCACGGGGCGGATCGTCGACGCCGACGAAGCCTTGCGGCTCGCGCTCGTCACGGCCGTCTACGAGCCGGGGGAGCTTATGGCCAAGGTGCTCGACACGGCCAAGCTGATCGCGTCCAAGAGCCCGGTCGCCCTCGCGGCGGCGAAGCGCGCCCTCAACCACGCCCTCCAGGGCGATCACGTCGACAATCTGGGGCGCGAGGCGGACGAGTTCGGAGAGCTCTTCTCCTCGGAAGACGCGAAGGAAGGCCTCACCGCCTTCGTCGAGAAGCGAGAGCCGAAGTTCGGCTGAGCCGGCTCAACCGGCCGAGAGTGAGGTCAGGCGCGGGCGCCGCGCATGAAGAAGGCAATCAGCCAGAACAGAGCGGCGATCACGGCCAGGATGAACAGCCACTTGATCACGAATCCGAGGCCGACGAACAACGCGACCACGAGCGCCAGGATGATCAGGAGTGCCATGCGTGCCTCCCTTTCCTCATCGAAGTAGGAGGAAACCTACCGCCGGGCCTCATGAATGCCGGTGAGGAGGACACGCGTTGCGTCGAGCGTGCCGGTCTTTCCGAGCAGCGCGCCGAGCGTGCGGTCCTCGGGCAGCGTTCTGATCCCGACCTGCTCGCCCCTCCTCGCGCTCTCCAGCGTGGTCTCGTGGGCGGCCGAGCCACGCTGACCGACCCGGCGCAGGATGGTCGCGTCCTCCGGAACCTCGATCGTCACGCGCCGGTTGACGTTGCGGACCCGGAACCTTCCGGGCCAGGCCTTCAGGCCCTTGACGTACATGGTCACGGAGGTCGACGTCTTCGAGACGACCTGGCCTCCGAGCGCGACGTGGATCTTGTGCCCGGACAGGGCGGTGAAGAGGAGCCGCCGGCCCCGGTTCAGAAAGCGGTAGGGGTTTCTTGCCTTCCCGCCGTGAGGATGGACCTCGAAATGCAGGTGGGGGTGGATGCCGTTGGCGTCACCCGAGTCGCCGACGTACCCGATCATCTCGCCGGCCTGCACCTTGTCGCCTGAGCGGAGCTTGCGGGCATAGGAGCCGCCCGGAGCACATTTGCCCCGGTTGTCGTTCCGCATGGTGCGGTCATTGTTGAGATGGATGTAGTAGTAGACCGTGCCGCTCTTGCCGTACAGGTAGATCATGCAGCCCGCCGAGCCGGAGTGGGTCCAGAACTTGACCGTCCCCGCTTCGGCCGCGACCGCCAGCGCCTTGCGCGGGGCCATGATGTCGATGCCCTCGTGCGGCCCCTGCGGACGAGGGTCCCCGAAGTCGTTCGTGTACTGAACCTGGCCGACGACCGGAAAGACGATCCGCTTTCCCTGCTTGTGCCGTTTCGGGCCGGAGCCGGGAGGGTGCGCAGCAGCCGTTCCGGCCGCAAAGCCGAGTACGAGAAGCAGAGTGATCCCTCGGGCTGTCGTCCGGTGGCTTCGGCTTTGCATAGGCTCCGGTTCGCGCTCGAAGCGCGGAACCCTAGCAGGTCTTCCGGCGTCCTCCTCCGTACGATTCGAATACGCGTCTCGGGGGCGACGAATTAGAGTCTCGCCCCGTGAAGATCGCGGTGTGCGTCAAGCAGGTTCCGGGCGGTTCGGCGCCGAAGCGGATCGACCCCGGCACCAAGCGACTGGACCGCTCGGTCGAGGCCGAGCTGAACGCCTTCGACGTGCATGCGGTGGAGGAGGCGCTTCGGATCAAGGAGTCACAGGGAGAGGCGGAGGTCGTCCTGGTCTCGCTCGGCCCCGAGAAGGCGCTCGAGTCGATCCGCAAGGCGCTGGCGATGGGTGCCGACCGCGCGCTCCTGGTCAGCGACGAGGGCGCGGAGGGGTCCGATCTCCTGGCGACGAGCTCGATCCTCGCGAAAGCGCTCGAGCGGGAAGGCGCCGACCTCGTCCTGTTCGGCCAGCAGGCGAGCGACTCCGACGGAGCGGTCCTCTGGGCGGCGGTGAGCGACCGCCTCCGCCTGCCGGTGGTGTCACAGGCCGCCGAGCTGACGGTGCAGGACGGCAAGGTGCGGGCGAAGCGCCAGACCGAGTTCGGGTACGACGTCATCGAGGCTCCGCTCCCGGCCGTCGTCGCCGTCTCCGATGCGATCAACGAGCCACGCTACGCCTCCCTCAAGGGGATCATGAGCGCGAAGCAGAAGACCCAGGAGGTGCAGTCGACAGCCGACCTCGGCCTCGAACCGGCCGAGGTGGGCGAGGAGGGATCGCGGACGGAGGTGTACGAGCTCTCCGATCCACCAGCACGCGGTGACTCGGTCAAGATCACCGACGACGGCTCGGCGGCGGAGAAGATCGCCGACTTTCTCGCCGAGAGGAAACTCCTCTGAAGACCCTCGTCTTCCTCGAGCATCATGACGGCGAGCTGCAGAAGGGCTCGCTCGGAGTCCTGTCCAAGGCGGCCTCGCTCGGAGACGACGTTTCCGGCGTTGTCGCCGGGTCGGAGGTCGCCGATCTCGCCCCGCAGGCGGGCGCGTTCGGCGCCGGCAAGGTGTACGTGTTCGACGACCCGGCTCTGGAGGCGCCGCTCCCGCAGCCGCGGGTCGACGCGCTCACGAAACTCCTAGGGGAGGGAGAGTTCGACACAGTTCTCTTCGCAGGCTCCGTCCTCGCCGCCGACGTCGCCGCGGGGCTGGCCGCCCGCCTGGGCGCCGGCCTGAACTGGGATCTCGTCGACGTCGCGCTCCAGGACGGGAAGCTGGTCGGCACCAGGCCCGCGCTCAGCGACTCGGTCTACGTCTCCGTCGGCTGGACGTCGAAGCCGCAACTCGCGCTCTTCCGGACGGGCTCGTTCGATCCGGTGGAGAGCGGAGGAGAGGCGGAAGTCGAGCAGCTCGAGGTGGAGCTGGAGGAGTTCTCGACGGCGGCGACGATGATCGAGCAGGCGCACGAGGAGCGCGAAGGCCCCTCGATCGAAGACGCGGACGTGATCGTGGCCGGCGGGCGCGGGCTCGGCGGGCCGGAGAACTTCGGGCTCGTCGAGGAGCTCGCCAAGGCGCTCGGCGGAGCTGTCGCGGCCACGCGCGCGGTGGTGGACGCGGGCTGGTACCCGTATGCCGCCCAGGTGGGGCAGACGGGCCGGACGGTCTCGCCCAAGCTCTACATCGCCTGCGGCATCTCCGGGGCGATCCAGCACAAGGTCGGCATGCAGGGCTCGGGCGTGGTCGTCGCGATCAACAAGGACCCGAACGCGCCCATCTTCGAGTTCTCCGATCTCGGCGTCGTCGGTGACCTGCACGAGATCGTTCCCAAGCTGACCGAGCTCGTCCGGCAGCGCAAGGAATCATGAGCATCCGGCCGGCGGATTTTCCGCCGCCTTTCTCGACGGAGGAGTTCGTCGCCGCACCGTCTGCGCCGGCCGAGGGGCGGATCGACGTGGGTGTCCTGATCGTCGGCGCCGGCCCGGCCGGCCTCGCGTGCGCGATCCGGCTCGGCCAGCTGCTCGAGGAGTCGCCGGAGATGGCGGAGCGGCTGGGGGAGGTGCCGGTGGCCGTGCTGGAGAAGGGAAAGCAGCCCGGAGCACACCTCGTCTCGGGCGCCGTCGTCAACCCGCGCGGGCTCCGCCGCCTCTTCCGCGGGCGGAAGCGGATCGACGAGATGCCCTTCTACGGCCCCGTCGACCACGAGTCCGTGTACATGCTCACGCGCCACTACGCGCTCCGCATCCCGACGCCTCCCACGATGCGGAACTCGGGCAACTACGTGGCCTCGCTCTCCGAGCTCGGCCGCTGGCTCGGCCAGCAGGCGGAGGAAAGCGGCGCCGTCGTCCTCCCCGAGACGGTCGCCCAGAAGCTCCTCGTCTCGGAAGGCCGCGTCCTCGGAGTCCATACCGGAGACAGGGGGCGCGGTCGCCACGGCGAGCCGCTCGCGAACTTCGAGCCCGGCTCCGAGATCCGTGCCCGCGTGACGGTGCTCGCGGAGGGAACGCAGGGCCATCTGACCGGGATCGCCCTGCAGCGCTTCGGCCTTCAGGGCGAAAACCCGCAGGTGTGGGCCCTCGGCGTCAAGGAAGTCTGGAAGGTGCAGAAGCCGCTCGACCGGGTCATCCACACCCTGGGCTGGCCGCTGCGCTCGCGCGCCCGCTACCGGGAGTTCGGCGGCTCGTTCATCTACCCGATGGGCGAGGACATGGTCACGCTCGGCATGGTGGTGGGGCTCGACTACCGGGACGCCGAGCTCTCGGTCCACGACCTGCTGCAGGAGCTGAAGACGCACCACCTCGTGCGAGAGCTGCTCGATGGGGGTGAGCGGATCGGCTGGGGGGCGAAGACGATTCCCGAGGGCGGCTTCCTCTCCCTGCCGAAGAGGCTGCACGCCGCGGGGCTGCTCATCTGCGGCGACGGCGCGGGCATGGTGAACGTGCCGGCCCTGAAGGGGATCCACTACGCGATCGAGTCCGGCCGGCTGGCGGCGGAGGCGGCGTTCGCCGCCCTCAGCCCGGGCGAGACTCCCTGGCGGCCCGGGGCCCTCGCCTCCTACGACGACGCCGTTCGCCGGAGCTTCATCTGGACCGACCTCGAGCGCGTCCGCAACATGCGCCAGGCCTTCGGCCGCGGCTTCTGGCTCGGAGGCGCGCTCGCCGGGGCGATGACGGCGACGCGGGGCAAGCTCCCGCCGGGCGAGTTCCGGACCGAGCCGGACGCGGACCACGATCTGATCACCACGAATCGCGCCGCCGGCTATCCGGACCCCGACGGCACGCTCACCTTCGACAAGCTCTCGAGCGTCTTCCAGAGCGGAAACCGGACGCGCGACGACGCCCCGGACCACCTGCGTCTGCAACGGCGCGTTCCCCGCGAGCTCGCGCTGATGTGGGAGCGCATGTGCCCGGCCCAGGTGTACGAGGTTGGAAATGGGGATGAAGGGGATTACGAGGTCGCCGTCGAGGTGACCCCATCGAACTGCGTGCAATGCGGCGCAATCAGCGCGAAAGGCGGCCGGCTGACCCCGCCCGAAGGGGGCTCGGGGCCCGAGTCCAGGCTGACCTGAGCGTTGACAGCAGCGGCCCCGGGCTGCGATAGTGGCAGCTCTAGTGAGCTTCGGGGAGGTTTGATGAAAAAGGTGCTTCTCATCCTGCTAGGAGGCCTTGCCGCGGTCGCGCTCGGGGTCGCGGGGCGGGCGCAGGCGGCGGTCAGCTGCAGCTATTCCTCTACAACCCACAACGCGACCGTCTCGGCACCCCTCAACGGCGACTACGTCACGATCGTGCGCAGTGGGACGGCGATCAACGTGAACGGGGCCGACTGCGGAGCGGCGACGGTGAGCAACACCGCCTCGATCATCGTGAACGGCGGGACGGGGCGCCAGAACCTCGCGATCGACTTCAGCGGGGGAGGCTTCGCCCCGGGCTTCGGCGCCGACACGGGCCTGAACGAGATCGAGTTCAAGGCCGCGCTCGGAATCGGAAGCGACAAACTCATTCTCAACGGGGCGAACACGGCGGAGAAGTTCAGAGCGGGCTCAGCCGGCGTCAACTACAACGGCGACGCCGACCAGGACATCCAGAACCTGGGCGTCGATGAGCTCGAGCTCGACGGCAACGGAGGATCGGACATCCTCTCGGCCGCGGGAGGCCTCGGCACGGGATCGGTGTTTCCGCTGCCGGTCACCATCGACGGCGGCGACGGCAACAACACGATCGTCGGAGGCAGCTCCCCCGATAATCTCTACGCCGGCACGGGAAACGACACTATCCTCGGCGGCGAGGGCGATGACTACATCCTCGCGCACGCCGGCGTCGACAACATCAAGGGCGAGGACGGCCACGACACCATCTACCCGGGCCCGGGCAACGATACGGTCATCGGTGGCAACGGGAACGACGCCTTCTTCCCCGAAAATATCTCCGACGGTGCCGACGCCTTCTACGGCGGGGCCGGGTACGACAACGTCAACTACTACAGCCGGGTGCTCGCAGTGCACATCACCCTCGACAACCTCGCGAACGACGGCCAGGCCGGGGAGGGTGACAACGTCAGGGCCGACATCGAGGCCTTGCAGGGCGGGTTCGGCAACGACACGATCACCGGATCGTCCGCCGACTGCTACATCGACGGCTACGCCGGTGCGGACACGCTGACCGGTGGGGCCGGCGACGACAACATCTACGGGGGCTACCAGGACACCGCGACCGGAGCGGACGTCATCCACGGCGGCGACGGGGACGACTACGTCTACGGATACGCCGGCGCGGACAAGCTGTACGGCGAAGCGGGATTCGACGCTTTCTACCCCGGGCCGGGCAACGACATCGTCTACGGCGGGGGCCAGAGGGATTCCATGTACTCCGAGAACGCTCCCGACGGGGCGGACGTGTACTACGGAGGCGACGACAGGGATAGCGCTTCCTACGGCACCCGGTCGGCGGCCGTGAAGGTGACGCTCGACAACGCCGCGAACGACGGCGGGACCGGGGAGGGTGACAACATCAGAGCCGACGTCGAGAACGTGACGGGCGGGCAGGGCAACGACACGCTCACGGGGTCGGCATCCAACAACTACCTCGACGGCCTGGGCGGGGCCGACACGCTCACCGGCGGGCTCGGCGCCGACAGCATGTACGGGGGCTACCAGGACACCGCGACCGGAAACGACGTCATGCACGGAGGCGACGGAAACGACTACCTGTCCGGCCAGAACGGGGCAGACACGCTGTATGGAGAGGTCGGGAGGGACACCCTCGTGGGCGGACAGGACAACGACCTGCTGGAGGCGGGCTCCGGCGACGACACCTTCTATGCCGAAAACACCGTTGACGGATCCGACAACATGTACGGGCGCACCGGCGTCGACATCGTGAACTACTACGGCCGCTCGGTCGACCAGACCTTCACGCTCGACTCGGTCGCCAACGACGGAGCATCGGGCGAGAACGACAACGTCCGCGCGGACATCGAAAACCTCAACGGCGGATCGGCCGTCGACCACATCACCGGCAGCTCGGCCGACAACCAGCTGTCGGGGAACGGCAGCAACGACGTCATCGACGGCCAGGCGGGCGTCGACAACATCTCCGGCGGCGACGGAGGCGACGACCTGACGGGCGGCGACGGGGAGGACTTCCTGTCCGGAAGCAACGGTGCAGACAGCTTCACGGTGCAGGACGGCAGCAAGGACACCGTCTTCGGCGGTCCCGACACCGACAACGTCGTGAGTCAGGACGCATTCGACTCCATCAACGAGGTCCCGTAAGAGGAGGATTGATGAAAAAGGCGCTTCTTATTCTCGTAGCGGGCCTCGCCGCAGTCGCGCTCGCGCTCGCAGGCCGGGCACAGGCGGCGGTCAGCTGCAGCTATTCCTCGCTAACTCACAACGCGACCGTCACGGCGAGCGGTGACGCCACCGACGTCACCATCGTCCGGAACGCAGGGGCCATCAACGTGAACGGCGCCGCCTGCGGCGCGGCGACTGTGGTCAACACCGCCTCGATCATCGTCAACGGCGGGTCCGGGCGCCAGAACCTCACGATCGACTTCAGCGGGGGAGCCTTCGCACCGGGCTTCGGCGCCGACACCGGCGTGAATGAGATCGAGTTCCAGGCGGCGCTCGGAGCCGGGACCGACAAGCTCGTTCTCAAGGGAGCGAACACGGCGGAGAACTTCAGGGCGGGCTCCACCGGGATCAACTACAACGGCGACGCCGACCAGGACATCACGACCCCCGGCGTCGAGCAGCTCGAGCTCGACGGCAATGGAGGATCGGACAACCTCCAGGCCGCAGGAGGGCTCGGCACGGGCTCGACCTATCCGCTGCGGCTCACGATCAACGGCGGCGACGGCATCAACACGATCGTCGGGGGCAATGCGGCGGATAATCTCAACGGCGGCAACGGGAACGACACCATCGCCGGCGGCGAGGGTAATGACAACATCCTCGGCTATGCCGGCGTCGACAACCTCAAGGGCCAGGACGACAGCGACACCATCTACTCGGGCTCGAGCAACGACACGGTCGACGGCGGCAGTGGAGACGACTACTTCTACAACGAGAATGTGTACGACGGTGCCGACGCGTTCTACGGCGGCGCCGGCTACGACCAGATCTACTACTACAACCGGGTGCTCGTCCTGCACCTCACGCTCGACAACGTCGCGAACGACGGCCAGGGCGGGGAAGGCGACAACATCAGGGCCGACATCGAGGGCGTGACCGGCGGGTATGCCAACGACACCATCACGGGATCGTCCGCCGACAACTACCTCGACGGCTACGCCGGCGCGGACACGCTCAGCGGCGGGACCGGCGCCGACAGCATCAACGGTGGCTACTCGGACACCCCCACGGGAAATGACGTCATCCACGGCGGCGACGGAGACGACTACATCACCGGAAACGACGGGGCGGACAAGCTGTACGGGGAGGGTGGATTTGACACTTTCTACCCGGGCCAGGGCAACGACATCGTCGACGGCGGCGGCCAGAGCGATTACATGTATCCCGAGAGCGCTCCTGACGGCGCGGACGTGTTCTACGGAGGCGGCGACTCCGACGGAATCTCGTATGACAGCCGGTCGGCTGCCGTGAACGTGTCGCTCGACAATGCCGCGAACGACGGCGAAGCCGGCGAGAACGACAACATCAGAGCCGACGTCGAGAACCTCAACGGCGGGCAGGGCGACGACACGCTCACCGGCTCGGTCGCCGACAACTTTCTCGACGGCACCGGCGGGGCCGACACGCTCACCGGCGGGGTGGGCGACGACGAGTTGTACGGGGGCTACCAGGACACGGCGACCGGAAACGACGTCATGCACGGCGGTGACGGCGACGACTACCTGACCGGCCAGAACGGTGCGGACGCGCTGTACGGAGAGGGCGGCAGCGACGAGCTTATCGGCGGGCAGAACAACGACTTCCTGAACGCGGGCTCCGGCGACGACGCCTTCTATTCCGACAGCACCGCTGACGGCTCAGACAACATGTGGGGGGGCACGGGGTTGGACTCGGCGTACTACTCCTCCCGTTCGGTCACCCAGACCTTCACGCTCGACTCCGTCGCCAACGACGGAGCGTCCGGCGAGAACGACAACGTCCGCGTGGACATCGAGAGCCTCTCCGGCGGATCGGTCGTCGACCACATCGCCGGCAACTCTGCCAACAACTATCTCTTTGGAAACGGGGGCCAAGACGTCATTGGCGGCGGCCCGGGCAACGACTCCCTCTACGGCGGCGACGGAGGCGATGGCTTGACCGGCGGCGACGGCGAGGACTACGTGTCCGGAGGCAACGGAGGAGACGCGTTCGCCGTGGCGGACGGCGGCTACGACATCGTCTACGGCGGTAGCGGTCCTGACACCGACACCGTTGTCAATCAGGACGCCTTCGACAGCATCAACGAGGTGCCGTAAGACAGGCCTTCCAGGCGGGGGCGGCTCGGCCGCTCCCGCCTCGTACCATCCGGGCGTGGACATCCCCTCGCGAGACGACGTCCTGCGCGCTCGAGAGACGACGGCGGGCCGACTGCACCGCACTCCCGTCTTCAGTTCGGCGACGCTGTCGGAGCGCACGGGCGCGCGCGTCTTCCTGAAGGCGGAGCTCTTCCAGCGCACCGGGTCGTTCAAGCCGCGGGGCATCCTGAACAAGATCGAGTCGCTCTCGGAGGAGGAGAGGCGCCGCGGCGTCGTCTCCATCTCGGCCGGGAACGCGGCCCAGGCCGTCGCGTGGGCGGCGGCGGAAGCGGGGATCGACGCGCTCGTGGTCATGTGGCAGGGCGCGAGCGCTCAGAAGATCGAGGCCACCCGCGGCTACGGCGCCGCCGTCGATATGGAGTCCGAAGGCCCGACGGAGGCATTCGCACGGCTCGAGCAGGTCGTCGCGGAGACCGGCCGCTCGTTCATCCACCCCTACGACGACCCCGTGGTGATCGCAGGCCACGGGACGCTCGGGCTGGAGATCGCCGAGGACGTCCCCGACGTCGACGTCGTCGCGGTGCCGGTCGGAGGCGGGGGCGTCGTCTCGGGGATCGCGACCGCGGTGGACGCCCGCATCGTGGCGGTCGAGCCCGAGCGCTCGGCGGCGCTGCACGAGGCACTGAAGGCGGGCAGACCGGTTCCCGTCACTCCGGACTCGATCGCGGACGGGCTTTCCGGGCCCATCGCCGGCGAGCACTGCCTGGCCGTGTGCCAGGAGCGCAGAGTGGAGAGCGTGCTCGTCACAGACGAAGAGATCGCGGCGGGGATGCGCTTCCTGTACCAGCGCGTCAAGCTGGCCTGCGAGCCAGCCGGCGCCGCCTCCAGTGGGGCGCTTCTGGCCGGAAGGATCGAGCTCGACCCCGGTACGACCGTTGTCTCGGTTGTCTCCGGCGGCAACGTCGCCGCCGAAACCGCCGTTGCTATCCTTGCCGGAGAATGAAGGCAGGCCTTCACCCCGAGTACGTTCTCGCCACCGTTCGCTGTTCGTGCGGCAACGAGTTCCAGGTGCGCTCGACGAAACCCGAGCTGCACGTCGAGATCTGCTCGAACTGCCACCCCTTCTACACCGGCAAGCAGAAGCTGGTCGACTCCGGCGGCCGCGTCGAGCGCTTCCAGCGCCGGCTGGAGAAGGCCGGCGGCGCCCGCCGGGGCTAGCTACCACCTCGAGACATGCTGTTGCGGGATCCTTGGCATTCAGTCGCGTTCCTCGGGCGTCGCTGGCAAAGGAGGCAAGCCGGCGGCGCGCAGGGCGTACAAAAGGGTACGTTCAAGCGACGCCGGCGCACGTCTTTTGGTAACTACGGTTTCGATTCCCGCGAGAGAGGGCTTGCCCTCTCGCAGCGGGAATTGCCGCCAGCGGCGTCAGCCGTCGGCGGGGCCGGGCTGCGCCCGGAGATAGCCGACGGCGGCGAGGGACGCGAATGAGTGCACCTATAGGCGGCCAGGCCGTGCTCGAAGGCGTGATGATGCGCGGACCGTCTGCCTGGGCGCTCGCCGTGCGCAAGCCGGACGGCGACATCGCCGAGCTCAACCGTCCCATCTCCTCGCCCATGGCGAGGCACTGGGTGTTCAGGCTGCCCGTGATCCGAGGAGTGATCGCGCTCGGGGAGTCGCTCGCGATCGGCTTCAGGGCGCTCGCGATCTCGGCCAACTACGCCTCCCAGCAGGAGGGCGAGGACGGCGAGGTCCGGACGGAGCTCTCGCGGGGCAGCATCATCTTCGCCTTCGTCGTCGCCATCGGCTTCGCCATCGCGCTCTTCAAGGTGACCCCGGCGCTCATCACCAACTGGCTCCCGATCGACACGACGGGCGTGTTCGTGGTCGTGGAGGGGCTCATCCGCGTCGCCATCTTCGTGCTCTATCTCTTCCTGATCTCTCTCCTGCCCGACCTGCGGCGTGTCTTCCAGTACCACGCGGCGGAGCACAAGGCGATCAACGCCTACGAGGCCGGCGAGGAGCTCGTTCCGGAGCGCGTCCAGCGCTACAGCCTCATCCACCCGCGCTGCGGCACAGCGTTCCTGCTGTGGGTGATGGTGATCGCGATCTTCGTCTTCGCCTTCTTCGGCCGCCCCGCCTGGTACTGGCTGATCGCGACGCGCATCCTCCTGCTGCCGGTCATCGCCGGGCTGGCCTACGAGCTGATCCGCTTCGCGGGCAAGCACTCCGGCAACCGGGTGCTGATGACGCTGCTCGCGCCCGGGCTGTGGCTGCAGCGCCTGACAACACGGCAGCCGAGCCTCGACCAGATCGAGGTCTCGATCCGTGCACTCCGCGAAGTGCTCCACATCGAAGGGCACCTGAGCCGCGAGGAGCAACGTGTTGAGGTGATGGCGTGACGCTAGACAAGCTCGTCGACGAGGTCGACCGCTCATTCCACGAGGCGCACGAGCGGATGAGCGACCCTGCCGTCTACAACGACCACCGTGAGGCGGCCGCCATCGCTCGGCGCCTGAAGGAGCTGGAGCACCCGCACAAGCTCGCGCATCAGTGGCGCCAGGCGGTCCAGGATCTCGACGCGGCCCGCGACGACCCCGAGCTGGCCGAGCTCGTGCCGGAGTACGAGCAGAATGCCGAGCGGCTCGAGGAGGAGCTGAAGCTCGCGCTCGTGACCGGCGACCCCGACGACGCCAAGGACGCGATCGTGGAGATCCGGTCGGGAACGGGAGGCGATGAGGCGGCCCTCTGGGCGGGCGACCTGTACCGGATGTACATGCGCTACGCCGAGCGCCGGGGCCTGAAGACGGAGCCGCTGTCCTCGAGCCCGAGCGAGACCGGCGGGTTCAAGGAGGTCGTCTTCTCGGTGAAGGGCGATGGGTCCTACGGCGTCTTCAAGTGGGAAGGCGGCCCCCACCGCGTCCAGCGCGTGCCGCAGACTGAGTCGCAGGGGCGCATCCACACCTCCATCGCGACGGTCGCAGTCATGCCCGAGGCCGAGGAGGTAGAGGTCGACATCGATCCCAACGAGCTCAAGGTAGACGTGTACCGCTCGACCGGGCCCGGCGGGCAGAGCGTGAACACGACCGACTCGGCCGTCCGCATCACGCATCTGCCGACGGGGCTCGTGGTGGCGGTCCAGGACGAAAAGTCGCAGCTCCAGAACAAGCTCAAGGCGATGCGAGTCCTGCGCTCGCGGCTGCTGGAGCAAGAACGCGCGCGCCGTGAGCAGGAGCTCTCCGAGACGCGGCGCTCCCAGATCGGCTCCGGCGAGCGCGCCGAGAAGATCCGAACGTACAACTTCGCCGAGAACCGGGTGACCGACCACCGAGTGAAGCTCACTCTGCACCGGCTCGACGCGATCCTCGACGGCGATCTCGACGCGCTGACCGAGGCGCTCGTCGCCGAGGAGCGGCGCCGCGCCCTCACGTCCCTGGCCGGCGACGGCTCAAGCCGGGCAGAGCCCGGCCCCCGCGACGCCTGACGCGTTTGGCTTCGCGATGCATCGCGCTCGCGACTCGGCCGGACCATGTGTACCGTCCTCGCCGCTCGCGCTCGCCTCGCTCGCCAGACGCGCCCCAGGAACGTGAGCGGAGCCTTGAACAGACACCATCGAGTGACGATCGCGGATGCGCTCGACGAGGGCGAGGCCTACCTCGCCGGGCGCGGGATCGACGCGCCCCGCACGGACGCCGAGCTCGTGCTCGGCAAGGTGCTCGGCCTCGACCGGACCACGCTGTATGCGAGCGCCGACCGGCCGCTGAACGACGAGGAAGCAGAGGAGTTCCGGAGCCTCCTCTCCCGGCGCGGCAAGCGCGAGCCGGCAGCGTACGTGCTGGGGGAGTGGGGCTTCAGGCGCCTGACTCTGCGCGTCGACCCGCGCGTCCTGATTCCCCGTCCGGAGACCGAAGTCGTCGTCGAGCGTTGCCTGGCGCTGCTGGACGGCGTCCCGGAGCCGGAGGTGCTGGACGTTGGCACGGGCTCAGGTGCGATCGCCCTCGCCCTCGTGGACGAGTATCCCGGTCTGCGGGTGACGGCCTTCGACAATTCCGCGGTGGCGCTCGAGGTCGCCCGCGAGAACGCCGAGGCGACCGGTCTCTCCGGCCGCGTCCGCTTCGTGGAGCACGACCTCGCGTCCGGCTTCGGCCCGCCCCGGTTCGACCTGATTGTCGCCAACCCGCCGTATGTCGATCCGGCGGAGATCGAACAGCTCGAGCCCGAGGTTCGAGACTGGGAGCCCCGCGGAGCGCTCGTCGGGAACGGGATGGCGGAGGCCGTCGGCCGCGAGGCTCGCGGGGCCCTGAGACCCGGAGGCGCACTGGTGCTCGAAGTTGCTCTCGGCCGGGCGCAGGACATCTCCGCGCACCTCGAACGGCTCGGCTACTCCGATGTCAGGGTGACGCGCGACCTCGCCGGCATCGAGCGAGTCGTCGAGGGCCGCAGGTGATCGACGCCGCGGTCGCCGCCATCCGCGCCGGCGAAGCGGTGGTGCTTCCGACCGACACGGTGTACGGCCTGTGCGTCATGCCGTTCGAGCAGGAGCCCGCCCGCCTCCTGTACGGGCTGAAGGGCCGTTCGCTGGACCAGCCGACCGCAGTGCTGTTCGCAGACGTCGCCGAGCTTCTCGAATGCGTTCCCGAGCTTCGCGGACGCCCCGCCAGGATCGCCGGCGTGCTCCTTCCCGGGCCGTATACGCTGATCTTTCCGAACCCGGCGCGTGTCTACCCGTGGGTCACCGGCTCGCGCCCGGACAGCATCGGCGTCCGCGTGCCCATGCCCGGCGGCCCGGCCACCGCAGTGCTGGAGCAGGTCAGGGCGCTGGCGGCGACGAGCGCGAACCTGGCGGGAGCCCCCGAGCCGCGGCGCCTCGACGACGTCCCCCAGGCGCTCCGGGCCGGTTGCGGCGCGGTCGTCGACGGAGGGGAGCTGCCGGGCGTTCCTTCCACGGTGCTCGATTTCACCGGCCCGAGGCCGCTGGTGGTCCGGGAAGGGGCGGCGTCTCCGGGCGAGGCGATCGCGCGCGTCGAGGCAGCCGTCGGCCGCAACCGCGAGTAGCATCAGCCTCGTGAGCGTGGCGGAGGAAACGTTCCAGGACCTCCAGACGGCCGGCCTGCTGGAGATCGATCCCGCCGTCGCGGAGCTCCTCGGCCGCGAGCTCGAGCGGCAGCGCGGCCAGATCGAGCTGATCGCCTCGGAGAACTTCACCTGGCCGAGCATCCTCGAAGCGGTCGGGAGCGTCCCGACCAACAAGTATGCCGAGGGTTATCCGGGCAAGCGCTACTACGGCGGGTGCGAGGTCATCGACGAGATCGAGCAGACGGCGATCGACCGGGCCAAGGAGCTGTTCGGAGCTGAGCACGCGAACGTCCAGCCGCACGCGGGGGCTCAGACCAACATGGCCGTGTATTCGGCGGCGATGGAGCCCGGGGACACGATGCTCTCGCTCGAGCTCCAGCACGGCGGCCACCTGACCCACGGCCTCCGTGTCAACTTCTCCGGGAAGCTCTACAACGTCGTCCACTACGGCGTGTCGCGCGAGACGATGGTCGTCGACTACGACGAGGTCCTCGAGCTCGCGAAGGAGAACAGGCCCAAGCTCATCGTCTGCGGCGGCTCCGCCTATCCGCGCGCGGTCAAGGCCGACCGCTTCCGGGAGGTCGCGGACGAGGTGGAGGCGCTGCTCCTGTGCGACATGGCGCACTTCGCGGGACTGGTCGCCGCGGGACTGCACCCGAACCCGGTTCCGTACTGCGACTTCGTCACCTCGACCACCCACAAGACGCTTGCCGGCCCTCGCTCTGGGTTCATCCTGTGCACGGAGGAGCATGCGCAGGCGATCGACCGCGCCGTCTTCCCAGGGATGCAGGGCGGGCCGCTCTGCCACGTCATCGCGGCCAAGGCGACGTGTTTCAAGATCGCCGGGACGGAGGCGTTCCGCGACTACCAGCGGCAGATCCGCGCCAACGCCGACATCCTCGCCGCCACCCTCCAGGACGCGGGCCTCGACGTCTTGACCGGCGGCACGGACACGCACCTGCTGCAGGTCGATCTCCGTGCGACCGACTGGACCGGGAAGGAAGCGGAGGAGCGCCTCGCCGAGGTGAAGATCACCGTGAACCGCAACACGGTCCCGTTCGACGAGCGCCCGCCCATGCAGGCGTCGGGGATCCGCATCGGCACGCCGGCGGCGACCATGCGCGGTTTCGACGAGGGCGACTTCCGCGAGGTCGGCGAGATCATCTGCGCCGCGCTCGGCGACGAGCCGGACATCGCCGGGCTCACGGCTCGCAGCGAGGAGCTCTGCCGCAAGCGGCCTCTGTACCCGGGGTTCCGGGGTTTCCCCTCGTACGCCTAGATTCGGCTGACGTTCGGGCCGTTCGGGACAGCGTTCCGCGTGTCCACGACGAGCTTGGCGTGCTCCCACAGGGGCTGCTCGAGGAACTGCCGGTGCGGCGTCAGGAGAACGACGCAGTCCGCTTCGCTCAGAGCCTCGGCCGACAACTCGACGCCTGAGTACAGGACGCCGTCGAGCTCGATCTCGGGGACCCAGGGGTCGCAGTAGGAGACGCGGCCCCCGCGCGCGACCAGCTGCCGCATCACCTCGAAGCTCGGCGACTCCCGCGTGTCGTGGACGTCCGCCTTGTAGGCGACGCCGAGCAGCAGGATCCGCGAGCCCTTGACCGGCAGCCCGGCGTCGTTGAGCGCGTCGCTGACCTTCTGGACGACGTACATCGGCATCCGCGCGTTCACCTCGTGGGCGGCCTCGATCAGCTGCGCCGAATAGCCGTACTCCCGCAGCCGCCAGGCGAGATAGTGCGGAACGATCGGGATGCAGTCGCCGCCGAGGCCCGGGCCGGGATAGTGGGGGAGGAAGGCGAACGGCTTCGTCGCTGCCGCCTCGATGACCTCCCAGGCCGAGATCCCGAGCTTGTCGCACATGAGCGCAAGCTCGTTGGCGAGGGCGATGTTGACCGCCCGGAAGGTGTTCTCGTGCAGCTTCGCCGTCTCGGCAACGGTCGTGGACGAGAGCGGAACGACCGTGTCCACGATCTGTTCGTACAGGAGCTTGGTGCGGTGGAGGCATTCCGGCGTGACCCCTGCCACGACCTTCGGCGTGTTGCGGATCGAGAACGTCTTGTTGCCGGGGTCGACGCGCTCGGGCGCGTAGCCGAGGAAGAAGGTCTCACCGACCTTCCCGCCCCCGGCCTCCAGGATGGGCAGCACTATCTCTTCCGTCGTCCCGGGGTAGGTCGTCGACTGCAGGACGATCAGCTGGCCGGGACGGAGGTTGGCCGCCACCGACTCCGCCGCGGAGACGATGTAGGAGAGATCGGGCGTGCGGGTCTTCGAGAGGGGGGTGGGGACGCAGATCGTGAGCGCGTCGAGGGAGGCGACGGCGGAGTAGTCGGTCGTCGCGTGCAGCCGCCCGTCGAGGGAGTCGTAGCGCTCGGCGGGGACGTCCACGAGGTACGAGCGGCGCTCGCCGAGAGCACGGACCCGCTCCTCGTCCAGGTCGATCCCGGTGACGTCGAATCCCGCCCCGGCGAACGAGATGGCGAGCGGGAGTCCGGCGTAGCCGAGGCCGATGACGCCGACCTTCGCCGTGCCCGTTCGGATGCGCTCGTCGAAGCTCTCCACCGATGTAAGAAGTTCGCTCAAGTCTCTCGGCGATCCTAGCCAAGGGTCGGCAAACCCCTTTGCTATAACCGGCGCATGTCCTTCCCGGACTCCCTGCGGGCGCTGGTCCAGGACAGCTCCGCACCCTGGGGATTCCTCGTTGCCGCCGGGATCGTCCTCGTGCTCACGCCGCTCGTGGGAGTGCTTGCGCCGAGGATCCGGGGGCTGGACGACGCGACCGACCGGCCGCGTATCCACAAGCGGCCGATCCCCCGCATCGGAGGGCTCGCGATCGTCGCGGGCATCCTCATCGCGATGGCCGCCTTCGTCGATCTCAGCGGCGACTACCTCGGGATCTTCATCGGAGCGCTCTGCGCTGCGGCGCTCGGCCTCGCCGACGACATTTGGGGCCTGAGCCCGATGGTGAAGCTCGTCGGGATGATCTTGATCGCACTGATTCCCGTCGCCGGCTACGGCATGGCCTTTCATCACCTGACGCTTCCTCTCGTCGGTCCCTTCGACCTCGGTTGGGGGTCGTACGTGCTGACCGTGATCTGGATCGCCGGGCTCGCCAATCTGGTCAATCTGATCGACGGCATGGACGCGCTGGCCGCGGGGATCGTCTCGATCGCGGCGTTTGCCTTCGCGGTGCTCGCGATCTCCTTCGGGCGCGCGAACGCTGGCACGCTGGCCGCGATCGTGTGCGGCGCGACGCTGGCCTTCCTCCGGAGCAACTACCACCCCGCGAAGATCTTCATGGGCGACTCGGGAGCCCTGGCGCTCGGCTTCGTGCTCGCCACCGTGGCGGTGCAGGGAGTTCTCAAAACCGCGGCCACCATCGCCGTCGTCGCGCCGATGCTCGTCATGGCCATCCCGATCCTGGACACCTCGTTCGTCGTCCTCAAGCGGCTCAAGTACCGCCGCCCTCCGTGGCAGGCGGACACCAACCACCTGCACTACCGCTTCCTCCGGATCGGGTTCTCGCAGCGGCGAACCGCGGCCTACTTACACCTATGGGCCGGGCTGCTGGCGGCCTACGCGCTGCTCATCCGCTTCGTGCCGCCGCGGCCCTACGGGCACTGGGACCTGGGGAACACGCTGATCGACGTGGCCTGCGGGCTGGTGGTGTTCGCCGCCTCGGTGTGGATGGTGTACACGCTCGAGATCCTCAAGGCGCGCCACCTCCAGGTGCTTGGCTTCAGGCGTGCCGCGGAAGCCGAAGAAGAGCGCGAAGAGGCGGTCGAGCAGGTGCTGACCGCGGGACGACGCTAGAGACCCACGGCGCCTAGAAACCGTGACCGCCTGAGACCGGCGCCGCCCGTCATGCCGGTCGGCGCCTCTACCCGAAGGGGAAACGAGGTTTCCCCCTCGGGGCTCCCCCTTCCTGATGCCTTGACCAAACGCCGGGACGGAGTACTTCAACCGGGAAGCGCCAGATCGAGCAGCTCGGCGGGATCGCGGCGGACGCGGTCGCGATATGCGTCCGCAGGCTTGCTCTCGATCACGAGCTCGGAGGGATCGGAGAGGAAGCGAATGCGCCCTTCGCGCGCAAGCTTCTCGTCGACGGCGCCCAGGCGCCCTTCGAAGATCGACCACGCCGGTGTCCCCAGCACCGCCGCCTCGCGGATCATCGTCCCCCCGGCAGAAACGAGCAGGTCGGCGAAGGCGACCAGGCTGCGGCCGTCGACGGCCCGCTCCGGAACGGTGACTCCGGGAATGCCGAGCCCTGAGATCGCGCGCCGCTGCTCGTCCGTTCGGGGGAGCACGACCACCTGCACACTGGCCTCGGAGAGCCGCTGCAGGACGCCGTTCAGCAGCGCGTTCTCCGCCCCTCCCAGGTACAGGGCATACGAGGCGGCCGCGCGGACAATCGCGATCGGAGCCTTCGGATCGAGGGAAAGCTCGCGCAGCACGGCGTCGTCGGGCTCGAAGTCGGCCAGGTAGTACTCCTCCTTGAGCCCGGGATATCGGACGAGTTTCGGCGGCCGCGCGCCGTAGCGGGCGAGCCGTCCGGCCGGAATGGCGTCGGGGACGAGCACGCGATTTGCAAGCCGGCAGTTGGCGTGGTGCTGGATCGAGGCCCACTCGTAGTCGAACATGGTCGTGTTGGGGATTCCGAGGAGACGGCAGGCTGGAGGGAGGTCGGTCGAGCCGTGGGCGAGTGCGGCGTCGAATCCGCGGCCGCGGCCGAAGCGGACGAGCAGGGGAAGTCGCTCCGCCGCGGCGACTGCCTTGCCGAGCCGCTTCGCGCCCCCGTGCCTGCCGAGAGGCGTGTACGGCCGCCCCCAGTCGTCGAGAAGCTCGACCGTGTGCGAGAGCGGTCGCGCGGTCACGTCGACTTCGTGCCCTCGGCTTTCGAGCAGCTCGATCAGCGGCCGCAGGACGAGCACGTGCGCCGTGTTGGTGAGATCGACCCAGACCCGCACTGGGCCGATGCTACTCGGCAGCGCCGCTGCTCTCCCAAACCCTCAAGTACCCTCAAGCGTGCCTGGCACGTGCCTGGCACCATCCCCGTACAAAGTGCTTCTGAAAAGCGCCAGTTTGCCTGCAGGGGAGCCGTTTTCCCGTGTCACAAACTCGCCTCTCGTTTGCTATGCTCGCGGCGAGATGGGGGAGTCTGCGGGACGATCGTCTTTTGAGCCTGCGGGCGCAGGCGCGCTGCTCGTCGGGACGACTGCCGCGGGGGTCGGGATCGGCCTGCTGCTCGGCTGGGCGGGAGGCGCAACCGGCGTAGGCGCACTTGCCGGAGCCCTCGTGGGCGTTCCCGCGGGGGTCTTCGCGGTCTACCGCAAGTACCGGGGATACTTCACGTGATGGGCGTCTTTTCAACGCCTCGCCCGGTGCCGGCTCGGCGCGCGCCCGCACTGGCCGGAGCCGGCGTCGTCGTGCTCGCGCTTCCGGTCGTCCTCGTGGGCGGCTTCCCCGTGGCCGGCTGGGCGCTCGCGGCCGTCCTCTGGGCTGCGGGAGAGGCGCTCGGCCTCTGGCTGTCGCGCCTTCCCACGGGAGCTGATCACCTCCGCAGGTCGGGCTTCGTCGGCGTCGCGACAACCTTCCGCGGTATCGGGATCATGGTGGTCCTGCTCGTGGTCACCGCGGCGAACAAGGACGTCGGCATCACGGCCGCGGTCGTGTACGTCCTCGCGTACACACTCTCGCTCGGGATCTCCCTGATCGAGTACTTCACCGCGAAGGCCGTTCGATGACCCGCCTGCTCGCAGAATCCTTCAACCCTGCCGAAGAGTTCAAGCTCAACGAGTGGATTCCCATCCACCTCGGCCCGCTCGACCTCTCCGTCAACAAGGCCGTCGTCTACCTCGCCCTCGGGTCGCTGCTCACGATCCTCCTCGGCATCGCCCTGATGCGCACCCGGCTCCGTCTCGAACCGGACAGGCGCCAGACGACGGGGGAGTGGGTATACGAGATCACGCAGAGTGCCATTGCCGAGCAGGGCCTCCCGTCGAAGGCGATCGGGCGCTGGTTCCCGTACGTCGCGACGCTCTTCCTCTTCATCTGGACGATCAACATGCTCGGCTTCATTCCGCTCCCGTTCACCGGGGAGACATGGCACGGCATTCCCACCTGGGGCATCTACGCGGCGACGTCGCAGTTGTCGGTGACCCTCGTGCTCGCCATCTTCACCGTCCTGTTCACGCACGTGGAGGGGTTCCGCTGGAACGGGGGCCACTACATCAAGACGTTCGTCCCGGAGGGCGTCCCCAGGGCCATGGTCCCGTTCATGGCCGTCCTCGAGGCGATCTCGCACTTCTTCCGGATCGTCAGCCTCAGCGTCCGGCTCTACGCCAACATGCTCGCCGGGCACATGCTGATCCTGGTCTCGATCGGCCTGATCTTCATCCTCGGCGGAATCACCTTCTACATCGTCGTTCCGGTCTCGTTTGCGATCGGTATCGCCTTCTATTTGTTCGAAGTCATCATCGTCGTGACCATCCAGGCGTTCATCTTCGCCGCACTGACTGCCATCTACATCGGCTCGGCCATCGAGCCGGCTCACTAGGGAAGGGAAAGGAGGGCTCGTGCTCATCGACTTACTTGCTTCGGGCGACGTCGTGAAGGCCGCCAAGGCGCTCGGCTTCGGCCTCGGAATGGGGCTCGGATCGCTCGGCGCCGGAATCGGCATCGGGATCGTGTTCGGCTCCATGATCCAGTCGGTCGCCAGGCAGCCCGAGCTGCGCGGGGAGCTGCAGGGGATCATGTGGCTCGGCTTCGCGTTGACCGAGGCGGTCGTGTTCTACGGCCTCGTCGGCGGTTTCCTCGGCTTCGTCCTCGTCTCCAGTTGATGCTCGCGGCAACAAGCCCGCTCACCAAGATCATCCCGGGTCTGATGATCTGGACTCTGGTGTTCTTCTTCATCACATTCTACGTGCTGAAGCGGTACGCCTTCGGCCCGGTGCAGAAGATGATCGACGAGCGCCGCGAGCGCATCCGCCAGTCCATCGAGGAGGCGGATCGCGCGCGCGAGGAGGCGCGCAAGCTGCTGGAGGAGCACCGCAAGCTGATCGCGGACGCCCGCAGCGACGCCGACCGCATCCTCACCGAGGCGCGCCGCGTCGCCGACAGCCAGCGGGAGCGCGTGAAGGCGGAGACCGAGGCCGACCGCCAGCGCCGGCTCGAGGAGACGAAGCGGCAGATCGAGGCCGAGACCCAGCGCGCCCTTGAGCAGATCCGGGCCGAGGTCGCGGACCTTGCCCTGATCGCGGCCCGGAAGGTCACCGCCAAGGCGCTCGACAAGGCCGACCAGCGCCGCCTGATCGAGGAGGCCATCTCCAGCCTCGACTTCTCGACCCTGGAGGCACGGAGGAACTAGCGTGTCCGTCGTCGCCCGCACGTACGCCCGAGCCCTCTACGAGGCTGCGAAGGAGCGCGACCGCGTCGAGCCGGTGCGCCGGGGGCTCGCTGACTTCGTTGAGTCCGTGGACGAGGTGCCCGAGCTCCGCGCCCTCCTGCGCGACCCCCAGCTCGACCCGCGAGCGAAGGTTTCCGTCCTGGAGCAGATCCTGGGGGCCGCGGACGAGCTCGTTCGCAACTTCCTCATCCTGTTGGCCGAACGGGGACGCGCGACGGAGCTGACCGAGGTCCAGAAAGAGTTCGAGCGCATTGTCGCCGCCGAGGCGGGGCAGCTCTCGCTCGAGCTGACCACCGCCGTCGAGCTGTCCGACGCGGAGTTTCGCGACCTCGTCCGCCAGATCGAGGAGGCATCCGGACGGCCCGTGGAGGCGACGCGCCGCGTCGATCCCGACCTGATCGGCGGCCTGGTGCTCCAGGTCGGCTCGATGCGCGTCGACGCCAGCGTCCGCGGCCGCCTCGACCGGCTGCAACGAGAACTCGCTACAACGTGAACCGGCTTGTGTTTTTAAACACACGACATCGACCAACCTGAAGGAGAGCCTGTGAAGCTGCGCCCGGAAGAAATCACCTCGATCCTGAAGCAGCGGATCGAAGAGTTCGACGTCGAGACCGACCTCGCGGAGGTCGGCACCGTCCTCCAGGTCGGGGACGGGATCGCCCGCATGTACGGGCTCGAGAACGCGGTCGCGATGGAGATGCTCGAGCTCGAGCACGGCGTCGTCGGCCTCGCCTTCAACCTCGAGGAGGACAACGTCGGCGGCGCGCTGTTCGGTGCGTGGGAGCACATCGCCGAGGGCCAGCCGGTCCGCCGCACGGGACGCGTCGCGAGCGTTCCCGTCGGCGACGCGCTGCTCGGCCGGGTCGTCGATCCGCTGGGCCGGCCGCTCGACGGCGGCGGCCCCATCAGGACCGACGAGACGAGACCGCTCGAGTTCAAGGCTCCGGGCGTCATCGATCGCCAGCCGGTCAAGGAGCCGCTTCAGACCGGAATCAAGGCGATCGACGCGATGACGAACGTCGGCCGCGGCCAGCGCGAGCTGATCATCGGCGACCGCTCGACGGGCAAGACGGCCATCCTCGTGGACACGATCCTGAACCAGCACGATCAGGACGTGGTCTGCATCTACGTGGCGATCGGCCAGAAGGCGTCCACCGTCGCCCAGGTGTATGCGCGGCTGAAGGACGCGGGCGCGATGGAGTACACGATCATCGTCACCGCCCCGGCGCACGAGGCTGCGCCGATCAAGTGGATGGCGCCCTACGCCGGCTGCGCGATGGGCGAGCACATCATGTTCAAGCAGAACGGGCACGCGTTGTGCATGTACGACGACCTCTCGAAGCACGCGGACGCGTACCGGCAGATGTCCCTGCTCCTGCGCCGGCCGCCCGGCCGCGAGGCCTTCCCGGGCGACGTCTTCTACCTCCACTCCCGGTTGCTCGAGCGCGCCTGCAAGCTCTCCGACGAGCTGGGCAGAGGATCGCTGACGGCGCTGCCGGTCATCGAGACCCAGGCGGGCGACATCGCGGCGTACATCCCCACCAACGTGATCTCCATCACCGACGGGCAGATCTTCCTCGAGTCCGATCTCTTCTTCTCAGGTGTCCGGCCGGCCGTCGACGTGGGGAGGTCCGTGTCGCGCGTGGGAGCGAGCGCACAGACCAAGGCGATGAAGAAGGTCGGAGGCCGGCTGCGGCTCGATCTCTCCCAGTACCGCGAGCTGGAGGCGTTCGCCCAGTTCGGCTCGGAGCTCGACGTCGCAACCCAGAGAACCCTCGCCCGGGGCGAGCGGATGGTGGCGACCCTGAACCAGCCGCAGTACGACCCGTGGCCGATGGAGGAGCAGGTCGTGGCCCTGTACGCCGGCATCCACGGCTTCCTCGACGAGATCCCGACCGAGGACGTCTCCCGCTTCCAGGACGAGCTGCGCGAGTACATGCGCACGGAGGAGTCGATCCTCACGGAGATCCGCGAGACGAAGGATCTGCCCGAGGAGCTCGAGAAGCGGCTCGACAGGGCGATCGAGGAGTTCAAGAACACGTTCGCCGTCCGCGCGGAGGAGCCCGCGGCGGCCTGAGCCGTGGCCTCACTTCAAGACATCAAGCGGCGGATCCGGTCCGTCCGCAACACGCGCAAGATCACGAGGGCGATGGAGCTCGTGGCAGGCGCCCGCCTCCGGCGCGCGGAAGCCCGAATCGTGCAGATGCGCGACTACGCCGACCGCATGCAGGAGCTCACGGCCGGAACGGCGCGGGCGGCCGCGTCGCTGCGGCAGCTGACGCTGCTCCAGAGGCGCGAGCCGCGCACGGTCGCGGTCGTGCCGCTGACCGGGGACCGGGGCCTGGCCGGGGCGTTCAACGCGCAGATCCTCCGCCGCGCGACGACGCTCGAGCGGAGCCTCAGGCAGGAAGGAAAGGAAGTCCGCTGGCTGGTCGTGGGCAAGAAGGGCCGCTCGACGCTGGAGTTCCGCCGCTATCGCCTCGAGGCCGCCTGGGCGGGATTCACGGACCGGCCGTCCTACCACGACGCTCAGGCGGTCGCGCACCGTCTCGCCGAGCTCTATTCCGGTGAGGAGATCGATCGCGCTGTCATCGTCTACAACCACTACGAGTCGCCGCTCGTCCAGCGGGTCACGGAACAGGAAGTGCTTCCGATCTCGGAGCAGCTGATCGCGCGGGCGGAGGCGGAGGAAGAGCGGGAGGCCCTGCTCGGCGACTTCATCTACGAGCCCGAGCCGGAGCAGATCCTCGAACGACTCCTTCCCGTCTACCTGGAGACCGAGATCTATCGCGCCCTGCTCGAGTCGGCCGCCTCGGAGCTGGGCGCGCGCATGACGGCCATGCGGAATGCGACCAAGAACGCCGCAGAGCTGATCGACACCCTAACGCTCGACCTCAACCGGGCGCGACAGGCGGAGATCACCCAGGAAATCCTCGAAGTGGTCGCGGGCGCGGATGCACTGACGGCGTGAGGCCGTCAGGGAGACCGCGGCCGCCGGCAAAGCCGGACGGCCGCTCCCCCCGAAGGGGAAACGAGGTTTCCCCCTCGGGGCTCCCCCTTCCCGATGCTTGACGCTCAGGAGGTTCTTCCGCGGACGAACGGTCGGGATCTGTCCTCTCGTCTGCTCGCGTCTACCCCGGGAGGGGGTGCTCGGGGGGGAACCAGGCGGTTCCCCCGCGAAGGAGGCGCCGACCGGCATGCACGGACGGCGCCGGTCTCCCGCAGCGGGCCGGCAAAGGCGCCCGCTGCTCTATCGAAGGGGAGACCGTCGTTTCCCCTCGAGCTCCCCCTTCCTATGAATGACGCGAACGGCAGAAGACTGGAGCGGCGCCCTGCCCGCGGTTGACCGGGGCACTGGACGCACTAACTGCGTAGCCGCGGAGACGTCCTTACGTATAGTTCGACTCTCTCGAAAGATGGCCCCACAGGAAAAAGAGGTCGTAGTCTCCGGCGCCGCCGGGCTTGGTGCTGCCGTTGCGACCGAGACGGGCGGCGAGCTCGGCGAAGTCGAGGCAATCCGAGCCCGAGGCTACTGGGAGCTCGTCTGGATCCGCTTCAGGCGCGACCGCGTCGCGATCGCGAGCGGGATCTTCATCATCCTGCTCGTCCTGGCGGCGTTCGTCGGAGCGCCGATCGCCAAGCATTTCCTCGGGCACGGGCCGAACGATATCTTCGTCGGCAGCAAGGCGGTGAGCTCGGGGCTCATCCCCTCCGGCCCGTGGACGTGGATCGACTACACCGGCTTCGACGGCAAGCATCACCACGACCTGCTCGTCCTCGGCGCCGCCAACACGCTGGGTCAGGATGAGTTCCTGCGCCTGCTCTACGGGGCCCAGGTCTCGCTCGAGGTCGCACTCATGACGACCTTCGGGGTCATGAGCATCGGTGTCGTCCTCGGCGCGATCGCGGGCTACTTCCGCGGCATGATGGACACGGTCATCTCGCGCGTGACCGAGATCACCATGGCTTTCCCGGCGCTGCTCTTCATCGTCGCCCTGGCCGCCACCGTCGGGCCGCGGCTCAACCACATCACCTTCGGGGTCTTCGCGGAGGGCGTTGTCACCCTGGTCCTGATCCTCACGGTGTTCGGCTGGTTCTATCCGTGCAGGATCATGCGCGCCCAGGTCTTGTCGCTCCGTGAGAAGGAGTACATCGAAGCCGCCCGGATGATCGGGGCGAGCGACCTCCGCGTCATCCGGTCGCACGTGCTCCCGCACCTGGTCGCGCCGATCATCGTGTATTCGACGTTGATCGTCGCGACGTACATCCTCGCCGAGGCGGGCCTGTCGTTCCTCGGTCTGGGAATCGACCCGACCACGAACGCCAGCTGGGGGAACCTGCTGTCAAGCGCGCCGGCGTTCTACACCACCCAGCCGTGGCTGATGCTGTGGCCCGGGCTCGCGGTACTGCTGGCGACCCTCGCCTTCAATCTGCTCGGCGACGGGTTGCGCGACTCCTTCGATCCCCGAGCGGCCCAGCAGCGCTAGGCATACCGGCAGATCAGCCGCCCTTGTGCGGACCGCCTCCAAACCGGCCCCTAACCAAACCTCAACACGGTCGTCTTAAAGCTTCAGACGGGTGAACTGCCCGTCCGGGCTGGTTGCGTACCGGCCCGAGTTCACGGAAAGGAGTGACATGCACAGACGGCTCTGGCTCTCGGTCGCAATGCTTGCGGCCGGGGCAAGCCTTCTGGTTGCGGCCAGCCTCGCCAGCGCGGCGGGCAGTGGCACTGCGAAGATCAAGAAGGGCGGCACGTTCAGGGTCGCCACGACCGGGGGCTCCGTCCCCATCGATCCGCAGATTGCCTACGTCTCGACCGCGTGGTGGGCTGAGTACGCGACTGCGGGTAGGCTCTACAACTACCCGGACAAGCCCGCTCCCGTGGGCGCGCAGCTGGTGCCCGAGATCGCGAAGAGCTTCAAGGTCTCGAGCAACGGGAAGAAGTACACCTTCACCATCCGGAAGGGCTTCAAGTTCAGCGATGGCAAGAAGGTGAACGCGAAGAGCTTCCAGTACGCGATCAACCGCGCGCTGAACAAGAAGCTCAACTCGCCCGGCGGGCCGTTCATGTCCGACGCGGCCGGTTCGTTCATCGTCGGGGCCGACAAGGTCCGCGACGGCAAGACGAACAAGGCCAAGGGCGTGAAGGTGAGGGGCAACAAGCTGATCGTCAGCCTGAAGCATGCCGACAGCACGTTCATGGCCAAGATCACGATGCCCTTCTTCCAGGCGACCTCCAAGAAGCTTCCGCTTACGAAGGAGGTCATCAAGGTCAAGAACACGAAGACCATGCCGACGGCTGGGCCGTATGCGTGGTCGAACGTCGTGCCGGACCGGCTCTGGGTGCTGAAGAAGAACAAGTACTACAAGCCCGGCAAGGCTGGTCACAAGCGGCCGCAGAACATCAATGCCCTCAGGCTCGAGTGGAACGTGCCTGAAGAGGCCGGTTACCTGAAGACCCTCAGGAACCAGTACGACGACGGCCCGCTTCCGGCCGCGCACGTCCAGGAGGTCAAGAAACGCTTCGGCACCAACAAGAGCAGGTACTGGGCGAAGACGCTCGTCGGCACCCGGTATCTCGCTCTGAACGTTTCGCACAAGAACGGGATCTTCAAGGGCAACGTCCCGATGCGGAAGGCGGTCAACTGGGCAGTGAACCGGAAGCAGTACGTGCAGCAGGCCGGCGTCGACGCCGGTGCTGCCTGGACGCACCTGCTGCCGCCCGGTATGCCCGGCGCGGTTCTCAAGAAGAGCAAGCAGCCGTACGCGAAGACCGCGAAGTACGCCAAGGCCAGGCAGGTTGCCAATGGTCACTTCAAGAACGGCAAGATCACCGTCTGGTACCGGAACACGACCGACGCACTACGGAACCAGTGGGCAATCGTCCACCGCGACCTGAGGGCGCTCGGGTTCAAGGAGAGCAACATCGACAGTAGGGGCTGGGACGCGAGCATCTACGACGCCGCCGGTGAGCGGGGAGCGAACTTCGACATGACGGTGTCGACGGGCTGGCTGCAGGACTATCCGGACCCGTATGACTTCGTGAACATCCTCCTCCACGGTGGTACCAACATCCATGCCACGGGCAACGTCAACTACTCGTACTTCAACAGCAAGGCGTACGACAAGAAGATGGACAAGGCCGCGAGGAAGGTTGGCAAGGCTCGCCTGAAGGCATACGGCAAGCTGGACCTCGACATCGCGAGGAACGCGGCGCCCATGGCCTCCATGGGGACGTACAAGAACCGCTACCTGTTCTCCAACAGGGTCAACAAGAAGTGCCTCGTCTACCAGGCCGTGTACGCGGACTGGAGCATCCCCGCGCTCTGCCTGAAGTAGGGAGGAGCAACGACGCAAGCATCACGAGAGACACGAGGCGCCGGCAAGTTCCGGCGCCTCGTGCTTTCTCTTAGGTAAGGTTTCGCCCCAAAGCGCACGGGAGGGCGCTCGAGCTCGACCACCCAGTCACGTGTTCCGATATCTCGTCAGGCGCATTCTCTGGGCGATTCTTCTCTTCGTGGTGATCACGTTCGTCACGTTCGTGATCTTCTTCATGGCGCCTTCGAACACCGCCCGCCTGGTCTGCGGAGGCGAGCAGGCCAAGCCGGACTGCATCGCAGCGGCCACGGAACGACTCGGGCTCAACAAGCCTCTCCCGTACCAGTACGCCCTCTTCCTGAAGCGGCTGGTCGTCGACCACTCCCTCGGCGAGTCGTTCATCACCAGGCGGAGCGTCAACGAGATCATCGGCCAGGCCGCGCCGGTCACGGCGTCGCTCGTGTTCGGGGGCGCGATCCTCTGGATGATGATCGGGCTCGTGGTCGGCATCTTCTCGGCGTTGCGCCCACGGTCCTTGTTAGACCGCACCGCCATGCTCTTCGTGTTGGTCGGCGTCTCGGCTCACCCGGTGTGGATCGGCCTCATCTTCCTGTATCTCTTCGGATACAAGTGGGGTGGCTTCACTCACTTACCCATTGCCGGCTACGCCGACTTCTTCAACCCACCCGAGGGGGAGCCCGGCGGACCGGCCGAGTGGTTCAGCCACATGGTCCTCCCATGGGTGACGTTCGCGATCCTGTTCGCGGCTCTCTACGTGCGGATGATCAGGGCGAGCGTCATGGAAGCCTTGAACGAGGACTACGTGCGCACGGCGAGGGCGAAAGGCGCCCCGGAGCGGCGCGTCCTGGGGGCGCACGTGCTTCGAAACGCCATGCTCCCTGTGGTGACGATGCTCGGCATGGACATCGGGCTCGCGCTCGGAGGCGCGATCTTCACGGAGACCGTCTACGGTCTGCCCGGGTTGGGACGGACCGCGATCCAGGCCGTGCAGCAGTATGATCTCGCGGTCGTGCAAGGCGTGGTCGTCTTCTCGACTCTTGCGATCATTATCTTCAACCTCATAGTCGATCTGCTGTATGCCTGGATCGACCCACGAATCCGACTGACCTAGCTTGGCTCTACTCGAAGTTAACGATCTGCGGACCTCGTTCCACACCGACGACGGCGTCGTCAAGGCGGTCGACGGCGTCTCCTTCACGGTGGAGAAAGGTCAGACCCTTGGAATCGTGGGCGAGTCGGGCTGCGGCAAGAGCGTCACCTGCCTGACGATCATGGGCCTGAACGCGAAACGCAACACCGACTCGAGCGGTGAGGCTCTGTGGAAGGGCCAGGACCTCTTGAAGGTGAGCCCGCGCAAGCTGCGCGACATCCGCGGGAACGAGATCTCGATGATCTTCCAGGACCCGATGACCTCGCTCAATCCCGTGCACTCGATCGGGAAGCAGCTCGTGGAGGCGATCCAGCTTCACCGCGACGTCTCCAAGCGGGTTGCCAAAGCGCGCTCCATCGAGCTGCTGAAGGCGGTGGGCATCCCCCGCGCAGGAACCCGCCTCGGCGACTATCCACACCAGTTCTCGGGAGGCATGCGCCAGCGCGTGATGATCGCGATGGCGCTCGTCAACGATCCCGACCTCTTGATCGCGGACGAGCCCACGACCGCTCTCGACGTGACGACGCAGGCGCAGATCCTCAATCTGATGAAGACCCTGCAGGACGACTTTGGAAGCGCGATCCTGATCATCACGCACGACCTCGGCGTAATCGCCGAGGTCGCCGACGACGTGCTCGTCATGTATGCGGCCAAGGTGGTCGAGCACGCGAACGTCGACGACTTGTTCACGCGGCCACTGCACCCGTATACGTGGGGGCTCATGGGGTCGCTGCCCCGGCTCGAGGCCGACGTCGAGCGACTGACGCAGATTCCGGGACAGCCGCCGTCGCTGTTGAGGCCCCCCTCGGGTTGCCGCTTCCATCCGCGCTGTCCGTACGTCATGGACGTGTGCAAGAGCACGGTCCCGGAGCTCCTCCCCTCGCAGCGCGATCCGGCGCATCTCCAGGCATGCCACCTCGACGAAGACACGAAGGACCGGGAGGCACAGAAGTTGATCGAAATGGCGGAGGCGAGCTAGTGCGCAACCGCGCATCTCACCGGGAGGGCCGCTGATGGCCCAGGCGGTAGCAGCTCCGGCCGAAACGGCCGTGCCCCTCGACGGCAACGAGCTTCTCGTCGTCGACGACGTCAAGAAGCACTTTCCGATCACCCGCGGGATCCTGTTCCAGAAGGAGATCGCCTCCGTAAAGGCGGTCGACGGCATTTCCTTCAGCGTCAGGCCGGGAGAGACGCTCGGGATCGTCGGCGAGTCGGGCTGCGGGAAGTCGACGCTGGCGCGCTGCATCGTGCGACTCCTCGATTCGACGGCCGGGAAGATCTACTTCGACGGGCGCGAGATCACGGATCTCTCACGCCCGCGGATGCGCCCGATCAGGCGCGAGATGACGATGATCTTCCAGGATCCGTACGCGTCGCTCAACCCGCGCAAGCGGGTCGGCTTCATCATCGCCGAGCCTCTGGAGGTGCACCGGCTCGGTACCGCGGCCGAGGTCAAGCGCCGCGTCCAGGAGCTGCTCGAGGTGGTCGGGCTCAACCCGGAGCATTACAACCGCTTCCCGCACGAGTTCTCGGGCGGTCAGCGACAGCGCATCGGAGTTGCCCGGGCGCTGGCCGTCAATCCCAAGCTGATCGTCTGCGACGAGCCCGTTTCGGCCCTCGACGTCTCCGTCCAGGCGCAGATCCTCAACCTGCTCAAGGACCTGCAGGAGGACTTCGGGCTCACGTACATCTTCATCGCCCACGACCTCAACGTCGTCAGGCACATCTCCGACCGCGTCATGGTCATGTATCTCGGGAAGGTCGCCGAGGTCGCGAGCCGCGACGTGCTGTACCGCGAGCCGAAGCATCCCTACACCGGCGCGCTCCTGTCGGCCGTTCCCATCGCGAACCCCAAGCTCGGGCGCGCGCGGCGGCCGATCGTGCTCGAGGGCGACGTTCCCAGCCCGATCAATCCTCCGAGCGCATGCCGGTTCCATCCGAGGTGCCCACGCTTCCACGAAGGTCATTGCGACGTCGAAGAGCCGCAGCTGTACTCGTTCGGTCACGACCATGTCGCCGCCTGCCACTACCCGCTCGAGCGGTGGCCGATGGAGGCCGACGAGATGCGCCGCGGCGCGATGTCCACGCGGGAGCCCGAGGCCGGCACAGTCTCGCCCTAGGGTCGAATCTTGCTCGCGGCCCTGCGCCGTCTGGTCGTCCTCGTTGTCGTCACGGCGAGCCTCACGGCGGCCGTGTCGCTTCTGTTCGGAGCGATCCTCGGCGCGTCGCTCGAGCGTTCGGCAGCCCTCGGGTTCTACGGCGTGGGCTGCTTCCTCATGGTGGCGGGCTTCTTCGTCGGCAACCGCGGGCCCACTCGCGTGAAGGCAGAGTCCGGCGGCTCGGGAATCCTGCCCTTCGTCGCGGGGGGATACCGCACACTCCGCTGGGCGACCCTCGGCGAGCAAGGCGAGACGATCAACAACTCGGCGGTGTTCATCTCGCTCGGCGTGATCCTGGTCTTCATCGGGGTCGCGGTGGACGCGAGGCACTCCTTTTTCTGAGTCACAAATCGTTAACGTCCTTATCGATTTTTAACCTTCGCGTACTAACCTTCGTGCGTCTACAGACGTCAGAGTCAGTGTGAGGGCCGTGTACGGAGACTGTGAACGCGTCCGGCAGTGGGTGTCCGTGGAGCTCGACGGCGAGCTCTCGGAGTTCGAGCGCGTTCTGCTGAGAGGTCATCTCGCCACCTGTCCGGCATGCAGCGCCTTTCGCGCGTCGGTCACGCGTGTCACCGATGAGCTTCGGAACACGTCGTTGGAGCCGTTCAGGACCGCAGTCACGGTCCGGCGTCGAAGGCGCCGCGCCTTCAGCCTCGCCCCGGTCGCGGCGGCGCTCGCCGTCTCGGCCGTCGGGCTCGGCAGCATCCTCACGTCGGCTCAGATCAAGACCGTTCCGGGCAGCGCCGGCCGCCAGGAGCCGACCTCCGAGATCGACAGTCCGACGAACCTCGTTCTCCAGTCTCAGAGTGTCGAGCGGGTTCGCGCCCAGCCGATTCGGCGGGCTCACGTCGTGAACCGGATCCCGGGCGGCCCGGTTCTGCGGCAATAGGCCGATCGGCTCCGCCCTCTCTCCCCGTTAGGCTTTCGGCGTGCTTGCCTCACCCGTCAGCTCGTACGTCTGAAGCCTCGACCACGCCGCCAGGGTGGCGGTGATCCAAGAGGCCGGTCTCCTCGACCGAACGCAGGCTCGGTCGCACTCGCGGTTCGATAGACTCCGAGTGCTTGCCCGGCGCCTCACTGGGCGCCGCAGGCTCGAATCCACCTCTCGAGGAGACCTATGGCCGACCAGCAGAAAAACGGCGCCGACAACGTCGGAAAGATAGTCGAGATCAAGGGCGTCGTCGTGGACGCCGTGTTCACGGACCGCCTGCCCGGGATCAACTCCGCGCTTCGCATCGAGGTCCCCGAGAGTGACGGACGCCCTCCGATCGAGCTCATCGCCGAGGTGCAGCAGCATCTCGGCGACGATCGTGTCCGCGCGGTCGCGATGGACTCCACGGACGGGATCCCGCGCGGCGTGGACGTGATCGACACCGGCACCTCGATCACGGTCCCGGTGGGCAAGCCGACCCTCGGCCGGCTCTGGAACGTCGTCGGCGACCCGGTGGACGGACAGCCCGCTCCGGAAGACGTCGAGCGCTGGCCCATCCATCGCGACCCGCCCGAGTTCGACGAGCTCAAGGCCGACATCGAGATGTTCGAGACCGGCATGAAGGTGATCGACCTGATCGCGCCGTTCATCCGCGGCGGCAAGGTCGGTCTCTTCGGGGGCGCCGGCGTCGGCAAGACCGTCCTGATCCAGGAGCTGATCCACAACGTCGGCATGGAGCACGGCGGCGTTTCCGTGTTCGCAGGCGTGGGGGAGCGCACGCGCGAGGGCAACGACCTCTGGCTGGAGATGCAGGAGGCGGGCGTCTTCGAGAAGGTGGCGCTCTGCTACGGACAGATGAACGAGCCGCCCGGTGCGCGGCTCCGGGTCGGCCTCTCCGGCCTGACGATGGCGGAGTACTTCCGCGACCAGGGCGACGACGTCCTCCTCTTCATCGACAACATCTTCCGCTTCGTCCAGGCGGGCTCCGAGGTCTCGGCGCTGCTCGGCCGCATGCCGAGCGCCGTCGGCTACCAGCCGACTCTCGCGACCGAGATGGGGCAGCTGCAGGAGCGGATCACGTCGACGCTCACGGGCTCGATCACCTCCATCCAGGCCATCTTCGTTCCCGCGGACGACTACACCGACCCGGCTCCCGCGAACACGTTCGCGCATCTCGACTCCACGGTGAACCTGGAGCGGTCGATCGTCGAGATGGGGATCTACCCGGCCATGGACCCGCTCGCCTCGTTCTCGCGTGCGCTCCAGCCCGGAATCGTCTCCCAGGAGCACTACGACACGGCGACGAGGGTGCAGGAGATCCTGCAGCGGTACAAGGACCTGCAGGACATCATCGCCATCCTCGGGATCGACGAGCTCTCCGACGAGGACAAGGTCACGGTTGCGCGCGCGCGCCGCATCCAGCGCTTCCTGTCGCAGCCGAACTTCGTCGCCGAGCAGTTCACCGGCCAGAAGGGCGAGTACGTCAAGCTCGAGGACACGATCAAGGGCTTCCAGGAGATCATCGACGGCAAGCACGACGAGCTCCCGGAGCAGGCCTTCTACATGGTCGGCACGATCGAGCAGGCCGTCGAGAAGGGCCGGCGGCTGGCGGGCGAGGAGTCGGCCGCGGAGGAAGCGGAAGAGGCCGAAGCCGAGGCGGAGACCGAGGCGAAGGAAGCCGTCCCGGCCTAGCCGGTGGCCGATCGCAGGACGTTCTCCGTCTCGGTGGTGACGCCGGAAGGGCCGGCATTCGAGGGCGAGGCCGAGATGCTCATCGTCCCGGGCGCCGCCGGCGAGATCGGTGTGCTGGCCCGGCACGCGCCGCTCGTCGCGATGCTGAAGGCGGGCTCGACGCGCGTGCACCTCGGCCCTGCGGAAGTGCTCGAGTTCGCCACCGGGCCGGGCTTCTTCAAGGTGGAGCAGGATCGCGCCATCGCGCTCGTCGACGACGCGGTCTCGGCGAAGGAGATCGACCGCGCCCGCGCCGAGCAGCAGCTCGAAGACGCCAGGGCCGAGCTCGAGCGCCTCGAGGCCGGTGAGTCCGATGCCGACCGCTGGCAGCTCGAGCAGCGGATCAAGCACGCCGAGAACCAGCTCACGGTCCTGGGCTGAGGCGCTAGCCTCCGCGGGCAATGGAAGCGTTCGTACCCGGCATCTACCCACGCTCGGAAGCGCTCGTCCAGGCGACGCGCGATCTCGACCGCGGGCGAACAACCCCGGACGCGGTCGACCGGCAGGTGGAGGACGACCTGCGCGAGCTCGTCCGCGTCCAGCAGGAGGCCGGGCTCGATCTGCTCGCGGACGGGATGTTGGGCTGGCAGGACCTCTTCAGGCCGCTCCTCGAGGCAAGCGAGGGTCTGCGGCCCGGCGCGCTGACGCGCTTCCTCGACACGAACACCTTCTACCGCGCTCCAGAGGCGGACGGCGTCTCGCCGAGGCTGGCCGCTCCGCTGGACGAGCGCTACGTGTCCCCGGTCCCGCGGCCGAGACTGGTCACGCTCCCCTCGCCATATGCGCTCTCGCTGGGCACGGGGGTTGAGCCGAAGGCGTTTGCGGAGGGCGTGCTCAAGCGTCAGATCGACGCTCTCGAGGCGGATCTCGTCGTCCTCGCGGAGCCCTTCCTGGGCCACAGCGAGGATCCCGATCTGGACGGGCTCTCCGCCGCTCTGGAGGTGCTCGGCGGAGGGACCCGGCTCGTGCTCCAGTGCACGTTCAGCGATGCGAGCACCCTGCTCGGCCGTGGCCTCCTGGAGCTGCCCGTCGACGGAATCGGGATCGATTTCTACGCGACGCGGCTCACCCACTTCCCCGCCGAAGTCGGCAAGTTCCTGCTGGCCGGTGTCGTCGACGCGCGCAGCTCGGTGGTTGAGGACGCCCGGGAGATCGCGTCCTTCGCAGCCGAGCTGCAGAACCGGGCTTCGGAGCTCGCCCTCGCGCCGACCGGAGACCTGCAGTACGTATCCGAACCGATCGCACGCGAGAAAATCGCGCGGTTGGGACAGGCCAAGACGATGTCCGTGGAGGAGGCCGCGTGACCGCAGCGGCCCGTACATGCCGGTCCAATCGGCCGTGCGGAGGGCAGAGCCCTCCTCCGGCCGATTCTCACAGCTTGAGTGATGCGTCTTGCGCCGGGCTGAGCTCAACGCCGCGCTCGCACGATTTCACCAGTGGTTCCCCCCTCGAGCTCCCCCCTCCTACGCTCGATGGGAGACGATCCTCTCATGAGTGACATCAAGTTCCTGACACACGAGATCGGGTCGCTGGCGAAGCCGCCCTGGCTCGTCAAGACCTCGGCCGGCAAGCCGCTCGAGGAGGGCGACATCGAGCATGCGCAAAGCTGGGGGGAGAAGCTCGAGGTGGACGGTTACGAGGAGCTCGTCGAGCTTCTGCGGCAGGACGAGCGCGACGCGGACGAGATCGCGCGCTGGTCGAGCCGCTACTGCCTCCGCCTGCAGGAGTCGGCTGGAGTCGACGTCGTCTGGGACGGCGAGCAGCAGCGCAGCGAGATGTACGCCTGGGCGATCGCGCATTCGGGCGGCTTCGAGCCGCGCGGGACGATCCGCAGCTTCGACAACAAGTACTACTCCAAGTCGGCGGCGGTCGGCCCCGTGTCGCTACGCGAGCCGTACCACAACGACGAGTTCTCCTTCCTGAAGTCGGTCGCGCAGCACGATCTGAAGATTCCGATCACCGGCGCGTACACGCTCGCGGTCTGGTCGTACGACGAGCATCACCTGCCGAAGGAGGGCAGGCTCGGAGGAGGCCTCTCCCGGCAGGCCGAGGTCGGGGCCCGGCGGGAGCTGACGCTCGACATCGCGCGCAACATCATCCGACCGAATCTCGAGGCGCTGATCGGCCTTGGCGCCGAATGGATCCAGATCGACGAGCCCGGGGCCTCGACCGAGGCCGACGAGCTGGAGCTGTTCGTGGAGAGCTTCAACGTCAGTGTGGAGGGGCTCGACTGCTTCTTCTCCACGCATCTCTGCTTCTCGGACTACGACCTCTTCTTCCCGGCGATCGAGGGGATGAGCGGCTGCCGCCAGTACTGCGTGGGCTTCGCGAACTACGACTCGCGCGAGCTCGGCAGGTCGGGCGGCGAGCGTCCGGGCTACGAGGTGATCTCGAAGTTCAGGGATCTCCCGTACGAGCCGATCCTCGGGCTCGGCGTGCTGGACATCCATCGCGACTTCATCGAGCCCCCCGAGCTCGTGCGCGACCGGATCCTGTACGCGGTCGACGTCTTCGGCGAACCTGCGCGGATCCACGTCTGCCCCGACTGCGGCCTGCGCACGCGGAGCTGGGAGGTTGCCCACGAGAAGCTGAAGAACATGGTCGCAGGCACACGTATGGCGGAGGCCCTCCTAGGTGTCTCGCTCGCGGCGGGCTAGTCAGATGCGGAGCTGTGTCTCGACGCGTCACTCGAGCTTTGAGAAACAGGCGGAGGAGGGCTTGCCCTCCGCACGCCTGTTTGCTGAAGAGGCGCTCAACCGCTCGTTCGCGGAGGCACGCTAGCGCTCGCATCTCCCATGGAGGTCAACTTCGGCTCCAGCCCCGAGTTCTCCATCGGGATCGAGGAAGAGATCCAGCTCTTGCACGAGGAGAGCTTCGAGCTGGTCTCGCGCTTCGACGAGGTCGCCGAGGCAGCCGGCCACCACGAGCAGATCAAGCCGGAGCTACTCCAGTCCGTCGTCGAGGTGGCGACGCAGGTCGCGGGCTCGGTGCCAGAGGGCATGGAGGAGGCTCGGGGGCTGCGCCGGCGACTGCGAGACGCCGCCGCCGAGCGCGGCGCGCTCATCGCCTCGGCGGGCACGCATCCGTTCTCCCGCTACGAGCACCAGGAGGTCACCGAGGAGAAGCGCTATCTCGAGCTGATGGAGGCGCTGCAGTGGGTCGCCGAGCGGGAGCTGATCTTCGGCCTCCACGTCCACGTCGGCCTCGACTCGGGGCAGAAGGCGATCGCGGTCTCGAACGCGTTCAGGACGCGGCTGCCGGAGATCCTCGCGCTGTCCGCCAACTCCCCCTTCTGGCAGGGCCGCGACACGGGGCTCGCCTCGACGCGTACGAAGCTCTTCGACGCCTTTCCGCGCAACGGGCTTCCGCCTGCCTTCGCCTCCTTCGAGGAGTTCGAGCTACTGGTCGAGCGCGCGCGCAAGACCAACTCATTCCCCGACTACACCTACATCTGGTGGAACCTGAGGCCGCACCCGCGCCTCGGCACCCTCGAGCTGCGCATCTGCGACGGTCAGACGCGGCTCGAAAGCACCGGTGCGATCGTCGCGCTCGTCCAGAGCCTCGTGGCCACGCTCGCGGAGGAGTTCGAGCAGAGGGGGTCGCTGCCTTCGGAGTCGATGCCGATGATCGCCGAGAACAAATGGCGTGCCACCAAGGAAGGCCTCGACGCCGACCTGATCTGGCTCGAGCGCGACGAGGAGCGGCCGGCGCGCGAGGCCATCCGCGAGCTCGTCGAGCGCTCTGAGGACGCTGCGCGCCGGCTCGGCTGCGATCAGGAGCTGTCCGCCGTCGAGCAGATCCTCGAGCGCGGCTCGGGGGCCGACGAGCAGCGCCGCGTCCAGGGGGAATCCGACAGTTTGCTCGCGGTCGTGCAGTGGCTCTCGGAGGAGACGGTTCGGGGCTTGTAACAACCGGGCTCTGGGCTATTCTGACTCTCTGTCGGAAGCGCCCAATCGGGCGTTTTTCACGTCGGTCGAGTCGAGTGCGAACTACGCTCAAGAGAGGAATCGGACGCGGGGCGTCCGTCAACGGGGACGGTCGGGTCATCCTTCCGCCCGGGGCGCTCAGCCCCATGCGCCGCTATGCGCAACCGCCGCGACGGCAGTCCGGCCTGCGCGTCTTCGGCCGGATCGCCTTCTGGGGCTTTGCGATTCTCCTGATGGTCGCGGGAGGCGTCGCCGGCGGCGCGTACATCTACTTCCAGCGGGAGGTCGTGGCCCAGGTTCAGGTCCGGTCGAAGAGCGGACGGGCGGCTGCGAAGCGCGCCGACGTCCCGCTTCCCGGGCATCCGGCGGTCGCGCTCGTCATCGGCTATGACAAGCGCCCCGGCGAGGTCGTCGCCCGTTCCGACACGATCATGCTCATACGTGCCCAGCCGAACCCCAAGGCCATCTCGCTGCTGTCGTTCCCGCGCGACCTTCGTGTCCTGATCCGCTGCCCGGGCCGGACTCCGTACTACGACAAGATCAACCAGGCCTACCAGCAGTGCAAGGAGACGGGGACGCTCGACACGGTGCGGGCACTGACCGGGCTTCCCATCAACTACATCATCACCGTCGACTTCAACGGATTCCGCAAGCTCGTCGACAAGCTCGGAGGCGTCTGGATCGACGTCGACCGCCGCTACTTCCACTCCAACGCGGGGCTCCCGACCTCGGAGACGTACGAGGAGATCAACATCCAACCGGGCTACCAGCGCCTGAACGGAAACGATGCGCTCGACTTCGTCCGCTACCGGCATTCCGACAGCGACTTCGTGCGCGGCGCCCGGCAGCAGGAGTTCGTGGAGGCCTTGAAGCAGCAGATCTCCGATCAGATCTCACCGGCCTCGGCGCCGTTCAAGCTGCCGGGCATCGTCAGCGCGATCGTGCACAGCGTCCAGATCGGCCAGGGTGGGGGTCACGACGTCTCCGGCCAGACGATTCTCAGCTACGCGTCCTTCGCCTACGGGCTTCCGGCGGGCCATCTCTTCCGGGTCAAGATCAACGGACTGTCGGGTTACTCGTACGTGACGACGGATCCGTCGAACATCACCTCGGCCGTTCGAGACTTCCAGAGCCCCGACGTCGAAGCCCCCGAGAAGGCAACCGCCCGGGCGCTCGGACGCAAGCTCCGCACGCACGGCGCGCCCGCGCCGTCGCGCACGACGGTGACCGTGCTCAACGGCAACAACGTCGAGGGCTCCGCGGGCAAGGCCGCCTACCAGCTTCAGCTCCGCGGATACAAGATCGTCTTTCCGCCGAACGGGCTCCCCGCGAACGCGCCGCGGTTCGACTACTTTCGGACGGAGATCTACTACAACCGGCACAAGCCGAGAGCGAAATACGCGGCGCGGAAGATCGCGAACCTGTTCGGCTCGGCCGACATCGCGCCGATGGCGCCCGACATCAAGCCCCTCTCGAACGGCTCGATGGTCGTCGTCACGGTCGGACAGACCTTCCACGGCTCGCTGGCGCCCTCGCCGATCGACCACACTCCGCCCAAGCAGCCTCCGGCGGTGACGCGCAACCCGGGCATGACGCTGGCGATGCTCAAGGCGCGGAAGCGCTCGGTCCCGTTCAAACTCGAAGTCCCGACCCTGATCGAGCAGTACTCCTCCCTCGATTCCGAGAAGCCGATCCGCCGCTACAGGATCGGCGGCGACCACAAGGCGGTGCGGCTCGTCTTCAGGATGGGGAACGGCGTCGAGTACTGGGGGATCGAGGAAACCGATTGGGAGGATGCGCCCGCCCTGAGCGGCGGCGAGCACCATCGTCTCAAGGGTCGCGACTACGACTTTTACTGGAACGGCCCGCACCTGCACATGGTCGTCCTGAAGGAGAACGGCGCCTCCTACTGGGTGATCAACACCCTGCAGGACACACTCTCGAACGAGACGATGCTTGCGATCGCGAAGGGGCTCAAGCCGCTGCCGCTGCACCACGCGCGCAAGCACCACCGGAAGAAGCACCGGTGAGCTTCCGGATCGCGGTCTTCGGCGCCGGATACGAGGGCCTCGTCACGGGCGCCTGCTTCGCAGAGCTCGGACATTCGGTGGTCGTCCGGGACATCGTTCCGGAGAAGATCGAGACGCTTCGAGCCGGCGGCGTACCGATCCACGAGCCCGGTCTGGACCAGGTGCTCGAGCGGAACCGGGAGCGCCTCGGGTTCACGCTCGATGCGGGGGAGGCCCTGGACGGAGCAGAGCTCGTCTTCATCTGCGTCGACACGCCTCCCACGTACGCCGGGGATGCAGATCTCTCGCGAGTATGGACGGTGATCGAGGAGCTGCGGCCTCTGGAAGGGCGCCCGGTGCTGGTCATGAAGAGCACCGTTCCGGTCGGGACCGGGGAGAAGGTCCGCGCAGCCCTCGATGCACGCGGCTTCGAGGACTGGGGCTATGCCTCGAACCCGGAGTTCCTGGCCGAGGGGACCGCCGTCCGCGACTTCCTCGAGCCCGACCGCATCGTGATCGGGGCGTTCGCAGAAGAGGACGCGGACGCCGTCGAAGGTTTGCACGCGGGGATCGATGCGCCGATCGTCCGCACCGACGTCGCCTCCGCCGAGATGATCAAGCTGGCCTCGAACGCATTCCTGCCCACCCGCATCAGCTTCATCAACGAGATCGCAAACGTCTGCGAGCTCGTCGGCGCCGACGTCGAGGCCGTTGCCCGCGGCGTGGGGCTCGACTCGCGCATCGGGACGCGCTACCTCCGCCCGGGGATCGGCTACGGCGGCTCCTGTTTTCCCAAGGACATCTCGTTCCTGAAGCTGCTGGCGGGCAACTCGGGCTACCACTTCCAGCTGCTGAACGCGGTGATCGAGGTGAACGAGCTGCAGAAGCGCCGCGTGGTGACCAAGCTGCAGAAGTACCTGGGCAACCTGCGCGGAAGGGTCGTGGCGCTGCTCGGCCTCGCTTTCAAGGCCGGGACGGACGACATGCGCGACGCTCCCAGCCTGGTGATCGCCTCCCGCCTCCTCGCGGAAGGCGCCGAGGTGCGCACCTGGGACCCGGTCGCCGACGCCCGCGGGCTTCTGCAGGGCGCACGGCAGTGCGAGACGCTGTCCGAGGCGCTTACGGGAGCCGATGCCGCCGTAATCGTGACCGAGTGGGACGAGCTCCGCTCCCTTCCGTCGCCGGAGATGCGCGAGCTGATGCGCAACCCGCTCATCATCGACGGTCGCAACCTCCTGGATCCCGCCGACGCGCGGGCCGCGGGGTTCGTCTATGAAGGGATCGGGCGGCCGACGTCGCCGCTCGAAGGCCTCCCGGAGACGCGGGAGCCAGAGCCTTCCCCTCGCCTCGCAGAGGAATAGACTCGCCCACGTAATGGGCGACGCCTCGGAGCGAGAGGACTCACCGAACCTGCGCGGCCTCGAGGCCTTCTCTTTCGACCCGCAGCGCATCGAGAAGCCGTGGGGATACGAGCTCGTGTGGGCCAATTCCGAGCATTACGTGGGGAAGCTTCTGTTCGTCCGCGCCGGCGAGCAGCTCAGCCTGCAGTTCCACAACCGCAAGGATGAGACCATCTACCTCTACCAGGGCCGCCTGGAGATCGAGATCAGCTCGCCCGGCGTCCGGATTCCGGAGTCCGAGGTGGTCACGGCCGGGGCCGCCTTTCGCATCAAGCCGGGGATGATCCACCGCTGGCGCGCCCTCGAAGACTCGGTCGTGCTCGAGGCGTCCACGCCCGACCTCGACGACGTCGTCCGGCTCGAGGACCGGTACGGCCGCGCCGAGCTGTAAGCCAACCTTGACACATCTGTGTTAGGGTTATGCTGATGGACGCGATGACCGTGGGCAAGGCGTCGGCCGCAACCGGCTGGTCGCCGCGCATGCTCCGGTACCTGGAGCACGCGGGGCTCGTCGTCCCGTCGCGGACGGCCAAGGGCTACCGGCTGTACGGCCTGCGCGAGCTGAACGTCCTGCGCGCGCTCCACGACCTCCGCGGCCGCTTCTCCGTCGAGCTGACGGACATAACCTTCGCGTTCCGGCTCCGCTCGGAGCCCGATCTGCGGGCTGCAGTCGAGACCTGGCTCGCGGGGGCAAGTGGCGCGGCGCCTGCGTATCTGGAATGGGAGCAGCGAAAGCAGGAGCGCCTGCTCGCTGCCTAAAAGGGGAGGGAACATGGCGACGACCAAGCGATATGACGTAAGGGACCTCGCGCTTGCCCCGGAGGGCATCGCGCGGGTCGAGTGGGCCGACTGGCAGATGCCCGTGCTGGCCGCCATCCGCGAGCGGTTCGCGGAGGAGCAGCCGCTCGCCGGCTACCGGATCTCCGCGTGCCTGCACGTGACGAGCGAGACCGCAAACCTGATGCGGGCGCTGCGCTCCGGCGGTGCCGAGATCGTTCTGTGCGCCTCGAATCCCCTCTCGACCCAGGACGACGTCGCCGCCGCCCTGGTGGAGGAGTACGACATCTCGGTCTTCGCCATCAAGGGCGAGGACAACGACACCTACTACCAGCACATCGAGGCCGCGGTCGACCACAAGCCGCAGCTGACGATGGACGACGGCGCCGACGTCATCGGCGTCCTGCACTCGGCGCGGCGGGAGCAGCTCGGGGACATCCTGGGAGCGACGGAGGAGACGACGACTGGCGTCATCCGGCTGAAGGCCCTGGAGCGCGACGGCGCACTCGGCTTTCCGGTGATCGCCGTCAACGACGCCAACACGAAGCACTTGTTCGACAACCGCTACGGAACGGGCCAGTCCACCATCGACGGCGTCATTCGAGCGACGAACGTTCTTCTGGCGGGGCGCAAGCTCGTGGTTGCCGGCTACGGCATGTGTGGGCGGGGAGTCGCCATGCGCGCCAAGGGCATGGGAGCGCACGTGATCGTCACCGAGGTGGATCCGCTGCGAGCGCTCGAGGCGGTCATGGACGGCTTAGAAGTGCTGCCGATGGAGCTGGCCGCCGAGGTCGGCGACATCTTCATCACCGCCACCGGCGACAAGGCGGTGATCCGCGGAGAGCACATGCAGCGGATGAAGGACGGCGCGATCCTCGCGAACACCGGCCATTTCAACGTCGAGATCGAGATCCCGGTGCTGCGCCAGCTCGCGGTCGAAAGCAGGCCGGCACGGCCGTTCGTGGAGGAGTTCCGGCTGGAGAACGGGCGGCGCCTCTTCCTGCTCGCCGACGGCCGCCTGATCAACCTGTCCGCGGCGGAAGGGCATCCCGCGCAGGTGATGGACATGTCCTTCGCGAACCAGGCGCTCGCGGCCGAGTACGTGGTCCGCAACGCCGGCACGCTCGAGCGGAAGGTCTATCCCGTGCCCGAGGAGATCGACCGGGAGATCGCCCGCCTCAAGCTGGAGACGATGGGGATCGCCATCGACGAGCTGAGCGAGGAGCAGGCCAAGTACCTCGCCTCTTGGGACGAAGGTACCTGATCCTCCCTGGTCGGCGGCCCGCTTTCTCCGGGCCAAATCAGGACCCCTAGAGCTCCGGAATATCGGGGCGAAGTTGTATGAAATAGCGCGCGGATGACGCCTACCCTCGAGGAGGGTGAACCTTCTCGACCTCCTCCTCCCGCGGCGCTGCGCGGTCTGCAGCCATCCGGGCGCTGATCTCTGCCCCTCGTGCCTCGACGGGCTCAACCGGCTCACCGGGCCGCTGTGCGCCCGCTGCGGGGCGCCGACCGCCTGGCCCGTGTCCCGCTGCCGGGAATGCAGCGGCCGCAGGCTCGCCTTCGCGTCCGCCCGGGCCGCGATCGCCTACGACGATTCTGCGACCCGCTTCGTCGGAGCATGGAAGGAGAGGGGCCTAAGGGGCCTGGCCTCGGCGGCTGCGGACCTGCTGGTCGAGGTGCTACCGCCTCCGCGAGGGATGCTGACGTTCGTCCCTCCCGACGGCGATCGGTGGCTGAAGCGCGGCCATCATCCCGCGGAGAGGCTGGCGCTCGAGTTGGCTGTGAGGTGGGAGCTGCCCGTTGCGCAGATGCTCCTCCGCACGGGGAGGTCGCGGCGCCAGCGCGGGCTCCCGCTCGCCGAGCGGAGGCGCAACGTTGCCCGATCGTTTTGACCCACGCGCAGCGTTCCGCGCTCGGTCGTCCTGGTCGACGACGTGTACACGACGGGCTCGACGGCCACCGCGGCGGCTTCCGCGCTCCGAAAGGGAGGCGGCCACGCCGTCCACGTCGTCGCGCTCGCCCGGGCGGTGCGGGGCATCCGTTAGATTGATTGCACTCAGGCGACCGAGGAGGCGAGATGCGGCTTCAGGTGAAGGGGAAGAACGTCGAGGTCACCGAGGCGATCAGGACCTACGCCGAGGAGAAGCTGGGAAAGCTCGAGCGCCATCTGAAGGATCCGACTCGCGTGGAGGTCGAGCTCGCAGTCGAGCGCAACCCGTCCATCGCCGAGAACCAGGTGGCCGAGGCAACCGTGTGGACGAAGGGGCCGGTGCTGCGCGCGCGAGAGTCGTCCAGCGACATGAAGGCCTCGATCGACCAGCTCGCGGACAAGCTCCAGCGCCAGGTGAAGCGCTACCGCCAGAAGCGGCGCCGCCGGTACTCTCGGAGCGACACGGAGCTTGTGGCAGGCGTGCCCGTGGTCCCGGACGAGGCCGAGCCCCTGATCGTGAAGTCGAAGCAATTCCCGGTCAAGCCGATGAGCCCCGAGGAAGCCGTGCTCCAGCTCGAGCTCGTGGGGCACGACTTCTTTGTGTTTAAAAACGCAGACTCCGGAGAGGTCAACGTCCTCTATCGGCGGCGCGACGCGAATTACGGGTTGATCGAACCGCAGGTGTAGGGAGGCCCATGCGGCTTTTCCGGCGCGAGAAGCTGCACGAGCGGCTCGCCCGCGAGGCGGGTGTCGGCGATTCCCTGCCGGCCGATTCGGAGCCCGTGGACGCGGTTGCGCGCTGGAGCGCGAGTAACCTGCACGGGATACCTCACCGGCCGAGGCGCTGGGACGCCGTCGTCGCGGTGGACGCGACCGGCCTTCCGCGCGACGACCTCTCCTTCGCCGCCCTTCCGGACGGCTCGCTGGTGGCGGACGAAGACGTTTCGGACGGTGCGCTCGAGCTGCTCGCGGCCGCGATCGAGGAGCGGCTCGCGCCGCCCTACCGCGCCGAGGCGGTGCGGCGGCACGACGACGTCTGGGCGGTCGCCGGCAGGCGGATCGAGGTCGCGGAGCTCCCTGACATCGAAGGAGACGAGGTGGCGCTGACCATGAGCGAGGAAGGACGCCGGTTCCTCGTCGACGGCTCGTACGACTTCGGAAGCTCACCCGAGCTGGAGCGCATCGCGGGCCTGCGTTTCTCGTCCTACGTCGCCGAGGCGACCCGCCTCGACGGCGATCTCTGGGAAGTCCGGATCACACCACTCTGATACCGGTACTCCGACTCGCGGACGCTACCCTTCAGTGATGCCCGAGCTCGGGTCTTTCGAGAAAGTCCTGCGCGTCGGCGAAGGCCGGCGGCTGAAGCGTCTGCGCGACCAGGCCGACTACATCACCTCGCTCGAGCCGGAGTTCGAGGGGCTTTCGGACGAGGAGCTCGCCGGCAAGACGGTCGAGTTCAAGCAACGCATCGAGAACGGCGAGGAGCTCGAAGAGATGCTCTTCGAGGCCTACGCGGCCGTTCGCGAAGGGTTCAAGCGCACGCTCGGCGTCCGGCTCTTCGACGTGCAGCTCATGGGCGGGATCGTCCTGCACGAAGGCGACATCGCCGAGATGAAGACGGGCGAGGGGAAGACCTTCGTGGCCGTCCAGCCGCTGTACCTGAACGCGCTCACGGGCGACAACGTCCACCTGGTCACGGTCAACGACTACCTGGCCAAGCGCGACGCCGAGTGGGTGGGTCCGGTCTACGAGAAGCTCGGCATGCGGGCCGGCTACATCGAGAACATGATGCCGTTCGACGCCCGCACGGAGGCGTACGCGGCCGACGTCACCTACGGCACCAACTCCGAGTTCGGCTTCGACTACCTGCGCGACAACATGGCGGTCACCCTCGACGGGACCGTGCAGCGCGGCCACAACTACGCGATCGTGGACGAAGTCGACTCGATCCTCATCGACGAGGCGCGGACGCCGCTGATCATCTCGGGCGAGCCGGAGACGGCCGCGCAGACCTACTACGACTTCGCGCGCGTCGTCCGGCAGATGGAGGGCGTCCCTTACAAGGCGCCGTCCAAGATCGAGCGCCGCGAAGAGCCGGACGTGGACTACACCTACGACGAGAAGTTCAAGAACGTGTCGCCGCTCCCGCGCGGAATCGCGAAGATCGAGCGGGCGCTCCAGATCGACAACCTGTACGACCCGCGCAACGTCCAGCTCGTCAACCACCTCGTCCAGGCGCTCAAGGCCCAGTCGCTCTACCAGCGCGACGTCGACTACGTCATCCAGGACGGCGAGGTCAAGATCGTGGACGAGTTCACGGGCCGGATCATGGAGGGGCGCCGGTGGTCGGAGGGCCTGCACCAGGCGGTCGAGGCGAAGGAGGGCGTGAAGATCCAGGAGGAGCACGTCACGCTGGCGACGATCACCCTCCAGAACTACTTCCGTCTCTACGACAAGCTCGCCGGCATGACCGGTACGGCCAAGACCGAGGAGAAGGAGTTCGTCGAGATCTACGGACTGCACGTGGTCGAGATCCCGACCAACGAGCCGGTCGCGCGCGAGGACAACAACGACCTGATCTTCAAGACGAAGGACGAGAAGTTCGGCGCGGTCGTCGACGACATCCGCGAGCGGTACGAGGCGGGCCAGCCGGTTCTCGTCGGCACGATCGCCGTCGAGACCTCCGAGCATCTCTCCCAGCTGCTCGAGCGCGCAGGCGTCCCCCACAACGTCCTGAACGCCAAGCAGCACGCGCGCGAGGCGGAGATCATCAAGGACGCAGGGGTGAAGCAGGCGGTCACGATCGCGACCAACATGGCCGGCCGCGGCGTGGACATCAAGCTCGGCGAAGGGGTGCTCGATCAGGGCGGCCTGTACGTGCTCGGCACGGAACGGCACGAGGCGCGCCGGATCGACAATCAGCTGCGCGGCCGCTCAGGCCGCCAGGGCGATCCAGGCGAGTCCCGCTTCTACCTCTCCGGGAAGGACGACCTCGTCCGCTTGTTCGCCGGCGACCGGATCTACAAGATCATGGAGCGGTTCAAGATCCCCGAGGGTGAGCCGATGGAGGCCGGGATCCTCTCCCGCCAGATCGAGAACGCGCAGAAGAAGGTCGAGGAGCAGAACTTCGTCATGCGCAAGAACGTCCTCAAGTACGACGACGTCCTCAACAAGCAGCGCACCGTCATCTACGCACAGCGGCGCCAGGTGCTGGAGGGCGAGGACCTGTCCGAGCAGGTGCGGGAGTGGATCCGCGAGTCCATCGAGCGGATCGTCGACCAGTACACGACCGTGGAGGCCGACGAGGACGTCGATCTGGACGCTCTCCTGCAGGCGATGAAGGACCTGTACCAGAGCGAGGTCACGGTCGAGGAGCTGCGCAAGGAGGTCGGCACCGGGCGCGACGAGCTGATCGGGGAGTTCGTCGAGGACGCGCTCGAGGAGTACAAGGAGAAGGAGGAGAGCTTCGGGACCGATCCGGAGTCGAGCCAGCCGATCATGCGCGAGCTGGAGCGGTTCGTGATCCTGCAGGTCGTCGACACCCGCTGGCGTGAGCACCTGGAGAACATGGACTATCTCCGGGAAGGCGTGCACCTCCGGGCCATGGCCCAGAAGGACCCGCTCGTCGAGTACACGGCGGAGGGGCATGCGATGTTCGAGGAGCTCTCCGTGGCCATCCGCGAGGAGGTCGTCTCGCTGCTCTTCCACGCGGAGCTCGCGCCGGAGGAGGCCCAGGCTTTGGAGGAAGAGCTCGCGATGAGCGCCAACGGCGGCGCTCTCGCCTACGAGCACGAGTCGCTCGCGGGAGCCGCCGCGATGGAGGCCGCCGGAGGTGGGGACGGAGCCGGAGCCGCGATGCCGGTGGGCTCGGTCGCGACCGCCGGCGAGGTCGGCGGTGGAGGGTCGGTCATCACGGGCCAGCGCGTCGTCGCGGAGCGGGACAAGATCGGACGCAACGATCCCTGCTGGTGCGGTTCGGGTAAGAAGTTCAAGAAGTGCCACGGCGCCTGAGCGCCGCCTCGCCGATCCACTCCGCCAAATCCTCTTTGTGCTCCAGTGCACGAGCTGCGGTCCCTTCAATCTGAAGAGGCGTCGGCACCCGCCCCACCGCGGCGGAATCGAGTATTCCCGGCGCGACTCTGCGCTGGCCGTGGAGTCGACGCTCTCTGGAGACGATCCTCAGAACAGTCGAGTAGCTCGGCTGGTCGAGGCCGAGCGACTGAGCCAGCGGCAAAGCCCGCCGTCGCGCCTCGGCTGGAGTGAGGCCGCGGCGCGCGAAAGCTCGAAGGCGCATCACCAGCTGAGGGCTGGTCTTGGAACTCACCCTCAGAGGGTGCCGCGAGAGGCGCGCCCACTTCGTTCCGAAAGTGAGCCGTTCTAGGCAGGAACCCAAGGCTTGTTCACTGGAGCACAAAACGTCCCGGGGGAGCGGTCGCTAGCCTTGTTCGCATGGCGGAAGCCAGCGAGATCAAGCAGCAGCTCGAGGAGATCGGGGCCCAGCTCGACTGGGTCCGTGATTACCTTTGACCCCGAGTCGCTAGGGAAGCGCCTCGCGGCGCTCGAGCGCGAGCTCGCCGAGCCGGGGTTCTGGGACGACCAGCAGAGCGCCGCTGAAGCCTCGGCCGAGCACGCTCGCGTCGCGCGCCGGCTGGAGCGCTACGAACGCCTGAAGAGCGAGTACGAGGATGCGCGGGAGCTGCTGTCGATGGACGGCGACATGGCCGCGGAGATCGCGTCCTCGCTCGGCCCGCTTCGCCGCGAGCTTGATCGCCTGCAGGAGGATGCGCTCTTCAGCGGCGAGTACGACGCGGGTGACGCCGTCGTCACGATCCACGCCGGCACCGGCGGCACGGACGCGCAGGACTGGGCGGAGATGCTCCTGCGCATGTACCTGCGCTGGGCCGCCGACCGCGGCTTCGAGACAGAGCTGCTCGAAGCCAGCCCCGGTGAGGAGGCCGGGCTCAAGTCCGCCACCTTCTCGGTCAAGGGCGAGAACGCCTACGGCGTGCTCAAGGCGGAGCGGGGTGTGCACCGCCTCGTTCGCCTCTCGCCCTTCGACCAGGCCCACCGGCGCCATACCTCCTTCGCACAGGTGATCGTCAGCCCGCTGCTCTCGGACGACGTGGACGTGGAGATCGACGAGGCCGACCTGCGCATCGACACCTACCGCGCGAGCGGAGCCGGCGGGCAGCACGTCAACAAGACCGATTCGGCCGTCCGGATCACCCACGTCCCCACCGGAATCGTCGTGCAGTGCCAGAACGAGCGCTCACAGTCCTCGAACCGTCAGACCGCGCTCCGGATCCTCAAGTCGCGCCTGGTCGAGCTGGAACAGGAGAAGCGCGAGGCCGAGCTGGCGAAGGAGCGCGGCGCCGCGCAGGACATCGGGTTCGGAAGTCAAATTCGCAGCTATGTCCTCCATCCGTACCAGCTCGTCAAGGATCACCGCACCGAGTACGAGACAGGGAACACCCAGGCAGTGCTGGACGGCGACCTGGACGGGCTCATCCACGAGTACTTGCTGGCAAAGGCGGCCGGAAGAGTTACCTAGCCGCTCATTTCGGTACACTCGGCGGCTACTCCGAGAGCGCGCGCCGGCCTGCGCGCGCCATCCTAAGAAACCGTGCAGGAAACTGACCTTCAGACAGATCAGACGCCCGTGACCGTCGGCGAGCGCCAGGCGGTTGAGCGGCCGGCGACGAGCGCGGCCACGATGATCGCGCTCGAGAACGTGTCGAAGATCTACGAGCCCGACGTCGCCGCTCTTCGCCACGTCACCTTCGCGATCGAGAAGGGCGAGTTCGTCTTCGTCGTCGGCCCCTCCGGGTCCGGCAAGTCGACGATCGTGCGCCTCCTCCTCAAGGAGATCGAGCCCACCGGCGGCAGGATCATCGTCGGCGGGCGCGACCTCAGTCGGCTGCGGCGGTCGAAGATCCCGCGCCTGCGCCGCAACATCGGCTGCGTCTTCCAGGACTTCAAGCTGCTCCCGAACCGCACCGCCTCGGAGAACGTCGCCTACGCGCTCAAGGTGCAGGGCGAGAGCCGGAACGCAATCCGGCGCAAGGTGCCCGAAGTGCTGAACCTCGTCGCCCTGGCCGCGAAGATGGATTCCTATCCGGACGAGCTCTCCGGCGGCGAGCAGCAGCGCGTCTCGATCGCGCGCGCGTTCGTCAACCACCCGCCGCTCCTCGTCTGCGACGAGCCAACCGGGAACCTCGACCCGGACACTTCGGTCGGGATCATGCAGCTCCTATATCGGATCAACCGGGCAGGAACGACTGTGGTGATGGCGACCCATGACCGCGAGATGGTGGACAAGATGCGCCGGCGCGTGCTCGCGCTCGAGGACGGCGCCCTGGCGCGTGACGAGCGCCGCGGAGGTTACGCCTCCGAATGAGCAGGTTGAAGCTGCTGTTCTCCGAGGCGGTGCAGTCGACTCGGGCCAGCATGTCCACCACGGTCGCAGCGACGCTGACCGTGCTCGCGGCCATGTTCGTCCTCGGCTGCGCGCTCGCGCTCGGAACGCTGCTGCGCTCCTACGGCGACAACGTCAAGAAGCAGCTCGTCGTCAAGGTGTACTTCTGCGGAGACGTGAGTCTTCCGGACTCCCGCTGCGTCAAACGCGGGCCTGCGACCGCTCACGAGATCAACGTCGCCCGAGCGAAGCTCGAGAGCAATCCGAAGGTCAAGTCGGTCGGGTTCGTCTCGAAGAGCGAGGCGCTCAAGCGGATGAAGAAAGAGCGCCCGGACATCGTGAGGAACATCGTCTCGAACCCGCTCCCCGCGTCGGAAGATGTGACGCCCATCAAGGGCGAGTTCACGTCTCAGATCGCCGACTGGGTCAACGGAGCGAAGTTCGCGGGTGTGGACAGGGCGAGCTACGGCAAGGAGACGACGAAGAAGATCCTCCATTACGCGAACGTCTTCAACATCCTGTTCGCGATCGCGCTCGTCATCCTCGTGGCGGCATCCATGCTCCTGGTCGTGAACACGATCCGCCTCTCGATCTTCTCCCGGCGTCGTGAGATCGAGGTGATGAAGCTCGTCGGAGCCTCGAACTGGTTCGTGCGCGGGCCGTTCATGATCGAAGGCCTCATCACCGGCTTCCTGGGATCGGTCGCCGCGATCATCCTGCTCCTGGTCGCAAAGCAGTTCGCCCTCCCGAGCTTCGACTTCCTGAAGGCTCCCGGGGCCCACGCGATCGCCTTCGAGCTCAATGCCCTGCTGCTGCTCGGCTTCGGGCTGTTGATCGGCGTGGTCGGCTCGACGGTCACGCTGCGGCGCTTCCTCAGGGTCTGAACGACGCGCTCACGGTGGTCGAGCTCTCCCGCCGGGGGAAGCTCGTCGTCGGCGAGCCCGTCTTCCGCCCGGGTGTACCCGTGCTCGTCGACCGGAAGGGACTGGGAGACGCCGACGCCGGAGATCTGGCGGTCGTTCGGCGCCGGGTGGGAAGGGCCAAGCTCGAGCGCGTGCTCGGGTCGGCGAAGGACGTGGGCGCCGTCCTGGAGGGGCTGCTCGTCGAGCACGGCCTCCGGGAAGGGTTCGAGCCGCACACGCCCCCGGAACCGAGCCTGGAAGGCCGCGTCGATCTGCGCGACCTGGTCGCCTTCACCATCGACCCGGAGACGGCCAAGGACTTCGACGACGCGATCTCGGTGCGTCGCGAGGACGACGGAGTGCGGGGTGGGTCCACATCGCCGACGTCTCGCACTTCGTGCCGGCGGGCGCCCCGCTCGACCACGGCGCTGCGCGCCGATCGTTCTCGACGTACGTCCCTGGGCTTGTCGCGCCGATGCTGCCCGCCGATCTCTCCGAGGACCTCTGCAGCCTGCGCCCGGACCGGGACCGGCTCTGCGTCACGGTCGAGTTCCCGCCCGGCGGCGAGCCGCTCTTCTACCGCTCGGTCATCCGCAGCCGCGCGCGACTGACCTACGGCGAGGCCGAGCGCCTGGAGGCGGAGCCAGAGGTGCGGGAGTCGCTCGAGCTCCTGGGCGAACTCGCCGCCGACCTGCGCGGGAGGCGCTTCGAGCGCGGCGCGCTGCGCATCGAGACGCCCGAGATCGAGTTCGCCTTCGACGGCCGCGGAGGGATCGAGCGCGCCTGGCGCCAGAGCGAGCCGCGCGCGCACATGCTGGTCGAGGAGCTGATGATCCTGGCCAACGAGGCCGTCGCGGGGCTGCTCGCGGGACGGAACCGCGGGACGCTGTTCCGCGTGCACGAGCGTCCCGACCCCCACGCGATCGGGCTCCTGCTCGCAAAGCTCGCCGACCTCGAGGTTCCGACCCCCCCGGCGCCCGAGACGGAGCACCTGTCGCCGGCCGACGCCGCCCAGCTGGCGGCCGCAGTCAGCGAGACCGTGGATGGCTACGTCGCCTCCGCCGGACGCGGCCGGGAAGCCTTCCCGTCGCTCCTCCTCCGATCGCTCAAGCAGGCTCGCTACGACCCTCGCAACCTCGGCCATTCCGGCCTCGCGAGCAGCGCCTACTGCCACTTCACGTCCCCGATCCGCCGCTATCCCGACCTCGTCTGCCACCGGGCCCTCCTGCGGGAGATTGGCGCAGCCGACGAGCCCCCTCCGGAGGATCTGCCCGAGCTTGCGGAGCACGCCTCCGAGCGCGAGCGCGACGCTGCTGCGGTCGAGTACCTGGCGGACGAGATCTGCCTTGCCTGGCTGCTCGACCAGAGGCTGTTCGAGCTGGGGTGGGAGCACGAGTTCGAAGGCGAGATCACCGGCGTCATCGGGTCGGGATTGTTCGTCCGCTTCGGGGAGGTGTTCGAGGGCTATGTGCCGGCCAGGCGGCTTCCGGGCGATTATTTCGAGCTCAACCCACTGGCGACCGCGCTCGTCGGCCGGCGTGGGGGAGGGACGGTCAGGCTCGGCGACCCGCTCCTGGTCCGCGTGGAGAAGATCGAGCGGTACGAAGGCAAGATCGAGCTGAGTGTAACTTGACAGTTACGTAACTAGTAGGTTACACTTGGCAGATGGAGGTGTTCGAGGCGCTCGCAGATCCGACCCGACGCAAGATTGTCGAGCTGCTCGCGAGCAGAGAGCGGTCAGCCGGGGAGCTGGCGGGCCACTTCCGGGTCACCCGGCCCGCGGTCTCGAGGCATCTACGAGTCCTCCGCGAGGCTGGGGTCGTCAGCGCTCGTGGGGACGCGCAGAAGCGGATCTATCGGCTGGAGCCGGACGCTCTGGGCAGAGCAGAGGGCTGGCTGGCGCGGCACCGGGAGTTCTGGCAGGGCCGCCTCGATGCACTGGAAGAGCACGTTCGAAGGGAGGAATAGGATGGAAGAGTTCGGGACAATCGAAGGCCGCGAAGTCCTGTTTGAGCGGCGCCTCGGGGCGCCGAGGGAGCGCGTCTGGAGAGCGCTCACCGATCCGCAGGAGCTCGGCGGCTGGCTTGCGCCGGCTGACATCGATCTCCGCGTAGGCGGCGCTGTCGTGTTCAAGTTCGACGACGGCGTCGAGCGCGGCACGATCACCGAGCTGCGCGAGCCGGAGGTGCTCGCCTATACATGGAATGAGGGCAAGACGGACTCGCTCGTCCGCTTCGAGCTCGAGCCCGACGGAGATGGCACGCGCCTGACGCTTCGTCATATCTTCGAGGGAGACGTCGAGTTCGCAAGCTACGGCGGCGGTTGGCACCACCATCTCGAGCAGCTGGTCGGCCAGGTGGCGGGCAGTCCGATCGCGTGGGACACGAACCGCTTTCGGGAGCTCAAGGCCGAATACGAGCGGCGCGCGCAGCAGCTTCGGGAAGCGGAGCTCGCGAGGAAGCCCTAGGCGTGCGAGGGGCGGAGCTCCTCATGGAGCTTCGCCCCAAGCTCGGCCGTCAGGTCGAGCAACTCGTCGAGGTGTTCCGCTTCCGTACGGAAGTTGACGATGCACGTCCGCAGGCAGAAGCGGCCGTCGACCACGGCGTTCGAGGGATAGACGCGGCCGTCGACCTGGAGCTCGGTCATGAGCCGCTCGTTGAGCGCGTCGACGTAGTCCTCGTCGGCTTCCGGAGGGCGATAGCGGAAGCAGCAGATGGAAAGGCCCGTTGCGGCGAGCTCGAAATCGGGGCGCTTCTCGACGCTCTCGGCGAGGTAGCGGGTCAACGCGACGTCGTGGGCGATCCGGCGTGCATACGCGTCGCGCCCGTGCGCGAGGAGTGACACCCAGACCTTCAGCGCGTCGAAACCGCGGCTGAACTGCGGCCCGCGGAAGCCGAGGTTGACGCCCCGATCGGCCCGCTCGCGGTCCTCTTCGACATAGCTTGCGGTGACCCCGAAGCTCTCGTCGAGCCGTGCGGCATCGCGCACGAGGACACAGCCGCTCCCGAGCGGCGTGGACAGCCATTTGTGTGGATCGAGCGTGATCGAATCGGCGCGCTCGATGCCTGCGAAGAGCGGCCGGAGGTCGTCGACGAGCACAGCGGGGCCGCCGTAGGCGGCGTCGACGTGGAACCAGAGCTCGTGCCGGGCGGCAACCTCGGCCAGGTCGGCGAGCGGATCGACCGCGCCGGTTCCGGTCGTTCCGGCCGTCCCCACGACGACCGCCGGGCGAATCCCCGCCTCGAGGTCGGCTTGGACGGCCGTCTCGAGCGCTTCGGGCTGCATCCGCAAGTCCGAATCCACGTCGATGTGACGGACGGAGTCGGTACCGAGGCCGAGCATGTCCGCCGCGCGATCGATCGTCACGTGAGCTTCGCAGGACGAGTAGATGGCAAGGCGCGCGTTGCCGAGCCCCCTGCTGCGGACCTCGAGGCCCGCAGCCGCGTCGCGGGCGGCTTTGAGCGCGATGAAGTTGGCGATCGCGCCGCCGGCCACGATCATCCCCCCGACGCTCTCCGGCAGGCCGAATAGGTCGGCGAGCCAGCGGACGAGGCGGAACTCGACCTCCGTCGCCGCCGGAGAGAGGAGCCAGCCACCGACGTTGGCGTTCAATCCGGACGCGAGCAGGTCGGCCGCGGCGCCCGGGATCGTGCCGGTCCCGCTGATGTAGGCGAGAAAGGCGGGGTGTCCGCACAGGAGCGAGTGGTCGAGAATCGCGCTCAGATGCTGGAGCAGCTCATCCGGGGGCATCGGCTCGTTCGGGACTTTGATCGCGACCGCATCGCGCACCGTGGCCGGCGTGAGGCCTGCCGGCGCGACCGGTTTGTGCTCCAGTGAACGAAGGAGCTCCGTCCAGAGGTCGACCACGGCGTCCGCAAATGCCCGGGAGCGCTGCGGATCCCAGTCCAGTTCGCGGAAGGGCGGTGGTCTCTCGGCCACGGCGCCTAACCTTAGACCCGTGGCCGAGAAGCTGATTGCGGAGAATCGCCGTGCGCGGCACGACTATCACCTGCTGGAGCGCTTCGAGGCGGGGCTCGTCCTCACCGGAACGGAGGTCAAGTCGCTGCGCGAGGGCGGGGCCACGCTCCGGCGCGCCTACGGCGACGTTCGCGAGGGCGAGCTCTGGCTTGTCGGCGCTCACATCGCGCCCTACGAGCAGGGGTCGATGGACCCGCACAAGCCGGACCGCGACCGCAAGCTGCTGCTCCACCGCCGGGAGATCGACCGGCTCATCTCCCAGGTGCAGGAGAAGGGGTTGACCCTCGTTCCGACGCGTCTCTACTTCAAGAACGGCCGCGCCAAGGTGGAGCTCGCGGTGGCCCGCGGCAAGGAGACCCGCGACCGCCGGCGCGAGATCGCGAAGCGGGACGCCGACCGCCAGATCGAGCGGGCGCTCAAGTCGAGGAACCGATGAGCGAGCTTCCCGCCGGCACCGTCACCTTCCTCTTCAGCGACATCGAGGGCTCCACGAAGCTGCTCCAGGAGCTCGGCGACGCCTACGCGCAGGTGGTCGACGACCACCGCAGGATCATGCGGGGGAACATGAAGGAACACGGCGGAACGGAGATCGACACACAGGGCGATGCCTTCTTCTTCTCGTTCCCGCGCGCGAAGGACGCGGCGGAGGCCGCGGTCGCGGCGCAGCGCGCCTTGGCCGCCCATGAATGGCCGGAAGGCGCCTCGGTGCGGGTGCGGATGGGATTGCACACCGGCGAGCCGCACGTGGGGGAGCACGGCTATCTCGGCATCGACGTCGTCCGGGCCGCGCGCATCTGCTCGGCCGGGCACGGAGGCCAGATCCTGCTCTCCGAGACGACCCGCGCTCTCCTCGGGAACGCGCTGCCCGAAGGGGCGTCCGTCAACGACCTCGGAAGTCAGAACCTGAAGGACATCCAGCACGAGCGGATCTTCCACCTCGCGCTCGACGATCAGCCTCGGGAGACGCGCCCGCTCAAGACCGAGCACCCCGGGCGGCCCGGCTCCCGGGCGGAGGAGCTCGCGCGCTCGTTCGAGCAGCGCGTCACGTCGTACGTCGAGCGGCAGATCGAAGCTGCGTTCAGCGGCGAGATAGGACCGCCGACGTCGCCGCCACCGCGTCCTCGGCGGGGGTGGTTCCGCCGCCGCTCATGATCTGAGCTCGAACTCACGCAAGCTGAGCAGGCGGAAGGGCGCCGGCGCTCAAGTGGCGGCGCGGCTAAGGACTTCCTTTGGAACCTGGGGCGATCCCGAGCTGCTCGAAGAGAGCCAGCATGTCGTAGTAGGCCCACGCAGCGTGGATCTTCCCGCCTCGTATCTCGAAGATCTCGACTCCACCGACCGAGAAGCTTCGTCCAGTCGGAGGGACCAGGCCGAACCGGGATTTCCACTCGCCTGTATGAGTTCCGGTCCAGACCAACCGAAGCACAACCCGATTCCCCACCACCATTTCGTCGCTGACCTCATAGCGCTGATCCGGAAACGCTCGCCTCGACGAGAGAACGAGCGACTTCACGGCATCCACCCCGACAGGTGTGCCGTTGCCTACGAAGTCGCGTGCGTAGATCGATTCCGCGGCAGCAACGTTGTCTAGCTCCCCATTCCAGAGGGCGAGCATCTTGGAGATCAGCTTCTCGTGCGTCTTCTCAACGCGGCTCATCGGCGGGCGCTCAAGAGCCGTTGCTTACGAGCTCGAACTCGAGCTCCTCGCCGTCCTCGTCGTCCCAGTGCCGGCCGACTTCGCGGAAGCCGAGCCGGCGGGCAATCGCGAGTGAGGGAGCGTTCTGCGGGCCGATCGACGCGATGAAGTGGTGGATTCCCTTGCCCTCCGCCCAGCCCAGCAGCGCGCGCACCGCCTCCGTCGCGTATCCCTGACGCCGGTATTCCGGAAAGATCGTGTAGCCGATCTCGACGGCCTGAGGCTGCTTCCGCGCGTTGACCCCGGGCGGGCCGTGGAAGCCGATGTGGCCGATCATCTGCCGCTCCTCATCGCGGCGGACGATGGCGCGGACGAACCAGGGCGCGCGGCTCGGATCCTCCGCGATCTGCCGCAGCCGGAAGGAGAGAAAACGCCGGTCGTGATCGTCCGGCCAGCCGGCCGGGATGCCGAAATCGACGTCGGCGCGCCCGTTCAGGACGGCCTCGATGGTCTCGCGGGAGAGCCACACGAGCTCGAGCCGTTCGGCGAGGACGGGTTCTACGGGCACGCGGCTACAATATGTCTCACATACGGGGGCGACCAGGTTTCGACGTGGTCGGTTCTCCGGCAGAGTTGCAGGTCGAGGTCCCCGGTCGGCCTCGTAAAACAACCGGGAACCAACGTAAGTGCGGATAAGAACCTCGCACTCGCCGCCTAAGAACT